>VFSW01009344.1_pt1 | contig 14013 bp, 6 predicted proteins | sample 5358111 | NCBI WGS metagenome assembly VFSW01 (sample SAMN11554181, study PRJNA540505) | mine drainage metagenome | isolation source: sediment from site ElyBrook_90M | place: USA: Ely Copper Mine, Vershire, VT | collected 2017
TGCAACCGAAGGACAAGAGCCTGACCGATAGCGAAATCGAGGCGGTTTCAGCCAAGATCGTCGCTGCCGTCAGCAAGGCAACCAACGCCACCCTGCGCGGGTGAGATGATACCGCGCATGGCGCTATTTAGCATCGGTCGTCGGGGATCGTACCGCGCAGGGATTTGGTACGGCCCCGATGCGTTTTATTGTCGAGGCGTTTGGCCTTCTGGGTTTTCGACACGCGGGTCGGCACGCGGGCGGTCGGGCGGACGGCCGCGTCTCTGATCAATGCCAGCAGGCGGTCACGGGCATCGTCGCGGTTGCGCTCCTGCGAGGCAAAGCGTTGCGCGATGATCTGGATGACGCCGTCCTTGCTCATGCGGCGGCCGGCGATGCTGCGCAGGCGCGCTTTGATATCGTCGCTGAGCCCGGGTGAGTTCAGCGCATCGAACCGCAGGCGCACGGCGGTTGCCACCTTGTTGACGTTCTGACCGCCGGGGCCGGAGGATGTTGTGAAGATCTCGGATAATTCCGAATCCTCGATCGTGATGCGCGGCGTTACGATGATCGGCATGGCGGCGGAGTTTCCAGGGACGCGGGCGGTTAGAGTTCGGCGACTTCGGCAACGCCGTGGATCATTTTCACCGCCTGGGCGAGGCGGGGCGAGACGTTGAAGCCGCCGGGCAGCGCGATATCGAGCCGGGCGTTGGAACCGAGCCGGGGCGAGACAAGGACCCGGCCTTTGCCACGGCCTTCACGGTCGAGCAGGGCGCGCAGCGAGGCGACGGCTTCGATGCGTTCGACCACGATGCGGATGCCCGAGCCCGCGTTTGCGGCGGCGCGGTCGAGCGGTTCGGCATCGAGCGCGGTGATGCGCAGGCTTTCGCCGTCCATCCGCAGTTCGACGGTGACGAGCAGCATGGTGCCTTCGGTGAGCAATTCGCGTGCGGTGGCCAGGATTTCCGAGAAGAATGTGACCTCGAAGCCGCCGGCCTGATCGGACAGCATGACCCAGGCCATGCGCGTGCCGCTGCGGGTGGGGCGCTCTTTGCGCCCGACCACGGCGCCGGCGAGTTTGGCGCGGGTGATGCCGGCGCGGCCGGTTGCCTCGATCCGGTTGGAGGGGATGACGCCGAGGCGTTTGAGCACCCCAGCGTAGGAATCGAGCGGATGGGCGGTGAGGTGAAAGCCGATCGCTTCGGCTTCGAAGCCGAGGCGTTCGAAACCGGGCCAATCGGGCGTGTCGGGCAGGTGCAGGGGTTCGGGCGCAGCACTGGTGCCGAACAGATTGATCTGGCCGGACTGGCGATTGGCGGCTTCGGCCTGGGCGCGGCGGATCAGGGTTTCGGCCCCGGCCATGACGCGGGCGCGGTTGGGCTCGAGCTGATCGAACGCACCGGCTTTGGCGAGTTGTTCGATCTGCGCCTTGTTGAGCGATTTGGGTTCGACGCGGGTGGCGAAATCCGCGAGGTCGGTGAACGGGCGATCGGCGCGGATGCGGGCGACATCGTTCATCGCACCCTCGCCGACCCGCTTGATGGCGGCAAGCGCGTAGCGGATGGCCAGCGTGCCGTCCGGCAGGCGTTCGACCGTGAAATCGGCGGCGGATTTATTGATATCGGGCGGCAGCACTGGGATGGCGAGGCGCACGGCGTCCTGTTTCAGGGCCGCGAGTTTTTCGTGGTTGGTGTGCGAGAGCGACATGCAGGCGGCGATGAACGCTTCGGGGTGGTTGGCGCGCAGCCAGGCGGTTTGGTAGGACACCAGGGCGTAGGCGGCGGCGTGCGATTTGTTGAAGCCATAATCGGCAAACTTGGCCATCAGATCGAAGACTTCGATGGCTTTCGGCTCATCGACGCCTTTGGCCTTGGCGCCTTCGATGAAGGTGGCGCGATGCTGTTCCATCTCCGAGCGGATTTTCTTGCCCATCGCACGGCGCAGCGAATCGGCGGCGGCGAGGCTGTAGCCGGCCATGCGTTGGGCGATCTGCATGACCTGTTCCTGATAGACGATGACGCCGTAAGTCTCGCTCAGGATTTCCAAGATCGCCGGATGCGGTGAGTCCCACGCCTGCCCGTGCTTGCTGGCGCAATAGGCCGGAATGTTCGCCATCGGCCCTGGCCGGTTCAGCGCGACGGCGGCGATCAGATCCTCGAACCGATCCGGGCGCATCTGTTTGAGCACGTCGCGAAACCCCTGGGTTTCGAACTGGAACACGCCACCCGCCTCGGCCCGGGACAGCATTTCATAGGTTTTAACGTCATCGAGCGGGAGGGTGGCAAGATCGATATTGGTGCCGAGGCCCCGCAGAAACTTTAATGCCCGGTCGAGAATCGTGAGGGTCGTCAGGCCCAGAAAGTCGAACTTCACGAGGCCTGCGCTCTCGACATATTTCATCGAATACTGGGTAATCAGCATATCCGCGCGGGGGTCGCGGTAGAGCGGCACCAGTTCGGCCAGCGGCCGGTCACCGATCACCACGCCGGCTGCATGGGTGCTGGCGTGGCGATACAGGCCTTCGACCTGCAAAGCGATTTCCAGCAGGCGGCGGATGGAATCGTCGGTGTCGCGCATCTCGCGCAGGCGGGGTTCGGATTCGATCGCCTCGGCGAGCGGGATCGGCTTCGCTGGATTGTTCGGCGTGGCTTCGGCAACCTTGTTGACCTGGCCGTAGGGCATGCCGAGCACGCGCCCGACGTCACGCACCGCAGCGCGGGCTTGCAGCTTGCCGAAGGTGATGATCTGGGCAACGCGGTCGGCACCGTATTCGCGTTTGACGTAGTCGATCACTTCGTCGCGGCGTTCCTGGCAGAAATCGATGTCGAAATCCGGCATCGAGATACGTTCGGGGTTGAGGAAGCGCTCGAACAGCAAATTGAACGGGATCGGGTCGATATCGGTGATCAGCAGGCAATAGGCGGCGAGTGAACCCGCACCCGAACCGCGGCCCGGCCCGACCGGAATGCCCTGGGATTTCGCCCACTGGATGAAATCCGCCACGATCAGGAAATAGCCGGGAAAACCCATCTGTTCGATCACGTTGAGCTCGAACTCGAGGCGTTCGCCATAGCGCGCGGTGGTCGCGGCATCGGCACGGATTGCTGCGAGACGGGCCGCCAGACCTTCACGCGCCATCGCGCGCAGGGTTTCGGCCTCGGTGCTGCCGGGGCGGACTTTCGGGCAGATCGGCAGCAGCGGTTTGCGCGTGGGCGCGGCGATGGCGCAGCGGCGCGCGATGTGGATGGTGTTGTCGCAGGCATCCGGCAGATCGGCGAACAGGGTTCGCATGGTTTTGGCGGGTTTGAACCAATGCTCAGTGGTAACGCGGCGGCGCTCGGCTTCGGACAGCAGGCGGCCTTCGGCGATGCAGAGCAGCGCATCATGCGCTTCGTGCATGTCCTGCCGGGCGAAGAAACATTCGTTGGTGGCGACGAGCGGCAGGCCCGCCGCATCGGCCATGGCGATCAGGCCGGGCTCGATCGCGCGTTCGGTCGGCAGGCCGTGGCGCTCGAGTTCGATCGCGATGCGGTCGCCGAAGGTTTCGGCAAGGGTGGACAGCAGGGTTTCCGCCTCGGCGCGCTGACCCTCGCCGAGCATGCGGCCGAGCGGGCCGAACCGGCCGCCGGTGAGCAGGATCAGCCCTTCGTGATGGCGGCGCAGCGCATCGAGGCTGATCTGCGGGCGGTTGCCGGTTTCGGATTCGAGGAAGCTGGCGGACGAGAGTTTGGAAAGATTTGCGAAGCCGGCGGCATCCTTGGCGAGCATGACCAACGGGTCCGGCGTCAGGCGCGGCTGATCCGCCCGGGTGAGCGAGAGTTGGCAGCCGATGATCGGCTGCACGGATTTCGCCATGCAGGCCTGGGAGAACTCGATCGCGCCGAACAGATTGGACGTATCGGTGATGGCGACCGCCGGCATCGCCTGATCCTGCGCAAGGGCTGCGATTTTATCGGGTTTGATCGCGCCTTCGGACAGGGAATAGGCGGAGTGGACGCGAAGATGGACGAAATCGGCATGCGGCATGGCAGCATGGTAGCACGATTCGGGGTTTCAGGCGATCAGAACCGCGACCGGCAGGGTGGCGAACATGGTGCTGAGCGGGATTATGCCGCCGGTTGCATAGAGCGTCCCGCCGGTCAGAACATCGCGCCAGGGGCCGGGCAGTGCCGCCGGATCGAGGGCGGTATCGCCCCAGTCGGCTGGAGGGATCAGCGGTTGTGGCACGCCATCGAGCAAGGGTGCCGCGAGACGTGAAACGGCAACGATCAGGGTGCGCGTGCCATGGGTGCGCGCGAAGGCAAGGCCATGTGCCGCATGGGTGCCGGTGAGGTCGAGCGCCGTATAGCCGGCTTCGGCGAACAGCGATGGGTGTTCGGCGCGACATGACAGCAGGCGCGCGATCACGCGCTGCTTGACGTCGCCGTTTTCCCAGGCATCGAGGGATGGCATCCGGTTGGCGGACAACGCGGCGACACGGGCGGGGAAATCGACCGGCCGGCGATTGTCGGGATCGACCAGACTCTGGTCCCAGAATTCGGTGCCCTGATACAGATCAGGCACGCCGGGGACGGTGTATTTCAGAACCGTCTGAGCAAGCCCGTTGAGCGCGCCGGCCGGGCCGATGCGGCGCGCGAAGGCGGCGATTTCGCCCAAGGTGGCGGTGGCGCGGCTGGTATCGAACACGCCATCGAGAAACTGGCGGCAGGCATCCTCATAGGCTTCATCGGGTGCGGCCCATTCGGAGCGGAGCTTGGCCTCGCGGATCGATTTTTCCCACCAGCCCCAGACACGATCACAGAAATCGCCGCTGCCATCGGGTGCGGCACCGAGCGGCCAAGCGGCGATCAGGGTCTGATACAGCATGATCTCGTCGGCCTCGCTGGGTGCGCGGCCGGCATCGAGATCCCGCGTCAAGCCGCTGTTCAGGCGCATCCAGCGCGCCAGGGCGGCCTGCCATTCATCGGGGATTTCCGACAGCACCGCGAGGCGGATGCGGGTGTCCTCGCCGCGCTTGTGGTCATGCGTCGCGGTAGCCAGCATGGCGTGCGGCAGGGTCGCGGCGCGCTGCTGCTGGGCGGCGTGGAAGGCACCCGGCGTGAGGGCGAATTGCGCCGGCGTGCTGCCGACCTCGTTGCGCGAAACCAGCCGGCCATAGCGGTAAAAGGCGGTATCCTCGACCGATTTTGCGGCGACGGGGGCGGATAATTGCTGAAACCGGACCATCGCCCGGCGGTGCAGGGCGCGGGTTTCCAGCGGTTCGCGCGCCAGCGGCCGATCGGCGAGCCAATGGCGGATCTGGTTCAGCAGGCCGCGGTCGGCGACGCGAAAGCTGCGCCGGGCGCGCGCCAGCGCCCAGTCCATCGTCTGCTCATCGGTACTCGTGCTGCCGCCGGCACCGGCGTAGATGCGATAGATCGGAAAATGGACCAGCAATTCGGCAAGGGCGCGGCGCAGGGCGGTGAGGGAAATATCCCGCGTCGCCAGATCCGCACCGGCGAGGCGATGCAGCAGGGCGGCGGTGCCGTTCCATTCACTGGTGAGGTTGTCGCGGAGCACCTGGCGGCGGGCGTCGCGTTCCTCCGGGTCGAACTCGGCGCTGCGGCCCGTGAGTGTGTGCCAGAGTGCGGCGAGCGGTTCGCCACCATCAGGGTCGTGCAGCACGGCTGCGACCTCGTTCATGAAATCGTAGCCCGTGGTGCCATCGGTCAGCCAGTCGGCGCGCAGGCGTTCGTGCGGCGCCAGGATTTTTTCGACGATGATATAGGGTGGCCCCGCCGCCGCGCTGGACGGGCGCGACTTGCCCGCGGCGGTCAGTGCGCGGCGCAGCTTGCGGCAATAGGCACGCGGGTCGGCCAGCCCATCGACGTGATCGACGCGCACGCCATCGATCACGCCGCGTGCGTAAAGATCGAGGATGAGCTTGTGACTCTGGTCGAACACCCAGGGTATTTCGGCGCGGATGCCGGCCAGGGTGTTGATGTCGAAAAACCGGCGCCAGTTGATTTCATCCGCGGCGGCGCGCCAGTAGGCGAGGCGATAATTCTGGGTTTCGAGCAATTCGTGCAGACGGCGGATGCCATCCGGCGTGGTCGGCTCGTAGCGGGCCAGCACGGTGACGAGGCCGGCTTCGCCGTGCGGCGTTACCAGCGCCGCGATCAGGCGGGCGCGGGCGGTTTCGGCCAGCGGGCGGGCGATGTCCGGCCGGTCGATCAGATCGGCGGCACCGGTGAAATGTGCGATGGCATCGGCGAAGCGGCGCGGCGCTGCCTTCAGCACGATTGCCATGCCGGCTGGCGAAAGCGGAAATTCGTGCTCGTGATAGACGACAGAAATCCGCCCTGCCTTCGCATCGGCGGACAAGCGCAGATCGCCCGATTGCAAGGCGGCGCCATAGGATTCGCCCAGGAACGGCGCCATGATCTTGCCGTGCAGCGCGCGGTCGGGCGGGGTCCAGTCGATGTCGAACGCATCGGCGTAACGGCTGGCACGGCCCCATTCCAGCACATCCATCCACCATTGATTGTCGCTGCCGCCGACGCCCATGTGGTTGGGCACGATATCGAGGATCAGGCCCATGCCGTGGTCGCGCAACACCGCCGACAGCCGCTCGAGCGCGGCTTCGCCCCCGAGTTCGGGATTGATCGCGTTATGATCGACGATGTCGTAGCCATGGGTCGAGCCGGGCCGCGCCTTCAGGATCGGCGAGGCATATAGATGGCTCATGCCCAGCGCGGCGGCATAGGGAATGACGGCCGCACCGTCATCGAGCGTGAAGCCCTTGTGGAATTGCAGGCGAATCGTTGCACGCGGAATCGTGGAATGGGTCATGGTTCAGCCGCGCGCCTTGCGGGTCCGGTCGAGACCATCGAGCCTGGCCACAACGCGCGGGGCATCGAGCAGGGTTGCCGCGGGGGCGGGCAACCGGCGGCGCCAGTTGGGATGTTCATCGATCGTACCTGGAATATTGGGCTGCTCGGGTAAGGCCAGCGCATCCTCGATCGGCAGGATCGCCAGAGCCGACGATGCGGTGCCGACATGGATGGCGAGGACATCGGCAATACGGTCGCCATCGTCGGGCGCCGGCATGTCGCCCTGTCCCGCACCGGATGCAACGCACGCATCCCACAGGCAATGCCGATCATGGGCGCGCTTGTCGTGATTTTCACCGGCGATGCCGAGGCGCTCGCGCCACGCAATATCGGTGCCGCGCCACCAACCCGCGACGGTCGGCAGATCATGCGTGGTCGTCAACGCCGTGGTCTCGGCGCGCCAGTGCGCCGGCGGCACGAAACGATCGCCATCGCGCTCGAACCACAGGATGCTCATGCCAGTAATGCCGCTGGCCGCCAGCGATTCGCGAAAGCCGCCCGGCACCGTACCGAGATCTTCCGCGACCACGATGCCGTGGTGGCGCTGCGATTCCAGCATCACCAGCCGGCGCATATCCTCGAACGGGTAGCGCAGATAGCAACCATCCTTGGCCTCGCCGCCTTCGGGGATGACCCAGAGGCGCGACAGGCCCATGGCATGATCGATGCGAACCCCGCCGGTGGCGTGCAGCGCGGTGGAGAGCATGTCGCGGAGCGCTGAAAACCCGCTCTGGCGCAGGCCGCGCGGCGAAAATGCGGTGAGGCCCCAGTTCTGGCCGCGCCGGTTGAATTCATCGGGCGGCGCGCCGACCGAAGCGCCGCGCAGCACCTCGGCCGGGCGGCTCCAGGCATCGCTGCCGGCGGGATCGGCGCCGACCGCCAAATCCGCGATCAGGCCGACCGCCATGCCGGCATCGATGGCGGCGCGCTGGGCGGCCTGCAAACTGCCGAGCGCGCGGAACTGGGCATAGAGGTGAAACGCGCACTCGTCCTGATTGGCCGCGGCCAGTGCGGCAACCGCGCTGCTGTGCGGATCGCGCAGCGCGTCCGGCCAGGACCGCCAGTCGCGCCCGGCGCCGACGCTGAGTTGATGCGCCACCAGCGCCTCGAACAGGGCGTGGAGTTGGATCGCGGGCGAGGTTTCGGCCTGGAATTGCTTGAATGCCGGATCGTCTCGGTGCAGGGCGAAATCACGCCGGAGCGCCTGATAGCGGAGCGGCGTGGCGGTCCGCCAGTCGATCAGGCCATCGGGCGATGGGGCGGCGGCGGCGCAGTCGATCGCCGCATACACCGGATTGAGCGCGATGCGGCTGGAGGGGCCGTAGGGACCATAGTGACCCGGTTCGCTCGCATAGAGGGCATGAACCGGGCTGATCGCCACGGCATCGGCGCCGCGCGCACCGGCATTGGCGGCCAGCGTGGCGAGGGCACCGAAATCGCCGATGCCACCGTCGTTCTCGCGCGGCAGGCTGTAGACCTGCACCGCGAGGCCCCATGCCTTGCCAGCGCGGCCGTGGCGGGCCAGCGCATCCTCGATGGTGAACGCGCGATGCGGCGCGATCGCCAGATCGATCATCGCATCCCCGAGGTGGATCTGATGATAGCCAGGTGTCGCCAGACCGGGCAGCCGGGCATAGCCGTTGCCGACATCCTCCAGCCTGGTGTCGTAGCTGGTGCCATCTTCAAGCAGGATGCGCGCCGCACCGCCAGGATGGTTCAGGGTGATTTCGGAATCGACCGTTGCCGTCAACAGGCGCGGCGGCAGGCGCGCTTCGGCATCGAGCAGGGCGATGCTGTCGTGGCAGGCTGACTCCGAACCCGCATCGAGTTCGAACGCGGCGAGCAGTCCGCGCAGGCTGGTGGGGGGCACATCGTGCGCGGTGCCGAACACATCATGCCAGACGCGGGACAATCCGGCACGGTCGGCGAGTTCGTAGAGGGCATCATCGCTCATGGCGTCGCGAGCCAGGCGATGGCGGTATGCGGCGGCAGATGGTTGTCGCGTTGAGCTTCGGGCGGGGAGGATGCCAGAACATGCCCCTCACCTGCTGTGCAAGCCACCGCATGATCGCCGAAATTCACCGCGATGGTCAGGGTTGCGCCATCGCCGAGGGTCCAGACCGCACGCACCCCGGTTTGCCCCAATGCGATCGCCCGTACGGCACGGGCGTTCGGGATGCGCGGCACGATTTCGGTATGACGCAGGCGTAGGAGCATCTGGTAGAAAGCGCGCCATGCCGCCGCCGGTGCATCAGCCCTGTCGAACGTGGGCACCGAGGCTGCAAAGGTCGCCGCGTCGTTCGGGTCCGGAATGCGTTGTTGCGCCTCCTTGGAAGAAAACGCTTCAAACTTGGCGAATTCCTGCCGCCGCCCCTTGCGCACGGCCTCGGCGAGGTCGGGCGCGTTGTGATCGGTGAAATAGAGGAACGGGGTGGTATCGCCGGATTCCTCACCCATGAAGATCAGCGGGATTTGCGGCGAGAGCAGCAGGAGCAGCACGGCCGCGCGCAGGGCGGCGGGGTTGGCCAGCGTGGTCAGGCGTTCGCCAAACGCACGGTTGCCGATCTGGTCGTGATTTTGCAGGAAGGCGACGAAGGCGGTCGGCGGGAGATGCGCACTCGGTGTGCCGCGCGGTGCATTGTCGCGGTGGGGCGACGGCTCGCCCTGATAGGCGAAGCCCGATTGCAGGCAGCGCGCGAGTTGCGCGGCGGCATCGTGATAATCTTCGTAATAGCCGCCTTGTTCATGGGTCAGCAGGGTGTGCAGGCAATGGTGGGTGTCATCCGCCCACTGAGCATCATAGACCGCACCCGGCGCCAGCAGACCCGCATTGTTGTCGTCGTTCTCGAGCACGAGGTGAACGTGGCGCTGGGAGTCGCAGGCCGCGCGGATCTGGCTGGCCATGGCGGCAAGAAATCCGTCGTCCTGGATGGCATGCACTGCATCGAACCGCAGACCATCGAACCGGAACTCATTCAACCAATAGATGGCGTTATCCACGAAATAGCGCCGGACCGGTGCGCGCCGATAATCGATCGCGCTGCCCCAGGGCGTGTGGATGTCATCGCGGAAAAACTCCGGCGCGTAGGTGTGCAGGTAATTTCCATCGGGACCGAAATGATTATAGACGATATCGAGGAACATCATGATGCCGAGACCATGGGCGGTGTCGATCAAATGTTTCAAATCATCCGGCGTGCCATAGGCGGTGTCGGGTGCATAGGGAAGCACGCCGTCATAACCCCAGTTGTGGCGACCGGGGAAATCGGCGATCGGCATCAACTCGACCGCGGTGATGCCGAGTTCGGCAAGGCCGGGCAGCATGGCTTCGATGCCGGCATAACCGCCGCAGGCACCAGGATGCAGTTCGTACACAATGGTTTCGTGCCACGGCCTGCCGCGCCAATCCGGATGGGTCCAGCGGTAGGAATCGGGCGGCACGACGATGCTGGCATCGTGAACATCAGGCGCCTGCAGGCGAGACGCCGGATCGGCCACTTTCATTCCTGTATCGGTTACGAAGTGATATTTTGTGCCTGGCGAACAATCCGTTTCGACTGTAAAATGTCCATCAGGATGCCGCTGCATCGCCAGCGCGTCACGGCCCTCGATCGCGAGCGCCATCGTATCACATCCGGGTGCCCAGATCGTGAACTTGGTGCTCCCATTGCCCGACATGTGCGCGCCCGGACGAGGTGGATTCGGGTTGGATATTGTCATTGTTCTGTCTCTTCGATCAGGGCGCCGAGCACGACGATGGAGCGGGAGGCGACCGTCACCACAGGTTCGGTGAACGCCGCGCGCCGATATGTGGGACGCGCGGTATCGATTTCGAGCACCCAATCGAACATGGGTGCAGGCAGGGTGAATTCACGATCGGATTCCGAAGCGTTCAGCAGGACCAGCGTGACATCAGGCTGTTCGCCTTCGCGCGTGGCACGGCGGAGCGTAAGCAGTCGCGCGTTCGGGTCGGCCCATGCCTCGATCGACAGATCACCCGCCTGTTCATCGAACCAGTTGGTGTCAGCAAGTTCTGGCGTGATCATTTCAAGACCGTGACGAAAAACCGCGCTGCGCAGGCTGGGATAGCGACGCCGCAACGTCGCCAGAGTGCCCACGAACGCGGCCAGTTCGGTCGCCGTTCCATCATCGAGGCCGGACCAGTCCACCCAGGATGTTTCATTGTCCTGGCAATAGGCATTGTTGTTGCCGCGTTGGGTGCGGTTCATTTCATCGCCAGCCAGCAGCATCGGCACGCCGAAGGAGACGAACAGCGTCGCCAGCATGGCACGCTTCACCCGTTCGCGATTCAATGCAATGTCAGGATCGCTGGTTTCGCCTTCGACACCCCAATTGGCTGAAAGATTGTTGTCGGTGCCGTCGTTGTTGTTTTCGCCGTTCTTGATGTTGTGGCGCTGGGTGTAGCTGACCAGATCGTGCAGCGTGAACCCGTCATGCGCGGTGACGAAATTAACCGACGCGGAGGGGCGGCGACGGCGATAGTCAAACAACTCCGGCGAGCCCATCAGGCGGCGTGCAATTTCCGGGCGCTGGCTATGATCGCCGCGCCAGAAGCGGCGCGTCCCATCGCGAAATTCAGCATTCCATTCTGAGAACCCGGGCGGATGATTACCGACCTGATAGCCGCCCGGCCCGAGATCCCACGGTTCGGAGATCAGCTTGAGTCTGGCGAGAGCCGGGTCCTGGCGGATTGCATCGAAGAAACCCGATCCTGGGTCGAACCCGGTTGCCTCACGGCCTAGAATGGTTCCGAGATCAAATCTGAATCCGTCGATCTGATACGCATCGGCCCAGTAGCGCAAACTGTCCATCACCATTTGCAGCACGCGCGGATGGCAGATGTTGAGCGTGTTGCCGCAGCCGGTGTCGTTGATGAAATACCGCTCCTGGCCGGGCATCAAGCGGTAATAGCTCGCGTTATCGAGGCCGCGCCAGCTCAGCGTCGGGCCCATTTCGTTGCCCTCGCAGGTATGGTTGTAGACCACATCGAGAATGATCTCGATGCCCGCCTCGTGCAGGCGGCGCACGGCGGCGCGGATTTCGTGGCGCGCCTGCTCGGGATCGGCCAGATAGGCAGTCTGCGGCACAAAGAAGCCGAGGGTCGAATACCCCCAAAAATTCGTCAGTTTGCGTTCGACCAGAAAGCGATCCTGCAGGTAGGCGTGAACCGGCAACAACTCGATCGCGGTGATGCCGAGCTTGACCAGATGCTCGACAAGCGCCGGGTCCTGCAATGCGGCAAACGTGCCCCGGCGCTCGGGTGCGATGCCGGGATGGCACTTGGTCAGGCCGCGCAGATGCGCCTCATAGATGATCGTTTCGCTCCAGCCGCGGCGTGGCCGGCGATGCTCGCCCCAGACGGCGGACGGATCGGTCACGATCGCTTTCGGCATCGCAAGCGCGCTGTCGCGCCGGTCGAACGACAAATCCGCACGGGCCGCGCCCACCCGATAGCCAAACAGCGTGTCGGACCAATGGATGTCACCGAACATCGCCTTCGCATAGGGATCGAGCAACAGCTTGTTCGGGTTGAATCGGTGGCCCTGCTCGGGCTGGTACGGGCCGTGCGCGCGAAACCCGTAGATCAGGCCTGGCAAGGCATCGGGCAGATAGCCGTGAAACACCTCATCAGTGCATTCGGGCAGATCGTAGCGGGCGATTTCACGCCGCCCACCGCGATCGAACAGGCACAGCTCGATGCGGTCGGCATTGGCGGAGAACGCCGCGAAATTGACCCCTAGACCGTCCCATGTGGCACCCAGCGGCTCGTTCGATCCGGCCGCGAGTTTTGCCGGCAATATCGCCATCAACGGTCCTGTCGCAGGATAAGCACCCCGAGCGGCGGCACAGTGAGCACCAATGAATACGCCATACCGTGCGCCGGGCTCGCATCCGCCGTTGTGGTGCCGAGATTTCCAACATCCGAACCGCCATAGATCGCGGAATCACTGTTCAAACATTCGAGCCAACGGCCACCGGCCGGCACACCGACGCGGTAGGAATCGCGCGGCACCGGGGTAAAGTTGCAGAGCACGACGACGGATTGCGCGACATCGTCGGTCTGGCGAACCCAGGCGAAAATGCTCTGATCCCGATCATCACCGATCAGCCAGCGAAACCCGCTGGGATTGAAATCGGTGCTGTGCAACGCGGGCTCGGAGCGATAGACCCGGTTGAGATCGGCGAGCAGATGGCGGACGCCGTTATGCGCCGGCGTATCGGCTTCCTGCCAGGCCAGCGCGATATCGTGGTTCCACTCGCTCGACTGGCCGAACTCCTGGCCCATGAACAGCAGTTTTTTACCAGGCTGCGTCCACATGAACGCAAGATAGGCGCGCAGATTGGCGAATTTCTGCCAAGCATCACCTGGCATTTTCCCGAACAGGGAATGTTTGCCGTAAACGACCTCGTCATGCGAAATCGGCAGGACGAATTTTTCGGAAAACGCGTAGACCAGGCCGAACGTCATTTCATCATGATGGTAGCGGCGGTTGATCGGATCTTCTTCGATGTAGCGGAGCGTGTCGTGCATCCAGCCCATATTCCATTTATGGCTGAAGCCGAGACCACCTTCGGCGACCGGTCGTGTTACCCCCGGCCATGCCGTGGATTCCTCGGCGATCAACATCGCACCGGGCGCATAATGTTCGATTGCGCTCGCCAGTTCCTTGAGGAAATCGATCGCCTCGAGATTCTCGCGCCCGCCATAGCGGTTCGGAATCCATTCCCCCTCCTTGCGCGAATAATCGCGGTAGAGCATCGACGCGACGGCATCGACCCTGATGCCATCGACATGATAGCGATCGAGCCAGAACAGCGCGCTGGAGACCAGAAAGTTGCGCACTTCGATCCGGCCGAAATTATAGATCAGGGTATTCCAATCCTGATGAAATCCCTCGCGCGGATCTGCATGCTCATACAGCGGCGTACCATCGAATTGCGCCAGGCCGAACGCATCGGTCGGGAAATGTGCCGGCACCCAGTCGAGAATCACGCCGACGCCAGCCTGATGGCAGCGATCGACGAAGGCAGCGAATTCGGCCGGCGTGCCGAGCGCCGGCATCGGTGCGTATTGCGACAGCGGCTGATAGCCCCAGGACCCGCCGAACGGATGCGCCATCACCGGCATGAACTCGATATG
>VFSW01009345.1_pt1 | contig 14013 bp, 14 predicted proteins | sample 5358111 | NCBI WGS metagenome assembly VFSW01 (sample SAMN11554181, study PRJNA540505) | mine drainage metagenome | isolation source: sediment from site ElyBrook_90M | place: USA: Ely Copper Mine, Vershire, VT | collected 2017
GACTGGCGCGACGCGCCCAGCAAGCGGGGCTGGATGAACATGTCCATCCGCACATGCTGCGCCACGCCTTCGCGTCGCACTTGCTGCAATCTTCAGGTGATTTGCGGGCGGTGCAGGAATTGCTGGGTCACGAGCACATCCGCTCGACCCAGGTGTACACCCGGCTTGATTTCCAGCATCTGGCGCGCGTATATGATCAAGCGCACCCACGCGCCAAAAGAAAACCCCCGCCAGAAGGCGGGGGTTGAGCAGGCCAACACGCTTCAAACAACAGCGCGGTCAGCAAATAAACGCTCAAATCAGGCGTGTTGCGCTTCGACCACCACGGTGATTTCCGCCAGCACATCGGTATGCAAAGCGATGTGGATCGGAAACTCACCCAGCGCCTTGAGCGGGCCATTGGGCATGCGCACCTGCGACTTGCTGACGGTGAAACCCTGCGACGTCAAGGCCTCGGCAATGTCGATATGCGTCACCGAGCCAAACAGACGACCATCTACGCCAGCATTCTGCGACATCACCAATGTCAATTCGGCCAATTGTTCAGCGCGCGACTGCGCTTCGACAAGAGCGTCGCTGTGCAATTTTTCGAGTTCTGCGCGGCGCTCTTCAAACTGACGCAAGTTGACGGCGGTAGCCCGCTTGGCTTTGCCTTGCGGGATAAGAAAGTTGCGTGCGTAGCCGTCTTTCACCTTGACCACTTCGCCCAGGGTGCCCAGATTGACCACTTTTTCCATCAATATCACTTGCATGGCTGGCTCCTCAATGCAAATCGGTGTAAGGCATCAATGCCAGAAAGCGCGCGCGCTTGATCGCGGTCGACAACTGACGTTGAAAACGGGTTTTGGTGCCGGTGATGCGCGCCGGGATGATTTTGCCGTTTTCGGCAATGAAATCCTTGAGCAACTCTGCATCCTTGTAATCGACCCAAGTGATTTTTTCTACGGTAAAACGGCAAAACTTGCGCCGTTTGAACAGTTGGCGCGAACCTTCGCGACGCTTGTTGGTATTTCCGGTTGGACGTGGCATATCACACTCCTGTCAAATTTTTTCTACGCTGCAAATGTGCAGCATCAATTGTTGGCTGTATTTACTTTTTCTGGCCAGAAACCCGCTGACGCAACAGCTGTCACCCAGATGCAACGCCGTCAGTTCGCGGCTCACATCACCAATCGCCTGGGCATCAACTTCCAGCTCGATGCGACGCTCATATCCAGCTTCCACTTGTGTGGAGAGGTGCTGGATTCGACATTGCACGACCGGAATGCCTGCCGGGGTATGGCGCAAGCTGTCCAGCGTAAGCAGCTTCCCGCACAGACGGATCTGATTGACCGCAATACCGCTCAAGCGGCTGCTGGGGTTGCCGCAGGGCTTGCTGCTGCAGCTTCCGCCACGGGCTTCTGCTCTACATTCAGCAGCGAACGCGATTTTTCTTCCTTCATCATCGGCGAAGGCGCGGTCACGGCTTCATCCATGCGGATGCACAAATGGCGCAGCACGGCATCGTTGAACTTAAAGCCGTGTTCGAGTTCTTCCAGGGTTGTCTGGTCGCATTCGATGTTCATCAGCACATAATGTGCTTTATGGATTTTTTGCAGCGGATAGGCCATCTGACGCCGCCCCCAGTCTTCCAGGCGGTGAATGATGCCGTTGTGGTTGGCAATCAGCGTGCGGTAACGCTCGACCATGGCAGGCACTTGCTCGCTCTGGTCGGGATGCACGATAAACACGATTTCATAATGACGCATACGCGCTCCTTGTGGATTAAGCCCCCTGAGCGTAAGTCAGTGGAGCAAGGGAAAGCGCGCAATGGTACAGCAAACGCAATGTAATGACAAGCAAAATCCGCTGAGCAAGTCAAGTCCGATCTGCACGACGGCACATATGAGCGCGCGGCAATGCGCGGTCAGAACACCAGAAACGACAAGGCCGCAACCGCCGTACCCAGCACTGCGCCGGCCAGCACATCCGTCGGGTAGTGCAGTCCCAGCACCAGCCGCGAGGCGGCCACCAGCAAGGTAAACGGCACCAGCAACCATGCCAGCATGGGGTAATAGGCAATCGCGACGGTGCTGAAAGTCACCGCATGCAGGGTGTGCCCCGATGGAAAGCTGAACCGGTCGAGCGGTGCGGTCAGACAGTGGATATTGCCAAACTGATGGTGGGGGCGCGGGCGCACGGTTTTTTTCTTAAGCCATTTGTAAACCAGCGTCGCGGTGAGCCCAGCCGCGGTCATCTGCAAGACCACATGCAGCGCAGGCTGCCCCTGCAGCACATACAACATGATCATCAGCACATACCAGAACACACCGTCACCCAGACGGCTGATGTGCCGAAACGCCCGCAACAACTCGGGATGCCGTCCGACCCGGTTGAAACTCCGGGTCAATCCAGCTTCATGCTCGGCTATCCATTGCCAGCTCAGCTTCTCCACCGCTTGCTTCCTTATCGATGATGGTTTGTAGAATACGTTCAAACCGTTCGTGGACACTGTCCCACGAGATAGACAACGCAGTTCGGTGCGAGTTCAACCCGATTGCACGCACCAGTTCCCGATCCATCGCCAGACGAGTGGCTGCGGATACAAAAGCAGCCGCGTCATTGTATGACGCCAACAGGCCATTTTCACCATGCCGGATCAACGCCTCGGCAGCCGCATAATTATAGGCCACCACGGCCAGGCCGCTGGCCATCGCCTCGGTCGTCACATTGCCGAAGGTTTCGGTCAAACTGGGAAACAGGAACACATCGCCTGAAGCATAATGCCGCGCCAGGTCTTCACCGCTGCGCATGCCGCAAAACACCGCATCGGGATGCTGCTGCTGCAGGAGGTGCCGATCCGGCCCGTCGCCCACGATCACCAGGCGCGTATTGGCATTGGCTGCACGCATGGCCGACCACGCCTTGAACACCACAGACAGGTTCTTCTCCGGCGCCACACGACCGACATACACCGCCACCAGCGTATCCGGTGTCGCACCCCAGCTGGCACGCAAGGCTTCATCACGCTTGGCTGGGGCAAACAGCTGCGTATCCACGCCGCGCGACACCACTTCCAGATTGTGATAGCCGTGCGCCAGCAGTTCGCGCCGCATGCCTTCGGTGGGTACCAGTGTCACGCAGGCCTTGTTGTGAAATTTGCGCAAGTAGGCCAGAATCGGGCGACGCAACCAGCCGGCGCCATAATGCTTGCTGTAACTGTGAAAATTGGTATGGAAATCGGTGCTGACGGGTAAGCGCAACTTTTGCGCTGCGGCCAATGCCGACCAGCCCAACGGCCCCTCCGTTGCGATATGCACCAGATCCGGACGCCGCAGTTGCCACAAGCGCACCAAACCTGCCTTGGCCGGCAAGCCGATTTTCAGGCCGGCATAGCGCGGGATCGGTACGCCCAGCTTGAGCACTTCTTCAAACTGCTCGCTGCGTGTGGCTTTGTCGAGCGCGCTCTGACGCGGGCGTATCAACTGAATCTGATGGCCGCGCTGCTGCAGATCCGCCACCTGCCGTCCCAAGGTCATCGCTACGCCGTTGATTTCCGGCGGATACGTTTCCGTCACCAGCGCTATGCGCAAGGCTTGCGGGCGCGGGGCAAAGATCTGCAAAAGAAAGTCATCATTCATGGCGGCATTTTGCAGAGCAGACGCGTCATTTTCATGAATTCTTTTTTAAGGTTTTGTGACGGACAAAGCCGCAAGACCCGTTCCCAAGCCTAAGCACAAGCCACCTGCCCGGCGGCCAGCCTGTCCAGCACCCCTGCGATTGCGCTACACTGGCACCATGTTACCATTGATCGCACAGGTTGCTCTGGATATTCCCCTCGCACAGCGGTTTGATTACCTGGCAGGCGAATGCACCGCCGCCGACATCGGTTGCCGGGTGCGCGTACCGTTCGGAAAGGGCGAGCGCACCGGCATTCTGGTCGCGCTGAGCCACGACAGCGCTTGGCCGACCGATCAGCTCAAACCGGTGACTGCGCGCCTGGATGCCGAAGCACTATTAACCCCTGACATCCTGACTCTGCTGCATTTTTGCAGCGACTATTACCACTACCCGCTTGGCCCCACGCTGTTTGCAGCCCTGCCGGTTGCACTGCGGCGCGGCCGCGAAGCCCGCCAACAAGCGCCAACGCACTGGCGTTTAAGCCCGCTCGGCCAGCAGCAGGGATTACTGCTGCCGGCGCGGGCAAGCAGCCAGCGCGCGCTGCATGAGCGCCTGAGCGCCAATGACGGCTGCGTGCCTGAAAACGGCCTGAGTCCGCAGGAGCGCAGGCTGCTTGCCACCTGGCGCAAGCAAGGCTGGCTTGAAGCGGCAAGCGCAGCCGAACCCGCCACAGGTTTCGTGCACACGCTCAATGCCGAGCAACAGAAGGCGATTGCAAACATTGACGCAGCGCAGGGTCGTTTCGAAAGCTTTCTGCTGCATGGTGTCACCGGCAGCGGCAAAACCGAAGTCTATCTGCGCCTGACGCAACGGGTAATCGACCGTGGAGGGCAGGTCTTGCTGCTGGTTCCGGAAATTCACCTCACCCCGCAATTGGGCGCTGCGTTTCGTCAGCGCTTCGGCGCCGAGCGCGTGGCCACGCTGCACAGCAGCCTTAGCAACGCCGAACGCATGCACCAGTGGTTGTTGGCGGGTAAGGGTTCCGCGCGCATCGTACTCGGCACGCGGCTGGCGGTATTTACCCCCATGCCGGATCTGCAGCTGATCCTGGTGGACGAAGAACACGACAGCGGGTTTCACCAGCAGGAAGGCTTGCGTTATGCCGCGCGCGATGTGGCGGTGGTGCGCGCGCAACAGCGCGGCTGCCCCATCGTGCTCGGCTCAGCCACGCCCGCACTGGAAAGCTGGCACAACGCACAGACCGGACGCTACCAGCGCATCAGCCTGACCCAGCGCGCCACCGCCATGACCCTACCTGCGGTACGGCTGATCGATACCCGCGTGCACAAACCCGTGGAAGGCGTCAGCCCGCCGCTGGATCTGGCTTTACAACACAACCTGGCACGCGGTCAGCAAAGCCTGGTGTTCATCAACCGGCGCGGTTACGCGCCCACCTTGTACTGCCGGGAATGCGGCTGGGCCGCCGGCTGCGCGCGCTGCAGTGCGCGCCTGGTGGTGCATTTGCGCGACCGCAGCCTGCGCTGCCACCATTGCGGCCACCAGGAAACCATGACACCCGCCTGCCCCAATTGCGGCAACGTCGATCTGCACCCAGGCGGTACGGGCACGCAACGCCTGGAACACCACCTGCACATGCGCTTTCCGGCTGCGCGCATCTTGCGCGTGGACCGCGACAGCACGCAAGGCGAAGCGCGCTGGCAAACCATGCAAGACGCCATTCGTGGCGGCGAAATCGATCTGCTGATCGGCACTCAACTGCTCAGCAAGGGGCACGACTTCCCCGGATTGACGCTGGTGGGTATCATTGGTGCCGACGATGCGCTCTACAGCACCGATTTTCGTGCGCCGGAACGCTTGTTTGCCCAACTCATGCAGGTCGGCGGGCGGGCAGGGCGCGCCCACTGGCCAGGCGAAGTGCTGATTCAAACCCGCTTTCCCGACCACCCGCTGTTTCAGGCACTGCAAACCCAGGACTATGCCGGCTATGCGCAAGTCCTGCTGGACGAGCGCCGCGCTGCCGGCTTTCCGCCCTTTGTCCACCAGGCCGCCCTGCGCGCCGATGCGCCCAAGCTGACCGACGCACTCGACTTTCTGCACCAGGCACAAAAGCTGGCGCCCGAATGTCGCGGAGTAACGCTGTTCGACCCCACGCCCGAAGCCATGCCACGCAAAGCCAACCGCGAACGCGCGCTATTGCTGGTACAATCCCCGCAGCGCGCGCTGTTGCAACGCTATCTGAGCGACTGGATGCCCGCACTCCTGACCCTGCGCGGCAAGCAACTGCGCTGGCATCTGGACGTCGATCCGCAACAATTGTGAGCTTTTTTGTGCTTATGCCCTGGCTTGGCTATAATATACGCGCGCTGACTGGCTCGACCCGCAGCACGGCAAAGGCTCGTCCGTGTCAAATCAGCACGCTTCGAAAACAGGGTGTGTTTGAGACGACATGCACCACTGTTTGATTAACGCGCCTGTGAAAGGCCGTCTCCATAACGGATCACCGACACCTTGACTGCCTACATCGATATTCCCGAACATTTGTCCACCTTGTTTCAGCATGCCCTGCGCAGCATCGCCCCCGATGCAGACAGCGCTCTGGTTGAAATTGAACGCCCGCGCGATGCTGGGCATGGCGACTTTGCCTGCAATGTGGCCTTGAAACTGGCCAAACTGCTGCGCAACCAACCGCGCGCGCTGGCGGCGCAAATCCAGGCCGCCCTGCCACCCTCGGCGCTGGTGGCCAAAACCGAAATTGCCGGTGCCGGCTTCATCAATGTCTTTCTGCAACCCGCCGCGTGGCAGCAACTGGTTCCCCACATCCTGCAATCCGGCTCGCGCTATGGCAACAACAGCCTGGGCGCGAACAAGTCGGTACAAATCGAATTCGTCTCGGCCAACCCTACCGGCCCCTTGCACGTCGGCCACGGTCGGGGTGCAGCCTATGGCGCCAGCCTGGGCAATATCCTGGCCGCGAGCGGCTATCGCGTGTCGCGCGAATACTATGTCAACGATGCCGGCCGGCAAATGGACATTCTGGCCGTATCCACCTGGCTGCGTTACCTGCAGCATTGTGGCGAAACGCTCGATTTTCCGAAGAATGCCTATCAAGGCGACTATGTGCGCCAAATGGCACAGGCCATCTTCGACCAGCACGGCACGCATTACCGGCGGGCCGCACAAGCTGCCCTGGCCGACGCGGTCGATTTCGACACCGCGCCGGATGCCTACCTGGATCAACTGATCGCCAATGCCAAAGCCTTGCTGGATGTGGATTACGCGTACTTTCACAGCTTTGCGTTGAACGAGCAGCTCAACGATTGTCGCAACGACCTGCACGAATTCGGTGTCAATTTCGACGCGTGGTTCTCCGAACAATCCCTGTTCGACACCGGCGTGGTACAACGCACGCTGGAAGTGCTCGATGCACACGGACACATTTATACCCAGAATGGCGCACGCTGGTTTCGCTCCACCCGTTATGGCGACGAAAAAGACCGCGTGGTGCAGCGCGAAAACGGCCTGTACACCTATTTTGCTTCAGACATCGCCTATCACCTGCACAAGTTCGAGCGCGGCTTTGACCGCTTGATCGACATCTGGGGCGCGGACCATCACGGTTACATTGCGCGCGTCAAGGGTGCGCTGGAAGCGCTGGGGCGCAATCCGGATACGCTCACCGTGGCGCTGGTTCAATTCGCCGTGTTGTACCGCGACGGCCAGAAGGCAGCCATGTCGACCCGCTCCGGCGAGTTTGTCACCCTGCGCGAACTGCGCGCCGAAGTGGGTAACGATGCGGCGCGGTTCTTTTACATTCTGCGCAAATCGGATCAACACCTGGATTTCGATCTGGATCTGGCCAAATCGCGCTCGCAGGACAACCCGGTTTACTACATTCAATACGCCCATGCGCGCATCTGCAGCGTGCTCAACCAGTGGGGCGGCGACCCGCAAGCCCTCGCCGCCACAGACTGCGCCATGTTGAGCAGCCGCTACGAAATCGATCTGCTCAAACGCTTGATGGAATTCCCGCAGGTGATCGAATCCGCCGCCCGCGACCTGGCGCCGCATGTACTCGCTTACGCGCTCAAGGACATCGCCGCCGCCTTGCATGCGTATTACAATGCCGAACAGTTTCTGCTCGACGATCTGGCCTTGCGGCATGCCCGCCTGGCTTTGATCGTGGCAACGCGCACCGTCCTGGCCAATGGGCTCACCTTGTTGGGCATTTCCAGCCCGACCCAAATGTAGGAGAAGCGCATGGCCCAATCCAGACGCACCCCGCCCGCCGGCGGTAGCCGCAAATCCGGCGGCATCTGGTCCGGTATCCTGATCGGCCTCTTGACCGGACTCGCCGGCGCTGCCGCTGTGGCGGTCTGGGTCGGCCGCAACAACCCCTTCACCGAATCGCCAACGGCGACAGCCAGCCCAGCGGCCAAGAGCGGGGCGACCAGCGGCGCCAGCACGCCGAATACGCCCATCGTCGATCCCGCCAGCCGCGCGACCGGGGTGGCCAGCAACACCCATTATGATTTCTACCATATCTTGCCCGGCAGCGATGCCAGCGGCGCGCACCCCGAGCCGGCAGCGCCGGCAGCAAACGCACCGGCCCCGGCGCAAACCTGGCTACAGGCGGGTGCTTTCCCTGACCCGCAACAAGCCGATGACCTGAAAGCGCGGCTCGCCTTGATGGGTTACGAAGCCAGCATTCAAACCGTTGACCTGGCCGACAAGGGCACCTGGCACCGGGTTCGGCTGGGACCCTATACCAGCGCTGAAGCGGGCAAGGTGCAGGCTGCCCTGGCGCAGAACCATATCGACACCAGCTCGGTCAAAGCGGCAGCGGGCGATGCTGCTGGCGATACCCCCCATACGCCCTGATTATCGTGTTCATTTACAGGAGTTCTGGCAATGCGTAGACGTTTTCTGTTCCTGGTCGCCGGTCTGATCATGGCGACCCTGTCGTCCACCGGTTTCGCACAAGCGCCGGTGCTGGATAAGGATTACACCGTGCTCAAGATGCCGCTTGAAACCGACAGCGGATCAAAAATCGAAGTGGCGGAATTTTTCTGGTACCGCTGCCCGCATTGTTTCGCGCTGGAACCGGGTCTGAACCAATGGAGCAAAACCCTGCCCAAAGATGCGGTGCTGCGCCGCATTCCGGCCGTCTTGCGCAACGACTGGGCACCTCAAGCCAAGGTCTGGTATGCCATGGAAGCGCTCGGCGTGGCGAACAAATACCACGACGATTTCTTTAACGCCATTCACCTGGAAGGCCTGGATGCCAATTCCGAAGCCGCCGTATTCGCCTGGGCGGCGCGCATGGGCATGAACCAGCAAGATTTTGGCAATGCCTACAATTCCTTCGGCGTGCAAAGCAAGGTCATGCGCGCCGCCCAACTTTCGCGCGATGCGCAGATCAACGGGGTACCGAGCTTTGTCGTCGACGGACAATACGTCACCTCGGAATCCATGACCGGCAGCGAAGACGCTCTGTTTAAAACGCTGGACGCCCTGATCGTCATGGCGCGCAAAGCGCACCACCACAGCCACCCCTGAGCTTCCCTGACGCGGTCAGGCGCTGACGCCGAGCTGCTGGCCTTCGGCCAGCAGATACTGTTTGAAGGCCTGCGCCGCCACGGTCAGGCGCTTCTGATTGCGGTGCACCACAAACCAGTGACGCAACAGCGGAAACCCCTGCACGTCGAGCACCGCCAGATGACCCGCCTGAACCTCCAGTTGGACCGTGTGCAAGGACACGACAGCCAGCCCCATCTGCGCCTGAACGGCCTGTTTGATGGCCTCGTTGGTATTCATCACCAATCCGCCACTGGGTTTGAGCGCGTGCGCCTGCAAAAAGCGCTCCGTGGCGCTGCGCGTGCCCGAGCCGGCTTCACGCAGAATCAGCGTGTGCTGCGCCAACTGCGCGACGCTGATATCGCGCTGTTGCGCCAGCGCATGATTGGGTGGGGCAATCACCACCAGCGGATTTTCCATAAACGAGGTGGCCTGCAGATCGTGACCTTCCGGCGGCTGCCCCATCACAGCAAGGTCGAGCTGATTCTGTTCCAGCAATTGCAACAGTTCGGCACGGTTGGTGACATCCAGATGCACCACCACTTGCGGGTGTGCCTGACAGAAACGCGACAGCAGCCGAGTGGTAAAATAATTGGCGGTGGATGCCACGGCTATGCGCAGCTCGCCACGATCCAGCCCCTTCATTTGCACAAATGCAGCTTCGGTGTCGCGCAGTTGCGTGGCGATGGACTGACTGCAGACGTACATCTCCCTCCCCGCCTCAGTGAGAAAAATCTTTTTGCCCAGCTGTTCGAACAGCGGCAGCCCCACACTGTCTTCCAGCAAGCGTATCTGCATGGATACCGCCGGCTGCGACAGATGCAGTTCGCGCGCAGCGCGCGAAAAGCTCAACAATCGGGCTACGGCAGCAAACACCTGCAATTGACGCAACGTCAGGTGTAACATAAGCACAGTAAGGTTGATCGCTCAGATCGCATTATAATCCCAGGACAATCCAGACAGGAATCTCCATTGGCTGTCATACGCACGTCACCTAATTTTGTTACAAATTCAATACAACACGCCCACTGGATTCGTGCATGAACATTTTGATGGTATCTGACGTCTATTTTCCCCGTGTCAACGGTGTTTCCACTTCGATCATGACCTTGCGACGCGAACTCAAGGCGCTCGGACACAATGTCACCCTGGTCGCCCCCGCCTACGATCTGCGCGAATCCGCAGAGCACGACATCGTGCGCATCGAAGGTCGCCGCGTGCTGTTTGACCCGGAGGATCGGCTCATGTCATCCAGCCAGTTGCGGCAGGTGCACCACCGGCTGGGTGAACAAAAATTCGATCTGGTGCATGTGCATACCCCTTTCGCCGCACATTACACCGGCCTGAGGCTGGCCCGGCATTTTGGCATCCCGTGCGTGGAAACCTACCATACCTTTTTCGAGGAATACCTGTACCACTATATTCCGGCCTTGCCCAAAGCCATGCTGCGCTACACCGCGCGCTTCTTTTCGCGCCAGCAATGCGCCCAGATCGACGGCCTGATCCTGCCTTCACTGGCGATGGACGAGGCGCTACAGCGCTACGGGGTGAGCACTTTCAGCCGCATTATCCCCACCGGCATCGAACTGTCCGATTTCAGCAGCGCCGATGCACAAGCTTTTCGCGCGCGCTTCAACATCAGCCCCGAACGCCCAGTGGTGGTGTATGTGGGTCGCGTGGCATTTGAAAAAAACATCGACTTTCTGCTGCTCATGTTGTCGCAACTGCGCCACAGCCTGCCGGACGTGTTATTGATCATTGCCGGCGAGGGCCCTGCAGAAGCCAAACTCAAGCGCCTGACCGAAGCACTGGGTTTGTCCGCCAACGTGCTGTTTGTCGGCTACCTGAAACGCTACACCGAGCTGCCCTCTTGCTATCTGGCTGGCGATGCCTTCGTGTTCGCATCGCGAACTGAAACCCAAGGTCTGGTGCTGCTTGAAGCCATGGCGCTTGGCGTGCCGGTGGTGGCCACCGCCGTCATGGGTACGCGCGACATTCTCGCCGCAGGCAAGGGTTGCCGCGTGGCCGAGGACAACCCGGTGGCCTTTGCCGAAACCCTGTATGGCGTGCTGACCAATGCGGAACTGCGCAAACACCTTGGCAAGGAAGCGCGCGAACACGCTTTGAACTGGACAGCACCGCACATGGCACGGCAAATCGCCGAGTTTTACCAACATGTGCTGGGCAAGCACCGCCATTGAGGCAGCCGAAAAATGCAGCGCTGCAGGCACAACAGCCATGTCGCCCGAAACTGACGCCCGCAACATCCGGGGTCGCTTCGCGCCTTCGCCCACCGGCGCACTGCATGCCGGCTCGCTGATTGCCGCCCTGGGCAGTTGCCTGTCCGCACGCGCGCGCGGCGGGCATTGGCTGTTGCGCATGGAAGATCTGGACACCCCGCGCTGTTCGCCACAAGCCGCCGACAGGATTTTGCGGCAGCTCGAACATCTGGGGTTTGAATGGGATGGGGCGGTGGTCTACCAATCGCAGCGCATGGCAGCTTATCATGCCGCGCTGCATGACTTGCAAACGACAGGGAAAACCTATCCCTGCACCTGCAGCCGACGCGAATGGCTGGACAACCCCGAATCCAGAGTCTATCCCGGCACCTGCCGCCAGCGCAGCTTCCCGGTTGATGGGCAACATGCCGTACGCCTGCGCGTGGGTCACGCCGACATCGGCTTCACCGACCGCATACAAGGCCCTGTGCGACAAGCGCTCGGTGCAAGCGTGGGTGATTTTGTGCTGTTGCGCGCCGACCTCATCATCGCCTACCAACTGGCGGTGGTGGTGGACGATGCGGAAAGCGGCATCACGGAAGTGGTGCGCGGCGCCGATCTGCTCGACTCCACGCCGCGGCAGATTTACCTGCAACAACAGTTGGGGCTACCCACGCCCAGCTATGCGCACCTGCCGGTGCTGGTCAATGCGCAAGGACAAAAGCTGTCCAAACAAACGCTCGCGCGCCCCGTCGCGCAAGGCCTGCCGCTGGATGATTTGCGCCCGGCGATGGCCGCGCTGAGCCACCCGGTACCGGCGGACATCGATTCACGGGCAGATTTCTGGTCTTGGGCACTGACCCACTGGTCCGAAGCGCGCATACCCAAGCAATTGCCGTTACCGTTGCCGCAACCGGATTGAAACCGGAGACCCCCGTCACGCCCCCGCAGCAGCGGCTCCCAAAGCCTGCAACAGCAGCTCATGCACGCCGCCAAAACCACCATTGCTCATGACCAGTACCTGATCGCCAGGCTGCGCATCGCGCACGATGGCCGCCACCAGTTCCGGTAACTGCTCGAACACTTCTGCGCGCGCACCCAGCGGTGCAAACACGCTGCGCGCATCCCAGCCCAACCCAGCGACATAACAATAGATGTGGTCGGCATCGCGCAGGCTCGCGGGTAGGGCGTCTTTCATGGCGCCCAGTTTCATGGTGTTGGAGCGCGGCTCCAGCACGGCCAGGATGCGTGCATTGCCCACTTTGTGCCGCAAGCCAGCAACCGTACTGGCAATGGCCGTGGGGTGGTGGGCAAAGTCGTCGTATACCGTCACGCCGTTCACGGTGCCACGCACTTCCATGCGCCGTTTCACGCCACCAAACCGGTTCAACGCTTCTGCCGCCACTTGTGGTGCGACGCCCGCATGGCGCGCGGCAGCCATGGCCGCCAAGGCATTCGCCACATTGTGCGCACCGAGTTGATGCCAGTCAATCGCGGCCTGCTTCTGTTCACCCAAATAAACCTCAAAGCACGATTCGCTGCCTTTGGCATGCCAGCTGTCAGCCTTGCCCAGCCATTGCACGGGCGTCCAGCAACCGCGCTCGACCACCCGGTGCAGGCTGGCCTCGTCCTGCGCCACGATCAGCCCCTCGCCCGGCACGGTGCGCACCAGATGGTGAAATTGCGTCTCGATCGCTGCCAGATCGGCGAAAATGTCCGCATGATCGAACTCCAGATTGTTCATGACCAGGGTGCGCGGTCGGTAATGCACGAACTTGGAACGCTTGTCGAAAAAAGCCGTGTCGTATTCGTCGGCTTCAATGACAAAAAACGGACTGTCGGTCAGCCGCGCAGACACGGGGAAATCGCGTGGAATGCCGCCAATCAAATATCCCGGCTGCAGTCCCGCGTGCTCCAGTATCGCAGTCAGCATGGCGCTGGTGGTGGTCTTGCCGTGCGTGCCGGCAACGGCCAACACCCATTTGTCATGCAGAACCTGTTCCGCCAGCCATTGTGGCCCGGAAATATACGGTTTACCCTGGTTGAGTATGGCCTCCATGAGCGGATTGCCCCGGCTCACCACGTTGCCAATGACATGCATATCGGCGTTCAAGGCCAGTTGATCCGGATCGTAACCCTCGATCAGCTCGATGCCCAGGGCACGCAACTGATCCGACATGGGCGGATAAACCTGACTGTCGCAGCCGGTTACACGGTGGCCGGCGCTGCGCGCGATGGCGGCAATGCCGCCCATGAACGTACCGCAAATACCGAGGATGTGGATGTGCATGACGTCGCGGTGCCTCAATGGGCGTTGCTGCTGACCGTGCCGCCCGCCAGATCAATGCGGATGGCGGTGCCCGGAATCACGCTGGCCACCGCCAGCAGAAAAAGCTCGATGAATTCGGCACGCTCCTGTTCCGGCAGCGCGCTGCGCTGGTTGAAGGTGCCAAACATCGAATCGTGAAAACCGGCAATAAACAGAATATGCTGTTTCAGTGTTTCAATATCGTCCACCGGCCGACCGGCCGTCTGCACCAGTACCGGTTCGCCCAGCTTGGTGCGCAGCGTTTCCTGCAAATGCTGCAGGTACTCGGCA
>VFSW01009346.1_pt1 | contig 14012 bp, 14 predicted proteins | sample 5358111 | NCBI WGS metagenome assembly VFSW01 (sample SAMN11554181, study PRJNA540505) | mine drainage metagenome | isolation source: sediment from site ElyBrook_90M | place: USA: Ely Copper Mine, Vershire, VT | collected 2017
GCAGGGTCTGTTCGGCGGTGATGACATCGAGATAGGTATCGACCCCGTCCTGGTAGCGCGCGCTCGCGATGTCTCGAGCAACGCCTCCTGCTGCGCGAGATCGAGCCCGGCGCGTAACCGAGATCGTGCCGGGCGATGACGAATTCGAGCGCCTTTTGCTGCAACTCGAGGCTGCGGCGGACCACGTCGATCTCCGCATCGAGCTCCCGCAGATTGAAGTAATCCGTCGCCAACTGCGCGTTGAGCATCAGGCGGGCATTCTCGAAATCCGCCTGGGCCTGCTGCGCGGCGAAACGACCAGAATGCTGTTGGCGGTGGCGACACCCATGGTCATGATGGCGCCGGTCAGCGCCGGAACGCTCAGCGTCGTTCCCGTCAGCAGCAGCATCCAACAGATCCCCGCGAGCGCGGCCGGCAACGCGCTGATGATGATGAAGGCATCGACCCAGGATTGAAAATTGACCACGATCAGCAGGTACACCATGACCACCGCCATGCCGAGGCCGACACCGAGCTCGATGAACGAGGACTGCATGGCCTGCACTTGGCCGAGCACCTCGACGGTGACGCCGCGCGGCAGGTGGGGCCGCAGGTCCCCGACGAGCTTCTTGATATCGGCTGCGATGCCGCCCATGTCGCGGCCTTGCGCACTCGAATAGATATCGATGGCGGACGCCAGGTTGTAGTGGGAGTCGACCGCGAGCTGCGCGGCGGGACTGACGCTCACGAGATTGCTCAGCAGTTGCGGCGTCGTCACGAGACCCGCCGGCGCGGCGCGGACCGGGGTCTGCAGCAGTGCATCCAGGCTGTCGACCGCATACTGCGGCGACTGCACCACCAGGTTGTAGACCACCCCGTTCGCGGGGCTGAGCCAGAATGCGGGCGAGGTCTGCGTCGTGCCCGCGGTGGACACATCTTCAGGTCCTTCGGCAGCGTCTGCTCGATGATCGGCAATGCCCTGAACAGGCCACGGACGATATCCAGCGTCGAGGAGCCGCCGTTCTTGATGATCGGCACCAACACGCCGCGCGCGCCGTTCTGGCGCACGATGTTGGTTTGCGGCGAGAACCCGTCGCGCACGTGCGCGACCTCGGACAAATACGTGGTCGCTCCCGTGCGGGTGACGAACGGAATGCGATTGAGCTCGGCGATCGTGTCCGGGGAGCTGTTGGTGGCGAGCACGTATTCCACGGAGCCGAGCTTGGCCGTGCCGGACGGCAGGATCAGATTTTGGAGGTTGACCGCGTTCACGATGTCGTTGGGGGTCAGCCCCTTGGCGAGCATCGCGCCGGTGTCGAGATCCACCGAGATGACGCGCTGTTTGCCGCCGTACGGGTAGGGAATCGCGACCCCCGGAATGGTCACCAGGCGGGGGCGCAGGAAATTCACCGTGGAATCGAACACCGCCTGCTCGGTCATGGCGATGCTCGATACGCCGAGCTGGATGATGGGAATGCTCGAGGCCGAGTACTTGATGACCAGCGGCGGCAGGATGCCCGGAGGCAATTGACGCAGCTGCGACTGCTCGATTGCGACCACCTGGGCGATGGCCGTCGGAATGTTCGCGTTCGGCTGGAAGAAGATCTTGATGATCGAGAACCCGGCGAGCGACTCGGACTCGATGTGTTCGATGTCGTTCACGGTGGTCGTGAGACTGCGCTCGTGGACCGCCGTGATGCGATTGCCCACCTCCTGGGCCGACAGTCCCGTGTAGGTCCAGACGATGCTGATGACAGGAATATTGATCTCGGGAAAGATGTCCGTGGACATCTTGAGAAGCACCAGGGGCGTTGCGATGAGGATCAGCAGCGCCATCACCAAAAAGGTGTAGGGGCGCCTCAGCGCAACTTCGACAATCCACATTAGCTGTCAGCCCTCGCCTTGGATCAGCACCGCAAGAGGAGCGGCGCGTGTTCGGAACGGCCGCGAACGGCGCACCCGCGCACTTCAGTGCCGTTGCCTGCGCTTACCCTGGGCCCGGCGCGGTTAACGGCGCATGATCGAATTATTAACCACAGTTAATGAGCGGGGCTGCGGCCCACGATCGGGGGCCAAGTACTTGCAAAACATGGGAAACACAGCAAACTACCAGGGTCTGCAACGAGACACCGGGACCGGGCTGAGTGTTTTGTTAGTCCCATGAGGTTCGGTTCCGGTTCCCGTTACACTCATCGCCCATGACACTCAACGCACTGATCGCAGTTTTCGGGCTGGTCGGTTTTCTGCTGCTGATCACGGCCGTTCGCCGGCTGCGGCTGCGTCACATGTCCGGCAGTCTTGTTCACGGTTTCTCCGCGCTGGTGTTTTTCCTGATCGCGGCGGTGCTGTTCCTGATCAGCGTCAATCTGCGGAGTTACCAGCGTTTGACCGACGAGGCGCCGGCCGGCGAGGTGCAGTTCGCCAAGCTCGGCGCGCATCAATACAACGGCGTGCTGACCTATCCCGACGGCGCGGTGGCGTACTTTCCGCTGAGCGGCGACGAATGGCAGATCGACGCGCGCATCCTCAAATGGACCGCGATCGCCAATCTCATGGGCTTCGACACCGCGTTCAGGCTCGAAAGAATCAGCGGCCGCTATTCCAGCATCGACGATGAGCGCTCCCAGCCGCGCACCGTTTACGAGCTGCATCCGCCGGGCGCGATCGATCTGTGGGAGCTGGTGCACGGATATCATCGATGGCTGCCCTGGTTCGATGCGCTCTACGGCAATGCCACCTATCTGCCCATGGCGGACGGCGCCCTGTATGAGATCAAGGCCTCGCCGACCGGCCTGCTGGCGCGGCCGCTGAACCAGGCCGCCCGCAATGCCGTGGCCGGCTGGCACTGAGCCGGGATGGCGGGGCGCCGCACCGGTGAGCGGCACCGGCCCGCGCTGCTGTTCCCCGCGGAACTCACGGTACACTGCGCGCACCGGGCCCTGGCTGCCCCCTTATGCCGGCTTAGCACAGTGGTAGTGCAACGGTTTTGTAAACCGTAGGTCGGGGGTTCGAATCCCTCAGCCGGCAAACCCCCGACAAGGGTCCGACACGCGCAATAGGACTCACGCCGATCATCGGCCAACATTCGAACCCCCGACAGACAACAACCCGGGTTCGACAACTCGGCCGCCAGGCCGAGTTGAACGCCGTCGTCCCCGACGGCGGCCCCGAAGGGGCGAGGCGCGCAGCGCCGAGTAATCCCTCAGCCTGCACCACGCTCCCAGGGTCCATTCCGGGGAGCTGCCGGCGCCGCAAGTCTGTGGCCGCACGCCCCGGACGCGTATATAAAGCGTCATGGCCCATGATGAGCCCCTCGTCCGCTTCCCGGTAAGCTGTCCGATCTGCCGCAGACTGGTACTCGCCGAGTATCGCCACGTTGATGTGGTCGGCGCCCTGCTCAACGACCGCCCCATCCGCCTCTACGCAGCGTGCTGCGACAAGAGCTGGACCGCCAGCTATATCGAGGTTCGGCAGATTGGTGCTCACCTCGGCACCGCGCGGCTCGAATCCCGCGGGCGCCACGCGCCCGACAACGGTCGGGAACTGCTGGACGACTGACGCTGGACGATGGAGCCCGCAACTGCGGCTCGGCATCAGGCTATTATCGAGCGATCAACGAGGACTTCGATGCATTCGGGAGTGTGCAATTCCAATCCGCCCTCGCCGATACCGCCGATGGCGGCGGGCACGGTCGCCTACTTGAGTCCGGGAATGACCGCGCTCATGGCGCCGAAGCCGTACCTGTGCACCGCCTGGCAGCCACCGGAGTACGGCAACCTCAGCGGCTATCAATTATTCCCGCGTTGGACGGGAACGGTCGGTGCAAGTTATGCGTATTGATGTCCTTCTGCCGACTCGCCCCCTGCGCCGTCTGGCGCCGCTCGCGATCGGCGCGCTCCTCGCTGCCGCACAGGCGTACCCGAGGCCGGCGCTCGCAACTTCCCCTGCCGCACTCAAACCGACGATTCAAGTCCTCGCCGCATGGATCCGTTGGCTTCCGGCCGGCCTGCCGGCGGCCGGATATCTCTCGCTCACCAATATCGGCGACAAACCCGTGGCCCTGGAACGGGCGTCGAGCCCCGCCTACCGGGATGTGACGATACACCGCAGCGTCCATCATGGAACCGGCGTGCAAATGACCCCGGTCAAGCATCTCGTACTCGAACCCCACGCGACGCTCGAATTCGAGTCGAGCGGCTATCACCTCATGCTCATGCAGCCGACGGTCTCGGCCGACGCCGCGGCTGCAACCGCAACCCCGATTACCCTGTATTTCTCCGACGGCTCATCGTTGACCGTACCGTTCCAGATCCGCAAGAGCCCCGCCGGAGACTGAGGGTACGCCAAGAATCGGAGCCCGCAGCGATCGGGCCGTGTTGCACGCTGCCGCACACTGTTGGACACTACCGGCCCGAAGGACTTGCCGCCTCCGACCCGATATCGCGGACGTATTATCGCAAACCTGACCCAAACGGGACGCCAATGTCATCGAACAACTCGTGGGGAGATTTTTCCGCCGCCGGCCTGCTCCTCGCCTCCATCGGAACACTGCTGCTGATCGGCAGCCTCGGCGGCTCCGTGAGCGCCGTCGCTCCTCTCGTGTATCCGGCGGCCGCGCGCGATGCGCAGATCGATACCTACCATGGCATCAAAGTCGCGGACCCCTACCGCTGGCTGGAGAACATCGATTCAGCCGACACCCGTGCCTGGGTTTCGGCCGAGGATCGCCTGAGCCGCGGCTTCCTCGACTCGATCGCCGGCCGCGGCAAGCTCACCGAACGGCTGCGGAACATTTGGAATTTCGAGCGCTGGTCGCCTCCCGAACGCTTCGGCCGCACGTGGCTGTATACGCACAACGACGGCCTGCAGAATCAGTCCGTGCTGTTCGTGACCCGGGATCCGGGCGCTCCCGGACGCGTCCTCATCGACCCGAACAAGCTGTCGGCGGACGGAACCGTGGCACTGCGCGAGACATCGATGAGCGCCGACGGGCGCCTGTTTGCGTACTCGCTCTCGGATGCCGGTTCCGATTGGCAGATCTGGCACGTGCGCGACGTACGGACGGGAGCGGACCTTGCGGACACGATCAAGTGGTCGAAATTCGGCGGCGCGGCCTGGCGCAAGGACGGCTCGGGCTTTTATTACACCGCCTACGATCCGCCGCGCCAGGACACGCAGCTCAAATCGGCCAATGCCTATCAGAAGCTCTATTTCCATCGGCTGGGTTCTCCGCAATCGGACGACACCCTCGTCTATTCGCGTACCGACAATCCCGACTGGTTCATCGCCGCCACCGTCACCGACGATGGACGCTATCTGGTGATCCAGTCGTCTCTGGGAACGGATGACCGGAACGCGGTCGCGGTCCAGGATTTGACGAAGCCCCATGCTCCATTGGTGCCGGTCATCCCCGACCCGACCGCGACCTTCGACGTGATCGGCAACATCGGCTCCGCCCTGTTGATCCGCACGGATGATTCCGCTCCGCACTATCGAATCGTCAGCGTGGACCTACGGCATCCCGATCCGCGCGACTGGCGCGCCATCGTCGCCGAGAGCGCCGACACGCTCGATGCGGCGACGCTGGCGGGGGGCCAGTTGCTCGTCCATCGATTGAAGGACGCCCACAGCGCGGTGGATCGGTACACGCCCGAAGGGCGGCCGCTCGGTGCGGTCGACCTGCCCGGACTCGGCACCGCGGCCGGCTTCGTCGGCCATGGCGACGATCGGCGGGTGTTTTACACCTACAGCAGCTTCAGCACGCCCCCTTCGGTGTTTTCGCTGGAACTCGCCACCGGCAAGGTAACCCCCTGGCATTCCCCGCGGCTCGAGGGCTTCGTACCCTCCGAGTTCGAGACGCGGCAGGTTTTCTACGACAGCAAGGACGGCACGCGGGTTCCGCTGTTCATCACCGCCCGGAAGGGAACGCCGCTCTCCGGCGACAATCCCACGATCCTGTACGGCTACGGCGGCTTCAATGTGCCCGTGACGCCCGGATTTTCGCCGATGATCGCCGCGTGGGCGCAGCTCGGCGGGGTCTACGCCGTCGCCAACCTTCGCGGCGGCGGCGAATACGGCCGCGCCTGGCATGAAGCCGGCATGAAGACCAACAAGCAAAACGTATTCGATGATTTCATCGCCGCGGCCCAGTATTTGAGCGCATCGCGCTGGACCAGCCCTGCGCGGCTCGCACTCTCCGGCAGATCCAATGGCGGCCTGCTGATCGGAGCGGTCGAGGAGGAGCGTCCCGACATCGCGGCCGCCGCCGTTCCCCAGGTCGGCGTCATGGACATGCTGCGCTTTCGCGAGTTCACCGTCGGCAAGGCGTGGGAATCCGATTACGGCTCGGTCGACAAACCGGCGGAGTTCGACGCGCTGTACGCCTATTCGCCGTACCACAACGTCAAGAGCGGGGTGAACTATCCGGCGACGCTCATCATGACCAGCGATCACGACGACCGCGTCTTTCCGGCGCATAGCTTCAAATTCGCCGCCGCCATGCAGCACGCCGATCCGAATGGAAAACCCATTCTGCTGCGGGTCGAAACGCGTGCCGGACACGGTCAGGGCATTCCCACAACGAAGCTCATCGATCAGGTGGTCGATATCTATGCCTTCATTTTGCATGCCTTCGGCATGGACCTGCCGTCCGGGCTTGCAGGCGCCGGATAGCGCTCCGGTCAAGCGCGGGGAAGACTGCTAGAGTGACCCCATCTCAAGAGGAACTCCATTCATGAATGACCACCTGAAATCTCGCTCGATTCGATTGACGGCCGCCCTTCTGGCCTTGGGCGCATGCGCCGCCGCGGCTGCTGCCGCGGCCCCGGACCCGGCGCTGCAGGCGTCCGTGTCCGACCCCGGCCGATCCGCCAATTTCGTGGCCCGCGACGCGGCTCGCCATCCGCTCGAGGAGCTGAGCTTCTTCGGCATCAAGCCCGGCATGACCGTGGTCGAACTCTGGCCCGGCGGAGGCTATTGGACCGAGATACTGGGACCGTACCTGAAAAAAAGCGGCACGTATTACGTCGCACTCGAGGCCACCGACGATGCGGAAGGAAAGCAGTCGGTCAGCCGTTGGCACTCGCGCATGGCCGCTCAAAAGGACCGTCTCGGCGCCATCCGCGAGACGACGCTCGCCGCCGGACATTTCGAGATTGCTCCTCCGGGCTCGGCCGATCTTGTACTGACGTTCCGCAACCTGCACAACTGGATGGACGGCGGATACGCGGACCAGGCGCTGGCGGCGTGCTTCACGGCGCTCAAGCCGGGGGGAATTCTGGGCATCGAGGAACATCGCGGCCGCAACGACAAGCCGCAGGATCCGAAAGCCGCCGACGGCTACGTCCGCGAGGACTACACCATCGAGCTCGCGAAGAAGGCGGGCTTCGTGCTGGTCGCCAAGTCCGAAATCAACGCGAACCCCAAGGACACGAAGAACTGGCCGGACGGCGTATGGACGTTGCCGCCCACGCTGTCGCAGGGCGACAAGGACCGCGCCAAATACCTGGCCATCGGCGAAGCGGATAACTACGTGCTCAAATTTCGCAAGCCGCAGTAGCGGCGCGAAGTCCCCCTAAATTTCCGGCCCGAGGACGATGGGGGATCCGTCGCCGAATCGCGAAAGGCGAAACGGCGATGGATCCACGGAAGGCGACTGCCCGGTGGCGAGATCGGCGGCGAGCCGCCCCGCCCCGGGACCGATTCCAAAGCCGTGGCCGGAGAATCCGGCGGCGACGGTCAGCCCGGGCAAGGCGCCGGCTGCGCCGATGTAGGGAATGACATCCGGGGTGGCGTCGATATATCCGGCCCATTCCTGCACGACGCGCGCCTCCCGGAATATCGGGTAGATACGCACCATCGCCTCCCACGCCTCGCGATTCTGTGTTCGATTGGGTGCGGGGTCCAGCACGCGAGTCGTCTCGAACGGGCTGGGTCGGTCGAGCGGCCAGCGACGGGGAGCACGCATCTCGCGCCAGCTCTGTGCATTCAGCCGAGGCTTGATCGCCGATCCCTCGTTGCGCACCGAGGGCCAGAATTCACGCAGGTACCGCAGCGAGTCCGGCACCAGAGGCACCACCAGGCCGCTGCCTCGGGCAATGGTGTAGCCTCCGTCCAGCCGCTTGCGATAGCCCACATCGTTCAGGTAGGTGCATGTATCGGGACCGCCGGCGATGGGCGCCGTGCGCAACACCGAGGATAGGACTTTCAGCTGCGGCAGCCGCACTCCGAGGCTCCCGCAGAACAGGCTGGTCCACGCGCCTCCCGCGAGAATGACGGTGTCGCAGGCGATGGATCCTCGCTCCGTGACCACCCCACGGATCCTTCCCGCCCCCCGCTCGATCCCTCGCACGGCGCAGTGTGCGAGGACAATCGCACCCATGCGTTGCGCCGCCCGGGCGATTGCGGGCGCCGCCTTCTGCGGCTCGGCGCAACCGTCGGAGGGCACATGCAGCCCGCAGCGGAAGGTGCTGTTGGCGCCGGGCATCAGTGCCGCAATATCCTGGCCGCGCAGGATCCTGGCGCCGGTGTCGTAGGGCCTGGCCATCTCGATCCAGGTGTTGAAGGCGTGCTCTTCGGCCTCCGATTCGGCCACATACATCACCCCGCATTCGCGAAAGCCCGTGGCGCTTTCCGTCAAGCGGTCCATGTCGCGCCAAAGTTTGAGGCTCTCGACGATCAACGGCATTTCCCGCTCGTCGCGTCCGGTCTGACGGCACCAGCCCCAGTTGCGGCTGGACTGCTCGCAGGCGATGTGAGCCTTCTCGCAGAGCACCACGGGAATTCCTCGGGCCGCCAGCGCCAGCGCGGCGGAGGCGCCGATGATGCCGCCGCCGATCACCACCACGTCGGTCGCGGCAGGAAGGGTTTCGTCAGGAGCTATCGAGTCAACGTAGGGGCCCATGAGATCGCCGAGGTGCAAAACATGCGAGTATACGGCGAGCGCGGATCTATTATGCTCAGCGGAGCCGAAATGCCCACGGATCTGACCCAGACTTCGTATGCCTGCGAGCCGGCTTCGATACCCTCGATCGATGCCGCGCCGCTGTTTGGCGACGCATCGCCGGCCCGCGACCTCGCCGACCGGGCCATCGCCGAGGCGGCCGCCGACGTGGGCTTCTTCGTCGCGAGGGGCTTTCCCGCCGGCCTGCCCGTCGATCGCGCGGCGCGCGCGGGGCTCTTGCGGCTGTTCGACTTGCGCGACGAGGCAATCCGGCCGCTCTGGCGGCAAAAATTCGATGCCTCGCATCCGAACGTGTACCGCGGCTGGTTTCCCAGGCAACGGGGCTTTCTTACCAGCAAGGAAGGCATCGATCTCGGTCCCGACGTGGCGTATGGCGCTTCGGTCATCTGCGCCGCCGATCCGCTGCGAGAGGCCACTCCGCTTCCGCCGGAGCCCCTGGTGCCGGGATGTCGCGCGGCAGCCGCCCACTAGGACCTCGGCATGCGGCGCCTCAGCCAGGCGCGCATGCGCTCCATCGCCCGCAGTCTCGTGCTGCCGGAGCGGTTTTTCGACGATGCCTTCGATCGCGGCGTGTCGACGCTGCGCCTGCTTCGCTATCCGCTGCGCACCGACATGCAGGACGCGGCCTCCGCCGATCCAAGCGCCTGGGTGGTGCACCGGGGACATCGGCATTATGTGACCGGCGCTCCGCATGTCGATTCGGGGTTTTTGACGTTGCTCGCGCAAGACGGTGTTCTCGGCCTGCAGGCGCGGCATCGCAACGGAGAATGGATCGATGTCCCTCCCGTGGAGAGCACGCTAGCCGTCAACTTCGGCAAGGTGCTGGAACGCTGGAGCGCGGGGCGCATCAAGGCGACCGAACATCGCGTCATCGGCACCGGGCGAGAGCGGCTGTCGATCCCGTTCTTCTACGAGGCACGGGCGGATGCCGAGATTCGCCCGCTCCCCATGGACGCACCCGACTCGTTCGCACCCTTTCTGTATGGCGATTATCTGTGGGCCACGACCACACAGTTCGTGGAGTTCAGGGGCATGGAGGGATTGCGCGCGCCGCGGGCAATCGGCAATCCTGCGGTCGGCCCGGCGGGCAATCCGCGCAGCCGGCCTTGAATAGCGCCCGCCGCCCCCAATCATCCCCGGCGATGACCTCTCGCCGCCGTCTGTTTCGACCGATCTGGGTCATTTTCGCGCTGCCCGTGTACGTAGGCTGCCGCTTGTTGCCCTCACTGCCCCTCAGTGCGACGGGTACGGCCGTGGCGGCCGCGCTGCTGCTCGCGGCGGGCATCTGCATCCCGAAGTCGATTCGCCGGAGCGATGGCCTTGCATGGGTCGGGCTTACCGCGATGGGCTTCTTTTCCACCCTGCTGGTGACCACCCTGCTGCGCGACCTGTTCTTGCTGGTCGCGCGCCTCTCGATCAGCGGTTCGCAATACCGAGGGCTGCTCGAGCCATCGGCGCTCTATGTCCTCGGGCTGACCTGCGTGGTCACCCTGGTGGGATTCGCGATTGCCCGCCACCCGCGCATCGTCGACGTCGATGTGCCGATCTCGCGGTTGCCGCCGGCGCTGCACGGCTTTTTGATCACGCAGATCACCGACGTGCACGTCGGTCCCACCATTCGCCGCGCATTCGTCGAGCGGCTCGTGCAGCGCGTGAATAGCCTGAGCGCGGACCTGATCGCGGTGACGGGCGATCTGGTGGACGGGTCTGTGGAACAACTCACCACGCATACCGAACCCTTGTCCAAGCTTTCGGCGCGCCACGGCGCCTACTTCGTGACGGGCAACCACGAGTACTACTCGGGTGAGCCGGCCTGGACGGAGGAAATCCGCAGGCTGGGCTTGACGGTTCTCCAGAATCAGCACGTCGTCCTCGAACACGACGGCGCCTCGCTCGTGCTGGCCGGCGTCAACGACATCGGTGCGCATCATTTCGACGCCGCACAGCGCAGCGACCCGGCCGCGGCGCTCGCCGGGGCGCCCATCGACGCCGGCGCGAGAATCCTGCTCGCACACCAACCGAGCTCGGCACATGCCGCCGCCAACGCGGGTTACGACCTGCAGATCTCGGGCCACACGCACGGCGGCCAGTTCTGGCCCTGGAATCTATTCGTGCGCTTCTTCCAGCCGTTCACGGCCGGATTGCATCGCTTGAGGAATCTGCGGGTTTACGTGAGCCGCGGCACCGGCTACTGGGGCCCGCCCAATCGATTCGGCGTGCCCGCGGAGATCACCCGCATTCGGCTGGTGCCGGCCGCGCACTGAAATCACGCTCGAGGCGTGGGTCGGCAGGACCTTGATTTTCGCTCGTTGCGTTTGCGCAGCTCGCGCTTGGCAGCCTCCCGATCTTCCGGCTGCTCCTTGCCCGCATCGCGACGTGCGGCGGCCGGCCTTACATGCGGTCGAGAGGCGTGGTGCCGCCGGTGAATTGCGAGCGCGCCTGTTCCAGGCGGTAGCGATGCTCGCCGCGCCAGCGGGCGAAATGGCGCAATGCCGTTATGGCATACACTACCTTGAACCCCCGCAGCCGGCGTGCGACCTTCGGCGAATCGAACAAGTCGCCCGCCAGCATTGAGATCACACCCTGCTCCATCTGCCAGATATTGCGCGGCTGCCGAAAGAGCCGATCCATGATCGGACTGTTGAACCGATAGATGAAGAACGCGAATCGTGTCATGCCGGCCCGCTGCCGCCTTTCGAGCTTGCGCAGCAGCTTGGCCTCATGCCGCGGCTCGCGCAGCGCCGCATCGACCACGGTGGCGGCCTGCTCGGCCCCACTCATGGCGAGATAAACACCGGAAGAGAATACCGGGTCCAGAAACGCGAAGGCATCACCGATCATCACCCATCCTGCGCCGCCCATCTGCGCAGAATCGTACGAATAATTGCCGGTTACGCGCACGTCCCCACCGATCAACTCGGCATGCGCGATCCGCCTCCTGAGGCCTTCATTCCGTTTCAGGGTCTCCAGAAGGAAGTCGACCGCTTTTCCCTTGCGCTGCTTCAGATAGGCGGGACGGCACACTGCCCCGATGCTCATGACACCATCCGGCAGTGGAATCATCCACATCCAACCGTGGCCGAAGCGATAGATGCTGATGTTGCCGGCGTCCTCACCCGGACGGTACTCGGCGCCGCGAAAGTGACCAAAAATTGCAGCGCTCTGGTGTTCGACGTTCTTGCGACGCAATCGCTTTTTGGACGACAGGAACGAGTCCCGTCCCGTTGCATCCACCACATACTGAGCCGTGAGCCGGTAGCTTTGGCCCTCATCGGTGCGGACTTCGACGTTGCTGCGGCGAGAGTCAATTTGTTCGACCGCAACCACCTCGTGTCCCTCGCGCGCATCCGCGCCCTCCGCACGCGCGTGATCGAACAGCATCTTGTCGAAGTCTTGGCGCCACACTTGATATGCGTGCGGCGGACTGTTTCCGATGGCGCGCCTGAAGGAGAATGTATTGTAGCCGCGCTCGTTGTCCGCCTCGAAATCGGCACCAGGCTTGAACACGCCCATGGCTTGGACCTTGTCCAGAACTCCGAGCCGCTCGAACAGCGGCAGGTTCATCGGCAACAGCGATTCGCCGATGTGAAAGCGCGGATGACGGGCTTTTTCCAGCAGGATAACCTTGCGGCCCAGCCGGGTCAGCAGGGTCGCCGCCGTGCTGCCCGCCGGGCCGCCCCCCATGATCAGCACTTCGCAGGCACAATCCACCGCCATACCGCTCACGCCCGAGTCTAAAGCATCGGACAATACCTCATCATTGTCGAATTGTCCTGCCGCCTCTACCCGAGCCTCCGATTCTTCGATCCGCTCGGCAAATGCCGCACGGGTGTCGCGGTATCGGCGTTCTGGGCAGGCCAGCCATAAGAGAAAGGCCCTATCCAGGGCCTTTCGGTACACCAAAGCCGCTAATCAAATCAGGCGGCAGCTGCCAACAATTGCCAGTTCTTCGGCATAATGACCGCATCGATGTCATGGATGACACCATTCGATGCCGCGATGTCGCGTTGTCTGACGTGCGCCCCATTGACTCGAGCCTCTGAAGAGGACACTACTGCCGTAAGCGCGGTACCCTGAGTCGTCATCACCTCGCCTGATCTGAAATCCTGCGCCATTACGTGGCCCGGGACCACGTGATAACTCAAGACGGCTTTGAGCTTTGCGGTGTCCTTGAGCAGCGCGTCGAGCGCGCCCGTGGGAAGCTTCTTGAAGGCTTCGTCCGTGGGTGCAAAGACCGTGAATGGGCCCCTGCCGATCAGGGTATCGGTAAGTCCCGCGGCCTTGATGCCGGCAACCAATGTGGTGAAATTGCCTGCTGCAATTGCGGTATCGACGATATTTTTCGTCGGGCCTGAATGGGCAGGGTTGACTTTGGGATTTGCGGAAGTGTTTTTTGACTGTTCCATAAATAATAACCTTGACGTGTAGCCCGCAAGAATTTGCTGGCCAACTCAGCTCGTATTCGGCCGAGGAGTTCACTATGGACCCGGTGGAGAGCGTGTGCGAGATGCGAGCAAAATAAATCTTGAATGATGCACAAGCACTTGCAATGGCGATGCATGACGCGATCGTCGCCGATGGATTCTCGACGAGCCCTCAATGCCGTTCGACAGCGGAGCCGGCTTTCTATTCCCTCTTGTCGTTTTGGCGATTCGCGGCGCGCCAACTTTTTCGCCCGGTACGCTAACTCGGGGTCAGCTCCGGAATTTCGAGCGGGCATGCGTCGGCCACTGGACGATCATCAATCTGCGGCCGCCTCACACAATCCGATTCAGCGGCACACCGGTGAATGCCTTGACCGCGATTTCAAAGGAGCGCAGGCGCGCGGCGTGATCGAAGATCTGAGAGGTGATCATCAGCTCGTCCGCGCCGGTTTGCTCGACGAAATCACACAGATTCGTGCGTACCATCTCGGGAGTACCGATTGAGGCACACGACAGCACCTGATCGAGGATCGCCCGCTCCTGCGGTCCCAGGCGCTCGGTGTACCCCTCAACGGGAGGCGGCAGCTGCGACGGACGGCCGCTGCGCAGATTCACGAACGCCTGCTGCATCGAGGTTGCCCGGAATT
>VFSW01009347.1_pt1 | contig 14011 bp, 13 predicted proteins | sample 5358111 | NCBI WGS metagenome assembly VFSW01 (sample SAMN11554181, study PRJNA540505) | mine drainage metagenome | isolation source: sediment from site ElyBrook_90M | place: USA: Ely Copper Mine, Vershire, VT | collected 2017
GACGCGGCGGCGCCGACGCTTGAGGCGACGCCGCATCCGCGGATCGTGGTCGCCATCGGCGATTGGGCGAAAGGCGGGGGGCCGTGGTGCGGCGTGGGCTCGGCGGGCGATGGTGCCGGGCCGGAACTTGGGGCGCGCGTGTCGGTACGCGGGTGCCCGCCGAGCCCGGACGAGATCGTGCGGGGCTTGCGCGAAGCGGCGCGATTGCTCGACGATGCGTAGCGACGACTGCGAAGCGGCGGACGAAACCCGCGGCATTCGATACATTCTCTCGGTGCTGCCGCATCGGTTCCCGTTCTTGCTGGTTGACCGGATCGTGGAGTTGAACCCGGGCGTCTCCGCGCGAGGGTACAAGCTCATTTCGTGCAACGAGCCGTGGCTTCAATCCCCGGGTTTGCTGTCGATCCCGCCGGTGTACGTTATCGAGGCATTGGCGCAACTCTCCGGTTGCATCGTGCTCGAGCCGCACGAAGTTCCGCGGCAACCGCCGTATTTCGCGAGTATCGACAAGGCCCGTTTTCGCGGACTCGTGCTGCCCGGCGACCGTCTCGAACTCGTTGCTTGGATTGCGGCCCAGCGCCGTTCGATCACCAAAGTCGAGGGTCGGGCGAGCGTGGACGGCAGAGTGGTGTGTTCGGCGCTGCTGAGCTTTGCATCGTAACGGCTCGTCCAACCCTACGGGCTGCTTACGAAGAGCGGCGCCTCGATGGCCTGCCTCACGAGGGATCGACAATGGGACCTTCGGCGAGGGCGCGAAGCCCCGGGTATGCAGAATGTGAATGAACTCTTGCGCCTTCCTTCGCCGGCGCCTAGACCGCTCGGCGTTGCGTTCGACGGGACGCAGTTATGGCTCAGCTCGATTGAAACCGAGCGCATCTACGCCATGGACCCGGCGCAGTGGACGTTAAGCGACGAGGCAGCCGCTCCGGGGAAACCCTTCGGCATCGTCTCCATCGGAGACGAACTTCGCGTCGTCCTTGGCGAAGGTGAGGCGGACGACCGCTACGTGGTGCGGTTCGTCCCGGGCCATGGGTTTAAAGATACGGCAAAGATCGCGTGTCCGGAGTTTACCGGATCGCATCTGGCTTATGACGGCGAACTGCTCTACCTGAGCCAATTTACGACGAGTTGCATCGTGGCGCTCGACGAGGCGGGCGCGGTGGTGCGCACGATCGCGCTGAAGAACCCTCCAGCCGGAATGACGTTTTGTGACGGGCACCTCTATATGGTGAGCGTTGACGATGCGAACGATCGGCGTTTGCTCTCGCGAACGAACCCGCGCGACGCGCACGCGCAGGTTGAGGATCTTGCGGTTATTCCATTTGCGGCACGCGGGCTGGCCTTCGACGGTACGCGTTTTTGGAGCGGCGAGCGCGATGCGAACGAGATCGTAGCCTTCACGCACGCCGGTTGATGGCGGGAGTCGCCCGCGCGCCGGCCGTGGTGTACGGCGCCGCGATTCTTCAAGGGTTCGCCTTTACGTTGGTGCCTGCGCTGGCAACGGTGTTCGCGCAGGCACCCTACCGCATCTCGGCGGCCTCGTTTGGCGGGCTCTTCGTACCGCTTACGCTGGGAGCGATCGTTGCCGCGATCGTAACGCCTGCGTTGGCACGCCGTTACGGCATGGTGCGCGTGTTGGGATTGGGCGTGCTGGCAAACGTCGTCGCGCTCCTCGCGTTGCTGGGATCACCGCTGGTGGCCGGCACGGGCGCATATCTTTTACTATTGGCCGACACCGCGGCGCTCGGCATGGGCTTCGGGCTGAATTTCTCCGCGGTGAACGAGTTGGCGGCCGGTCTGCGCGGACCGAGCGCGCGGAACGTGACCCTTGCAAACGTATTGACGGGACTGGGTACCGCGCTGACTCCGCTGCTTGTCGGCGCGTTGGTTGCGCGAGGGTTGTGGCCGTTATGGCCGGCCTTATTGGCGCTCGCATTTGCGGGGGTGTTTTTCGTCTCGCTGGGGTGGCATGGCGAGGCGCCCGCCAAGCATCCGCGAGCGTTGCCGCCCGTGACGCCGGCGCTGGTGTTGTTCGCGTTGGCGGCGTTGCTCTATGCTGTGTGCGAAGGCGTCTTTTCTAGTTGGGCGACGACCTTCACGCATGTGGATCGAGGCTTTTCGCTCGCGAGCGGAGAGGCGGCGCTGGCGGCGTTTTGGTTGGCATTGACGGTGACGCGATTGCTGGCGGCATTTACGACGGGGACGCTTTCGCCGCGCACCGCGTTCGTGCTGTTTCCGTTAGCGATCGCGGCGGCGTTCGTCGCCCTGCCGCTGTGGGGCTCGGCGCCGGAGTTGATTGGGGGCTTCGCTCTGGGCGGTGTTGCCTGCAGCATCGTCTTTCCGTATGCGATGTCGCTCGCGTTCGATGCGATGCCTGCGGATGAGAACCGCGTCGCCGGCGTTCTCGTCGGGGCGCTGATGGCCGGCGAGGGCATGGGAACCTTTGCGGTAGGCGTGCTCCACGGTTCGGCGGGCTTCACCCTCGCGCAGGTGTACCGGGTTGCGGGTGGTACTGCGGTTGTGCTTGCCCTGGTTGCGTTCGTCGCGGTGCGCGCCGGCAGCGGAAAGGTTTCGTGAACGTGGGGCTATCGCAGGCAATAGGCAAAACGCCGTTGATCGAACTGCGCGCGCTCTCGGCGCGCATCGGACGTCGCGTTCTCGGCAAGGCCGAGTTTCTCAACCCGGGCGGCTCGGTGAAGGACCGCGCGGCGAAGTGGATCGTGGATGCCGCCGAGGCTTCCGGTGCGCTGGCGGCGGGCGGCACGATCGTCGAAGGGACGGCCGGAAGCACCGGTATCTCGCTCGCACTACTTGCGAACGAACGTGGATATCGCAGCGTCATTTTTGTGCCGGACGATCAATCACCGGAGAAAATCGCGTTGTTGCGGACGTTCGGCGCAGACGTGCGGGTGGTTCCGGCGCTGCCGTTTACGAACGCGCAGAACTACTACCATCTTGCGCGCGGCTTTGCGGAGCAGACGCCGGGGGCGATGTGGGCCGATCAGTTCGAGAATACTGCGAATCGGCAGGCGCACATCGAGAGTACGGGGCCGGAGATTTGGCGGCAGACTGCAGGCGACATCGATGCGTTCGTCGCGGCGGCGGGTACCGGCGGAACCCTCGCCGGTACGGCGATTGCGCTCAAAGAACGCAAACCCGAGGTACTCGCGGTGTTGTGCGACCCGATGGGATCCGCATTGTTTGCCTACGTGAACGATGGCGAGTTGCGCGCGCAGGGTGAGTCGGAGCTCGAGGGCATCGGCATAAAACGCATAACGGCGAATTTTGCGGAGGCCCCGATCGATCGCGCGATTCGGGTGGAGGACCGCGATGCGATTGCCATGGCGCACTGGCTGCTCGCTCGCGAAGGGCTGTTTGTCGGCGGCTCGACCGGATTGAACGTAGTCGGCGCGGCGCGCATAGCCATGAGCCTACCGGAGGGCTCGACGGTGGTCACCGTTTTATGCGATGGCGGACAACGCTACTCATCGCGCCTGTTCGACACCGGATGGCTCCGCGAGCACGGTCTCTCCCCGGCGAGAAACGACCTCGATTTTCTAGCGCGCTGACGTTACGCGCGCGTAACGGCAACCGCACAGGCCTTATAGCCCGGTTCTTGCGAGATCGGGTCGCGGACGTTGAGGGTCAACACGTTGACGAGGCTGTCGGGATAACCCCATAGCGTGAAGAGGACGCCCTGCGGAACGGCGTCGGTGATGCGTGCGACGACGTCGATCTTTCCGCGACGAGACGAGACTTGGACCTTCGAGCCGGCGGCGATCCCTAGCCGGTGGGCATCGGCGGGATGCATCGATACCTCGTTGCGCGGCGAACGAGCGAGAAGCTGCGGTATGCGTTTGAACGTGTAGCCGCTCTGCCAAAGATCGTTCTCACGCCCGGTGACAAGCGTGAACGGATATGCCGCGTTCGGAGGCTCCGGTTGCTCGCGGTACGCCGCGGCCCAAATTCGAGCGCGCCCGTCGGGTGTGGGAAACTTTCCGTCTGCATACAGTCGCTCGGTCCCGGCAGAAGTCGCCGTTGGAACCGGGATTTGATAACCGCTCGAACCGGCTTCACGAAGACGCGCGTACGATAGTCCCGCAAAGGGAGTTCCGGCCTTGAGTTCGTCAAAGATGCTCTCGGCGTCGGCCCATGCGAATTTTTGCGGATCGCTCAGCCGTTTTCCCAACTCGGCGGGAACGTACCAATCCGGCCGCGCTTCGCCCGGCGCTGAAGTAAAGGATTCATAGAACCGTGCCCGCCGTTCCGTGTTGGTCGAAACAAACGTGGTCTCACCCCACGATGCGGCGGGAAAAACGACATGAGCTAATGCCGTCGTTTCATTTGGATAGATGTCGGTGACGACGAGAAAATCGAGTTTGTCCGCCAGAATCTTGCGAACGCGATTCGCGTCGGGAAGCGTCACGACCGGTTGCACGCTCGCACAGAGAAGCGCTTTCTGCGTGCCGGCCTCAATGTTGTCCAACTGCTCGAAGATGGTCTTATTCGGGATGGTCACAGCGTCGAGCGCGCCGGCAAAGAGCGGGGGATTGACGATCGAGCCTTGGTGCCCGCCAAGGGGCGAATAGGAACCGCCGGCACGCCCGATGTTGCCGGTTATCAAAGCGAGGTTGATGAGCGAGCAGATCATGTCGGTGCCGTGCGCTTGGTGTTCGAGGCCCTTTCCGCTGAGGAAAAGCGTCGCCTTGGAACTGCCGATCGTTCGCGCCGCTTCACGGATACTTGCCGCCGATACTCCGGTGATCCCCTCTACGGACTCCAGCGAATAATTCCCAAGGATCGCATCACGATACGCGTCAAACCCGCTGGTGTGATCTGCGACGTAGGCGCGATCGAAGAGGTTTTCGGTAATAAGGACGTTTCCGATAGCATGATAGAGTGCGACGTCGCTGCCGGGACGGATACGTAAAAACGTTCCGAACTGTTGGGCCGCCTCGGCCGCTTGTGTCCGCCGCACGTCGACGACGATGAGTTTGGCTCCGCTTTGCGCGCGAGCGAATACGCGATCGTAGACGACGGACAGCGTCCCCGGAGCGTTCGATCCCGCGAGCACGATCGCATCGGCTGCTTCGATGTCGTCAAGGGCCCAGGGATGCGACGGGTTTCCGAGCGAGCGGGAAAGGCCGGCGCTCCCGGTCGCCGCGCACAGGCGCCCATTTAAATCGTAATTGTGCACCCCTAATGCGGAGGCCAATTTCATATACGCGTATGCGTTTTCGCCGCCGAACCAATCGGCATGATAAAAGCCGATGCTTGAGGGCCCAAACTGCGTAAGGTACGTTTGGAGCCGTTCTGCAACGTGATCGAGCGCCGACTCCCAACTAGCACGCAGGAGGCGCGAACCGGCGCGCACCATCGGGTACTGCAGCCGATCGCCGGTCGGCGAGCCGGTGCGATAGAGGGTTTCGGAGAGGAAAGCCCCGCGAACCGAGTAATCGCCGTGATTCACCGGACACATCGCGTCCGGAATCAGCTGTACGTAGTCCCCGGTGGTGAGGCGAACGATCGGAAGATCGGGCGTTTGCGACGAAAGAGAGCGCGACGTCGTCACGCGATATCCGCAACCGACGTTGCAAAAACGGCAGCTTGTAGCAACCGATCGCGCATCGGACGGATCGACGGCAGCGACGAGGCTTCGAAGAATATCCGAACGTTTCACCGTACGGCTCCGGCATGGTAGATGCGTTGATTTTCATCGTTACTTTCCGGAGCGCCGAAGATCGGTGCGGAGAGACCCGTCGCGTAGATCGTGCCGGTTTCGTCGATCTGTAGCGTAATCTCGGGTAACGGGCGAGGCGCGGGCCCACTCTCAACGGAGCCGTTCCTTGCCGCGCTAAAGACGCTATGGTGACAGGGGCACTCAAAGCTTGCGGTGGGTTCGCTGTATCCAACGGCGCACCCCATGTGGGTGCAAATACGACTGTAGGCCACGACCTGCCCGTTAGCGAGGCGTACCGCTTGCGCCGGGGACGCGGAGTCCGGATAAAAAAACGATAGCGGTTCGCCTGCCTTCAACTGCTCGAGCGTCCCGATGCGAACGCGCGGCTCCGAAGGGGACGCGGCGCCGGGCTGAGTCACTAGTCCAATTGCGACGGCGCCCGCTATCGTCGTGAGAGATTCTCGTCTCGTCATTCGCATCGTTTCGACCTACCTGCATTCTGCCAAGAACATGGCCACGAGCGAAATATCGCAAACAAATGTGAAAACTATAGGAAGGGCCGGCGCCGCTTCCGTCTCTGAAACCGCCGGTCAAGAATATCTCAACGGGACCCTGCGAATGCGCGTGCCGGTCAAGGCAAAGATGGCATTGGCTATGGCCGGCGCGATAACCGGGGTTGCCGGTTCGCCCGCGCCGAGCGAAGGCTCGTTCGGGCGGTCGATCAGTTCGATCGCGATCTCCGGGATGTCGGGGAAACGGAGAATCGGGTAGCGATCCCAGGCGTTGCTCGTGACGCCGCGCTCGTCAAATGCGACTTCTTCGAGCAGGGCGCGCGATGCAGCGTGGATGACGTTGCCTTCGATCTGATTGCGCAGGCCGTCCGGGTTGACGATTTCGCCGCAGTCGTGCGCGATAAAGCAACGATCGAAATGGATCCCCATTTGCGCGTCGACCGAACATTCGGCGATCGCGGCGACATAGGCGCCGCTGTTGCCGTAGCGATGAAACGCGACGCCGCGCAGATCGAGTGCGCCTTGCCATCCGGCGATGCGGGCGACGGCTTCCAGGACGGCGCGCGCACGCGGGTCTTTCAAATGTTGCAGGCGGAACGCGAGCGGGTCGGCTCGCACGAGGTGCGCAAGCTCGTCGACGAACGATTCGTTGGCGAACGTATTCTGAGCGGATCCGAGCGAGCGTAGAGCCGACTGGCGGAGTGCCGCATCCGGTTTCCAGTGCATGACCACGCGCTGCGATGCGATGTCGTAGAGGTGGAGCGCGTTGCGATCGCCGCCGCCGGCGTGACTCTTCGGGAGCTCGCGCCCCAGCAGCTGTACCGCAATAAAATTCGGCTGGCCGGGCCCTCCGCGCGATGTGTGCCCCGGCGTCCAAACCTCGCTCGACCAGGAATCGATGTGGCCGTCCCCATCGACGGTACCCGCGAGTTCCACGAGCATCGCGGGGCCTTTGGGGTCCCAGCCCAACTCGTCTTCCACACTCCACTGCACGCGGACGGGGTGGCCGATCGCGCGCGAGATGAGGGCGGCATCCGCGGCAGCGTCGTCGGTGCCGTTGTGCCCGTAGCAACCGGCTCCCTCCACGTATTCAACGTAGATGGAATCCTCCGGAACGGCGAGCAGTGCTGCGATCGATCCTCGCAGTGCGTAAACGCTTTGGGTTGCGGCCCAGATCTTCGTTCCATCCGCGCGCACGTCGGCGACTGCGGCCGAGGGACCCAGCGACGCGTGCGATTGGAACGGCCACTCGTACACCGCGCGCGCGACGCGAGCGTGCGATGCGGTATCGAATGGATCGCCGCCGGCGAGCACTTGCTCGGTGGACGGGCCATCGCGAAGCGAGCGATAGATCGCGTCGAACGGCGGGAGAAGGCCTACGTCTTCCCATTGGGTTTTTAGCATGCGTGCGGCACGCATCGCGTCCCAAGCTTCCGGCGCGGCGACCGCGAGGAAATCGGTTTCTCGTACGACGCGAGCGCCGGGAACCGCAGCGATCGACGATGCGTCAACGGAGAGGAGGTGCGCACCCACTGCCGGTGGGCGAATCACGCGCGCATGCCACATGCCTTCGACGCGGAAATCCTGTAGGAAGGTGAACGCACCGAAAACTTTTGACGGAAGGTCGACGCGAGCGATGGACCGGCCTACGGCGCGCCGCGTTTCCAAGCGGGGGACGTGCGCGTTAAAAGGTCGATCGAGAAGCCGACTACCGGCGGCAAGCACAGCGTACGAGAGCGATCTGCCCGCAGTATCGACGATGGATCCGTCGTCCGTCCGAACCGCGGCGCGCTGGACGCCCAGCTTCTCGGCGGCTGCGTCCATGAGCGCTTCGCGAGCCTGCGCGGCTGCGCTCCGCAACGGCGGCGCGCCGGTTTGCAGGGTTTGACTGCCGGCCGTGAAGCCTTGATCCGGCGTGATGCCGGTGCGGCCTTGGACGATGCGCACGGATGCGAATGAAACGTCGAGTTCGTCGGCGACGATCTGCGCGAGCGCGGTTTGCACGCCGGTTCCAAGTTCGACCTTCCCGACGAATGCGGTAATCGTCCCGTCCGGTTCGATCGAAAGCCAATCGGAGAGCCGCTTGGGAAGCGTCCCAAAAAATTGCGCGGTCATGCGCCGCGCTGGGCGGTGCGTTGCACCGCGCGTACCACGCGCACGTGCGATCCGCAGCGGCACAAGTTGTGTTCGAGTGCGGTTCGAATCTCCGCCGCGCTGGGATGGGGGTTGACGTCGAGCAGCGCCTTGGCGGCGAGAAGGAGCCCGCCGACGCAGTAGCCGCACTGCGTGGCCTGTTCTTCGATGAAGGCTCGCTGCAGCGGATGCGGGTGCTGCGTTGTGCCCAACCCCTCGATCGTCGTTACTTCGCGTTCGCCGACGCCGGCGAGCGTAAGCATGCAAGCGTGTCGAGCTTCGCCGGCGATCAGGACCGTGCAAGCCCCACACGCACCATGCGCGCAGCCTACTTTCGTGCCGGTCAGGCCGAGGCGTTCGCGAAGCACCAATACCAGCGGCATCTCGGGATCCGCGTCGACGCTATATGATTTCCCATTCACAACAAGCCGGCTCATGTCACGAACGTAGCAATGGGTTGGGAAAACCGTGAGAACGTCGATGAAGGCAGGGCCCTATGCGTGCAGGTGGAGGTCGAACCAATCGGTAGCGAGGCGCGATACCATCGCGAGCTTTCCGGGCTCCTCGAAGAGATGGGACGCGCCCGGAACGATCTGTATCTTTTGAACGCATGTGAGTCTGGCGGCTGCTGATTCGTTGAGCGCGATCACGTCTAGATCGAGCGAACCGACGATGAGCAGGGTGGGCGCGCGAACGGACGCTAGCGCGCTCCCTGCGAGATCGGGGCGGCCGCCGCGCGATACCACCGCCGCAACCTTATCGGGGCGGGCCGCAGCGGCGATCAGCGCGGCCGCCGCGCCGGTGCTTGCACCGAAATAGCCGATCGGCTGCGTGAAACGTTCGGCCACCCAATCGGTGGCATGCACGAGCCTTCGAGCGAGCAATGGAATATCGAAGCGAAACTCGCGCGTGCGCTCGTCGATCACCTCTTCGGCGGGCGTCAGAAGATCGAGTAAGAGCGTGGAATATGATGCCCCGTTGAGCGTCGTTGCAACCGAGCGATTGCGTTGGCTAAAGCGGCCGCTTCCGCTCCCGTGAGCGAAAATCACGATCCCTTTCGGACGTGTCGGAACGACCAGCGTGGCCGAGATGCGTTCGCCGTTCTCGCCGATCGTGACGTCCTGTTCGAGGCTGGGCTGCGGTAACGTCATCAGAGCCGGCTCGGGTACGTCTCGGGCAGTTCGCCACCGATCCATACTGCGGAGCGTTCGAGCGGCTCCACGGCGCGGGTACGTTCGACGTGGAATAGGGCGTCGAATTGTTTGGCAAGATCGGCTCGAAAATAGTGGCTTGCCAGTTCGGTTTGCGGCCGATAGATCACGCCGATGGCACGCTCGCGTAAACCGGTAGGCAGCATCGTCGTCGCGCCCTGTAACCGCCGAAGCGCCAAGTAGAATGACGGCGGCTGATGTTCGTGAAACCAGCCCTCGTAGCTGTCCTCACGCGCCGGAAGCACCGTTTTACGATGCGCCTGCCCGTGCCAATCGTCCGCTGCGGTCACGGTACCGATGTAGGTGGTCTGCCCGACCAGGAGCGCGTGTTTCCCAAATCGCTCGCGTGCCAGAGCTCCGATATTCGTCTCCCCGCGTGCTCGCATCGAGGTCGCGCGGGCGTCCCCGACGTGCGAATTGTGTGCCCATACCACCGCCTTAAACGGCTTACCGGTTCGTTGCATATGGGCCTTAAGGCGCTCCAGCGTTTCGATCATGTGACGATCCCGCAGGTTCCAGAGGGAGACGTCATCGCTCAACATCGCGCCGTAATAATGCTCCGCATTGGCGACGACCCACGCGTTTTGTTCGGCGTAAAAGTACTCGTCTTCGGCAATTCGGCCGTCGCGTTTGGCGTATTGGGAGGCGGCTCGCTGGATCTCGCGTAGCTGCGCAAGGACGTCGTCGGTGCAGGAGCGGCCTAGGCCGCGAAACACGGCGACCGCATACGTCTGAGCGTCTTCTTCATAAGGAGTTAAACAGGCATAGCGCTGGCGCGCGCGCGCGGCCGCAACCGGATCGATCTTATCGAGATAGGTAATAATCGCATCGATCGACGCGTACATGCTGTAGAGATCGAGGCCGTAGAAGCCGGCTTTGGCCGGCCCCACCCGTGCGTCATTGTATTCGCGCAGCCAACTGACGAAATCGAGCACCTCGGTGTTGCGCCACATCCAGGTCGGAAAGCGCCCGAAGCCGCCCAGCGATTCGACCGCCTCCACATCGTCGTTCGCTCCGCGAACGAATCGATTCACGCGATACGCATCCGGCCAGTCGCCCTCGATACAGACGGCATTAAAATCGAGCTCGGACATGAGACGCTGGGTGATCTCCGCCCGCATGCGATAGAACTCGTGCGTGCCGTGGGTCGCTTCGCCGATCAATACGACTTCCGCGTCGCGGGCGAGCGCGATCAGATCGTCGTAATCGTGCGCGTCGTTGCGGAGCGGGGTCCCTAGTGTGATGTCCATTGATGTGGCTCCCGTGCATATGCGTCGGCAAGCAACGCGCGGACTTCGTCATCCGAGGTTTGCCCGAAGTTCTGGTAGTAGAGGCCGACCGCATGAAATGGCTCCGGCGATACCAGGCAGACGATCTGGTCGACGTGTGCGCGCAGCATATCGCAGGTTTCCGTAGCGCCGACGGGCACGGCGACCACGATCTGGCGGGGGTGATGTTCGCGCAGCGCTGCAACCGCCGCATACATGGTGGAGCCGGTCGCCAGCCCGTCGTCGACGAGAATAACCGTCTTGTCCTGGAGAGGCGGCCGAACGCGACTGTCGCGGTAGGCCAACTCGCGCCGCTGCGCTTCGAGGTGCTCGCGATGCAAAATTGCGTCGAATTCCTTGGGTTCGATGGCGTACGCAGCGACGATCGTCGGAAACGATACCGACGTGCCGTCGGCCGATACGGCCCCCATCGCAAGCTCTTCGTGCCCGGGAACACCGATTTTGCGAACGGCGAAGACGTCTAACGGGACGTGCAATGCAATCGCAACTTCGTAAGCCACGGGAACGCCGCCGCGCGGCAAGCCCAATACGACGACATCCGGTCTGTCGCGATAAGCGACAAGGGCGCGAGCGAGCGCCTTTCCGGCCGCGGATCTATCGCCGTATGGAACTGACATGACTGGAGAATACGGCCGAGGCGAGAAGGTCTTAAGAAGGCGGCGTAGCGATGCTGACGGTCGCAAGCATGCGCATGAATACTACGGCGTTTTTCGCATAACGATCGAACAGCGTATCGAGGTCGGCGTGTAACGCCCGCGCGCTAGCATCTTCGTGCGGAAGATACGACGTGCTGCGCGCACGGGCGTGCAAATCCGCGCGGTCGAGCCGGTGCGCGTGCTTCGCACGGATGATGCGGATCGAACCCCACGCGCGATCGCGCTCGAATGCGCTGCGAGCGTCCGCTCGGAGCCGTTCTGTCTCTTCGGTTGCATATCGGCGCACGATTGCGCCGTAAGCGGCGGTGAACGGATCGCGTTCGTCGCGTTCGTTATAGACGATTGCGGCGCGGCCACCGGGCCGCAGCAGGCGGAGCATCTCTGCGATCGCGGCGCTGCGATCGAACCAATGAAAAGCTTGGAATGCTGTAACGAGGTCCGCGCCGGCGTCCGGGAGGCCGGTGTGTTCGGCGGTGGCGGCATGCAGGCGAAGATTTGCGGCACATGCGCCTTGCGTCGCCATGGCGGCGTTGGGTTCTACCGCGATCACCTGCGCTCCGCGCGCCGCAAGCAAGCGAGACGAAATACCGGTGCCGGCGCCGAGATCGACGACGGTGCATTGCGAGGGCTCGGCGATGCCGTCAAATAGCGCGTCAATCGCAGCGTCCGGATAGGATGGGCGAGCCGCGGCGTAGTCGCCCGCGCGTTCGGTGAAACGTTCGGTTGGATTCACGGTGTCGATTCGGCCGGCTGCGCGAGTTCGAACGGGAGGTTGGGATCGGCACCTAGGGTCAGCTGGTCGGCAAGGGCGATAGCGCGCTGATAGAATGCGGCCGCAGCGATCATGGCGGCATTATCGGTGCAGTAGCGAGCGGGTGGAATAAACGCTTGCACGCCGCGGCGTTCGCTCCACGTACGTACTGCGGCTTGGAGAGCGGAATTGGAGGCGACGCCGCCGGAGAGGACGATCGCGCGATAGTCCCTGCGTTCGAATGCGGCGTTGACGCGGGCGAGCAACACGTCGACGACCGCGGCTTGGAACGATGCGGCGACGTCGCTCGCGAAAGCCCGCGGGTTGGCGGCTTGCGCTTCACGCCCGGCTTGCGATTCCAAAAAATAGCGGACCGACGTTTTCAGGCCTGAGAACGAGAGATCGAGCGTGCCTTTATCGGGACGGTGACGCGGGAAGGCGAAAGCGCTCGGGTTGCCGCGTTGCGCGAGCCGATCGATGGCGGGGCCTCCGGGGTAGCCGAGCCCCAGTAAGCGCGCGGTCTTGTCGTAGGCTTCGCCTGCAGCGTCGTCGCGAGTGCGGCCGATGACGCGCATGTTCGTGGCGGAATGCACCTCGACCAATTGCGAGTGTCCGCCGGAGACCAGGAGGGCGAGAAAAGGATACGGTGGTCTCTCCGGGCGATCGAGAAAGGCCGCGAAGATATGTCCGTGGAGATGATTGATGGCGAAGAGCGGCTTCTCGAGCGCGAAGGCCAGCGCTTTCGCCGACGCGACACCGACAACCAGGCTGCCGATAAGGCCGGGGCCGTAGGTAACGGCGATGCCGTCGATCGCATGCATCGGCATCTGCGCGCGGTCGAGGGCGTCTTCGACCGCAGCGGAGAGCAGCGCAACGTGCTGACGGCTGGCGATTTCGGGGACGATACCGCCGTACTTGGCGTGGAAGGCATCCTGGTTGGTCGAGACGCTCGCCAGCACGTCGCGACCGTCGCGAACGAGTGCGGTCGCGGTGTCGTCGCACGAGGTCTCGATTCCGAGCAGGAGCATGGGGGATGATTACGAGGCAAGCGTATCGCGTTCCGCCCGCGGTTGCCTTGGCCGGCCGGCGGCGGCCTCAGTCGAGCGCCACCGCCGGCATGCCTTCGCTCGAACTCGCGCGTGGCGGCGACATGAAGAAAATCAACGGGATGCTGATGACGAAGATGATCGCGCAGAGGCGGAAGAGATAATCGTAGGCGATCACGACCGATGATTGGGCGACGAGTTCGGTGAGCGTCCCGACGCTTTGCCCGTGCGTCTGCGTAACGCCGCCGGCCAGCGCGCTCCACGCAACCGCTGTTTCGCGAGCCAGCAGCGTGGTGAGGATGGCGATCCCGAAGCTTCCGCCCACCTGTCGCAGCAATAACGAAACGCCGGTCGCGCTCGAGAGTTCGGGTTTGGGGATCGACGCAAGCATCAGCGTCGTCAGCGGAACGAAAATAAACCCGAGCCCAAAACCTTGGATGACGCGCGGCCAGTACACGTCCCAATAGCCGGAGTATTGGTTGAGCCCTCCGAGCATCCAGCACGATAGCGCGAACATCAGCGTCCCGAAGGTGATGAGGATGCGTGAGTCCACGCGGTTGTAGAGCCGTCCGACGACTAGCATCGAGATCGCGGTTGCGATCGCTCCGGGCAGCAGCACGACACCGGTATCGTATGCGGTCATGCCCAACGAGGCCTGAAAGAATAGCGGCATGATGAGGCTCGTTCCGAAGAGCCCGAATCCGAGAATCACCGTCAGCACGTTGCCCAGCGT
>VFSW01009349.1_pt1 | contig 14009 bp, 13 predicted proteins | sample 5358111 | NCBI WGS metagenome assembly VFSW01 (sample SAMN11554181, study PRJNA540505) | mine drainage metagenome | isolation source: sediment from site ElyBrook_90M | place: USA: Ely Copper Mine, Vershire, VT | collected 2017
CCGTGTTCATGTCGCAGGGCCCCGGCCAGCGCGAATATACCCGCACGCTGGTGCGGAACCTGGTGTACGCGGCGGTGGAATGACGCTCGGCGACGTACGCTACGCGATCCGATGCAATTTTGCGGCCGGAGCCGGGCTCGCGGCGAGATCAATCATTCCAGGCCCAGATAGTGCCGCCACTCGGTCCCCATATTGTCGCCGGTAATACGCGCCCTGCCCGCGGTGCGGGCGAGGACTTCCGGGCATCCCTCGATCAGGTGTTGCGAACGTTGTTCAAGTGACGTGAGTGAATCGAGCAGCGCCCGGTCGCCCGCATTTTCCGGGTCGAACTGCTTCTCACCGTCGATGGTGTAAGACTCCAGGGTTCGGCGCCAGCGTGTAAAATCCCAGTCGATCGGTGCGTCTGAAACGACCATGTGATTGGTGAACCGTGCGCCATAGGGAAGCGTCAAGCAAGCGGTTCGCTGCACCCGCTCGGAATCCGTCGTATTGTAGAACAGGATTCCGCGAGGATTGAGGTGCTGCCGCGCCAGATCCAGAAACTCGGTCGACAGCAGGTTTGTGATATTGGCGCGAAAATTCCAGGTCGTGTTCGATACGATCGCGTCAAAACGTTTTTCGGGATGATGGCTCAGCCAGCGCCTGCCATCGTCCGTAATGATGTTGACCTTCGGATTGCGCAGCACCGAGGCGACCTCCGGCCGTCCCGCGATCAAGGTGAGATATCCCTGATTGATTTCGACAATGGTAAGCGAGGCCACGGAGGGATTGTTGGCGATCACCTGCGCCCAGGAGCCGGAAGAGAGTCCGATCATGAGGACATCACGCGGCTCGGCGTGAAACAAGCTCAGTGCGTAAGTGCGAATAACGCCGTTTCGATCATCCTTCAATCGGGTGTTGAAGCGCCCGTCGTACATTCCGTTGCCGAATACGGTGCCGTCGGTGTCAACCGTAACGATGCCGGCGCGATTCTCGATGACCTCCGCGAACGCATGATCGACGTTGCTCTTGAAATGCAAATTTTCAAGCACGCGATGGGACATCAAGGGCACGCCGATCAGGGCAATCAGCAGCACGCCGACCGCCTGGGCCGCGCGGCGCAGTCGTTCCGCGCGTGGTATATCCAGCACGTAGATCAGGGACAGCGCGCAGACCGTACCGGCCAGCGCGAGCACAAGCGAGATCTGCACCAGCGTCAGGCAGTTCGTCAGAACAAAGCCCGTGAGAATGGCTCCTGCCGCCGATCCGAGGATATTGGCGAAGTAGAGAAGCGACGTTCGCATGCCGGCGTGGTCGTCGGCTTGAACGGCAAATTCGGCGAGAAACGGCAGAAACGAACCCCAGCGCCGCGCAATCAGATAAACCATAAGCATTGCAAGCCCGAGAACGCCGCCGTTCAGCCAGGCAAAATGCGCCATCAGCGGGAGAAACAACAGGCCAATGAGCTGGGCGAGAATGAGCTCATCGGCCGCCTTCCGCATGATGTCGCGCGGCTGAAGGGTCTCGCATAGTTCGCCCGCGCTTCGCGCTCCGCCTGCGATACCAAAAAGAAAGCACGCCAGCGTAACGGCAAAAATCGTCGCGCTCGATCCGGAAGCGTAGGAGACTGTCCGGAAAAGGAATATTTCGTATGAAAGGGAGACAAATCCACCCAGCGCCGCCAATGGCAGGACGATTCTGATATCAAGGGTCGACTCGTGGGCGCGACTGGCGGGAACCTCAGGTCTCGGAGCGCTCGCGCTGCCCTGAAATGCATGCGCAACCATCGCCCCGGCGGCAACGGCCGCATTGATTCCGACAGCGGTGAATACCGCGCTATGCATGCCGAAGAACGGGAACAATACCGTGCAGCATACGAGACAGGCCGCACCCGCGCCCAGGGTATTGACGTAATAGAGCAGCCCGACGGCGCCGCCGACCTGTCCCGAATGTTGCGCGAGGTGGGACACCAGGATGGGCAGGGTTGCGCCCATCAGCAGCGTCGGGACGATGACGAGCAACAGATTGACTGCTGCCATGGCCGGGAGCGGCCAGTTGACGATAAGCCCCCCGACCTGTTCGAACACATTCAGCGATACCACGCCGAACGCGGCCGTAAGGATTTCGATAGCCGCCAGCAAAGGGAGCAGGCTGATGCCTTGTTGCCTGGAGATCCAACCGCCGACAAGGCTGCCAAGCCCGAGCCCAAGCATGAACGCCGAGACCACGATGGTGACCGATTCCGAATTGACGCCGAAAATGCGGAACAGTTCTCGCTGCCACGTCAGTTGATAGATCAGCGCCGGAAATCCGGAGAAAAAGAACAGGGCGCAAAGCGTTTTGGTCCGTGCCGGCAGGCCGGCCCTGGCGCCGATGACGGGCAAGTCGAGCGTAGTCATGCGTTCTCCTCACAGAAGACCGCGCCCCTAGAGGCAAATGGTCAATTAATAGTTGTACGATCGGCGCATGTCCTGCGGATCGCATTGCTGCAATCTTAGCCGTCAGGACCGCGACATCGTCCGCGGGAACCTGTCGCCCGGCCGACCAAAGACCTGGCCGGATAGCGGACGATGACATCGAATGGGTGCCGCGTACTGACGCTGGCCGTCAGCTAATCGTCGCGCCGCCGTCGATGACGATGGTCTGCCCGGTCGTGAAGGTGCCGGCGTTTGAGCCAAGAAACACCGCGGCGCCGGCGATTTCGTCGGGCTCGCCGATCCGCAGCAGCGGCGAACGCGCCGTGGCGGCCTTCAGCGTTTCCGGATTTTCCCATAATGCCCGCGCAAAATCGGTCTTGATCAGGCCCGGCGCGATGCAGTTGACGCGGATGTTGTGCTGGCCGTATTCGCAGGCCAGGTTGCGCGCGAGCTGCATGTCGGCGGCCTTGGAAATCGCATAGGCGCCGAGAACCGTCGAGCCCTTGAGCCCGCCGATCGACGAGATGATGGTGATCGATCCATCCCTGCGCTCGATCATCTGCGGCACCACCAGCGAGATCAGCCAGTGATTGGCGACGATGTTGTTGTCCAGAATCTTGCGGAACTGTTCGTCTGAAATTCCGGCCTGCGGCCCGTAATAGGGGTTGGACGCGGCGTTACAAACCAGCGTATCGATCTTGCCGAACACGCGGGTCGTTTCCTCGACGAGATGTTTCAGATCGTCCTTGGTCGAGATGTTGGCGGCCAGTGCGAGCGCGACCTGCTTGCCGGCCTTGTCGTTGATCGCTTTCGCCACCTCATCGCAGACCGCCTGCTTGCGCGAGGAGATCACCACTTTGGCGCCGTGCTCGGCCATCCGCTCGGCGATGGCGCGGCCGATGCCGCGCGAGGAACCGGTGATGACGGCGACTTTTCCCGACATATCGAACAAGCTCATGTCTCTCTCCCCTATGTTGATCCGGCTGCAGATGCGCCGGTCTTGTTTTGGTCGGCTCAGGCCGTTCAGGCCAGTTTGCCGGCGGTTGCGATTTCCGGCCCCACTGGCCGATGCATCGCCTCATGCGTGGCGTCGGCGATCCATGGCTGCTGATTGACCATCGGAAGCCGCCAACTGCTGTGGCCGCTGCCTGCGAAGTGATCGAGCCGGGTCACCGAGCAATTATCGATGTCGAAGGCGAGGCCCTTTTCAGGCTGGCCGCCGAGCGCAAGACCGATCGCCGCCTTGATCGTGCCGCCATGGGCCACGGCGATCACGTCCTCGCCGGCCTGCTCCGCGTTGATGCGCTCGATCGCGCCGCGGACACGATTGTACAGATCGAGAAAACTCTCGCCGCCCGGCGCGGGCTCGTCGATATCGGCAAACCAGTGGCTGCCGGCCGGCCGGCTGGCGAGGAACGCCGCGCGATTCATCCCCTGCCACTGGCCGAGATGCTGTTCGGCGAAGGCCGGCTCCTTTGTCATCGTGGCGGGTCTCGGAAAACCGGTATCCCAGATCGCGTCCGCGGTCTGATGCGTACGCTTGAGACTGCTCGCGTACCACACCGCGCTGCGCGGCAGGATTTTTGCCACCGCCTCGAACACTTCGCGATCGCTGGTGTCGCAGGCGATGTCGGTTTGCCCGTAGATGTTGCCGCCATCGCTGCGCACCGGCGCGTGGCGTACCCACCACCACCGCGTCGTCACGACTCCTGGTTTGGCTGGAATGGACATCGCGGAGACCCTTCAATAATGTAGCGTGTCCTACGTCAGGGCACGCGTCACCTCAAGCAACTTCGCCGTTTGAAATCTTGTTTGAAATTTCGGAAAGCGGCAAGCCAACTATTCTTGACGCGTCTTCTCCGGGCTTTGCCGGAATACGCCATGGATAAAAATTAAGCAGGGAGAAACTCATGGGCCGCCTCGAAGGCAAATCCGTCATCATCACCGGCGCCGGCAGCGGCATTGGGCGCGCGGCTTCGCTTCTGTTCACCAAAGAGGGAGCAAGGTTGATCGCGATCGATCGCTCCGAAGGCGTCAAGGAAACGGTGGAACAGGTGCGCAAGGCCGGCGGCACGGCGGAAGCCGTGATCGCCGACGCCGGCTCTGAAAAGGATGTCATCGCCTTCATCGACAAGGCGGTCTCCACCTACGGGCGGCTGGATGCGATCTGGGCCAATGCCGGTATCAGCGGCGGGCTGGTGCCGCTTGCCGAGCAGACCGTGGAACACTGGCAGGAGATCCTGCGCATCAATTTGATCGGCCCGTTCCTCGCCATCAAATATTCCATGCCGCATATGATCAAACAGCGATACGGCTCGATCGTCTGCACGGCATCGGTGGCGGGCCTGAAATCCGGCGCCAGCGGCCATCCCTATGCCGCGAGCAAGGCGGGCGTCATCAGCCTGGTGCAGACCACGGCCTATTCGCTGTCGGGCACGGGGGTGCGGATCAACGCGGTATGTCCAGGCCTGATCGAGACCGGCATGACCAAGCCGATCTTCGACAATGCCAGGGAACGCGGCACCCAAGACAAGATCGGCCAGCTCAATCCGCTCAAGCGCGCCGGCCAGCCGCATGAGCTTGCAGCGATGGGGCTGTTTCTTGCGAGCGACGAGGCCTCCTACGTCAATGGCCAGGCCATCCCGGTCGATGGCGGCCTCACCGCCTCGATGCCGTATACGGGGAAACCAATTTGATCCAGGCGCGCCGCTCGGCTCTCACATGCAGGACGCATCGGGCAAGCACTTGCTCTCGTCCAAATTGAGAAGGTCGGATTAGATCAATTTTAGGATTTGGGTCGTATCCGTACATGCGGGATTTGTTAGGTACTGGGCCACGAAATGTCGTCGATATCTGGCAACGCAGAGCGCATCGCCGCTGCAATCGCCGACGGTGTCGCGGTCGATCGGGCCCGCTTTCAAAGCATCGTGGGCCGCTGGCTGATGTTCAGCGACTACGGACCGGTAGCGCAGCGTCACATGGCTATCGCATGGTCTTGCGTGTTCGGGTGCGCCCTCGCTGACGCCGTCTGGCTGCCGAATTCCAGGCTCTCCATGGCATCTTCGAACTGGGCCAGCCTTCTCCAGGATATCGTTTTCTGCGCGCTCGCCGGCGCCTTTATCGCTGTCGCATCAAGGCGTCTTCGGAGCGACGCGAGCCGTCCAGCCATCGTACTGGGAAGGGCTCTCCGCCTGACGGAGTTGCTGTGGCAGGCAGCCGTTCCGATTGTCGCGCTTCTGGCCGCAGGTGGTACCCTGAGCTATCTGATGACGTCGGCGGACCTGCCGTTGCGGGATGCCCAACTGGCGTATGTAGATCGCGTTCTTGGCTTCGACTGGCTCGGCTTTCTCAACACGACAAATTCCAGCCCGTTCCTCGCGGAGCTGCTTACGCGGGTCTACCAGACAATCGGTTCGGTCGCCCAACTGGTCTTTCTCTGGCTGGCCCTGCACCGGCGAGGCGAACGGTTGGCGGAGTTCATCGCTATTCTCAGCCTCAGCACGGTCGCGCTTTGCGCGGGCATGTGGCTGGCTCCGGCAGCGGGCGCATTTGCGTTTTATAAGCCTGCGCCGGAACTTTTCGGGAATTACGCCGCGCAAGGAGAAATGTGGCCCTTCGCGCGTGCTTTCACCATGCTCCGAAGCGGAGCACTCTCGGTGGTCGATTTGTCCGCGCTTGAAGGTGTAGTCAGCTTCCCCTCGTTTCACACGATATTGGGCATCATGACCATTTATGCGCTGCGCGATACCCGCTGGCTCATGATTCCGGTCGTGTTCCTGAATGGCACCATGATCGTTTCGACGCTGACCGTGGGAGGCCACCATCTAGCCGACGTGCTGGCTGGTGCCGGATTGACCTTCGCCGCGATCCTTTTCGTGCGTCGCCGAGGCACACGTCAGGAACGTTGATCTAACGAAGCGCGGATTGCAAGTGATTCATTCATCGGGACATCAAATGCCGACTGATGTCCGGGGTCAGGCTTTGACGAAGGCATGCCGCCGATCATAATAGATCACCAGCGGTAAGGTTCTTGGCCGCCAAGCTATGACCGAGCTCGACCATAGCGACGCCGCTCAGGGGCTTATCGATATCGGCCATCATGTTCTCCCCCAGAATGCACTTTACCTGCCGCCCTTCTAGCTCCCGTATACCGCATGCGGCAGCCACAGCGTGAGTTCGGGTACATACGTGATAATCATCAGGACAATCAGCAACAGAATAAGGAATGGTAGAACGCCGCGCACGACTTCACCGATCGGCGCGTGCGAAATCGTCGACAACACGAACAGATTCAATCCGACCGGCGGATGAACCAGCGCGATCTCCATGTTGTGGGTGAAAATGATCGAGAAGTGCACCGGATCCACGCCCAGCGCGGGCAGCACCGGTGCCAGGATTGGCAATACCAGTAACAGTGTCGCGATGACCTCAAGAAAGCAGCCCAGCACAAGTAGCACCACGTTGATGGTCAGGAGGAACTGCCAGGGCGCCATGTTGCGCGCCAAAACCCATTTGACGAGTTCGGCCGGAACACCGGAGGCCGTCATCCAGTGACCGAATGCGAGCGCCGTCGCAACGATCAACATGATCGCGCCCGCGCTTTTCAGCGCATCGGCTACCACCCACAACGTTTCCGACCAATGAAAGCCTCGGTAATAGACGAGACTGACCGTGAGCGACGCCACCGCCGCAATGGCCGCCGCTTCGGTTACGGTGACAATGCCGCCATAAATACCGACCAGCACGATAACCGGTACGATCAGTGCCGGCATTGCTCTCGCCGTCACCCTAAAGCGCTCGGCGACCGGAAGCTTCGGCTCGACCGGGAATTTCCGCCGCCGCGCGTCGTACCAGACCCAAGCGAAGAATAGCGAAGCCTGCAGCAGACCGGGCAACACGCCAGCAAGGAACAGGCGCGGCACCGACTGTTCGGCGACAATGCCATACAGAATCAGCGCCAACGACGGCGGGATTACTATGCCAATTGTGCCGGAAGCGCCGACGACGCCAAGCGCGAAGCTGCGCGGATAACCCTTCTCGATCATTGCCGGGAGCAGAATGGTCCCCATGGCCAGGGCGGTTGCCACCGAAGACCCGGAGATCGCTGCGAACAGCGTGCATGCCACCACCGTCACCAGCCCGAGCGAACCACGAATCCCGCCGAGCCATGCGGCGGAAACGTCAACGAGTGCCTTGGCAACGCCGCCATGGCGCATGAAGGTCGCCGCCATGACAAACAATGGCAGGGACATCAGGGTCGGCGAATTGAGGTGATCGATCACAACTTGCGCGACGCCGATCAGCGGCTCGCCGGAAGCCATGTAGAGAACGGCGGCGCATAATCCGAGGACAAGAAAGATCGGCATGCCAACGGCCAGAAGGCCGAAGAACAGCACCAACAACAGGATCAGCAACATGAAAGCTGCGCCTCGCCCGCCCAGACGCCCTTAGTTTTCTCTCGGCGGAGAAGGGCTCAATCCACCGGTTCGTTCGTGCTCGGGGATGTGACCGACCGTCATCGTCTGGGGATCGAAGGCGAAGAGATAGCGATAGAGCCTGATCAGATAGCGCCCAGTCATAAGTGTGGCCCCCGTCGGGATCGCCGCCGAGTAAAGCCACATCGGAAACTGAAGATCCGACGAACTGCGTTCGTCCAGCTGCCAGGAGGTCGCGACAATGCTCCAACCGTACCAAGCAAGCCCGACGCAAAACGCCAGTGCGGCAATACAATTGATCACCTCCATCCATCGCTGGATGCGAGCCGGGACGGCCCTGAGCACGAGATCGGGCCGAACATGGCCGTCGGTACGCACGAGTTGAGAGGCCGCGAGCATGATGCCCCAGACGATCAGGTAAACGATCACCTCTTCGGCCCAGGATATGGCGTATCGAGGGGCTAGATAACGCCCGACGACCTGCACCAACCCGATAAGCATCGCCAGGGCGCCCAACAGGCCGATCAGAAACCGCTCGGCCCTGTCCCACAACGCATCACGCAAGAGCCAATTCCCTTCGGAGATTTCCACTCAGCTGTGGCGGCCGACCGTATCGCCTACGAGTTTGACGATGTCGGCCGAAAGCTTGGCGTCGCGGATAAGATCGGCTTGCGCTGCAACCATGCGTGCGCGGTCGGCGGCGAATTGCTCCGCCGAAGGGTCAACAAAGGCGACGCCGTGCGATTTCATCGTCTCGCGAGCATCCGCCTGCGATTTCGCCGACATCGTCCGATAGCGCTCGATGTTGGCCGCCCAGACGTCGCGCATCAGTGTTCGCTCAGCGTCTCCAAGCTTCGACCAGAATGTGTCGCTGACCATTGGAACATAGCTGCCAACGAATTGATGGTCCGCGTAGGAATACTTGACGCCCGCTTCCCAAAGTTTGGCCGATGTACAGCTCTCGTCGGTACTCACAAAACCGTCGAAGGTACCTTGCGACAAGGCGAGCGGCACGTTCGGCCAAGGCGTGACATTGGGGATCGCATGCACGAATGATATGCGCCAGGAAATGCCTGCGCCTCCGGGGCTGCGGACCTTCATTCCGCTGAAATCATCGAGCGTTTGAATCGCTTTTTTTGTCGTGTACCAATTCTCGTAGCCCAGCTCGAGCCAATGACCAAGAATGTGCGAACGCAACTTGGTCTCGATCTGCTTTGCGACCAGGTCTCCGGCAGCGCCATCGCTACAAAGGCGAAATATATTGAGCGGCTGGCCGTAGAGGGCCGGCAACTGACAGAAGTCGCTATCGGGCACCAGCCCGGTCAACGTCCAGGTACCCGGAGCCGCCATGTCGATCTGACCCTGGATCAACGCCTTGGTCACGTTGAGATCGGCGAACAGCTGGCCGGAATGGAACACTTCGGATTTGATCTTGCCCTTGCTTGCTTCGTCGATTCTATCGAGATAATCGACGATCGCCTGGTTGCGCGGGTGTGAAGGTGCCGTATCAAGCGAGCAGCGCAGCCTGATTGCGTCGTCCGCCAGAGCTCCACGGGAAAGATAGGGCGTCGCCAGCACACCCGCCGCGCCTCTCATGAAAGCGCGCCGATTCCATCCTGAGGCCATCGCTTCCTCCCGACGTTCGCCGTTTCTGGCGCATTTTATTGAGCATCGCCCCTGTTGCCGGTACTTGCAATCAAAATTCAAACGGGAAAATAGTCTACTATCGTCGATCAGGCCTGAAAGGCCCTTCGCCAATTGGCCCAGAAATATCAAAGATATGGGCTGGATTTCGACTAGCGAGCTTTCACATCGCTCGATTTCTAGATTGATGTTTTGCCGGCGCGTCCTGGCCGTCCTGTCCCCAGCGTGGCGACCGCCCGGAGCATCGGCAGCCCGCCAAGTCCGAAGAAGAAGCTGAAGACAAGTTGCACGAAGGTGCCTTGGGGATTCGTCAGCACCGCGGTTGCTGGTTCGTATTGGATCTACGTTGGCATTCGGCTTCGCAGTGTCACGGTAAATCTTGGTCCATCCCCATTTCAAATTGCCGGCCAAGCGCATGTGGCGTCGCCCGGTCCTGTCCGGGGTCAGCCTTTGACGAAGGCATGCCGCCGATCGTAATAGATCACAAGCGGTAAGGTCCTTGGCGAAGGTGACGGCGATGAAACACGAACTTCTCTCTTTATGTGTCATTATCTTCGGCTGTATCGCGCTCGCGGCTCACGCCGATGATCCCTCGGCCGTCGAGCGGCACATCGTCTCGCGCGGCAATGTCGATATCGAGGTGCTGTCGCAGGGCTCGGGTCCCGTGATCATGCTGCTGCCTTCGCTCGGCCGGTCCGGCGCAGACTACGACGCGGTTGCCGCCATTCTGGCCTCACAGGGATTCAGGGTGGTTCGGCCGCAGCCCCGCGGGATCGGACGCAGCAAGGGACCGATGGACGGCTTGACCATGCACGACCTGGCGGCCGACGTGGCAACGGCCATCGAAAGCGAAAACAAGGGTCCCATCATTGTCGTCGGGCACGCCTTCGGCAATTTTGTCGCCCGGCAGGTCGCCGCCGACCGGCCCGATCTGGTGCGGGGCGTGGTGGTCGCGGCGGCATCCGCCGGCAAGGTCCCTCCCGGCTCGACCGAAAAGCCGATCGGCCCCGAAATGCGCCGGGCGATCGACGGTCCCTCCGATATGTCCCTGCCTGAATCGAAACGTCTGGAATATCTGCGGATCGCATTCTTTGCACCCGGCAGCGACCCGAGCGTCTGGCTGGGCGGCTGGAATTCCGAGGTGCACCACATGGAATCGCACGCGCGTGAACATACGCCGGTCGACGACTATTTTTCGGCCGGCGCGGCGCCGATCCTGGACCTTCAGGCCGAGCAGGATCCCGTGGCGCCTCGCCGCTTCTCCGGCGTCCTTAAATCACTGCTGGGAGATCGGGTGACGATCATCGTGATTCCCAATGCGAGCCATGCGCTATTTCCCGAACAGCCCGATGCCGTCGCCCACGCGATCGCGGCATTCGCCCGGCGCATTTACGGGATGTGACGGCAACATCCATGCCGGCGCGATCGTTGCGCCAGGCCTTTAATCGGAGCCAAACGACCATGCGACCGAGCAACGAACGTATTCTCACGACTCATACCGGAAGCCTCCCGCGTCCGCCCGAGTTGACGAGACTTTATGCCAGGCGCGCGCGTGGGGAAGCCGTCGACACCCTCGAAATCGAAGAGGCCGGCCATGCCGCCCTGCAAGGGATCGTTCCGAAACAGATCGAGGCCGGAATCGATATCGGCAACAACGGTGAACAGCAGCGCGAGGGATTCTTCCTTCATGTCAGACACCGCATGACCGGCTTTGGAGGAACATGGAAGCGCTGGCCGCGCGGCGATGTCGAGCGCTACCCCATCTTCAAGCAGTCGCTGGAACAGCACAACGCGGCTAAGGAAATGGTCAGCAGCTTCGCGCCGCCAAAGGCCATCGGCGAAATCCGCTATACCGGCGCCGCGGAAGCTGCGCGTGAATGCACCGATTTCCGCGATGTCCTGGGCGCCCGCGCGGCGGCCGGCCAGAGCGGGTTCATTGAGGCGTTTGTCACCGCGCCCTCGCCCGGCATCGTCGTGGCCGCGATCCGCAACGAGTACTACGACACCGAGGACGCCTATCTCGCCGCGGTCGGCCGCGCGCTGCAGGTCGAATACGAAGCGATATCGGCGCAAGGCTTTCTGCTTCAGCTCGACTGCCCGGACCTCGCGCTCGAGCACCACATTTCGTTTCAGGATCGCCCGGAGTCCGATTTTCTCGATTTCGTCGAGCGGGTGGTTGCGACCATCAACGAGGCGCTGCGCAACATCCCGCGCGACCGGGTGCGCATGCATGTGTGCTGGGGAAATTATGAGGCGCCGCACGATCGCGACGTGCCGCTTGCAACGATCCTGCCGCTGATCGCGCGCATGAACGTCGGCGCCCTGGTGTTGCCGTTCGCCAATCCCCGCCACGCCCATGAAGTGCGATGCCTCGAAGGGCACGCGATCTCCGACGACCAGATTGTCGTCGCCGGCGTGATCGACTCAACGACGAACTTCGTCGAGCATCCCGAAGTGGTCGCCGAGCGGATCGAACGCGTGGCGAGCACGCTCGGCGATCCCAGCCGCGTCATCGCCGGAACGGACTGCGGGTTCGATACCGCCGCCGGCGCCGGCCGGGTCGCTGAGGACGTGGTGTGGGCCAAACTCAAAGCCCTGAGCGAAGGCGCGCGGATCGCGTCAAGCCGGCTGTTCTAGCTGGTTCAGGCCGAAACCATGCGAGCCTGGGCAGCAGTCGTCAGCGTCGTCCCGTGCCGCAGTTGGGACAGCCGATCCATTTCGACGGGCCATCCTTCTTCGCCCGGTTGTCTTTCTTCACGGTGTCCCTCACCGTGTCCTTCTTCACGCCAACGTTCCTGGACGCACCGTTCCTGAAATCGATGTCCTGCGACATGGGATCCTCAGCGAAGGCAGCGGGTGCGAGCGCCATGCTGAGCGAAAAAGCGGCAGCCGAAATTCCGAGCGCGACGCGGGTGCTGATGGTCATGGATGGGCGTCCTTTTCGAAACCGGCGCGCCAAAGCGTCATATCCCCGTGGTAGGGACGATCCCGGGATCGCGGCTGTTACCGCAGGGATCGAAAAAACAGCCCACGCGCGGGTCGCCGGCCGGAACAACCCTCATCCTATTGCTGCGTCGTAATGCGCGCGCTACCCTCTTTTTTCGAATTGGTGCAGGAGGACCGCGTGACCCCATCGGACGACAACAAGATTTCCGAAGATCGCCGCGAGGCGCTGCGCTGCGCGTTGGCGATCGGCAGCGGTGCGGCGCTGGCCTCCGCGCTGGTGAGTCCGGCAGCGGCGCAAACGAGTGCGGAAAACACGCTCGATCGCATCCGCGCCAACAAGGTGCTGCGCATCGCGGTGCTGCCGGGAGAACTGCCCTACTTCAACAAGGACCTCGCCACCGGAAAATGGTCCGGCTTTTCGATCGAGATGGCCGACGATATCGCCAAGCTGCTTGACGTTCAGCTCGAATACACCGAATCGACCTACGGCAACTCGATCCTCGACCTGCAATCCAACAAGATCGACGTCGGCTTCGCCCTCAATCCGACACCGCAGCGGGCACTGGTCGTCGATTTCACGGCCACCGTATTCCCGCATCCCTTCGGCGCCATGCTGAGGAAGGGACTGGAAGCCAAAACCTGGGCGGACATCAGCAAGCCCGAAATCAGGATTGCGGTCGACGTCGGCTCCGCCAACGAGACCGTAGCCCGCCGCTTCGCGCCGAACGCGACGATCAAGTCGCTGAAGTCGCGCGACGAGGTCATGCTCGAGATGTCGTCCGGGCGGGTCGATTGCGTGGTCAACGCGCTGGTGCTCGGCCTCACGGCGATCGCCAAGAACCCAAACCTCGGCACTTACAAGATCCTGCAATCGCCCTCCGTCGCCATTCCCTCCAGCATGGCGGTCCGTCGCGAGCCGGACAAGCGCTGGCGCGATTTCCTTTCCGTATGGGTCGACTACAACCGCGGCATCGGGCAGATGCGCGAATGGTTCGTCAAGGGGCTGTCGCTTGCCGGCGTGAAGCCGGAAGACGTACCGGTCGAGCTCAATATCTGAGGCGACCGCAAGAAGCCCGGCATCGTCATAACGATCAAATTCCGCAACGCCCTCGAAATGTCGAGATGTGCCAACTTCGGACTCGCGACCCAATATCTTTTAGCTATGCTCTCAAGCATGAAACTCGTTTTTCTCCATGGTTCGCCCGCGGTCGGCAAGCTGACAGTCGCAAAAGCGCTGCTTCGAATGGTGTCGGGGCGGCTGTTTGACAATCACGCGGCAATCGATTTAGCGCGCACGGTCTTCGACTTCGGCGCTCCGGGATTCTGGGAGCTGGTACATAGCGTCAGGTGCTCGGCCATTGACACAGCCGCAGAGCACGGCGTTTCGCTTGTCGTCACCACCTTCTGCTACGCGGAGCCAGACGACCTTGCGCAGTACCAAGAATTCGAAGAAATCATGCAGCGACACAACGGTGAATTGCTTCCGGTGTTCCTGCACTGCTCGAGGGAAGAGGCGGCACGCAGAGTCGGCAATCCAGATCGAGTTGAGCGGCGCAAAATAACCTCTCAGGAAGGCCTGTTCAGAGAT
>VFSW01009350.1_pt1 | contig 14009 bp, 13 predicted proteins | sample 5358111 | NCBI WGS metagenome assembly VFSW01 (sample SAMN11554181, study PRJNA540505) | mine drainage metagenome | isolation source: sediment from site ElyBrook_90M | place: USA: Ely Copper Mine, Vershire, VT | collected 2017
CATTAAAACATTTCCCGATCCAAATGTACAGATACTTAGAGAACGATTATCTAGGGATGCGCTAAACCGAACCGCGACTGTAAAGGAGCGGTAACGGCGCGCCCGTTATGGATCGCAACTGTACGCCGACGAATCCGGCTCGGTCGACCGGAACCACAAGGTTCCCGGCGGCAGATACTCGACGCTCTCCGCGAAGTCTTCTTGCACCGCGGCTGCAGTCTCTGGGCCGCACATGTGAGAACCAATACGGACCGGAGCGAAAGCGATGGGCGCGCCATGGAAGCACGCGCTGGTTATGGAAAGATGAGGACGTCCAGGAATCCATCCGTTACGTCGTTTCCGGTCAGGGGGAACCAATGGAAGTTTACCTGGGAGAGTGGCTATAGCTACCGCTCCTTTACAGTCGCGGCTCGGTACCAGTCACCACTTTTAGGTCGTGAACGCCCGCAAGAACGGCATGGATCGACAGCGTGTCCAGCGGGCCGTGGACGATTTCGACCCGCCGTCCCCTCGGCGCCCAGATCGCCGGATCGGTTGGCCCGAAGATCGCCACCACCGCCGCACCCACCGCCGCCGCTAAATGCGTAATCCCCGAATCGTTACCGACATAAAGCTTCGCGGAAGCGAGCCAGCCCGCAAGGTCATACAGACTCCCGAAACGAACCGCGCCGGGCAGCGGCGGATCGTCGGGACCGGCGCACCACCGCACCGGCATGGGCAACCGTTCAGCAAGTTCCTGAAACCGCTCCAACGGCCAATTCTTCCGAGCGCTTCCCGAAAAAGGATGGATCGCCACGAACCCGCCCTCGGCCGTCGGCGGCGCGTCGCTGCGCGGGATCGCCGCCCCCGTGCCGCCCGCCTGTGCGAAAAAGAAATCCGCCGCGTGCATCCGGTTCTCCTCCGGCGGCAGCGCCGCTAGAAACCGGAACGCCAGTCCCCTCGCTTCGATGCAAGCGCGAAACTCCGGCCGGTTCGATCCATACCACGACACGATGGAATCGAAACCGCGCAGCGTTTCGACGATGCCCGTGTCCTCCCGGCCCAATTCGAGAAGGTCGAGCCCGGTCGAGGCGATCGAGCGCACCCGATCCGCGAATCGGATCAACGGAACCACCGCCGAGGGAACCCACACCTCGGTATACTCCGCCTTCAGCCATTCAAGCGCAGGCAGCGCGAGAATGCAGTCGCCGATCGCACCGGGCCGGATCAGGAGGCGGCGCACGCTTTGCGCTCTTAATGAACTTCCACCGAAAACCGGACGTCCACCGTCTTCGGTTGCAGGCACTCCCGGTCGTTACAGGCCTGATATCGCAGCTTCCCCGTTACGATGCCCATGTCGGAGGCGCCGGGCGATGTGACGAACCGCGTGACGATGTCGAACTTGCCCGAAAAAATCGCGACCGGCTTGTCCGAAAAGGAAAACTTCGCCCGCTCCGGCTTCGGATAGCGGATCTCCTTCGCCTCCAGCGGCCCGTTATTCCACGTCAGCCGAAGCGGAATCAAAAACTCGTCGTCCGGCGCGTTGCTGTTTACGTGATAACCGGGACGCAAATCGAGCGAGAGGGTTTGGTCGAACGGCTTGCCGCGCTGCGCATGAACCTTGGCCACCGGCGCGATAGAGAGAACCGCGGCGCTATCGGGCGCCTGGGCCGGCAAGGAAAGCGGCCGCGCCAACAAAAGGAGCGCGAGCATCGGCGCGGGCGTCGAGCAACTGGGAAATTTCATTCTTGAAACCGTCTTTCGAAGTGGACAATCCGATGTGTACGAACGCGATGCGGCCGGAGCGGTCGATCAGAAACGTAGTCGGCAAAGAATCGACGCCGCCGAAGGCCTGACCCACTTCGTCGTTGCCGAGCAGCACGCGGTAGTTCACCCGATGCTCTTCTAAATAGGGCTTCACCACGGTCCATCCGTCCTCGTCCATCGACACGCCCACCACGGCGAAGCCGCGGTCCTTATACGTCTGTTCGAACTCGGTGAACCAGGGAATCTCGATCTTGCACGGGCCGCACCACGTCGCCCAGAAATCGAGCAGCACCGCCTTGCCCTTATAGTCGGAAAGCTTCACGGTCGCGCCGTTCGAATCTTTCAACGCGAAGTCGGGCGCGGGTTTGCGGCCGGCCGCCTGCTTCATCGTGTTTCCGGCCGCTTCGGCCTCGTTGCCGATCGGAGAGCACGCCGCAAGCGACAGCGCGCCGCCCAGCGCCGCGGCCAAAGAAAGGAAGCGCGTGAATTGCATAGCACTTTAATTATATCGGGATCGGCCGCCGTCCGAACGTCTCGACGAACCACTCCGCCCGCCGGTTGCGGAAGCGCCGCGCCAGAGTGAACTCGTCGTGCCGGCGCAAACCGCCGAAAAACCAAGCCGCGCTGTCGCAGAAGCTCTCGCACAAATAATCGCGCCACGCCCGCTGGTCTTCCTTCCGCACCCGGCGTTTGCGGAACTCGGCGGACCAACCCAACTCGCCGCGCGCCCGCGCCGCCAGCTCGCCTTCAAGCAGCAGCTCGAACGACCGGCGCGCCGGGTTTCCCAACCTTACCCACGCGAAATGGAATAACTCGTGCAGCGCCACGCGCAACAGTTCTCCGCGCGAAGAACGCAGCGCCGAATCGAGGACGATCTTCCTCACGCGGATGAACGAGGCGGCGTGAACCGGCTGGCCCGGCTCGCCGGGACCCGAATGCAAATGGCCTCGCCGCGCCCGCAGCACCGGCAGAAAGCTAACCCTCACGCTCCGCCCGTCGAAATCCGGGAGGCGCTCCGACAAAGCGGCGAATAGGGCGCTATCGGGGGGGGCGCACCGCAAAAAATTGCGGGTCCTCGACATTGACGGTGTAACGCGTTTCAATGCTCTTCACCCACTCTTGAAAATGATCCTGCTGAAGCTGGGAATGGATTTTCGACTCCACCTCGGTGAAAGGATGCGTCTCCAGCTTCTCCAGTTTTAACAGATAAAATCCGTTCGGCTGCCGCACCGGCTCGCTCACTTCGCCCTCCTTCAACGCGAACACGGCGGTTTTAATGTTCTCCGGATAGCCGCTCGTCCGGGTGATGGAACCGAAGTCGCCTCCCTTCGCCGCCGAAGCCTTGTCTTCGGAATTGTCCGCCGCCAGTTTCCCGAAATCCGCGCCGTCGGCCACCTGCTTGCGGATCTCTTCGATCTTGGCCTTAGCCTGCTCCTCGGTCCGCGCTTTCGGGTTGTCCTTCGGAGGAGTGGCGACGAAAGAGATGTAAATGACTTTGACCTTCGCCTCCTGATAATTATCCGCCCACTTGTCGTAGTACGCCTTCTCTTCTTCCGGCGTCGGCCTGTAGCCGTTGCGGTAATTGTTCAATTCGGCTTGGCTCAGCATCGTCAGCCGGCTGAACTCGAAGTCCTGCTCGAACTGCGGCTTCTTGTCCAACCCCTCGAACTCGGCCTGATGCGCCAAATGCTTCAACATGAAAATATAGTTCAGCGTCCGCGTTGGATTTTTCGAGAACGCGTCGCGGACCTGCGGCGGGAATTCGTCCAGCAATTTCTTCACTTCCCCCGCCGTGTATTCCTTGCCGTCGATCTTCGCGACGATCTTATCGGGAGGCGTTTCGGGCGCCGGAGCGGCCTTCGGCGCGGGCGCCGCGATCCCTGGAGGCGCGGGTGCCGTCGGCGCGGGTGCGGGCGCGGGCGTTTGCGCGCACAGGGACGCAGCGATCCATAGCGAAAAAAAACGGAGATTCATGGGATTCGATTTCCTTGCCTCACGGGGGTAAAAATGGAAGAAACCACGATTCTAACATGTGGCCTTCGCCACGTTCCGATCCTACGCCCCCGGAGCCGCCGTCGTCTGAACCGGCATCGGCCCGAACATCGGAGCCGCCATATCCTCGGCGTCGCGCAGGTTGCAGTAGGGATCTTTCCCGTACCCATAGTAGAGCGCCGCTCCCGGCGGAAGTTTTCCCTGCACGAACAATTCCACCGTGCTCGCCTCCGCCGGATCGATGGCCGCCTTATAGATCGCCGGCAACTCTTCGTTCTTCGGCCCGCGAATCGAAAAACCGGCGATGCGTCCCTCGGATTGCAACCGCCCGTTCACGCCGGAAAACACCACCTTGACCACGCCCTTGTCGAGCGTCGCCGAAAGCGGGTACGGTCCCGGCTTCAATTGCCCGCAGCCCGCGGCGGTGGGAAACAGGTCGTGGCAGGCGAGGTTAGCCAGACGGCGCCCCAACCGCTTCAGGTCCGGCGTGCTCACGTGAATCCCGTCGTCGAGCGAAAGGTCGATCGACGCCACCATGCCCGAATTCGGAATATGCGAGGCGGCCTCGCGCTGCGCCTCCTGCACCTTGTTCCATTCCGCCGCGTTCTGAGTGCTGATATGCCGGCCGATCTGCACGTAGTAGAACGGCAGGTCCGCCTGGCCGAAGTCGGCGCGGACGGCTTTGACAAAATCGATAAAATTTGTTTCAAACGCGGGAGCCGCTTTTTGGTTCGCATCCGATTCGCCTTGATACCAGAGCATCCCGGCCACATGGCCGCCCACGGCGTGAAACCGCCGCAGCATCGCGCCATAGAGCGAATCGCCGCCCTGATCTCTGAGCGCCGGATTCCATTGCGCCATCGAGGTGCCCCCGTGCGCGCACGGAATCAAGCCGATCGGAATCCCCGTCCGCCGCACCATTTCCACGGCGAAGGGCAGCCCCAGCCCGGCGCCCTTCCTCCGTTCGGCGATATAGGTGGCCAACTTCTCGCCCGTCAGCCGCTCCGGCTGCCGCTCGACATTCAACGGCCAATGCACCGGATCGGCCGCGCTCACCTCCGTGTGCAGCGGCTCTTTCGCCACCATCCATTCGTCGGCCATGTCGAAGCTATGCACCAGTTCCATCGGCGGCTGCACGTTCAACAGATCGCCATGGCCTTCCATGTTGGATTGCCCGGCGAGAACCCACAGATCGCCAACCAGAATCTGATTGACGGTATACACGAACGTCGCGTCCTGAAGGCGCACGTCGATCCGGTACGGCCCTCCCGTCGGCACTTTGCGCAGCACGCCCGTCCACATCGCCTTCTGCACTTTGGCCGCGGGAATCCAATCGAAGCCCGGCATCACTCCGCCCCGGCTCGACAGGCGCACCTCCACCGGCTTTCCGTTCACCTTGCGCCCGCTCGCCGTCCCGCTCAGCGAGATGTCGGCGAAGCCCTCGCCGTTGCGTTGAAACACCTGCTGATCCACCGCGCCGCGCGTCACGCGGACCTCTTGCGCGGGAAGAAGAATAAATAGAAATGGCGTTAACGCCGCCAGGCGGCTGATCCGTCGCATCGGCCAGTATTCTAACATCCGGATTACGCCGCGCCGTGAATCAGGGCGCGCCGCGCTCGGCCACCGTGAAGTGGCTCAGGCCGTTGGAATACTTCGCGACGCCCTTATACAGCGCCTCGGCGATCCTCTGCCGCGACTCGCCGCGCCGCAACGCCGCGGCGTCGTGCGGATTGCTGATGAAGCCGACTTCGGCCAACACCGACGGCATGGACGCGCCAATCAACACCACGAACGGAGCCTTCTTCACCCCCCGGTCCCGCGACCGCGAGTCCAGCCGCAGCGACGCCGCATAGAGCGAGGACTGCACACAATCGCCGAACTCGCGCGATTCCTCGATCTTGTCCTGAAGGGCGATCTTCTGCAGTAGATCTTTCAACTCGTACACCGAACTGTCCGAGGCCGCGTTCTCCCGGGCGGCGACCGCGAGCGCCGCCTGCGAGCTGGTGAAGCTCAAATAGTACGTCTCCACGCCCGCCGCCGACCGCATCGGCGACGAGTTCGCGTGGATGGATAAAAACAGATCGGCGCGCGATTGATTGGCCATCCGCGTCCGCTCTTCCAGCGGAATGAACGTGTCGTCGGACCGCGTATAGACCACCTCGGCGCCCAATCGATCCTGCACCAGTTTGCCCAGCCGCAGGGCGACGTCGAGCACCAGATCCTTTTCGAGCAACCCTCCGGCGCCCACCGTGCCGGTGTCGTGCCCGCCGTGTCCGGCGTCGATCACCACGCGGCGGATCTTTAAACCCAGTGCCCGCGTCATGGATTGTTCCGCCGCCGCCCGCCGGGCTTGTTCCGGAGTCGCGGTTCCTTGCGCGGCCGCGGTCGGCGTGCGCAGCGGAGGCGGAGGCACGTCTTCAATGGGGATGATTTTCGCCATCGCCCGGCCGCGAGGGGCGCGCCCCGCGGGACGCGGCGCGAACAGCTTGGAGGAAAGCGCGCCCGACGGAGCGTCGAACTCCCAGGCCGCAAGCGTCGGCGGGTCTTCCAAACGGATCACCGGCAGCGTATGCGTGACCGCCGGCGCGACGAAGCGCCTGGCCGTCACCGCCGCGCCGTCCGGAGCGTCCGATTCGCGCAGCTCGATCATCAGCCGCGGCGGATTGTCCAGCCGCGAAGTGGTGAAGCGCGTATACCGCTTCAGATCCAATACGACGCGCGTCACGCCGCGCTGCGTCTCCGCCACCCGCACTTGCTTTACCAGCGCATCGGAGACGCGAATGGTATGCATTCCTTTGCCGCGGAGGGCATCGGAGGCGCCCTGCAGGTCGAAGAACAAGCGGTCGGGATTCTCAAGCCGGTCGCACTTCAGCTCGAAAGCGCCGGTCGTTTGAATCGCGATCCGCGTCACGTCCCCGAGCGACCAGACGCGAATGGCCGTCACGCGCCCGCGCGGAACCTCCCGCGGCCACGCGGAGACACCGGCGGCCACGATGCCGGCGAGCGACAGCATGCACACGCGGCGCCAGCCTTCCAGGTTTCGAATTCGGCCGCACGTTCGGGGGAGGTGGACCATGCAAAAGCCTATTGCGTTGTCATGTGGAGCCGTCCCTGCGCGTCGTAGAAACTCGCCAATTGGCCGTATGTGTCTTCTTCGGGCGCCGGCCGCGGCGCGCCGCCGCTCTTCCCTGCCGCTTTCTTGGCCAAGTCGTACCGGCGCGAAACTTTGTCGACGTAAGCCGCCGTCTCGCGATACGGCGGCACTCCCTTGTACTTCGCCACCGCCCCCTCGCCCGCGTTATAGGCGGCGATCGCCAACCGGTCGTCCTGGAACAGATCGCGCAGGTATTTCAAATATTTGACGCCGCCCTCGATATTTTCTTGCGGGTCGAAAACGTCGCTCACGCCGAAACGCCGCGCCGTGGCGGGCATCAGTTGCATCAGCCCCTCCGCGCCTTTCGGCGAAACGGCGAGCGGCTGGAACGCGCTCTCGGTCTGGATCACCGACTGGACCAACAACGGATCCACGTCGTGGCTCTGCGCCGACGAACGGACCAACGCGTCGACGGATGCCGGAGGTACGCCCGTTTTCCGCGCGCGCCCCGGCTGGCTTTGGATCACGCGGACCAAGCGTCCCGTTTTTGAATCCACCCGCACCACCGATGACAGCCCGGCCGCGGGCGGATTGTCCCGCGCGGAGAGCTTCGGCGAATCGGCGCAAAGAGTGCCCATCGAAAGTCCAACCGTCAAAAAACAAAAAAGCGTTTTATGTTCGATTCGATTATAACCGCAATTCACGTTTTTTCCAATCCCGTTCCGCGGGGCGGGAATCGCGCCCAATGCTATGATTCTCTCATGCGGCAGGCGGGCTTCGTGCTTGCGGGAGGTCGAAGCGCGCGAATGGGCGTGGATAAAGCGCTCCTGCCGTTCCGCGGGCTGCCGCTCGCCGCCCACATCGCCGCCGAAGTGCTTGCCGCCTCCGGTTCGGTTTCGATCGTCGGCGACCCCGCCCGCCATGCCGCGCTCGGTTTTCCCGTTCTCGCCGATCTCGTGCCCGGCTTGGGCCCGCTCGGCGGTTTGCTCACCGCGCTCAGCGCGACCGAGGCCGACTGGAACCTCGTCGCCGCCTGCGATATGCCGGAATTGACCCGCGACGACCTGCGCGCGCTCCTCGCCGCCGCCTCCACTCACGAGGGAGACTGCGTCATTGCCGTTACACCCGGCGGTCGCCAACACCCGCTCTGCGCTGCCTACCATCGCCGCTGCCTTCCCGCCGTCGCGGAAGCAGCCTCGGCCAAACGCTTGAAAATGATGGATCTCGTCGCCATGCTGCGCCCTCTGATGGTCCCGTTGGCCGACCCCGGCCATTTGAGGAACGTCAACACGCCCCAAGATTGGCTCTCCTTCGCCCATGGCAACTGAGCACAACTCCGGCTACATCGCTTTTGAGCACGTCTATAAGACGTACGATCACCCCGTTTTAGTCGATGTCAATTTCAAAGTGGACGCCGGGAATACGCTGGCCATCATCGGCCGCAGCGGCGTCGGCAAATCCGTGGCGCTCTCCCATATCATGGGTTTCCAACGCCCGGACCAGGGCCGCGTTATCGTGGCTTACCGCGACATCACCGATCTCAGCGAATCCGAACTGCGCCAGATCCGCAAGAAGGTCACCATGGTCTTCCAGAACGGCGCCCTCTTCGATTCGCTCACGGTCGGGGAAAACATCCTCTTTTCGCTGGAGTTGCGCGAGGATTACGACGCCCAGAATAAGGAGGACGTCGTGGACGGCCTGTTAAGCATGGTGGATTTGCTCGAGTTCCGCGACGTCTACCCCGGCGACCTGTCCACCGGCTACAAACGCGCCGTCGCCATCGCCCGCGCCATCGCGGCGCAACCGGAATGCATTCTCTATGACGAGCCGACCACGATGGTCGACCCCATCATGTCCGATCTGCTCAGCAACCTCATGCTGCGCTTGAAGCACCAGTTGAAACTGACGTCCGTGGTGGTGACCCATGACCTCGACCTGATGCGCAAGGTCGCCGACCATGTCGTGTTTCTATATGAAGGCCACGCGATCTTTTTCGGGCCGGTGGCGGCAATGGATTCCTGTCCCGACCCTCGCGTCCGCGAGTTTCTCGCCATGGACCGGGTGGAGATGGACTTCGTCGCCTGACGGCGCCCCGCGCTGTTCCAAAAGCTCGTGCTACTCGCTGGGGCGCACGTTCGCGCTTTCGACTTTCCCGTCCGGCCCAAGCCAGATTCTGTAGTCGAGCGATCCCTTCTCGAACTTGACCTGATAAATGTCGGCGCCGCCCGGTCCGACTGCCTTAAAGGTCACCGCCTGCATCGCTCCGAGTTCCGTAACCATCGATCGGAGTTCAGGCAGTTGCTGGCGCGTCGCCGCGGCCAAGCCGGAACTCATCGCGTCGTAATCCGGCTTGCCGCTCCGCAATCCCTCGATCATACTTCGCACCGCTGCTTCGCTTCCGGGTGCCGGGGTTTGAGCTTTGAATCTCTTGTCGAAGGCGGCCGCGGCGTCGGAGATCTTTTTCGCTTCCGCGTCGTCCAGCCGTTTCGCCGTCATATCCTGGCCATTCTGATGAAGGATCAATTGGCTCGTGGGGCCTTTCGCACCGTTTGCGGGAAACTCGATTTCGGCTTCGACCACCTTGGGGAAGAACGTCGTCTCCGACTCGGCGAACAACGGAACCTTGTCTTGCCCGGACACCTGTGAAATCAGTTGACCATCCGCCACCGTAATGGTCATGTTGAATCCCGGCGCGAATGCATAAATGCCGGCGTAGTTCGCAAGTAAGCCGGGGGAGACGGCGATCGCCTTGCGCGTGCGCGGCGCAAAATCCGGCCATTTGTATTCGGAAGCGATCGTACGCAGAACCTCTTCCGCCAACTGCCCGCCGTTATCGCTGTTGGTCATGATGGCCGCGCCGTCGCCGTTGTCATAGGCCACGAGGTCGCACTGGAAGCCCTCGTTGGCGCCGCTATGGGTGAAGTACGAATGCCCGGCGGCGCCGCCTGTACCCTCTCCGAGGCCCCATTTATTTTTCCCCGGTTTGAGCATCTCCCGCGCCATCGTTTGCGAAAGCACTCCGTTGGATTTTCCGGCGAGGGCCTTCTGAACCTCCATCGCATACCTTGCCAGGTCCGAAGGAGTGGTCCAAAGGCCGGCGGGAGCCATTTCCGGGTAAGTGTGCGCCCCGCCCGGCACGGGCTGGCCGTTCCGCTGGTAAGGCGTTGCGGCTTCGGCGGCCCGATCCGGCGGCAGAGGCTGCTGGTAAGTGCTATGACTCATCCCGATTGGACCGAGGACAAGATTGTGCATCAGCGTGGGGAATGCCTGGCCGGTGACATTCTCCAGCACAAGCTGCGTGACGACAAAACCGCCTCCGGAATATCGCCACGCGCTGCCCGGCAAAGTGTCGACGCGGATAGGGGCGGTGTTGGCCGGCTTCTCTCCATTCAACACCTGCACCAGAGTGGGCAGCGGTGCGCCGGCGGCGTAACCGGGGAATCCATGCACGGTCATCCCGGCGGTATGAGTTAGTAACTCCCGCAGCGTGACCTTGGTCTTGTCCGTAAAACCGTTCGCCGGAACTTTCCAGGTTTTTAAGTACCGGTTCACATCCGTATCGAGGTCGAGCTTCCCCGCTTCCACCAGATGCAATACGGCCATGGCCGTCACGGGCTTGCTGATCGACGCCGCCTGGAATAGCGTATCCGGGGTCACCGCGGGGCCTCCGAGGCGGGCGACGCCGAACCCGAGCGCCCATTCGATTTTCCCGTCGTGGATCACGGCGACACTCACGCCCGGAACGTGCAACTCCGCCATTCGATCGGCGAGTTTGGTGGTGACCGTCGGTTCCCCTTCGATCCGAACGGCCGGAAGAATCGCGTCTTGAATCCGCTGGATCCGCTGTTCGGATTCATTCGGCGATTGGGCGAATACCGCGCCCGGACCGAGGGCGGATGGCATAGCTAAGACGATCGACAAGACGAAGTACAAGCTGTGGCGCGGGAAACCCGAAATACACATCGGTGGACGCTCCTTCGGTAGTCCTACGGTGAGGCTAGCATGAACGTTTCTTGAAAACGGTGCTCGCATTCAGGGCGCTTGCGCCTCCCAATCTTGCAGGCGGATGGAGGGGACGCGCACGCGCTTGACGAAGTGTTCGGTTGGCCGAAAGGCGGTCACGAGCACTCGCGCCTCGGCCAACTGTGGGCCGCCGACGGGGTAGCGAATCAAACCCGAGGGGGCGTAGAACGGCAGTCTGCCGCCGAAGCGATCCAGCGCGTCCGGGAAGGTGTGGCCTGGGTAGGGCGAATAGTCCGGCGCACAGAGCGACACTTCCGGATTTCGCTGCCGGGCCGGCGTGTCCTCGAGCACCACTGAAAGACACGATGGCCGCTCGCCGGGCTGAAGACACCGGAACAGGACGCGAGTCCCGGCGTCGTCCAATTTGGTGGCGCACCAGCCGATTCCGGGCATGCGCCGATCCCCATCCCGCGCGGCGAGGGAGTAAGTCGCGCCGGCCTCGAACAGCGTGAACGAATAGTCGATTTGCACGTCGAGCGAGTCGGACTTGAAACGGCTGAACACGGCGCCGGGCACGCGAATGCCCTGATGGAGAGTAACCTTCGCGCCAGTTGCGCGTAGTTCAAGATCGTTGCCGGTCCCTTGATACACAGTGCGCCCGTCGCGCTGGATCACCTTCACCTCCGATCGATCGGCGAGCAGCCTGGAATCCGGGACAAGCCCGGATACACTTACAGGGAGAAACACGGTGCGGGCACCTTCGGCCCGCCGCCGCTGATTCTCCTCGGCGACATCGGCGGGACCGAAGCCGGGCTTCTCCAGCACGTCGTCGAGACCCTGGCCGGGCGCGGGCCGAAACCGTCCCGTTCCGGGCGCAAAGGCGAGCGCGATGCCAGGATCGTTTTGCGGACCGCCGGTCAATAACTGTTCCAGGCGAAACGCCGCACGCCACGGCAGAAACGGGACGCATAGTCCGGCGACGAGCGCGCCGGCAAACAAAACGCGCGCGGCGAGGGTGCGGCGCCAGCGGTATTGCAGGACCAACACGCCGGCGGCCGCGGCGAGCAGCAGCGCTTCCCGCAGCAACGATGGAACCCAGGCGAAGCCGGTCAGCGCGGTGGGATCGGTTGCGCCGATGAGGCCGGGGACAATCAACGCCGCAATCACGACAGCAAAGATTCCGAGCGCAGCCACGAACGCCTCCGTCATGCCGGAGGTGAGCGCGGCGAACGCCAGCACAGGCAAAGTCAAGGTCAGCAGGACCCATACGGCGCAGGCGGCGGCCGCGGCGGCCGATTGAGGGAACGGGAAGCCATTCGCTACTCCTTGCAGGACGTCGGTGACAAACCACGGACCTTGGACGAGCACGACGGCGAAGAATAGTTTGGCAAGGAATAAGTCCCGGCGTGGAATGGGGCGAACCAACCAATCCTGACGAATGCCTGGAATCGGATCCTGGTGGACGGCCAACGTGATGACCGTGGCGGCCGCGAGGAGTTCCAGGAGCGATGCGGGCACCGTTGGGAGGCCATTGAGGAACCGCCCCGCCGTGAACCGGGCGAATGCCAGAAGGCATTGGAAGGCCGTCAGCGCCGCGACGAGCGGCCAGAGCAGCCTCCAGTCTTTTTTAAAAATGTGCCAGACCATCACGGCAGAACTCCGTCGCGGGCGGCGGGGGCCAGCGCAGTGAAGATCGATCGGAGGGTCATCGGTTTCGCGTCGATGTAACGGACGCCTTCGCACAGCGTACGCACAAGCTCCTCCGAGGTCTCCTCCAAGAATTGCGTATCGACAAACATGAGCACGTTCCCCGCGACGCGCGGGTGAAGCCAATGCGCGGGCAGCGGATCCGGCACGTGGGCGGGCACATCGAGCGTCACATACACTTCGCGGCAACGCCCGGTGAGACTGCTCATCGGCTCCTGGAACATCATCCGGCCCGCATGGAGGAATCCCACGTCGGTGGCGAGGCCTTCGATCTCGGCGAGCTCATGGGAGGCGATGAGAATCGTCAATTCGCCGGCGCGGCGGAGGAGCCCATCCATCAGTTCGTCGCGCACGAGTGGATCGAGTCCGGCAAACGGCTCGTCGAGAATCAGGAGCTGCGGGCGGAAAGAAAGTGCGCAGACGAGCGCCATTTTGATCCGCATGCCATGGGACAGGTGCCGGATCTTGCGCGCCGGCGGCAGTTGCATGTCACGGAGCATCGATAATTCGAGGGCGTGGTCCCATCGGCGGTAAAACGGACGCAAGTAGTCGAGGTATTCCGCGACGGTCAAACGGCCCGGCAGATCCAGGTTTTCGGAGACGTAACCGATGCAAGACAGCTCCCGCGGCGCGATCGAGCGAGAGTCCACGCCGAGAATGGTGGCGGCGCCGCGCGATGCTTCCAGCAAATTCATGAGAATCCGGATCGAGGTGGTTTTGCCGGCTCCGTTGGGACCGACGAGCGCAAACGCGCTGCCCTCGGGGATCCCAAACTCCAGGCCCTGGAGCGCCTCATACCGGCCATATCGCTTCCATAGATCTTTGACTTCGACGATCATTTGCGGCCGACCTCCCTTACGCCCGGCCGGGCGCCGCCGCTGAGTTTGGCCCACCGCGTTTCGATGGCGTCGAGAACGTCCTCCAGATGGACGCCGACGCGAAGGGCTTCAACAACCAGTTGCTCCACTTCGTGCTGCAAAAGCCGCTGGCGATCTCCGGCGCGGGCCGCGGGGCGCTCCGCGACAACCGTGCCGATCCCAGGCTGCACTTCCAGCCACCGTTCCTGGATCAGATGTTGAACGACCTTGTGCGCCGTATTGGGGTGAATCTTCAGATCGGCGGCGAGCGCGCGAACCGAGGGAAAAGCCTGGCCCGGCTGAAACTGGCCGCTGACAAACGCCTTCGTCGCGGCAAAAACGACTTGATCGAAGATGGATTGGCCTGGCTTGAGGGCGAATCCGAACAGTGTCACAGTCACTATGTAACACCTGTGACGGCAGATGTCAAGCGCCCCTTGTAACATAGTTGTCCCATGAGCGCTTCGCCTTCGGCCGGCTCCGGTTTGCCGTTCCGAACCGCTTTCCTTTGCTTCAAAATTTAGTGCAACGTTGCGTTTTTACGAAGATCAAAAACCCGCTCAGGTCACCCTTAAACGGGATAGGGGCCGCGTCGAACGCGAGCGGCCAGCGCCCACCTTTTTGCATTCGCGATTTCCAGGGCCTAGGTT
>VFSW01009351.1_pt1 | contig 14008 bp, 13 predicted proteins | sample 5358111 | NCBI WGS metagenome assembly VFSW01 (sample SAMN11554181, study PRJNA540505) | mine drainage metagenome | isolation source: sediment from site ElyBrook_90M | place: USA: Ely Copper Mine, Vershire, VT | collected 2017
GCGACGTAGGCGGCGATGTCGGCGAGGCGGCGCAGCCGCTCGTAATCGGATTCCGGGATCTCGATCCGAAAGCGCTCGTGCAGCGAGACCAGGAAATTCAGAAAGTCCATCGAGTCCAGGTCGACCTGGTCGCGCAGCGGAGCCTTGCCGTCGAGCGACCCGGAGTCGACCTCGGGGGCGACGCGGCGTAACAACTCGACGAGGATCGATCGCAGCTGCGCGGGTTCCATGAGGTTTCCCCTAGAGTTTCTCGGGCGCCTGCAATTCGGCGCCCAGGTCGGCGAGAAAGCGCGCACCGGCGTGCCCGTCGCTGACTCGGTGGTCGGCCGCCAGCGTGACGGTGACCACCGGCGCGGGCGCCACCTGGCCGTGCACCACCCAGGGGCGGTCGCGCACCTCGCCGAAGCCGACCAGCGCCACCTGCGGCGGATAGATGATTCCGTGCACGGCGGTCACACCGCGCTCGCCCAGATTGGTCAGCGTGATGGTCGAATCGGCGAATTCGTCGCGCCGCAGCTGGCCGGCGCGCGCGCGCGTCACGAGATCGCCGAGCGCGTGCATCACCTCGTCCACGGACTTGCTCTCGACCGAGTGGATCGCCGGCGCGATGAGGCCGCCCCCGCGCAGCGAGATCGCGACCCCCACGTGCACGGCGGCGCTCGGCCGATACTCGCCCTCGACGAACAGGCCGTTCATGTCCGGATGGCGTTGCGCGGCCCGCGCCAGCGCGCGCAGGTACAGCGCCGCCATCAACAGGCGGCCGGTGATCGGCCGGCCCTGGTTCGCGGTGCGCAGCCACTCGCTCGCGGTGCCGAGCGGCACGTCGTCGCTGAGGTAATAGTGGGGGATCTCCCGCTTGGAGCGCGCCATCGCGAGGCCGATGGCGCGGCGGATCCCGGCGCTGCGATCGCGGCCGGGCGCGGCGCCCGCCGCACCCGCCGCACCCGCCGCGGCAACCACGTCGCCCTGGGTCACGGCGCCGCCCGGACCGCTGCCGCGTAGCCCGTCGAGCGCAACGCCGCGCTCGGCGGCGCGCCGCCGCGCCGCGGGCGACACCGCGCGGCGGCCCTGCGCTGCCGGCGGCGCGGCCTCGATGGGCGGGGCGGGCGCGGCTGCGGTCGGCGCGGCAGCCGGCGTGGCGGTCGGCGCGGCGGTCGGCACGGCAGCCGGCGCGGCCGCTGCCTCGCCCGGCTCGCGCAGCCGCAGGATCGGCGTGCCGACCGTCACGGTCTGCCCGGGCTCGATCAGCCGCTCGAGCACCGTTCCGGCGTGCCAGGACTCCACCTCGAGCGCCGCCTTGGTCGTGTCGACCACGGCGAGGATGTCGCCCTTCTTGACCTCGTCGCCCGGCTTGACCTGCCACTCGAGCAGCGTGCCCTGGTCCATGTCCGCGCCCAGCGAGGGCAGTTTCACCTCGATCATGCCGCCCCTCCCTGGACCATGCGGCGGGCCGCCGCGACGATGGCCGCCGGCTGCGGCAGCGCCGCCTCCTCGAGATGCTGGGCATAGGGAATGGGCACCTCGGCGCTGCACACCCGCTGCACGGGCGCATCCAGATCGAAGAACGCCTGCTCCATGATGCGCGCCGTGATCTCCGCGGCGAGCCCGCCGCTGCGCCATTCCTCCTCGACGATGAGCGCACGATGCGTGCGGCGCACCGATTCGAGGAACAGCGCCTCGTCGAGGGGCCGCAGCACGCGCAAATCGACGACCTCGGCCTCGATGCCCGTGGCCGCGAGCGTCTCGGCGGCCTGCAGGCTCGCCGGCAGCGAGCCGCCGAAGGTGATCAGCGTCAGATCGCGGCCCGGCCGGCGAATGCGGCCGTGCCTGATGTCGGCCCCCGACCCCGGCAGGTAGGCTGCCTCCAGGTTGTACAGCTGCGCATGCTCGAAGATCACCACCGGGTCCGGATCCTGCACGGCCGGCCAGAGCATGTCGCGCGCGTCCTCGACGGTCGCGGGCGCCAGAACTTTGAGCCCGGGAACGTGCGCGTACCAGCCCTCCAGGCTGTGCGAGTGCTGGGCGGCCAGCTGCCGCCCCGCGCCGGTCGCCATGCGCACGACCATCGGCACGTGGAATTGGCCGCCCGACATGTGGCGCATCGCCGCCGCCGAATTGACCAGCGGATCGAGGGCCAGCAGGCTGAAATTGACCGTCATGATCTCGACGATCGGGCGCAGTCCGCCCAGCGCGGCGCCGACCCCCGCGCCCACGAATCCGAGTTCGGACAGCGGCGTGTCGCGGATGCGCTCGGGGCCGAATTCCGCGAGCAGCCCCTTGCTCACCGCATAGCTGCCGCCGTACATGCCGACGTCCTCGCCCATCAGGAACACCTTCGGGTCGCGCAGCAGCGCCTCGCGCAGCGCCTCGCGCACGGCTTCCCGGTAGGACAGCCGTCCGCTCATGCGCCGTCCGCCGGCGTGTACACGTCCTTGAGCAGGTCCGCGACCGGCTCGAGCGGCGCGGCGCCGGCGAAGGCCACCGCCTCGTCGAACTCGGCGCGCACCTCGGCCTCGATCTGCTGGAAATCCGGCTCGCTCATCAGCCCCTGGGTCTTCAGCCGGCCGGTGAAACCGTGCAGCGGCCCGCGCTTCTTCCAGGCCTCGATCTCCTCCTTGCTGCGATACAGGTCCGGATCGAACATCGAATGGGCCCGATAGCGATAGGTGCGAAACTCGAGAAACCTCGGCCCGCCGCCCGCGCGCACGGCCGCGGCCGCGCTCTTCGCCGCCTCGTGCACCGCGACCACGTCCATGCCGTCCACCGGCTGGGCGGCCACGCCGTAGCTGCCCGCCTTCACGCACAGATCGGTCTGCGATTCGGAGCGCTCGAGCGACGTGCCCATCGCGTACAGATTGTTCTCGCAGCAGAACAGCACCGGCAGGCGCCACAGCGCGGCGAGGTTCATGGACTCGTGGAACGCGCCCTCGGCGACCGCGCCCTCGCCGAAGAAGCAGAACACGATCCCCGCGCGCGCGAGCATCCGCTCGGCGAGCGCCAAGCCCGCCGCGATCGGCAGGCCGCCGCCGACGATCGCGTTGCCGCCGTGGAAGCGGGTCGCGGCGTCGAACAGGTGCATGGAGCCGCCCCGGCCGCGGCAGCAGCCCGCCGCCCTGCCGAACATCTCGGCGAGGATGACCCTTGCCGGGATGCCCCGCACCAAGGCATGGCCGTGCTCGCGGTAGGTCGCGACGATCGCGTCCTGCGCCTGCGCCGCGCGCAGGACGCCGACGGCGACCGCCTCCTCGCCGATGTACAGGTGCAGGAAGCCGCGGATCTTCATCTCCCCGTACAGCTGCGCGCAGATCTCCTCGAACCGCCGGATGCGCAGCATCTGACGCACCAGATCGAGCGCGTATTCGCGCGGGTACGGCACGTCGGTCATGCGCCCGCCTCGAGCATCGAGGTGTCGCCCTCGGGCAGGCCGAGCTCGCGGGCCCGCAGCAGACGCCGCATGATCTTGCCGCTGCGGGTGCGCGGCAGCGACTCGAGCACGTCGATCTGCTTCGGAGCGATCGCCGCGCCCAGGCGCAGGCGCGCGTGCGCGAGCAGCCGGTCGCGCAGCTGCTCGCTCCACGCGACGCCCGTCTTCAGCGAAACGAACGCCTTGACGGTCTCGCCCACCGTCGGGTCCGGCACGCCGATCACGCCGGCCTCGGCCACCGCCGGATCCTCCATCAGCACGCTCTCGACCTCGAAGGGCCCGATGAGGTGTCCCGAGGACTTGATGACGTCGTCCGCGCGACCCACGAACCAGTAGTATCCGTCCCGGTCGCACCGCGCGAGGTCGCCCGAGAGATACCAGCCGTCGGCGAAGCACTTGCGATAGCGCTCCTCCTCGTGCAGATAGGCGCGGAACATCGACGGCCAGCCGGCCGCGACGGCGAGCTCGCCCTCGACGTCCGCCTGCGCGACGACCGCCACCCGCTCGCCGTCCCGGCGCACGATCGCGGTGCGCAACCCCGGCATGCTCCGGCCCATGGATCCGGGCTTCACGTCCTGGGAGATGCAGTTGCCGATGACGATGCCGCCGGTCTCGGTCTGCCACCAGTTGTCGTGAACCGGCAATCCCAGGGTCTCGAGCCCCCACCACACCGCTTCGGGGTTCAGCGGCTCGCCGACGCTCGCGATGAATCTCAGGTCCGGTCGCGGCCGGCGCCGCGCGGCTTCCACGCCCGCCTTCATGAGCAGGCGGATCGCCGTGGGCGCGGTGTACCAGACGGTCACGCGCTGCTCGCTCAAGATGCGATACCAGCGCTCGGCATCGAAGTCGGCGTCGTCGACCACGCTGACAACCCCGTGCAGGAGCGGCGCCAGGATGCCGTACGAGGTGCCGGTGACCCAGCCGGGATCGGCCGTGCACCAGAACACGTCCTCGGCGTGCAGGTCGAGCGCGTACTTGCCGGTCATGAAGTGCATCAGCGCCGCGCCGTGCACGTGCAGGGCGCCCTTCGGCCGCCCGGTGGTGCCGCTGGTGAAATGCAGCAGCGCCGGATCCTCCGGTGCGGTCGGCACGGCCTCGTGCGCGGGATCCGCGTGCGCCATCAGGGTGGCGTAATCGAGCGTGCCCGGCGGCGCCTCGGGGCGCGCGGCGTCGCGCACCACGATGACGTGCCGCAGCGTCGCGACGTCGGCCACCACGCCCGCCGCCCGCCGGCGGTACAGCGCCTCGGTGGTCACCAGCACGCGCGCGTCGCCGAGCACGAGCCGCGTGCGCAGGGGCTCCGGGCCGAAGGCGGAGAACAGCGGCGACACCACCGCGCCCTCGCGCAGCGCCCCGAGGACGGCGGCGAACAGTTCGGGCGTGCGCCCGAGCAGCAGGAACACCCGCTCGCCCCGACCGACGCCCAGCGAGCGCAGCACGTCGGCGAAGCGCCGCGATTGCTCGGCGAGCTCGGCATAGCTGATCTCGCGCGGCTCGCCGTCGCGTCCGAGGCAGCGCAGCGCCGGACGTGCGCCCCGGCCCGCGCGCACCCAGCGCTCCGCCGCGAGCCACCCCAGGTTGAAAGCGTCGCCGGGTCCGCGCCCGAGCTCGGCGGCGATCGATTCCCAGGAGAAATCCTGCACGGTGCGGGCATAGTCGTCGAGGTGCGGGCGCACCTTGAACTCGCCGCTCGACTTGTGGATGACGTTGGCTCGCATCGAGCGCCTATTCGGAGCGCGCCCGGGAGTCGCGTCCATACGCGGATTCCCGCCGGCGCCTGCGGCATACCCGCATGCGGCGCTGCGGGGTATGATGCGGCGTGGGAGCGAACACGCGTGATCTGCCTTCCGATGACCTCGTGGCGGGCCATCGCCTGCGCGTCGATTCGCGCGGACGCCTGGCCGCGTGGACCTCGTGGCGGCGCGCCCTGGATCTCGAGATGCGCTTCTACCAGGGCTGTCCGTCCGAGCACGGCTATCCGCGCTTCGTGTACGCGACCTTCCTGGACGCCGACTGGGCGCTGAGCGCCGATCGCACCGACACCATTCCGGCGACCCAGAACGGCATGGGCATCCTCTCCTATCTCAAATTCCACGATTGGCACGGGCGCCGCGAGCCGGCCTATCTCGACACCGCGCGCATCATGGGCGATTACCTGGTGCGCGAGACCTTGACCCCGGCGGCCGGCCGCTACCCGCGCTTCACCCGCTCCACGGGCAACCGCGACCGCCTGCCGCTCGCGCCCGACTGCGGTTCGCAGGCCGACCGGCCGCACGAGATCGAACCGGACAAGGGCGGCATCGCCGGCTATGCGCTGGCGTGCCTGTACGAGGCCACGGGCGATGAGCGCTATCTCGCGCAGGCGCTGCACAACGCGAGCGTGCTCGCCGAACATCAGCGGCCGGGCGATGAATCGCACTCGCCCTGGCCGTTTCGCGTCGATTACCGGACCGGCGAGGCGCGCGGCCCGGTGAGCGGCAACATGACCTACGTGCTGCGCCTGTACCAGGCCTTGCTCGCGCACGGGCATCGGCAGTTCGCGGCACCGCGTGACGCCCTGTGGCGATGGATACGCCGCTGGCAGATACCGAGCGCGGCCCGGGACGGCGCGCTGTTCGCGCAATTCTTCGAGGACCACGATACGCCGGGCAACCGCACCGCCTGGGCGCCGCTCAACCTCGCGCGCCATCTGCTCGAGAGCCGCGAGGCGCTCGATCCGGACTGGCTCGCCGACGCCGGCCTGCTCGTCGATTTCGTCCGGCGCACGTTCACGCACCGGGAGTTCGGCGTCACCGTCTGCCACGAGCAGGACGAGGATCCGAACGCCTGGGGCGGCATCAACTCGACCTACGGCGCCGTGCTCGCGCTGTACGCGCGCGCCTGCGCCGACCGGTCCATCGCCGAGGACGCGCGCGAGGCCCTGAACTTCACGCTGTACTCGATCGACGCCGAGGGACGGCCCCGCGACCTGCACAAGACCCCGGCGCCCATCGGCTGGCAGGAGGACGCGCACACGGACGTCATCCACAACTACGTGGACGCGCTGCGCGCCTTCCCCGAATGGGGCGATGAGCCGTGATCCTGCGCGACATCATGTCGGTGCGCCTCGTGACCGTGGAGTACGACGACGTGCTCGCGACCGTCAAGGCGATCTTCGACTCGGCGAAGTTCCATCACCTGCTGGTGGTGGAGCATGGCAGGCTGCACGGCGTGATCTCCGATCGCGATCTGCTGCGGGCGCTGAGCCCGTATGTCGGCACGCTGTCGGAGACCGCGCGGGATGCGGCGACGCTCAACAAGCGGGTGCATCAGATCATGTCGCGCGACCCGGTCACGCTCGGGCCGGACGCCGCCGTCGCGGACGCGGTGCGGATGCTCCTGTCGCGCGACATCTCCTGCATTCCGGTGGTCGACGCGGCCGGCAGGCCGATCGGCATCGTCAGCTGGCGCGACGTGCTGCGCGCACTGCCGTGCTAATCTGATCCTTCGCGCCATCACGGGGGACGAGGGGACGTGGCCGGATACTTCGCATCGCTGACGCGCGCCCAGCGCAACGCGTTCTTCGCTTCGCTCGGCGGCTGGTCGCTGGATGCGTTCGATTTCTTCATCTTCATCTTCTGCCTGCGCTCGATCAGCGCCGAGTTCCACACCGACGTGCATGCGGTCTCGCAGGGCATCTTCCTCACCCTCGCCTTCCGTCCGCTCGGCGCCCTCGTGTTCGGCTGGCTGGCCGAGCGCTACGGCCGCCGCCCGGTGCTGATGCTCAACATCGTCAGCTATTCGTCGGTCGAATTGGCCTGTGCCTTCGCGCCCAACCTCGAAACCCTGCTCGCGCTGCGCGCCCTGTTCGGATTCGCGATGGGCGGCGAATGGGGCGTGGGCGCGGCGCTCGCGCTCGAGACGCTGCCCGCCCGGGGCCGCGGCTTCTTCTCGGGGCTGCTGCAGGAGGGCTACGCCATCGGCTACCTGCTCGCCTCCGTGGTGTTCGGCTACGTGTTCGTGCACGTCGGCTGGCGCGGCATGTTCGTCATCGGCGCCGCCCCCGCCCTGCTGGTGCTGTACATCCGCCGCTCGGTCGGGGAGTCGCCCGCGTGGGTCGCCGGCGCCTCGCAGCGGCGCGCCACGATGGGCGACATGTGGCTCGCGGTGAAGAGCTACTTTCCCACCCTGCTGTTCCTGGTCGCGCTGATGGCCTGCTTCAACGCCTTCTCGCACGGTTCCCAGGACCTGTACCCGACCTTCCTGCAGGCCCAGCGCGGCTTCTCGGCCAAGGTGACCGGCAACATCGCCATCGTCATGAACTTGGGCGCGCTGCTCGGCGGCATGGTGTGCGGCGCCCTGTCGGAGCGGATCGGCCGGCGGCGGGCCATCGTGCTGGCGGCCCTGCTCGCCCTGCCGGTGCTGCCGCTGTGGGTGAACGGCCAATCGGCGGTGATGCTCGCGGTGGGCGGCTTCCTCATGCAGTTCATGGTCCAGGGCGCCTGGGGCATCGTACCCGCCCATCTGAACGAGCTCTCCCCGCCGGCGGTGCGCGCCATCCTGCCGGGGTTCGCCTACCAGTTGGGCAATCTCGCCATGTCCAAGATGGGCCCGCTGCAGGCAGGCCTCGCCGAAGCGCGCGGCGGCGACTACGCCTCGGTGCTCTGGGGAACGATCGCCGTGGTGGTGGTCGCGCTGGTCGCCCTGACGGCGCTCGGGCCCGAGGCCCGCGCGGCGCAGCTCAAGGTCGGCGCCTGAACAGGCGCGTGAACAGGCGATCCAGGGACCACGGACCGTTGCCGAACGCGATCAGGGTCGCGAGCATGAAGCCCCACAGCACGTGCTGGGCCAGCGCGGCCTCCGCGCCCTCGGCGAGCAGCACCTGGCGGTAGGAGACCACCGCCATGACGTTGAACACGAACAGCCCCGCGGGCCCGACGCGGCCGCCGACGCCGAGCGCGATCAACGTCGGGAAGAACAGCTCCGCGAACGCGCCGGACACGGCGGCGGCATGGGCGGACAGCACCGGCACGCGATATTCCTCGCGGAACAGGTCGAGCGTGCTCGGCCAGTTCGTGACCTTGAGCCAGCCGGATTTGAGGAACTGCCAGCTCACGTAGCCGCGCGTGGCGAGCTGGAACGCCGGCTGCAGGGATTCGCAGGCGCGCGCCGCTCCGCGCACGGTCATGGGGGCTCGCTCGGTCGTATCCTGCAGCATCGCGGTCTCCTTCCTTCGCATGGTTGGTCCGGCGCCCGCCCTCGGGGCGAGCCAGGGGTACGCGAAGTAGACCGCGCGAGGCGGCGATTTATGACCGCCGCGGCCGGGCGCCGAAGGCCTACGCGCCGAAAGCCGCGCTGCGCGCCTCGCGGTACCAGCGCGCCGCGGCCCGCGCCGTCGCGGCCGACGGTGCCTCGGCGGTGCCGAGCGGCGGCGCCGCCACGATCCGGCCCCCTTCGACGGTGAAGCGCGCGGGCATCGCGAGGGCGGCCTGCCGCGCCGTGAGGGCGTAGCACACGCTCGCAAATTCCGCGGCGGGAGCCGCGCGCCCCGCGAGCGAGGCGAGGATCGCCCGCGCGCATTGCGCCGCCTGGCTGATCGCGGCCGAGGCGGACTTCGGCATGGCGTCGGCGATGCAGGCGTCGCCGATCACGTGCACGCCCGGCAGCAGCGTCGATTCGAACGTGGTGGCGTCGACCGGACACCAGCCGTGGCCGGCGGCCAGTCCCGCCTCGAGCGCGAGCAGCCCGGGCGCCTGCGGCGCAATCACGTTGGCCACCGCCACCCGCTGCCGGCCGCCGCCGGTGTACAGCGTGAGCGTGTCGGGGTCGACCTTCGACACCGCACCGTTCTGCATGACGGAGAGCCACTCGATCCGATCCGGGCAGTCGCGCCGCCAGACCTCGGTGAACGCATCCTGCCGCGGAAAATGATTGTTGGCGTCGAAGATCAGCACCTTGGAGCGCGGCTTGTGGCGCATCAGGTAGTGCGCGATGAGCGTCGCGCGCTCGTACGGCGCCGGCGGACAACGCATCAATCCCGAGGGCACGACGATCGCCACCAGCCCGCCGTCCGGCATGGCGCGCAATTGCGCCGCGAGCAGGGCGGTCTGCGCCCCCGCCCGCCACGCATGCGGCATGCGCTGGGCCGCGAAGGCGTCGTAACCCTCGATCCGATCCCACAGAAAGCGAATGCCGGGCGCCACCACCAGCCGATCGAAGCTCAGCCGGCGGCCGTCATCCAGGCGCACACGGCGCCGGTCCGCCTCGATGGCGACCGCCCGCGCACCGACCACCCGCACGCCCGCGCGCCGCAGGCCGAGCCGGGTCACCCGCAGGGCGCCGAGAGCGCGCCACCCCGCCAGGACCTCGTTGCTCGTCGGGCAGGTGTCGTAGGCCTCGTCCGGATCCACCAGCACCACCTCGAGAGGCTCGTCCGGCCGCCGCAGCGACAAGGCGCACGCCGAGCCGGCGAAGCCGCCGCCGACCACGACCGCCCGGGCCGAGGCACGCCCGACGGCCGGCATCGGCACCACCGCCGCCGCCGCCAGGGCCGCGGCCTCGAGGAAGCGCCGGCGTTTCATTCCCATTCGAGCTGCTGATAGACGCGCGCCACGTTGTGCGGATGGGTGGCGTCCCACAGCAGCCACCCGGCGCGCTGGCCCGCGGCCGCCTCGCTCATCGCGTCCTGCATCGAGCGGCCGCGCTCGAGCTCGCTGCGAACGTCCGCCGCGAGCGCGGCGAGATACGCGCGCTCGGCGCGCCAGGCGGCCGCCGCGGCCGGCTGATCGCGCGCGAGCGGCCCGTGTCCGGGCACCGTGAGCCGCGCCGGTGCGCGCGACAGCTCGTCGATGGCCGCGAGCCAGCCCGGCACGCTGCCGTCGAGTGCCGGCAGACGGTCACGGAACAGCAGGTCGCCCGCCCACAGCGTACCGGTGCGCCGGTCGAACACCGTGAGGTCGCAGTCGGTGTGCGCCGTCGGCCAGGCGCGCAAGGCGAGCCGCCGGTCGCCGAGGTCCAGTTCGAGCGTGCCGGCCACCGTCCGGGTCGGCCCGATGAGCTCCTCGGCGCGCGCCGGCGGGTCGAGATCCGCCGCGTATTGCCTCAGCAGGAAGTCGCGGCTGCGCTCGAGCGCGGCCGGCAGCGCCGCGGACCCGACGAACTGCGTGCCGGGTCCGACCAAGGCCGCGTTGCCCAGCAGGTGATCGACATGCACGTGCGTGTTGATGACGTAGCAGATCGGCAGCGCCGTGCGAGCCGCGATCGCCGCGCGCAGCGCCCGTCCGACGCGCATCGAACCGCCCGTGTCGATGACGGCGACGCACCGGGAGCCGACGATGAAGCCGAGATTCGCGATGTCGTAGTGCCCCGGGGCGTCGAGCGGCAGCTGCGCACCGAGATGCACGAACTCCCCGGCCGCCACCTCGGTCACCGGCCACGCGGCCGTCGCGCCGGCCGCCGCGCCCGCCGCCCCGGCCGGCGGCGCGCCCCGCCCCGAGCGCGGCGGCGCGCGCCGCGACCCGCCTCAGGGTCGATGCGCCGCCCCCGAATCGCTCTGGTTCGACGCCGTCGCGGCCGCGGAGCCGCGCCATTCGGCGCTGAAGCGCATCGCCTTGGAATCGACGGCCTCGACCGTGACCGGCGCGGCCAGCGCGCGGTCCGAAACGATGCGCAAGGTCGGATTCTCGCTGATCGAGATGCCGGTCTCGGCCGCGAGCAGCGGCGCGCCGCCCGCCGAGATGTGCAGGCTCGCCACGTAGTGCGGCGCTATCGGATCGCCGCTCGCCGGATCGATCTGGAAGCCGGAGTTGTTCGGATGGCGGATGCTCACCTGCAGCGCCTTGCCGTCCGGCGAGGCGCGAAAGCGAATTTCGCCGAGCGCACCGCCGCCGGCCGGCGAGGGCGGCGCGGAGCAGCCGCCGCTCGCGTTGACCCATTGGCTCCTCATCTCGAGCGCGCCGTCGCGCGTCTCGGCGATGACCCGCATCGAGGTGAAGCGATCCACCCGCACGCGCAGGCCGAGCTGCTCGATGCGCGCGCCCTCGGCCAGATCGAAGGTCGACACCACCGGCGAGGGATTGTTGTCGATGATCAGGCGCACCTGCTTGATGCGGCCGATGGCGGCCGGACCGAAGTGGATGGTCACCGGCGTGGCCGCCGGATCCGGTGTGTTCGCCGGCGCCTCGAGGCTCATGAAGGTCTCGTCGACCAGGCCGATGGGGCGCTCGCCGTAGAACTGCGGCCGCAGAAATTCCCAGGCGCCGGCCGATGGGGACGGCGCCTCGAGCGCCCCCGCGGCGGTCGCGGCCGCGAGCAGCAGCGCCGGCGTCAGGACCAGATTCGCGAATACCCGTGCGTGATGCAGCATGACGGTGCCCCAGGGACGACCTGCCCCGCATGGTACTCCAGGGCGCGCCCCAGGGCCCATAGAGCGCGGCTGTGCCGCCCCGGCCGCCGCGCTCAGGCGGCGCACGAGCAATCCTGGGGCTTGCGCGGGCATGCACCGCTGCGCGGGCAGATCACGCTCGCCTGCGATCCCAGCGCGTCGGCGATCCAGGCGATGTTGAGCACCTGCGAGGCCGCCCGAATGGCGGCGGCGGCCTCGGCGGGGATGTCGCCATCGCCGCCGCCGCGTCGGCAGGACTCGGCGACCAGGTCGACGATGCGCTCGGCCTCGAAGCCCTGGGCCTCGAGGCCCGGCGCGAGATCGACGCCGACCGACAGCACGTGCAGTTCGTCCAGTGCGTCGCGCGTGCGCAGCGAATGGCAGCAGTACAGGCGCGCCCGCTTGCCGTCCTGCATCACCGAGATCTGCGACTTCGGGGTCTGCTGCACCCGGCCTTCCGGGGCCTCGCGCAGCAGGCGAAACACCGCCCAGCGGGGACATGGATCGGATACCAGGCTCATGTTGCCCCAGGGCAGCGGAATACCGTTGCCGCGATACACGGCGCGCAGGAACCCCGGCTCGTAGGCGTCGAAGAAATGCCAATGCCGGTAGGGCGACACGGCGGTCATGCGCCGCATGACCAGCGCCGCCGTCACCCCGAGCTTGTGGCAGGAGGAGACCCGGTGGGCTTCGCGGATCAGGAATCGCCGGAACGGCATGCGCGGGCACAGCAGCGCGCCGGCGAAGAAGCTGCACTCGAACTCCCGCCAGGCCTGCAGCACGTCCTGCGCGCCCATGCCGCCGGCCGAGCTGCTGGGCTCGGTCTCGACCGAATGCGCCGCGCCGTGCAGCGAGATCGCGCCGTCGCCGTTGTGCAGGATCTTGTGCCCGATGAAGAAGGCGAGATCGTATTTCAGCCGCTCTTCCTGGCGGCGCAGCCGTTGATTGACCAGCACCGTACCGGGCGCCTCGAAGCGCGAGCGCACCAGTGCGCCGCTCGGCTTGCGCTCGTCGCCGTCGAACCAGCGGACCGTCAGTCCGTGGCTCTTGCAGATGCCGAGCAGGTCATCGAGCGACAGCGGCATGCGCCGCTGCCCGCACTCCTCCGCCGCACGCTCGACGTCGGGGAAGCTGTTGTGCCGGGTCTCCTGCCAGACGCGGATCAGCAGCTGCGCGAACTGCCGCCCCGTGGTGCCGGTCTGCGACAGCAGCTCCGGCAGCGCGATCTGCAAAAGGTCGCTCGAGAACAGGAAGGCCGGCTCGAGCGGCATGGCCTCGAGACCGCCGCGCTCGCGCGGCGCCGGCGCAGCTTCCATCGCGGTGTTCTCGTCGAGGAACCAGCGGGCGTCCTTGCTGAAGATGCCGGCGAGCATCTCGAGCATGCCCGCCGACGGCACGCGCTTGCCGGTCTCGACCATGCTCAGATAGGACACCGACGGTGCGGCCTCGGCGTCGATCTGCACGCAGCGCGCGGACAGCTCGTCCAAGGTCAGTCCGTTGCGCTTGCGCAGGGAGCGCAGCTTGGCGCCGAGAAAATGTCCCTGCCGTATCAGTCCCGCCATGGCGCGCCGTCCTTCCCGTCAAGATGTGAAATTGACAATGTGAAATTTCTATTGTGTAAATTGTCTCGTGAACCACTCTAATCTCCGATCACACCGCAACGCAAGCGCTATTCCACCGCCCCTCGAGGAGACCACCGATGCACAAGATCGACCCCATGAACACCCGCTGGAACGGCATCGAGCGTCCCTACGGCACGGCCGACGTGGCGCGCCTGCGCGGTTCGGTGCGCATCGAGTACACGCTGGCGCGCCTCGGAGCGGAGAAGTTCTGGCGCCTACTGCACGAGGAGCCCGTGGTCGCCGCCCTGGGGTGCATGACCGGCAACCAGGCCGTGCAGGCGGTTCAGGCCGGACTAAAGGCCATTTACTGCTCCGGCTGGCAGGTGGCGGGCGATGCCAACACGGCGGGCGAAATGTACCCCGACCAAAGCCTGTACCCCGTCGATTCGGTACCCCGCATGGTCGAGCGCATCAACAATGCGCTGCTGCGCACCGACCAGATCCACCACGTCGAGGGCAAGACCGGCATCGACTGGCTGGCGCCCATCGTCGCCGACGCCGCCCCCCGCGGGGGCGGCCCCCAGCACCCGGTGGGACGGCCCCAAGCCCGGATCCGCGCCCGCGCGGGCGCGGGCCCGTAGGGGGGGGAACAGTGGTGGG
>VFSW01009352.1_pt1 | contig 14007 bp, 15 predicted proteins | sample 5358111 | NCBI WGS metagenome assembly VFSW01 (sample SAMN11554181, study PRJNA540505) | mine drainage metagenome | isolation source: sediment from site ElyBrook_90M | place: USA: Ely Copper Mine, Vershire, VT | collected 2017
TCCCCACCCCGCCGTCGTTGCCCCCGCGCGCGGCCGGGGTCGCCTCCACAGCCTTCGGGGCCGCGCCCGCCGGGGGGGCGTCGCGCGGCGGGGCGAGGACCCGACGTCCGAGCGACTGCACCTCCCCGGCGGTCCGAGCCGCCGCCGTCGCGTCACGGGCGTACGTGAACGCGACGTCGAGCCCGTCGCGCGCGAGCGCGAGGACGATCGCCCGGCCGATCCCGCGCGCCCCTCCCGTCACGAGCGCCACGCGCGCGGAGGCGAGGGAGGTCTCGCTCATCGCAGCGCGATCCCCCCGTCGACCCCGAGGACGATCCCCGTGACCCAGGACGCCTGTCGGCTCAGGAGGTACCGGACGACGGGGGCGATGTCGTCGGGCTCTCCCCAGCGACCGAGCGGGGTCGCCTTGGCGACCTTCTGCCGGAAGACCGGGTCCTCGTGGCCGGCTCGGTTCATGTCGGTGCGGACGAACCCCGGCGCGACCGAGTTCACCCGGATCGACGGTGCGAGCTCGAGCGCGAGCGCCCGCGTCAGCTGCTCGATCGCTCCCTTGATCGCCTGGTACGGCGCCCCACCGACCGCGGCGTGCGCCCCGAGAACGGAGGAGACCGTGACGACCGCCGCGCGGTCGCTCTTGCGGAGGAACGGCGTCGCGGCCTGCACGGCCCAGAACGTCCCTTCGAGGTCGATCCGCTCCGTTTCGTCCCAGTCGGGCGCCCGGACCTCCTCGAGCGACGGCCCGCGGTAGATCCCCGCGGAGGTGACGAGGCCGTCGAGGCGGCCTTTCCACTGCGCCGCGCGCCGGACGACGTCGGCGATCGCTTCGCGGTCGGCCACGTCGCCCCCGAAGCCGCGGGCGTCGACGCCGAACGCCTTCGCCTCGCGGACGACCTCCTCCGCGCGGGCCGCCTCGGTCCGGAAGTGGATCGCCACGTCGGCTCCGCCCCGTGCGAGCTCGAGGGCGATCGAGCGACCGATGCCTCGCGAGCCGCCCGTGACGAGAACGACGGAACCGCGGACGTCGAACACGGTCGGAGGTGAGGTCGGCGGAGGAAAAACCCTATCGAGGGGGGCGGCCGCGATCGACCCGGGGTCGAGGGAAGGAGTTGCTCGGGGGCGCGCCGAAGAGGTCTCTCCGGCCGGGAGCCCCTACGGCTTCTTCTTGGACTTGCACCCGCACGTGTCGCACATCGAGGGCACCTCCGAAGGGGGATGCACTTCGGCCCTATCAAGCTCTCGGCCGTGGCGGGACGGAGCCCCGGGCCCCCCGCACCCGTGCGGTTTCCGCGGCCCGGGCTCCGCGGCGCGAAGGGGCTCCGCCCGTCCCTCAGATGCCGATCACCGAGTGCGCTACGATCAGCACGATGAACAGGATCGAGATCGTGTTCACGACCTTGATGAGCGGGTTGATCGCCGGCCCCGCCGTGTCCTTCGTCGCGTCGCCGACCGTGTCGCCGACGACCGCGGCCTTGTGGGCGTCCGAGCGCTTGCCGCCGAAGTGGCCGCTCTCGATGTACTTCTTGCCGTTGTCCCACGCCGCCCCGCCGGTCGTCATCATCAGGGCGAGCGGGAACCCCGAGACGATCGTACCGAGGAGGAGGCCCGCCAGCGCGACCGGTCCGAGGAGGAACCCGACCGCGAGGGGGGTCGCGACCGCGATGATCGCCGGTACCGCGAGCTGCTGGAGCGCGGTGAGCGTGACGATGTCGACGCACTTGCCGTAGTCGGGTTTCGCCGTCCCCGCGAGGATCCCCGGGATCTCCCGGAACTGGCGGCGGATCTCGAAAACCATCTTCTCGGCGGCGACGCCGACCGCGTTCATCAGGAACGACGTAAAGAAGAACGGAAGGACCGCGCCGATGAAGAGCCCCGCGACGACGAGCGGGGTCGAGAGCGTGAGCAGCGCGGTGAACGACGCCCAGGTGTGGGTCGGCCCCCACGCGTTCGCCGCGGCGAACGTGTAGGCGGCGAAGAGCGCGAGCGCCGCGAGGACGGCGGAGCCGATCGCGTACCCCTTCGTGATCGCCTTCGTCGTGTTGCCGACCGCGTCGAGCGGGTCGGTGATCGCCCGGGCCTCTTCGGGGAGGTGCGCCATCTCGGCGATCCCGCCCGCGTTGTCGGTGATCGGGCCGAACGCGTCGATCGAGATGATCATCCCCGTGACGCTGAGCATGCTCGCCGCGGCGAGCCCGATCCCGTAGAGCCCGAGGTAGGCGTCCGGGGCGTGCCCCGTGGAGAAGCCGTTGTACCACCCCGCCGCGGCGTAGGCGACGAGGGTGCCCGAGATGATGACGAGCCCCGGGATCCAGGCGGATTCGAGGCCGACCGAGAGACCGCTGATCACGGTCGGGCCGGCGCCGGCCTGGGCCGACTCGGCGATCTTCTGGACCGGTCGGTACTTCGTGCTCGTGTAGTAGTCGGTGACGACGACGATGAGGACCATCACGACGAGGCCGACCGCGGTCGCGACGAAGATCCCGAGGTTGCCGCCCATGAACGCCGCGTCCAGCGCGTAAAGGCCGACGAGGCCGACGACCGTGGTCGCCGCGAGGCCCTGGTAGAGCGCTCCCATGATCGAGCCGCCGGGCCGCATGCGCACGAAAAGAGCCCCGACGATCGTCGCGACGATCGCCCAGGCGCAGACGAGGAGCGGGAAGAGGATCGCGTTCGGGAAGAGCGCCAGGAGCGGCGTCGCGCCCGCGACCGTGTGGATCAGGTAGGCGAGGAGCATGGCGGAGAGCGCGGTGACGACGTACGTTTCGAAGAGGTCGGCCGCCATCCCGGCGCAGTCTCCGACGTTGTCGCCGACGTTGTCCGCGATGACGCCGGGGTTGCGCGGGTCGTCCTCGGGGATCCCCGCCTCGACCTTGCCGACGAGGTCGGTCCCGACGTCCGCGCCCTTCGTGTAGATCCCGCCGCCGACGCGCGCGAAGAGGCTCATCAGCGACGCTCCGAAGAGCACTCCGACCATGTCGAGGACGTTGCCGCCGAACGCCCAGTAAAAGCCGATCAGTTCGAGGAGCGCGAGTCCCGCGACCGACATGCCGGTCACGCTCCCGCCCCGGAAGGCATAGCTCATCGTGGCGCCGAGGTCCCCCCGGCGGGCTCGGGCGGCGGTGCGCACGTTCGCGCGGATGCTCACGATCATCCCGACGGCGCCGGCGAGCGCGCTCCCCCCGACGCCGAAGACGAAGCCGACCGCGAGGCGTCCGCCCTCCCCGGTGATCCCGAACGCGAACGCGATGATCGCCGCCAGGACCGCCGCGACCAGGAAGACGAACGTGTACTCCCGGCGGAGGAAGGCGATCGCGCCCTCGCGGATCGCGCCCGCGATCTCCCGCATCCGCTCGTCCCCTTCGTCCTCCCGCAGCACGAGCACGGTCTGAACGGCGGCGTAGACGAGGCCGACGATCGCGGCCAGGAAGATGAGCAGCTCCAGTTCTCCGGTTGAAAGTCCCATGGGGCGTTCCTCGAAGTTCGAGGCGGCTCATGAGGGCACGTAATTAAAGACTGCGGGGCCCGCGGCGCCCCCCCGGCCCACCGGTGAACTCCGCCGTCTACTCTATACGCTCGGGCGCGCAGGGGGATGCGATGCAACCGACGGGGTCGTGGGAGACCGCGTCGCGGCGGCAGCGGATCGCCTGCCGCATCTGCGGCCGACCGATCGACCTCGCGCGGATGCGCGAGCACCTGCGCGCCGACCACCAGGTCGACTCGGCCCAGCTCGAGGGGATGTACCTCGACGCACGGGTCGAGGCACGACGGGCGCGACGCTCCCACCGGTCCTAGGGATCGAACTCGCGGCGGCGGATGCGGTCCGTCACGTAGCCGAGGAACTCGCTGCGCGACATCGTCCGGTTCCCCTTCGACCCGCGGATCCGCACGGAGACCGTCCCGTCCGCGAGCTCCCGGTCCCCGAGGACCGCGACGTACGGGAGCCGGTCGAGCTCCGCGGAGCGCACGCGCTTCGCGAGCGACTCCTCGGTCCCCGCGAGCTCCGCGCGGACCGAGGCGGCCTTGAGCTCCTCCTCGAGCCCCCGCGCCCCGGTCGCGTGCTGCTCCGTCACGGGGAGGATGCGGACCTGGACGGGGGCGAGCCACGGGGGAAAACGGCCCGCGCAGTGCTCGATCAACACCCCGAGGAACCGCTCCCAGGTGCCGAGGATCGTACGGTGGACGACCACCGGGGTGTGGAGCTGGCCGTCCGCTCCCTGGTACTCGAGGCCGAACCGGAGCGGGAGCTGATAGTCGAGCTGGATCGTGCCGGTCTGCCAGGGGCGGCCGAGCGAGTCCCGGACGTGGATGTCGATCTTCGGTCCGTAGAACGCGCCTTCCCCGGGAGAGACCCGGTATTCGACCTTCGATTCCTTCAGGAGCGCCTCGAGCGTCGCCTCGGCCCGGTCCCACTCGGCGGCGTCGCCGAGGAACTTCGCCGGGCGGGTCGAGAGCTCGTACGACCAGCGGAGGCGGAACGTCGAGAACGCCTCCCGGATCCACTCGAGCAGCGTCCGGACCTCGCCCGCGACCTGCTGCTCGGTCACGAAGATGTGGGCGTCGTCTTGGACGAGCTCGCGGACCCGGGTGAGCCCGTGGAGCGTTCCGCTCGCCTCGAGCCGGTGGAGCGGCGCGAACTCCGCGAGCCGGAGCGGCAGCTCGCGGTAGCTGCGCGCCCGCGAGCGGAAGAGGAGCATCGAGCCGGGGCAGTTCATCGGCTTCCAGCCGAAGACCCGGTTCTCGACGGTCGAGAGGAACATGTTCTCCCGATAGTGTTCCCAGTGGCCGCTGGTCTCGTAGACCGACTGGGCGAACAGGAGCGGCGTCCGGACCTCGGAGTAGCCGGCCTTCGCGAGATGCTCCTGAACGAACTTCTCGAGCTCTCGGACGACGATCATCCCCTTCGGCAGCCAGAAGGGGAATCCCGGGGCCTCGTCCACGAAGAGGAACAGCTCCTGCTTCGCACCGATCGTCCGGTGGTCGCGAGCCTCCGCCTCCGCGCGGAGCTTCAGGTACTCCTCGAGCTCGGATTTCGTCGGGTAGCCGACCCCGCGGACCCGCTGGAGGGGGACGGCGCCTTCGCCTTCGGGGGTGATCGCCGAGAACCCGAGGAGGTGAACTCCCTCGAGCCACCCGGTGTGGGGAACGTGCGGGCCTCGGCAGAGGTCGGTGAACGCGCCGGTGTCGTAGACCGAGACCGGCTCGCCCGCGGGTACCTCGGAGATGTACCGCAGCTTGAACGGATTCGCGGCGAACAGGCGTTCGGCTTCCGCTTTCGAAACCTCGCGTCGCACGAACGGCTCGCGCGCCCGCACGGCGCGGTCGATCGCGGCGCGAACGGCGTCGAGGTCGGTGGGAGTGAGCGGGCGCACGTCGAAGTCGTAGTAGAACCCCTCCTCCGTGGGGGGCCCGACGGTCGGCCGGGCCTCCGGGATCGTCTCGACGATCCCCTTCGCGACGAGGTGGGCCGCCGAGTGCTGCAAGATCTCGCGGCCCGCCCGGTCGGCGAACGAGAGCGGAGCGAGGGCGCCGTCGTGTTCGAGCGGGGCCGCCAGGTCGACCGGCCGGCCGTCCAGGAGCGCGGCGAGGAACGACGCGGCGCGATCGGGGGCCCATGCGGCGAGAGCCGCTCCCGCGGAGGTGCCTCGGCCGACCGACAGGTGCCTCCCGTCGGGGAACGACACCGTGAGCGTCGACGCCTCCCCCATCGTCCTCGAATCCGCCTCAGCCCCCCCACCGCCTAAAATCCTTTGCCGGAAGAACCGGCTCGTGTCGGGCGGTCGTCGGGGCCGGTCCGGCCCTGCGACAGCCGTCGACGCCTCGCCCGGTTCTCGAACCTGGACAAATCCTTAAAGAGGGGAACCATCGAACCACTGGGGACGCCTCCCCATGAACCCGATCCTCTTCGCGGTCGACCTCGGCCTGATCGGTCTGTTCACCCTCCTCCTCGGCGTCGGGGTCGTCCGGTTCCTGCAGGTTTGGGGGGCGGGCGAGCTCCGGGACTCGCTCGCGTACATCGTCTACCTCGACGAGCGACGGACGCGCTTCGCGACCCTCTTCACCGTGATGCTGGTCGGCTACGTCTTCACGGGCGTCGTGAGCGTGGTCGGCTCCATGGACCTCCTGCGGAACACCCTCGTCGTCACCCTGCGGGCGGCGTCGTTCGGGATCGGATCGGTGGGGCTCCTCCTGATCCTTCTCTGGGGATTCCGACCGCGTCGGGCGACCGTCCGCGAGCAGACGGTCCTCGACGCCCCGGAGAGCCGCCTCTACGCGCTCGGTCTCGTCGACCGGTCGGAGTTCGTCGCCGCCGCCCCGATCGAGCGGCCCGACCGCGCGTAACGTCTCGTGCGTCCGTCGAGGCTACCCTCGCCGAGACCCCCCGGTCGAAGCGAACCGAGCGAGTCGGTCGCACGTTCCCCGTCGCGGCCGACTCCTCCTGCGCGGCCCCTCCTCGGTCGGGTCCACCCTCGGAAGGGGTCGTCGGGTCGCGCCCCGTGACGTGCGCTCAGCTCGCCCATCATTCATCATGCGTCAGCTGGTTCTGGTTCTCATCATCGCGCGTCGCACGGGGCGGTTCGGGAGCCGGAGCCGTGGGATCGTCCCAGTGGGCCAGGAAGTCGTGGAGATGGTAGATCCCCCCCGAGGCACCGACCTCGGTCAGGCGAACCGCCTCGTCCGGCGAGAACGTCCCGTCGACCCAAGTGGGGCCGCCGTCGGCGATCGTCCGGACGGTCGCCCAGTCCGGGTCGCGGCCACGGGGGGAAACGACCAGGTGGTCCGCGCCCACCTCGCGGACGGTGGCCGCGAGCGCGACGGGGTCTTCGGTGCCCCAACCTTCGTGCGCGGGGGCGAGCTTCGGCCCGATGAGCTCGAGTTCGAAGACGACCTCGGTCGATAGGCGCCACGTCCGCCGGAGCTCCCGGGGCCCGTTCAGGTGGGCGCTCGAGAGGACGACGCGTCGAGCCCCGGCGACGAGCACATCGATCGCCTGCTCCGCGGACCGAACGCCGGCGTCGACCCAGATCGAAACGTCCCGGGAGATCTCCTGGAGGTAGTCGAGCTGGGGGTCGCCCCGTTCGATCCCGTCGAGGTCGACCACGTAGAGGAGCGGAGCGGACTTCGCGAGACGGTCGACCACGTCGAACGGGTCGAACAAGGTACCGGCGGCCGTTCGCGCGACCGCGGGCCCTTCTTCGCCGGGCAAGAGCACCTCTCCGCCCCGGAGGAGAAGGCAGGGGACGAGGGACGGCCCCGGGGCTCCCCGGACCGTCGGCCGGGACGAGGTGAGCGGACGGGGAGCGCGGGCCATCGGGAGGCGAACCGGCGGGCCCTTTTCGGTCTTTGCCCCCCCGGACGGGTATATCCGCGGTTCCCCTCCTACCCGAGTGAAGCGACCCGGGGGATCTCCTGGAGACCGTGGCCGTGCCCTCGCAACCTCCCCGCCCTCGGACGCCCGACCGGACCGTCCGTCCCGTGCCCCTTCGCTCCGCGGGCGTGGTCGCGACCGTCGTCGCGGTCGTCGCCCTCCTCTTCTTCGCGACGCTCGGTTGGCTCCCGGGCGAGCGGACGGCCCTCGGGTCCTGCTCCACCGCGTGGGAACTCTCGCCTCCGACTTCGACCCCGATCCGTCACCTTTTCGTGATCGTCAAGGAGAACCACGCGTTCGAGAACTACTTCGGTGCGCTCCCCGGCGTTCTCGGGAACCCCCCGAACGGCACGTTCCCCCTCGCGTTCGGGAGCAACGCGACCGTCCAGCCGTTCCCGCTGACCGGGTCCTCGACGCCGGACCTCCCCCACGACAGCGTTTCGGCCCAGGTCGATTACAACGGCGGCGCCAACAACCTCTTCGTCGCGCAGGCGAGCGCGATGGGGGCGCCGTCCCCCCAGGACGCCGTCGGGTACTATACGGCGGCCCAGATCCCGGCGTACTACGCCTACGCCCACGACTACGCCCTCGGCGACCGGTTCTTCAGCGGAGTCCTCGGCCCGACGTACCCGAACCGCGTCTTCGACCTGAGCGCCTACGTCGGCAGCTGGAACTCGGACACGCTCCCGCCGGCGAACGTCACCGATCACCCGACGATTCTCGATCAGCTGACGCAGGCCGGGATCTCCTGGTATTACGACTACGCGGGCTACCCGTTCTTTCTCGCACCGTCCTGGTTCCCGTCCCTGACCGGCAACCCGTGCTCGTCGGGCCGCATCACGGACGTCGTCGGGCTCGCGAACCAGCTCGCGGCCCCCGACCCGCCGTCCGTCGTCTTCCTCGACCCTTCGAACAGCCTGACGGTGAGCGAGCACCCGCCCGAGAACGTGACGGTCGGAGAAGAGTGGACGGTCGCCGCAGTGAACACCATCTTCACGAGCCCGATCGCGAACTCGTCGGCGGTGCTGATCTTCTTCGACGAGAACGGCGGTTTCTGGGATCCGGTCCCCCCGCCGCTCACGTCGACGGGCCGGGACGGGTTCCGGATCCCGTTCCTCGTCCTCTCCCCGTGGACCCCAGCGGGCACGGTCTGCTCCGCGACGCTCGACCCGGCGGCGGTCCTCCGGTTCATCGATACGAACTGGGGACTGCCCGCGCTGAACTCGCGGACCGCGTCGGCGGGGGACCTCTCCTGCTTCTTCAACTTCTCCGCTCCCCCCCGGGCCCCGGTCCTTCTCCCGACGGGTGAGACGCTTTCGGGCGCCTCGACGGCGGCGGGCCTCGCGGCCTCGAGGTCGGGCGGATAGCTCGGCTCGGAAGGCGGAGGTGCCGGAGGTCCCGGGGAGGAGGGCTCGACCCTCCGGGCCGGCGGCACGCTCTTACCCTCCGTGCGTGTCCGGCTTCCCGCCAGGAGGTGGAGGGCAGCTGACGGTGGTCCGCGTCGACAACGGCCGGCCGCTGAGGAAAGTCCCCTCTCCGGGAAACACGGGGACGGGTGGGAGCCCGACGGGCGAGAGTCCGAGCTCCGGAGCAGAAACGACACAGCCCGAGGGGACGGTGAAGGTGGTGCACCGGAGGCTCCCTCGGGATATGGTGAAACGGCCGTCTCCCCGGGAGCAAGCCCTGACCGACGGGGTGAGGAGTTTCCCCGACCGTCGAGGAGAGCGCGCAGTCGAATGCTGCCTGAAACGGAAAGGGGCTTACTACCACGACCTGGCCGCCCCGGCGAGAAATCGCCGGGGTGTATGCCGTTGAAAGAGGGGGGTCGTCCGGGCATGGCCTACCTCGCTCGTGCCTCCACGATGTAGCGGTCGAGCAGCACCGCCACCTCGTCTCGCGCTTCCGGGTCCTGGCGGATGTACCGCAGGGTCGTCTCTGGTCGGACGTGACCCATCTGGGCTTGGACCCCTTCGATCTTGGCCCCGGCCCTTCGTGCGAACCGACTGTAGGACCGCCGTAGGTCCATCGGCCGAACATGGCCTAGTCCTGCGGCCTGACCCGCCCGGTCTAACTGACGCCCGAGCATGGTGCGACCCCACGGATACAGTCGCTCGGTCAGTCCCTTCCCCACGGCCACATTGGCTAGCACGTTCCGCGCAGCTGTGGGTATCGAGACCGTACGAGGCTTCCCCCATTTCCCGTCCCGAACGTGAACCCGGGACTGGCCCGTGAGCGATAGCCGTAGGTCGGCCACCGTCACGTCCCGGATTTCGCCGGGTCGAAGATTGGCGAAGGCACCCAGTACGATCGCGGCTTGGACCTCGGGCGAGTCGGCGCAGGCATTCACCAAGAGGTCCACGTCCGTCACGTTGTCGAGATACCCTACGTTCTCGGGCTCGGCGTGTCGCATCCGAAACAGCTTCGCGTTCAGGGCGAGTGGGGACCTCTCGAACGCCAAGAACTCCTTCAGCAGACACAGCGTCTTGGCCCGTGTCGCGTGGGCCAAAAGTGTCCCGGCCTTCCGTCCTCGGACGCATACTCCGCGTTCCTTGTAGGCTAGGACCATCTCCCGCGAAATGGCGGAAGCGTTCGTGGGTCTCGGGAAGCCTAGCGCCTCTATCGAACGCGCCCAGGTCGTCAGCTTCTCGATGTAGTCCGGTACGGAGTCGGTCGCGATCTCGCATTCGTCTGCCCATTTCCGGATTCGTTCGTTCCACCAACGGTCAGCGTTTGACACGTTGGTCTCCTTCGTTGAAATTGGTTTGGCTATCGTGTGACCATGGTGCGCACCTCGGCGAGATCACCTCCTGCCCCTACACCGTACGTCCTCGGTGTCACCGTCGTTAGGGCTAGTTCGGTCCGCGCTCTGCTATCCGGCGAGACGCCGGCGCGGCTCAGAGAAACTTCAATGGAGGTCAAGCGGCGCACCCCCGGCGAGGAGAGAGCCCGCCGGGAGCACACCGCCAACTGGCGCGTGAACTCGGACCAACTCTCTCTTGGTCATTTTCGTTCCTGGGAAAGCATGGAAAGGGATAACGTCGATGGACTTGAGCGTAGGACCCTGCACCGTGAAACGGCTCTCGACTGACGGGTGTTTCATGTCACGCCCCCGCAGTGATTGCCGGCGAATTGACATGGAAGAAGGCGCGATACATACAGGCCGGGCACGCCATCGCATACCACTTTCCCGACGGTCCCAGCCGTGCCTTTTGGGTGGCACCGCACAAAGGACAATCCACGTCGTACTCGGGGTCAGCCATCACTCCTCCTCGAATACGCGACGGGGCTTGCCACGCTTCCACGCCCCAACCCGGCCGAAGTGACGGAAGAGGCCTTTCTGGTCGTCGTCCCAAACCATCCGGGAACGCCGAGGAGCCGCAGCAGATCGCGCAGGTTCGAACTCCGGCTGTCGAGCATACGGAGCACTCGGGTCCGGATGGTCCGGCGTGGTCACGCGGAGGGACTCCGGATTCGGCTTCTTGGTGGGTCCAAGCTTACTCATCTGATAAACTGTAATAGTTAGTTGCGGGATATAGGCCTCGATTGGCCCCTCTCCGTCAGAGATTAGTTAGTCAGGGATAAACCCCCTACCCGAGCCAAATCGAAACGCGAGAGGTGAGGGAGGGGGCCAGGACCACCCATGAGCTCCCCTACGCAACGTCCTTACGCCTGGACCCGATGAGGGCATGTATGTCCGGTACGCCGCCCGCGAAGACGTCCCACACAGGTACGATTATCGCGGTTGTCGTGGTCGTACTTCTCGTGGTCGTGTTGGCCGGCCTGTGGGCTGCCGGCGATCTCCGCTCGTTGGGCCTAGGCGGTGGCTTGACGAAAGTCGATATCACTGCGGTAAACTGGGACCTGACGGGTTCAACTTGCAGCGGCGACGCAGCGCAGTCGACATCTGCGGGCCAGACCGTGACTGCGGGCTCCACTATCACCGTGAGCCAAACCCTAGTGAACACAGCGCTGTTGGGTAGTTGCACATTCCAGTACCCATCCGTGACCTCGGGTTTCTCAATCTCCTCGTCAAACGCCCCGCTTACGGTGAACGCAGGTGGGACTCAGACCTTGCAGTTGCAAGTCGTGACCCCCACCGGTTCGTGGACGGGCGTCCTCACAGTGACTTTGAGCGTCACGACTGCCCTTTGAGACCGTTCTTGAGAAGGTCCCGTATCTCGGCCAGAAGGGCAAGCATCCGTTCTGTCCGTTCCACGTCCTCGTTGTGAACCGCTTCGAGCCGGGCGACCATCAATTCAAAGTCCGGGAGCAGCCCCATCAGGAAGGCCCCTCCGGGTGAGTGTTTTCCGAATCGAGAATACTGTCTGTCCCGGATGGGCTCGCAACGTAGGCACCGAAATGCTCGTTCTTGCGCTTCTTTGGCAGGAGGGTGTACCGTCCCTTGTAGACGAACCGAATCTCACGACCGCAACCGGGGCACCGGAACCGTGGGGAGCGATGCTCCCATTCCGTTGGGGCGGTCATTGAGGCACCACCTTTGCGAGCGCCGCCCGGAGCTCGTCAATCTGCTCTTGGAGTCGTGCCTCGCCGTGCTTAGGAATAGCTGCCGGTGCTTTCCAGACGACAACCCCGCCGGCTTGATGCTCGTGACCGATTCCCCAATCTCGACCGGGAGGTTCGGCGATACCAAGAGCCGCGTGAGCGTTTTTGTGAATGGTGCTAGAAGGGTCTTTGTGTTCTCGGACCGAAGCCTCATGCCCCCCGATAGCCACCTCGATTCTATGGAGTGACCTGTGGGTGAAATCTGCCGTGTCGAAGGTGCCCTTCCGCCGATACCAATTCGTTACAGGCCCGGCAACATAACCACCTAACCGGTCGAGAGCAATCCGTTGGGCATGGGAACGGAGCGCTCCCGATGGGTCCCGCCCGGCGAGTTGAAGGGCCAACTGGTCCTTTGTCATTCCGGGACCCCCGCGTGCCGCCGGGATCGTTGGGAATATGCGCTCGACCGGGTCTATGGAAAACTCGGCAACGAGTTTGTTAATCATCTCCTCCAACGAATCAAGCGCCACCCTTTCCTCGGCGGTGGGAACCGGTTTTACCTCAAGTGGAATGTAGCTGTCGTCCCGGAGCGGTTCCTCGATATCGAACAGCTGATGGGCTGACCTCAGGTGCCGGTGAAGGTTGCTAGAGTTGGCGAATCCCTCGCCGCATCGTCCACAGTTGGTCGGTAGCTCCGAGGGGAAAGGGTCCGTGTCGGTCATCGTAAATCACCCATGGCACGGCCGGATATAAGGTTCACCGGTGAACCTCCACTACCCTGCCCCCTAGAGTGCCACGTGTTAGTTGCTTCTCGGATTCAGCCCATGGTTTGCTAGCAAGCTGAATCCTCGAAGCCTTCAGTACGTGGTGTGGCTCGCCTTCGGTCCAAGTTTCTACGGTACAAAAAAAGAGAAGGGGATCGACTCTTGAAAAGGGACGGCGCTTCGTTCTTTGCCGGGGTTCCTCCCGTGTGCCGGACTTGGCCGGTTCCACGCAGCCTCTCGGACTGACCCTTCCCTATGCGGTTCATGCGGTCATAGGGCGCCGCCGGTGTGGTGGACCACTCAGGTTCGTTTTGGAAACCTCCAATAATAGAATCTGAGGCAGTCAGCGTCCCACAGGAGCGGACCATAGTGTGAGTCGATATCCGGACCCAGGACGTACAATGATCCCGGCTCCCGCTCCTGCCTACAGCCGGCGCACACCCAGGAGAACTCTGCTGACCGTCCGCTTTTGGAGGGTCGGGCGGGCCATTCCACGTTTGGAGGCATCAACGTGGCTGCTAGGGCCATTAGCGGCCTCCCTTCGGTAGACGACCGTGGACCTTGCGGATGTGCCAGTACAGGTTCCGAGGAAAGAAGAGGCGTCCACAGTCAAAGCACACCAGGACGTGCCCCCCCTCCAATGCCTTAGCCAAGATCGGGTCGGTCATGGACAATCCCCGGGGGTCGCGGACCTGCCCGAATTATCAGAAACCACCGTCAGAGAGGGCGGGTGTTGCATGGGGGGGTCTTGTGGATTTGATGTCCGGGCACCTTGCCACAGCCGGGAGAGGTAGGAGCGGACGGTTCCGGGCTTGGTCCCTACGGAATCCGCTATCTCTTGGGAGGTGCGGCCCTCGCTTCGAAGCTCACGGATTCGGGTCCGTTGGTCCTCCGTCAGCGAATCCGTTTTGGGGGGCTTCCACCCTGGGTAGGGAATCAACCCGGCCCCGAGGCACACCGAACAGTCGTGGCCGTTGACCACCCCACCCTCGCACCGGAGACACGGAAGGTAGCGAAGCTCGGGAAGGTAGACGATCCTAGGGCGGTCCCCTATGGTGTCTCGTTCGTAGACCGTTCCGTGATAGACGTAGGAATCGTGTCGTATTGTTCGTGGACGCCCCCGGCCGCTCATGGGCAGGCCCCCCCGGGCTCGTGGACCATCCCGCAGGTTGGACAAAGACCGAGGACCGGTTGCCCGGCCCCCGGGGAAACGGTTGGTCCTAGATTGTCGTTGGCGAAACGAACGATCTCGGCGTAGGCGGCTTCGGAGGTCCCGAGCGGGAAGACAATACCGGACGGCCGATTCTCTCTCGTGCGGTCATAAAGGGGCTTACTACCACGACCTGGCCGCTCCGGCGAGAGATCGCCGGGGCGTAT
>VFSW01009353.1_pt1 | contig 14007 bp, 11 predicted proteins | sample 5358111 | NCBI WGS metagenome assembly VFSW01 (sample SAMN11554181, study PRJNA540505) | mine drainage metagenome | isolation source: sediment from site ElyBrook_90M | place: USA: Ely Copper Mine, Vershire, VT | collected 2017
TCTTTATCCTCGGTGTAGATGCCGGTGCTGCCCCATTTGAGCGCGGGCGTGCCGTCGCCGGTGCAAAGCAGGTTGTGCGCGCGGAAGAAGATATCGTTGGGCCGCAATTCGCCTAGTTCGGCAAGCAGTTTCTTCCCGTCCTTCATGGTGGCGTAGTTGGGCTCGTCGGCACCGAACATGCGCCAGATCGGCTTCAGCTCGCCCAGAGTTTTGGACGCGTCCACCGTTACGGTCACGGGAAACTGGGCGTTGGCCGGTATCGCCGACACCAGGCACAGGGCACTCAGCAATGACAGTTTCATTCCTTCTCTTTTTATCACTTCCGTCAATCGAGTACTTCTATAACGGTAAGATCACGGTGCGCTTGATTCTGGCCGGCTTGCGCTGATGGGAATGAAGCTCGCCGGGTTCCCTCGACAATCCGCCTATTTGGTCATCGCGGGTAGCAGGATGCCTCGCACAGCAGGCGGCGGGGCCGTGGTGTCCCCGGAATCGGTGAGGCCGCGCCGCTCTTTGTGGCAGGTGGCGCAGCGGGCGAAATCCGGCTTGCCGTCTTGCTTCGCCAGTTGGACGTGGCACTTGATGCAGAGCACGTGCATGGACTGTACGTAGCCGGGAGCGCGGTAGTGCTTCACCTGGATCGTGGCTCCGGCGGGCGTAAGGTCCTTGTGGCAGCCGGTGCACGGTTTTGCGCCGGTGGCGCTGCGAGGCTGTGACGGGTGGCACTGCCCGCATGAGAGGCGCCCGCCTTCCGGCGAAGCGTGCCAGTCGTGCTGGAACGCGTCCGAGGTGAGATACATGTCCCGGTGACACTCGTAGCAGCCCGAGGTCCGGTCGCGCGGCAGGTTCATATGGTGACACTGCACGCAAGAGGCATCGCCGCCCAGCCGCTTTACGATCCGCTCGTGGGGGAAGGCAACTCCGAAGCCATCCAGGTTTCCGTCGATCCAGAGGACGGCTCCGCCGCGTGCCCGATGCACCGGCTGCGGCTCCACGCCGCGGCTGGCCGCGGGTTGCGGAGCCAGCAGCGACAGCCCCAGGGCCGCCGCGAAAATAAAGCCCAGCGAGAATACCGTGCGTCCGGCAATCGCGGGCACGCCCAACCAGGTCATCCCCACCCGGTCGAATTCAGGCAGTTTGTGGGGGTCCGCCAGTGGATCGGCGGGACGCTGTTCCCACACGCGGAACCGTTCCACCATAAACAGAAATGCCAGGGTGGCAACGGCCACTACCCCGGCGCTGATCGCCACTTCCGTCCACGCCGGCAGATAAATCTGGTTGCCACGCGAGAGGTGGGCCAGGCCACCCACATCGATGCGGTTCATGACCACGCCAAACACTCCCAGGCCCGCCACCGCCCATTGCCCGCCAGCCGACTGACGTACACGGGGCAGCGAGAACAGGATCGCTGGCGCAATCGCCATCGCCGACATCTCCACCCAGAACAGCGCCATGTGCCAGCCCGGCATCACCAGGTACCGTGCCTGACCGCGAATCGCCAGGTCGGCCAGACGGGTGGCGATGTACAGCAGTAACACCCAGCGGGCTGCGCCGGCCAACGGCGACAGCGCTTCCGTCTCCGGCTTGCGGCGGTAGAGCCAGGCGGTGCAGTGGCTTTCGAACGTCACCATCATCATGCCCAGCCCGATCGCCGAAACCAGGAACAGCAGCGGCAGAGCCGGCGAGTACCACAGCGGGTGCAGCCGGTACGGCATGATCAGGAATAGCGACCCTAGCGAGGATTGGTGCAGCGTGGAAAGCCCGATCCCCGCTATCACCAGCGGTAAGCGGCCTTTCACCAGAATCCGCCGGACCTTGGCCAATTGGCTGAACTCCTCGGCCGGCACGGGAAAGAACTCCAGCGTAAGGACCGTCAGGTACAGCATCACGCACCAGCCCACCTCGAACAAGGGCGAGTGCGGATTCCAGAACACGATCATGTGCCAGATGTTCCAGGGCAGGCCCAGATCGAAAAGCAGGCCCACGGCCACGGCGGCATAACCGAGAAACGCGGTAAGCACCGCAGGGCGCACCACACTATGAAGGCGTTCCAGACGAAAGATGTAGACCGCGGCCGTCATAATGAAGCCGCCCGCTGCCAGCGCCACGCCTCCCATCACGTCGAAGCCGACCCAGAGGCCCCAGGGCGTAGCGTCGGAGAGGTTGGTGACGGCTCCCAGCCCTTGAGTGAACCTGGCCCCGGCCACTGCCGCCGCCAGGCCCACCACCAGCCACAGAATGAATTTCAGCCTGTATACCCTACTCATCGGACCCTTCCGCCTGCCGCTTGATGCGCCGTTTGATGATCCAGTTCACCCCGGCCATTCCCGCCACCACCCCGGTGAAGGCGAAGGGCACCGCGTGCATGGCAAGCGTGGTAGTTTGCGGGAGCGGCGCGCTGCCGGCCGGGTGTTCCGGCGCCAGGAAAGACAGGTCGACGTTGGAGATGGAGATCACCGACGTGCCCCCCAGGTCATGCTCGCCCCACACCTTGTTCACGTACTGACCCGGAGCCGCCGCGATGCGCCGGTGGGCCTCGGCCAACAATTCATCGCGGTCGCCGAAGATGGTCGCCTTGGCCGGGCATGCCTCGGTGCATGCCGGCTGGCCGCCGGTGCGGATCCGGTCGTAACAGAGAATACACTTGCGGACGTAAGGAACCGCCTGGTCCCAGTCGTAGCGTGGAATCCCGTAGGCGCAGGCCATCATGCAGTAGCGGCAGCCCATGCATCGCGACTGATCGTAAACCACCGGGCCGAGCGCGGTCTTCGAAAGTGCGCCCACCGGGCACACGGAAACACAGGCGGGCTCCAGGCAGTGGCGGCATTGCTGGCGCGCGTAAGTGTGGTTGGGCCCTTCCACCACGCTGGTCCAGTTGCGCGCCGAAAGGCCGTCTTCCGCGTCCCACCGGCGGGGCGAATCCGCTGCCAGATGGTTCGCCTTCTTGCAGGCGAGGGCACACTCGTTACAGCCGATGCACTTGGTGGTATCCGTGAGAATCGCGGCTTTCATTTGACGAGGGCCTCCTTTTTGTCTCCGGCAGGCGCGGCGCCCGGAGCCGCGGAGCGGGAGTTGGCTATCCAGACGGGGCGCTCCGCGTAGCCCAGCGTGGCCGCCACCTCCCGGCCCGCGCCGGGAACGAACTTCCACGCCACCGCGGTAACTGCCTGGGAGAACGGCGCCAGCACGCAGTGAGCGATCTTGGTGAATGGGATTGTGAGCATGATCAGGTCGGCCGCATAGATATGAACCAGCATCATTTCCTGATAAGCCTTGGGCCCCAGCGCCGCGTGCGCGCAGACGTACCCGGTCACGAAGGGCACCAGCAGCAGCGGTGGCCAGACATAATCCTGCACCCGGCTGAGCGCCCGGGCGGCACGGTGAAAAACACGGCCGCACAGCAAGCCGGTTCCGGCAGCGATGGCGAGCAACGTAAGGTAGTCAGCCGGCTTTTGCGGCAGAGCCGGCCAGGCAAAACCGGCCGCGCCGCGCCACAGCCGGACGTGCGCGGCCAGAAACAGCGGAGCCGCCAGTAGACCCACATGGAAAAGGACCGAGGTCACGCTGTACACCGGCCGGCCGCCCAACAGTCGGCGCACCGGCAGCAGCCAGCCCAGCGTCTGCCGCGCGATTGCCTTCCACGGCACAATCCGGTCGGAATTCCGGCGGTAGGCTTCGGCGATTCCGACTATCGTGAGCACGACCACCCGCAATAAGCCGAGAACCATCAGGCAAAACGCCAGCCGGAACAACGGCCCGCGTCCGAACTCGATCCACGCTTGCACTCGCTATTCTCCTGGCACCGATGAGTCGAAAATAATCGCCTTGTACAACAGGTCGTGCAGCCCGACAATCTGGCAGTCGATGCCGTGGTCTTCCACCAGTTCACGAAGTTGCTTCTTGCAATTGGCGCACGGCGCCACGCAGTACTTAGCCCCCGTGGCACGAATCTGTTCCGCTTTCATCCGCCCGCCCACCACCGTGCGGTACGGCCGGAGTTCGTCCATGGACACCGTGCCCCCGCCTCCGCCGCAGCAGATATTGTCCTGACGGTTGGGGGTCATCTCCACGTAATTCGTACAGATGGCTTTCAGCAGTTCCCGCGGTTGTTCCACCACCCACCCGGAACGGGCCAGGTTGCACGGGTCGTGGTAGGTTACCGTTTCAGAGATGGCGTCCGGCTTCAGTTTCAGCCGCCCTTCCTTCCAGGCCCGGTGGGTATACTCCATGATGTTCACCACTGGCAGCGCTTCCTTCCCGCCGCAGTATGTGGGATAGAAGAACTTCGCGGACCGCGAGGCGTGCCCGCACTCTCCGATCAGGATCTGATTGACCTTCAGCCGTTCCGCTTCGGCGCGAATCTTCTGGAGCACCTGCTCCAGAATGTGATCGCTATAGAAAAGCCCGTAGTTGATGCCGTCGAAATACCCCGTCCCGATGGTCCACTTGTCGCCGGTCGCGCGGAACACGGCGGCGTTCCCCATCAGCGTTTCGCCTTCCATCAGGAAATCGGATACCGCCGGCAGAAACAGGTATTCCGCGCCGGCCTCATCGATCGGAAACGGGATGTCGATGCCTTTGTCCTCCTGCATCTCCTCGCTGAGGAATTCCAGCCCGTCTTTCAGCGCCGCCACCGGAACCGCCGAAGTGTTGCCCGTGGCGCCGGTCAACTGCTCGCGCACGCTGACCGCCAGGGCGCGCGGCACAATCCCGATCTCGGATAAAATGTAGCGGCCCAGGTGCGTGAGGAGCGCGTGATCGATCCCCATGGGGCACTCGAAGTGGCAGCGCCGGCAGGCCGTGCAGTTGTAGAAGGAGTCCGCCATCTCCTGGATGCGCTCGTCGGTCAGCCCGGGGTCGCCCAGAATCCGTCCGCGCAACACGCCTGAGACGGTGAAGTGGCGGCGATACACCGAGAGCAGCAGTTCCGACCGGTGGCAGGGAATGTCGTTGGTATCGCCGGTGGCTACAAAAACCTGGCATTTCACCGAACAGCGGGAACATTTCGCCGTCACGCGCATGTAGTGATCCAGCGCCAACCGGTAATTGGAGTGCTTCAGAATGGCGGCGAAAGCTTCCAGAAACCGGCGAGGACGGTCGGTCCCTTCAAAATCCTCGACGTGGTACCGCACCGGGAGGCGCTGCTTCCGAACTACTTCAGGCTTTCTGGTGGCGGCGAACGCGCGCTTCCGCTCTTCTTCAGTCAGTGGCTGCATCGGTCCTCCCGTGGCGGCAGTTCTCCGGCGAACGAGTTATTGCAACCCTAAAGTATTATTTTAGGCCAATGCGTCTGCCGGCTCGCGGTCTTCTGCTTCCTGATAGCTCTTAATCGCCTCAATAATGCCATACGCCCTACCGGCGCACAAGAAAAAAAGCCATGCCCGGCGGCCGCCGGAAAGTAGCGGTGCAGTTACGAATTCACACCAGTCAGAACCTACTATTTGTGGTAGTTCTCATCAATCCGGTTGACTTCGAGCCGTCCGGTGGACTGATGGAGTGTGCCCCTGATCCGTACCGTCCGGCCCAGATAGGGTCTCACCGCATTGGGGTCGGACAGCCAGTAGACGGTCCCGGCGCTGTTCAGCACCAGGCTGGAATCGAAGGACTGGGCGGCCACGGTGCCGGTGAGTTCAACCGCCCGGCTGTCTATGGCGCGCAGTCCGGCGTCGCCGAGCGGGGAAGCAATTCGGTTCAGCGCGAAGGCACACAACAAGACGGCGCCGAATACAACTGCCATGATGCGCCAGGGATGCGGGTTCCCTGGCCAATCGAAATAAGGATCCCCTCGCTGCAGAACTCCATTATAACTGCTTGCGGGTCCTGCGTTTCCGGGCCATTCAGTGGGTCACGCGCTTTCCCCGGAACAGACGCGTAGTCAGAAAATCGATGCCGAATCCGGCCAGAGCGCTGATCAGGACCGCGCTGATGCCGTATAGCGAGGCGCGGCTTTCGGACAGGACGGCCAGCCACGCGGGAAATCCGGTTGGCACAACCGGGATGGCTACCGACGCCACTCGCGCCACCTCGCCGTCCCGAACTTCAAACGCATGGATCTGGTACTCTCCGGCCGGGGCCTTCTTGGGCCAGCGGAAATCCAGCCGATACGGAGTGCCATCGTTCGCGGGTTGGCCCATCGCGACCGGGGAGCCGGTAAAGTCGTACGTTCCGGCGCTCTTCTTGAGTGCCAGATAATCGGCCTGCAACGCGGCGCGCAGCGCGGGATCTTTCGGCGCCGGATCGAGATGGACGTGCTCCATCAAGGCTGTCTCGTCCAGATCGTTACCGGCGATGCTGTCCTCGCTCAAAAGGTTTCGGACGGGTTCCGCGCTGAACCGGAGGAAGAGCGAGGGCGCTCCGGAGATCCGCACCTTGCCCGCGGTCAGCCAGATCGGTCCGTAGCGAGCCTTCCGATTGAAGGCCTCCGCGCTAGCGGAACCGGTGACTGTGAGGATCACCTTCGAGCCGGGTGGGGCAACGCCCTCGACCCTTACGTTGGCGCCCTCGTAGAAGGCGCCGACTTCGATTACGCGCGGCGTGACACTGTGGATCAGCACCGGCGGCGCGACACCGCCGGCGTAAAGACTCAATATCACCAGGGAAGCAACGCTCATTGGCCCGCCTTATCCAGTTCCATCCCCCACCTCCGCACCGTTTAGCCGTTCGCCCATCCAGCCCACGCGCCCCGGTACCACTCCGGAGCATGCGGCCAGTACAACATTGCGTGTCCCCCCGAGGGGCTGAGCACATTCGTCGGGGTGGCAATAATTCCGACCGTCATCTTTACCGTGACCAGGAGTGCCAGGATCGCAAGAATGATCAGTAGCTGATCCCCGCGCAGGAATCGGGTCATCCGCGCGCCGATCTGCGCCCCGATCGTCGATCCCGCAGCCAGCGCCAGCGCCAGCACGAGGTCCACGGTGTGGTTTGTGGTCGATTGCATATAAGTAACTCCCGCACAGGTGAATAGCGTCTGGAAAAGCGATGTTCCGACGGCCACGTGCACCGGCATCCCCAGCAGATAGACCATCATCGGCACCATCATGAAGGCGCCGCCCACACCCATAATCGATGCCAGGATTCCGACGATGACACACAGGAAGAACGGGACCAACAGAGAGTGACGGACGCCCGAGCGCTCGAAATCGACCTGCAGCGGCAGGCGCGCGAGCCTGCCGGGACGAGCAGGCGCCCGGTGGACCTTGTTCACCATCGCTCCGCCGCGCAGGTTCTTCAGACTGGCGACGAACATCGACCCGCCCACGGCCCCCAGTACTACGATGTAAGTGATTGCGATGAAAGAGTCCGCGTTACCGAGCGCGCGCAGTATCTTGATCGCCTGCACACCCAGCGCGGCGCCGGTCAAACCGCCCGCCAGCAGCGTGATCCCCATCTTGAAGTCCACGTTCCCGAGCCGGAAGTGTGCCGCAACCGCGGATGAGGATGCTGCGACGATCTGGCAGGAGTCGGAGGCGGCCGCCACCGTGGGAGGGATGCCGGCAAGCATGAGAATCGGCGTCAGCAGAAAGCCGCCGCCCACTCCCAGGAGCCCGGAGAGAAACCCGACTAACCCTCCGGCCCCGAGTAAGATCCAGACCCTGATGCTGATTCCGGCGACCGGCAAAAAAATGCTCATCGCACTTTCTCCTTCCCGATGTCCGGATCATCAGGTCCTAAAATACCTATACCTGGGAGAGTTATAGCATACTTTCATTACCAGGTAGCAAACTTTTATTACTTCCGCTCCACACTTACTAACATCAACCGGTTACGACCTCACCGGCGATGCCAGTTCATCGAGATTGAGCGCGGCCACTCCCGGTACGCCGGTCGCGATGCGCTGCACATCCGCCACTTCGCGCAGGTGGGACACCGCGCCGCGAATAGATACAGCTCCGTCTTTGGCCTGGACGTCGAATTCCAGGTGGGCGGTTGCATCGTCGAGTGCCAGTTCGGCGCGCACACGGCCGGCCAGGGCAAGATCGTCCATGGCAGCGCGGCACGCCGGCGTAAACTCAAAGCATCGCTGGCGGGCCAGAGTGGAAATCGTCTGGCACGCCTCCTTAATCTGGATGGATTCCAGGTTTAGCACGATATCGTAATTGCTCGGATCGCCCCAGTCCACGCCGTAGAGGTAGTGGACCCATTTCCGGCGGTCCTGGTCCATCTTCGCGATGTAGTCCAAGGCTTCCGCGCGGCTGAATTTCAGGCGCTCCCTGGCCATGGTGACGCGCAGTTCGATAGGCGCGATAATGCGCACCCGGAGCACGTGCGGACCGCCCTTCAGCAGCAGGTGTCCGGCGTTGCCGTGATACACGGCCCGGCCGTCCCGGACTTCCGCGGCGAGCGCCGCCTGGATCAGCGCCATGTACAGATATTTCTTGTGCTGCAGCCGATCGAGGAACGTCGGAGGCTTCTGCAGAGCATCTCTTAGTTCCTCCTGGGAAACGCCGCGGGCCGCGGCTCTCTCGACAATGACCTCCCGGTCCACGCAACGGTAACCGAGCGCCTTGGAAAGACATTCCGCCAGCATCTTGCCGCCGCTGAAAGATCCTCGCGAAATCGTGATTACCGACATGAATTTCCTCCCGCTTGATTGCGGAGTTCAAGCTCATAATATCACCGGGTGCCCGGTTCGAGAACCCTGTTCCTGCGGGTCCGGAAGGCCCGGCCGTCCGCTGTCGAGTTTTCCCCCTCGCTGTGGTTTTTGCGGACGTCATCCGCAAATTCTCGATTTGGAAATTCAGCGCGTGTGGCATTTTCGGGGATGTTTCCGCGTTCGATCGACGCCATGCGCGCCTGTTGCCGAATGCAGCAACGGTATGGATCCCCGGTCCCACGATTTCAACGCCGCGGTCCCCGGCAAAAGTCCATAAAATGCATATGGCGACTCCAATTCAGACAAAATGATCTGAATCACGGAAAACGCGTTGTCCGAGTCGTTGACCAGGTCTACATTCAAGTTAGTCAAATATCGAAGCAGGTAAGCAGTCGAAGCGGACTTGGTTGAATTGGGGGCTGGAACGCAGCGGAATCCAGCCGTCGGTCTACTTTCCAGTATCCAGGCATTGCCTGCCCGATTTTGCTCGGTTTGGTATCGCAGCCCATCGAGCCCGCAGCCGCGGGCATGCGAGGCTGTTGAACCTGGTGGGAGGTCACCGGAGGCCTCCCGCCTTGAAACTCCAAGCCGGGCCGGAACCAGTTTCGCACCCGAACGCGGGGTGCTGCGAGGCGTTTTTCAGGCAGATGCATGGTCCGATTGCATACCACAGGACTGACGATTATATTGCTTGCCGTGCGCTTGGGCGCTCAGTGCATTGTGGACAATCCGGGCGGCAGCAAGGTCAACATCAATCGACCGGTGGACGCGGACGTCCCCGTCGCCGGATTCTCACCGATCGCCTACCTCAACAAAGCTCTGCCTCACTGGCTTTGCTTCACCGCCGGCTACCGGGCAAGGCTTGAGGGCTATACCGCCGGGAATTTCAAGGACGGCAACTCCGATGATTATCTCCTGACCCGCTTTCGCTTCGGAATGTCCATCAAGCCGCTGTCCTGGCTCAAGGCCTACGTGGAACTGCAGGATGCCGACGCCTTCTGGAAGACTCCGCCGCTGTCGCCGCCCTACCAGAGTACGTGGGACCTGCGACGCGCCTACGTCGATCTTGGCGACGTGGAGCAGGGGCCGGTCAGCCTTCGCCTGGGGCGCCAGGATCTGGCCTTTGGACATCTCCGGCTGGTCGGGACAGCCTACTGGCGCAACGCCTCCCGCGGATATGACGCTGCGCGGCTAGGCTTGAACTGGCCGGGCCTTCGTGTGAACGTATTCGCTTCGTCGCCCGTGGTGTGCCTCGACAACGGGATGAGCCATCACCAGCAGGGGAATAATTTCTACGGCATCTATTCCACCATTAAGAACCGGATTCCAAACTCCGATATCGAACCGTACGTGTTGTGGCGGCTCTCGCCGGGCTACCTGTCCGAAGAGGGCAAGCCATCTAGGCTCAATGAGCAGACCGCCGGCATTCGCTGGGCCGGCACCGCATCGCGTTTCGATTACGACGCGGAGACAGCGACGCAATTCGGTAGCGTCGGGACCGACGGGATCCGCGCATGGGCATGGAGTGCCGTTGCCGGCTATACCTGGCAGCCCTCCGGCTTGAAGCCGCGTGTTTTCGTCAAGTACGATTTCGCTTCCGGCGATCGAAACCCGGCCGATGGTGTGCGGGGCACATTCGATCAGCTTTACCCGAATATTCACGATCACCACGGTCTCGCCGATCAGGTGGCCTGGCAGAATCTCAAGTCGGTCCGCTCGGGAATCCGGGTGTCGCTTCGCCCCAACTGGATCGTGGCGAGCGCTTATAACGATTGGTGGCTGGCCAGCGCCACCGATGGGTTCTACAACGCTTCCGGCAGCATCGTGGCTCGCGATCCCAACGGAAAGTCCGGCACCCACATCGGGCGGGAATTCGATATTCAAACCTCGTACCGGCCGAACCGCCACCTGGAATACGGCGTCGGTCTCGGCTATATCATTTCCGGAGACTTCCTGGTGCGCACGCACCACGCATTGTCCTATACATATCCGTACGTCATGATCAACTACAACGTTTTCTAGGAGGCCGCTTTGACATCCTTGGCTACACCCCCAGCCCGCACCGCGTCGGGATTGACCAACGAAGAACTCGAAGCTATCCGGCAATTCGATGCCTGCACGCTCTCGAATGCGATCGAGACCTTCGGCGTCAGGCTAGCCAATGAGGGCTTCGCCGACGCCTCCATCCGCTGCTACGCCGCCGGCCGCGTCCCCATGGTGGGCTATGCTGTCACCGCGCGGGTTCAGGGCTCGTCGGTGCCCATTACGGGCCAGCGTTACGGCGACCGGCCCGGTTGGTGGGAGTACCTGTTGACTCTGCCGGCGCCGCGCGTCGTGGTGCTGCAGGATATGAGCGACCGCCCGGGATTTGGCAGTTTCCTGGGCGAAGTGCACTCCACCATTCTGATGCGCCTGGGCTGCGCCGGCGCCGTGACCAATGGAGCGGTCCGCGACCTTCCCGCAGTCGAAGCCATGGGCTTTGCTCTGTTCGCAGGCAGCGCCGCGGTCTCTCATTGCTACTTCCGCCTGGTGGACTTTGGGATGCCCGTGGAAGTTGGCGGTCTGCGGGTTTCCCCCGGCGACCTTATTTTTGGAGACTGCCATGGGGTGCTCTCCATACCCAAATCAATCGCTCCGAGGCTTCCGGCGGCGGCCGCGCGCCTGGTCGAACGGGAGCGGCGAATTATCGACCTCTGCGGCTCTCCCGATTTTTCGATCGAAAGCCTTCGCGCCATGGTTTCCGGACAGGAAAGAACTACTGAACGTTCAGCGCCTGAATCGGATCTACTTGCCCGGCCCGGAAAGCGGGAATGAGGCAGGCGGCCAGTGCCGCAACAGAAAGAAGCCCCAGCGCCACCGCAAAAGAAGTCAAATCCCGCGGACTCACGCCGTATAGTTCCCGCTGGAGCGCCGACCCCGCGGCTAAGGATCCGCCGAGACCTGTTAGTGCTCCAAACACGACGATCCGCAACCCGTCGCCCAAAATGATGGCCACCACATGATTTACCGTTGCTCCCATCGCCACGCGGATGCCAATTTCGCGCCGCCGCTCTTGCACCTGCGCAGCCAGCGTTCCGTACAACCCTATGGAACTGATGACCAGGCCCAAAAGTGCGAACCCGCCGATGAGGGTCCCTGAAAGCATCCGCCCCCTGACCGTTTCATCGAGAATTTCGTCGAGCGGCCGGTACCGTAGCAGGAGCGCTCCTGCATTCGCCGAACGCACCCGATCTCGCAGCAGAGGCAGCAACACGGCAGGCGCGTTGCCGCTTCGGATGATGAGCCGCAAACCCCACCCGGAGAAGTAAGGCAGATACACCATCGGAACCGCTGCTTGATCCAACCCCTCTGTACGGATGTTCTTCACTACGCCCACAACCACGCTTTTGCGATTGCCGATGCCGGAATGCAGGGTCCTCCCCATCGCCGTTCCGCCGGGAAATAGAAGCCGGGCCGCAGCCTCGTTCACGATCGCTGCCTCTCCGCTCCGCTGAACTTCATCCTGCGAGAATGTCCGCCCGGACACCATACGTGTTCCGAGCGTTTCGAAGTAGGAAGGGCCAATCAGACGATACGCAATCATGGGATCGGTCGATTTAAGATCACCGCTGCGCACAGCCGTTACCGTCGAGAACGCCGGCGAGCCGACCGGCAACTCCGCCGAGTAGGTGACGCCCGTTACCCCGGAGATGGTCGCGAGCTGAGCCACCACATTCGAAATCGCCACTGGCGGCGCGCCCTGCAAACTCGGTAACGACAACTGGACAGTCACAATCCCCTGTGCGTCCAGACCGGGGTCCGAGCGCGCCGCGAAAAGAAAGCTCCGCCCTATCATGCACGCGGCGGTGAGCAGCGTGAGCACGATCGCCAATTGACCGGAGGCCAGTAGCGCGCGAAATCTTCCGGCGCCCCTACCTCCGCCGCCCCGGCCGCTTTGCGCCAGGGCTCCGGCCAGCCCGTCGATCCGGAACCGCAGGCCCGATGCCGCCGATACCAGGAGGGAGACAGCCAGGCAGGCCAATACTCCAAATGCCAGCAGGACCGGACCCGTCGCCAGCAATTCCGGTCCGGCGCTCCTTATGGAAGGAACGAATCCTGGGACCAGCGGCCTGGCCCAACTTTCAACCAGGAAGGCGAGGCCCGTTCCGGCCGCACACACTAACAATGCTTCGCGGAAATTTGCGCCCACCACATGCCAGGGAGTCGCGCCGAGCGCCAGGTGCACGCTGGTTTCATGAGTTCTGGCGATCGAGCGGGCAACAAACAGGCTTGCCAGATTGGCGCATGTCAGCAGCAGCAACAGGCAGGCGGCGCCATACAGCAACCAGATGGTCGTATGCCGCACCGGAGCAACCGCCGCGCGTAACGGCTCCAACCAATGGTGGCCCCATGCGCCGGACCGCGACTTGGGAGACCCGCCCTGAAGCGCGGCGTCGACCCGCGTAGATGCTTGGCGATGGGACATTCCCGGTTGCAGCCTCACTACGCAGCGGTACAACGCATCGCCGGCATTCGTCCGCACTCCAGGACTGGCTGACGCGATGGGTAGAAGGATTTCGGCATCGGATGCGAAGGGTAGCGTGGCCATCCCGCTGACTACGCCAATCACTCGGGTCTGCCGGCGCTTCCCCCCTTCCTGTAATACAAAGACGCGGCCGACCACTGAGAGATCCGACCCAAAGCGGGTCCTCCATGCCGATTCCGTGAGCACCGACGGTTGCTCCGCGCTCGCGCCGGCGTCCTCTTCGGCCCCGAACAGACGTCCTGCGACGGGGGCAAGTCCTAGAACTCGAAAATAGTCCGAGTCCACGGCCGCGGACGGCATATCGATCCCTTGATCGCCCTGCAAAAGCGATACCAGGCGCCGGCGGCCCGTCAAGCCAATAAGAGAGACCGCGCCTGTTTCCGACCGAAGCATCCATGCCTCCTGTCCGGTCACCGCATTGGTGAGGTCGCCGGAGTTGCTCCGTCCGTTTATGGTGACCAGCCGATCGGGCTCAGGAAACTGGAGCGGCCGCCAGAGCAGTGCGTACGTTGTATTGAAGAGAATCAGGTTGAAGCCAAGGCCTAGGCCCAGAACCAGGATTGCCGTGGCCAGGAAGCCCCGCGATCGCAGCAACCTGCGAAGATGAATCCGGATACTCATTCGATGATCGATGCGTCAGTTTCGCAAACCGGCGCGCAGCACCGAGGAACTCGCGATGCACGTATTGCGCCAAACGGCATCTGATCCGCCAAAAGGCAGTTATTGTGGTTGCGGACTGTCCGCACATCCCGATTCCGAACAGCAGTGTTTCAACTTCGGACATTCAGGGATCATTGGCCGATTCTTCCTGCTGTCACTCTTCTTCTTTGTGGCGGTCGGCCTTCAGGCGGCGAGCTTCATCTTTAACACGATTCCGGGAATCGAC
>VFSW01009354.1_pt1 | contig 14006 bp, 10 predicted proteins | sample 5358111 | NCBI WGS metagenome assembly VFSW01 (sample SAMN11554181, study PRJNA540505) | mine drainage metagenome | isolation source: sediment from site ElyBrook_90M | place: USA: Ely Copper Mine, Vershire, VT | collected 2017
GTGGAGCGGGTTGAGATTGCTGCGCGAAGACCGGTGCCGAGACGACCAGGGCAAGAACGGCGAGCAGTAAGGGCGCTTTATTCATGGAAATCCTCCAAAAGAGTCACTGGCATTGGATGTGCGGCACTTCGGCCCACGGCAATCTTAACCCTCGGTTCGGGCAAGAAGTTGCGCTGACCCTTAAAACTTTCGTTGTAGAGGAGTGGAAGCCACACAATTCTCTGTAACGGCCGCGCGTTCCCGGCCATCCAAGTCGCTGTATGTCTGTTGCGGCTTCCACGTCGGTTCAGATTTCGCGGATTTTGTTGCGTCTGGCGATTGCCGGCGGCCTCCTGACCCTGCTCGTCTTTGGCCAGTCCCGGCCAGCTTCTACGCCGGAGCAACGGCGGCCCGTGCTGGTGGAGCTTTTCACCTCGGAGGGCTGCTCGGATTGCCCGCCAGCCGATGCGCTGTTGGCGCGCCTAGACTCCACACAGTTTGTGCCCGGGGTCGAGGCCATTGTACTGAGCGAGCACGTAACCTACTGGAACCACGAGGGATGGAGCGACCCGTTCTCGATGCCGGCTATGGATGAGCGGCAACGGGATTACGTGAGCCAATTCAGGCTGCAGGGTAGCTATACCCCACAGGTGGTGGTGGATGGCGCGGAGCAGGCGGTGGGCAACAGCACTGCGGCGGTGACGCAAGCGGTGGAACAGGCGGCCGAAGCATCCAAGCGGCCGCTGGCGATTGAGAATGCCCACTGGGCCGATGGGGCGGTGGAATTTGCCGTGCGTGGAGAGACGCCTGGTACCGCCAGGTTAATGGGCACGCTGGCGGCGAACGCTGCGCGGTCCGAAGTTGCCCGCGGCGAAAACGCCGGTCGTACGCTGTACCATGTGGCCGTAGTGCGGGTTCTCAAGGACTTCGGCCCAAGTGCAACGGACGGGCGCACGCTACGACTTTCCGGCAAGAGGCTGACTCATGCAAACGAAGCAGATGGTCCGTTCCGCCTGGTCGTGTTTCTTTCGGACCGCAAAACGGGGCATGTGCTTGGGGTGGCCGAGCAAACGCTGCAGCGCATCCCTTGAGCAGCCTGCAAACACGAGGGTTACGCGCGAGAGCTGCTGCCTCTGTCACGATTCCCCACAAATGTCCTAGAATTCCTATATGACCGACCGCATGTCTTTGCCGCTTGCCCAGGCCGACCCCGAGGTCGCCGCTGCCATTGATCACGAAACCCTGCGCCAGCACGAAGGGCTGGAAATGATTGCCAGCGAGAACTTCGTCTCGGAGGCCGTGCTGGAGGCGGCTGGTTCGATCTTCACCAACAAATATGCCGAAGGTTATCCGGGGCGTCGCTACTACGGCGGATGCGAATACACCGACGTGGTGGAAAATCTGGCACGCGACCGCGCGAAGCAGATCTTTGGCTCGGAGCATGCCAACGTGCAGCCGCACTCCGGCTCGCAGGCAAATGCTTCGGCGTACATGGCGGTGCTGCAGGTTGGCGATACGATTCTTGGCCTGGACCTGGCGCACGGCGGCCATTTGACCCATGGCCACAAACTCAGCTTCAGCGGCAAGCTCTATCGGCCAACGTTCTATCACGTGCAGCGCGACACGGAGCTGATCGACTACGACGAGTTGGAAGCGATTGCCGAGCGCGAGAAGCCCAAGGCCATCATCGGCGGAGCCAGCGCCTATCCGCGCCTGTGGGACTTTGCCCGCATGCGCCAGATTGCGGATAAGGTGGGCGCGGTCTACATCTTCGACATGGCGCACATTGCGGGGCTGGTAGCCGGTGGCGCGCATCCCTCGCCCGTGCCGCATGCGCACATCACTACCACCACCACGCACAAGACGCTGCGCGGGCCACGCTCGGGTCTGATCCTGTGCGGGCAGGAGTTGGCGGCAGCGGTGGACAAGGCCGTGTTTCCTGGGCAACAGGGCGGGCCGCTGGTACACATTGTGGCGGCCAAAGCGGTGGCCTTTGGTGAAGTGCTTCGGCCGGAGTTCAAGACCTATGCCGCGCAGGTTGTGGCCAACGCCAAGGCGCTTGCGGCAAGTCTGCAGGAGGCTGGCTATCGCCTCGTCTCCGGCGGCACAGACAACCACCTGCTGCTGGTGGATGTGTTTGAGAAGGGCATTTTGGGTTCGGAGGCCGAGCTGGCGCTGGGCAAGGCCGGCATCACGGTCAACAAGAACGCCATTCCTTATGACACAAATCCTCCGCTCAAGCCATCAGGCATTCGGATCGGCACGCCGGCGTTGACGACGCGCGGCATGAAGGAGACGGAGATGCGCCAGATTGCGAAGTGGATTGCGAAGGCGCTCGACGAGCGCAACAACGATGCGGCGCTTGAGCGCATTCGCGGCGAGGTAGCCGAACTGGCCAACCAGTTCCCGCTCTACGCGTGGCGGCGCGCACCGGTCGCCGTGGGCGCCTGACGCCTCAGAAAACTGCAATAGCGATCACAAGCGTATCCAACAGACCTTGCTTTTGTCTTGCGGGGAGCTGTTTCTGCAGTCAGGATCATCCCATCAGGACAGGCGCAAGGCTTCTCCACGATCGTTATGCCCTGAGGGTACCCGGGAGGACATTATGCACGCTGCGAAGATTACTTTGACAGCTTTGCTGGTGTTCTCGTTACGGGCTTCAGCGACCAGCACTATCGCCTGGACAATCCATGGGAGCATGGCAGGTTTGATGGTGGCTTTGGACGCGACCATGAGTGGCGCCTGATGGGCGGCGGACCGGGAATGTTCTGGTTTAACGGGTTGAACTGGAGCGTTGCCCACCCTATGACGTGGGCTATTGCAATGACTGGATGTGGGACAGCGACGATATCAGCATCCATCAAGACCCGGATCACATCGGCTGGTATCTGGCCTATAACATGCGCCTGGGTACATATGTGCATGTGATGTATATGGGCCGCTAAGTCAGATCGCGCAAAGCAGGATAGCAAAAGGGACAGGCTGCGGCTTGTCCCTTTTGCGTTGAGCCATTGGCGTTGTACAGCGCGCAGCGCCAGGCGCTAATATGGTCAGTCCACTGGAAGCGGCCGCCGGAACGTGCAGCAATGCGGCAAAGCCCTTGGGGGGGCGTCAATCCTAACTGAAGAGGAACCGGTATGAAGCCTTGCTTTGTCCGCCGTAATGTGTCTGCTGTCGCGCCTTTGTGTCTCGCTTTGCTGCTGGCTGTGGCCGCAATCCAGAGCACCGCGCAGACCGGCGCCGCTCCCATCGTTCTCACCGGCGCCGATCGCCGGCCTGCTACTTCGCTCAATGGCGAGTGGGGCGCGATTGTCGATCCCTTTTTCTCAGGCTTATTCAGCTTTCACCATGAGGAGAAAAGGAATGGCTGGTTCCTGAACCAGAAGGCCAAGCCCGGTGATCCTTTCCCCACCGAGTATGATTTTGCGACCGCACCCAAACTGAAAGTACCGGGCGACTGGAATACGCAGCGCGAGTCACTGCTCTACTATGAGGGGCCGGTCTGGTATGAGCGTGACTTTACTTACCAGCCCAAACCGCATTCTCATGTCTATCTGCGCATTGGCGCAGCGAATTATCGCTCCTGGTTCTGGGTCAACGGGCAAAAAGTCTGTGAGCATGAGGGCGGTTACACTGCCTTTGCCTGCGATGTGGCTGCAGCGCTTCATCCCGGCAGCAACTTTATCGTGGCAGCTGTGGATAACACGCGGCACGAGGACAACGTGCCCACGCTGGAGACCGACTGGTGGAACTATGGCGGACTGATCCGCGAAGTTTCTCTCATCGAAGTTCCCGAAACCTTCATTGACCAGTATGACCTTCATTTGGAACGCGGCGAGGGATCGGTCATCGAAGGCTGGATTCATGTGATGGATGGGCAGCCGGGCCAGAAGGTTGAGGTTACGATTCCGGAGCTAGGCGCGAAGGCAAACACAACGACGGATGCGAGTGGTCACGCAGCGATTCGCTTCAGCGTGAAGGGTCTTGAGCGCTGGACGCCTGAAGTGCCGAAGCTCTATAAAGTTGGGCTGCGCGCGGGCGAAGACTCCATCGATGAGTTAATGGGCTTTCGCACCATCGAGGCGCGCGGCACTGAGATCCTGCTGAATGGGAAGCCGATCTTCTTGCGCGGCGTGGCGGTTCATGCGGAGGCACCCTATCGCACGGGGCGCGCTTACTCCGACCAGGATGCGGAGACGCTGCTGGGATGGGCCAGGGAATTGGGCTGTAATTATGTGCGCCTGGCGCATTATCCGCACGATGAGACTATGCTGCGCGCGGCTGACCGCATGGGGCTGCTCGTTTGGTCTGAGAACCCGGTCTACTGGGCGCTGGAGTTCGATAACCCCAAGGTGCTGGCCAAGGCTGAGCAGCAGTTGGACGAAGAGATCAATACCTCGCGCAATCATGCGTCCATCATCCTATGGTCGATGGCGAATGAAACACCGAACACGCCGGCGCGGACGCAGTTTATTGAAACGCTGGCCAGCCGCGCGCGGACACTGGACCCGACACGACTGATTACGGCAGCGCTGCTGGTTCGCTCTCAGGGGCACACAAAGATTGTGGACGACCCTCTTGGTCAAGCCCTCGATGTGATCGGCATCAACGAATACATTGGATGGTATGAGGGCCATCCCGATACGGCGGATGTCACACAATGGCAGATCGACTACCAGAAACCGCTGATTGTGAGTGAATTCGGCGCGGGCGCCAAGGCGGGCCTGCACGGCGCCAAAGACCAGCGCTGGACAGAGGAGTACCAGGCTGAGGTGTATCGCCACCAGCTACCCATGCTCAATCGGATTCCAGATCTAAGAGGGATGAGCCCCTGGGTGCTGATGGATTTCCGCTCACCGAACCGGCCTCTGGCGGGCATTCAGGATGAGTTCAATCGCAAGGGACTTATCTCGGACCAGGGAGCAAAGAAGCAGGCCTTTTATGTGCTGCAAACAGCTTACAAGGATGGCACGATTGGAAAAGCAGACTGAATATCAGGAGTCTCTGATCAAGTCTGAATTTATCCATCGGCATTCCCCTGCGGCTCAAGCCCATGTCAATTCAGCCCGCTTGCGCCACGGTCGAAGCCGAGCCCTTGCGAAAATTCACTTGGCCAGTGCTTCCCTTAGCAAATTTGCAGACTTTGTAACTTTAGTGCGCGGCGAGAAGAACATGCAGCGCAAAATTGAGTTATGCTGTCTCCATGGCGACTGAATCAGCGTTAGCGCTCATCGATGCGGAGATTGCAAAACTCACCCAGGCCAGAAAATTATTGGCCAGTGCCGGCAGGGTGACACATCTCGGAATTGCACGCGCCGTGAAGAAGGCCGGCTTGAAAACACCGAAGAAGCGCGTACTGAGCGCTGAAGCACGTAAGCGCATTGCCGATGCACAGCGCAAGCGCTGGGCCGCGCAAAAGTCCAGGGCCAAGTAAGAATGAATAGGTGAGTCTGCCTTGTCCCGATGCATGGATCGGCCTTTATGATGGCCTGCAGGTCGGGAGGCTTTTCTTGCGCTGTGGAGATAAGCCAGCGGTGTGGACACTTCGGCGAAGTTCGCAATGAGACGCATATCCCCCGCCGCGAAAACCCATTCAGCAGTAAGTGCCGGGTTTCCTGATGCTCCCTGCACAAGTCAGATCTCAATCCAAGGTGCGAACCCGGAGCGAGTTGTTGGACTCGACTTGTTCCTTGCGCTTTCAGTGAATTTGCGCAGACCATCTTCAGGAAAGTGGCGCAACAGTTCGTCACGTCATCTCGGATGAAGCCTGAATCTTTGCATCGACTTGCCCACAGGTGCCAGAGCCCACAATCCTTCAGCTGTGCCATTTCAAAACGGTGACTTGTCCAGCAATTCCTCAGAAGTTCAGCCGCAGCTCAAACTGAAGGCGGCGGTTATTGCCATAGGCGGGCAGTGAGGGATCTGTAGCGGAGGACAATGTATTGGACTTATCAAAAAGCGGAGAACTTAGATTCCCGTTCGGCAGACCCTGATTGTCGTGATTGAAGAGATTCCGGATTGTCACGCTTGCACTGAGACGAGGACCGGAGGGTGTTTGCGGCGTGTAGAAGAAGCCGCGATGCAGGATTGCCGCCGGGGCTGCAACGTCGCGTTCGTCATGGTGAAATCCAAATGCGCGACTGAGCCTAAGATTCATCTCGACAAAGGAGGGGCCTTGACCATAGTTGCGTGGCAGTATCTTTTCGCCAGAGAGCGGCAGCGGGTCCAGCAGACCATATGGCGTCTGGACGACTCCGGGCTGAGTCGCATCAAGACTCATTCCTGGCCTATCGTTGAAGATCGAGTCCCCGTTGTTGTCGTGCCCGGTGATGATGTTAAACGGCGCGCCTGAGCGCACGATGAGGTAGGGGCTGAGCATGGACCCCATGAGTCCTGGCATTGTCCCGTTGACCACCGCGTAGTGGCGAATATCGTTTGCGGCACGGCCATACTCCGATTTCAGCCGATCCCGGGAAATGGGAAACATGTCGGCCCCGTCTGTATTGTCCATGGCCTGTGTCCAGGTGTAATTGCCGAACATGGCGAACCCGTGTTGGTACTTGCGGCGGACCGAAAGAGTGACTTGCGTTTCATTCAGCGTCCCTTCCGAGTTGTACTGGTAGTTGTTGCCTGCGGAGGCGGAGGCCGCCATGTTCGCGGAGAATAGGAGATGCCGCCCGAGCGTGCTGGCTGCCGTAATCGCTGCGACGGACGCGAACGGAAGCTTCTGTTCGAGGGCAATCGACGACTGGATGAGATAGGGCGAGCGGAGCGAGGGCGACAAGGTTTGCACGGTTTGTGGAGTCTGCTGACTGACAAACGAGGACACAGGCGGGGGCGCAGGATAGAAGTCTGGATTCTTCACGATGAAGCGCTGCTGGGCAAGTCCGTTGTAGCGCAGCGAATTCACATAGAGGTCGGGCGCAAACCGCTGGAAGAAAATGCCCGACCCTGCGCGAATGACCGTGCCGCTGTGCGAACCTCCCGGCATCCAGGCGATCGCGAGACGTGGGCCTATATCCGACCAGCGGTGAATTGTACTCTGGCCTTCCCAGCGAAGCCCGGCACTCAAGGTCAGTCGCGGGCGGATCTTCCAGTCGTCCTGCGCAAAGGCGCCAAAGTCAAATTGCATGAAACTGGCGGCCGGATTTCCTGTAGCGACCGTAAACTGCGTGGCTCCGCCGCCGAGCGTCCGGATAGTGGATGGTGACAGATGCATGGCCTGAAGCACCAGTGTGCGCCGGTATCTCTCAATGGAGGATATGTTCGTTGTCAACACAGCGCCCGCCGGGTCCAACACGGGTTGATTCGCCGCGTTCAGGACTGGGGCGAGGCCGCCGGAGAATATGAACTGGCCATTGAAATTGGCGGGAGAGTAATCCAGGAACTGAAGGAACCGCGCTTGTTCTCCGAACAGAAAAGTGTGGGAACCATGCGCATAGGAGACGTAGTCCTGTATCTCATAGAGCGACTGACGGCGCGCGAAATTCCCTGCTGCTGCCCCACCACCGATGAAAGAATTCAGCACCTGGACCGTCGGCGCCGTGCTGGAAGGCGCCTGTGCCAGATCCTGGGAGAGAAATTGAAAGCGAAGATTGTTCAGTGCCGATTGACTCAACGTTGTAGTGACCGCAACCTGAGCAGTCTTGGATTGCGATGCCGCAGTATAGCTTCCATCTCCGAGCAGAAAACCTCCTGGGCCGGTCGAATCCGCGTGATCGCGGGTGTACTCAAAGCGAGCCGTGACGGCGGTAGCTGAGGTGGCCTGCAGATCGATTCGGCCCCCTGAAGAGAGGTTCTGCGCCGGAACCAGAAGGGTTTGACTAAGCGGCACAACCTGCATGGCAGAGTTGAGCACCTGCGCATCTACGACGGCGTTGTTGGTTGCAATGCGATCCTGAAAGTCAAGGAAGTAAGAGAGCTTCTGAGTGGCCGGACCTCCCACGCTTGCTGTAACAAGCTGCGCGCGGTAAGGAGCCTGAGTTGCGGCAAATGGATTGCGGGAGTCAAAGAGAGCATCGCTGGCGCGGTACTCCAACGACCCGTGTATGGGATTCGTTCCCGGCTTGGTGAGTATCTCAATTCTGCCCAGGCCAACGTGGTCAAACTGTGCCGAGTAGGGATTCTGGTTGATCCTGATCTCTCGAATCGCCGCCTTGGGAGGAAGCTTTTGGCCAGTAAAGCCGTCTGTATAGAGCTGAACGCCGCCGGACGCCGAAGGACCAGCCATCGCCAATAGATCTTCTAAAAGATCGTCCGGATCGTCTGGCAGAGAGTCCATGTCCGCTGCTCGCAGAATCATGGCGCCTGCATTTGACTCTGGGTCGGTACTGATGAGCGCCTCGTCGTCCGCATTCACAATTACGTCTGAGGTTACGGTCTCGATCTTCAGCGTAAAATCCACTGAATCTGCCACCGTGGTGGTGCGCTCTATGTCATTGCTCTGCGCGAAGCTTTGAGCGGAGGCATGCAGAATGCAGGAGGCTCCTCGGGGCAACGCGAGGGAGTAGTTTCCGTCCGTTCCGGATGTGGCCGTCACGGCTGCGCGACCTGCGCAGGACGCCATGACGCTAGCCCCTGCAATAGCGCCTCCATTTTCATCCCGCACCGTTCCGCGGAGCAGCGCATTTCGCTGTTGCTGAGCAAGGGCCGATCCTTGCCCGCAACAGAACGCCAGCAACAACACGACCAAGATGCACTGCTTTTCTTGTATCGACCGCTTCATGCAATTCGCTCTGCCAGTTCCTCGTGGTAGCTCAGATACCAATCTGCAAAACGTCTTATGCCTTCTTCGATTTCAATGCCCGGCTGAAATCCGGTCAGCATAGTCAGGTCATCAATGCAGGCATAGGTCTCATATACGTCTCCCGGCTGCATGGGAAGATATTCGCGAATTGCGCGCCGCCCCAGGCTCTTCTCAAGCACTTCAATGAAGCGGAGCAACTCAACTGGATGGTTGTTCCCGATGTTTAATACGCGGCTGCGAGCGTTGCTGAGATACTTGCCATGGCTTTGCTCTTCCATCGTTTCGGTGGGAGGCATAGGAATCAGGCGGATAATGGCTTCGACCACATCGTCCACATAGGTAAAGTCCCGCCGCAGATCGCCGTTGTTATATATCTTGATTGGACGGTAGCTCATGATTGCATCCGCAAACTTGTAATAGGCCATATCCGGCCGTCCCCAGGGGCCGTAGACCGTAAAAAAGCGCATGCCCGTTACAGGAATCCCATGAAGATGGCTGTAGGCGTGCGCGATCAACTCATTCGCTTTCTTGGTGGCGGCGTAGAGCGAGATGGGATATTCGACCCTGTCGCTCGACCGGAAAGGTATGGCTGTATTGGCGCCATAGACAGAGCTTGAAGAGGCATAAAGGAAATGGCGGATCTGTCCGGCGCGCACGCAGGCTTCGATCAGGTTCACAAATCCGGCAAGATTGCTTTCAACATAAGCGCCCGGATTATCGATCGAATACCGAACCCCGGCTTGCGCAGCAAAGTGGAGAACACACTCCGGCTGCACGCGGTGGATGTAAGCAGACATCGCATGCGAATTGGCCAGATCGATTGGCTCGAATGAAAACTGCTCGTGCCGCTCCAGCTGTGCCAGACGCGCTCGCTTCAGCGCAACCGGATAGTAGGCATTCAGGTTGTCCAACGCAAAGACGGTGTGAGACTCACCGAGAAGTCGTTTGGCTGTATGGAAGCCGACGAAACCCGCCGCGCCTGTGATAAGTATCTTCATGCGATGTCTCCAGCCGGAATCCATCCGGCCCGGTAAGTGTTGAAAGCCTGTAGAACAGGGTGCTTTGGAGCACCAGGAAGGTGAATGACGCTTAAACCAGGACGCAGAGGCAGGCTGATCGGCAGGTTTGCATCGCTCGACTGCATACACCGCGCGGCAAGCGTAGAGAGGGCCTCGACCCGTCCAGCAACAAGGAGGTTGACAAGTTCTCCTGGCCGCTGTCTGCGCAACTGACTTTCGACAGCCCCTTGAAGTCCGGAGTCGGCGCAGGTTTCGATGGTGACCCGGCTCTTGTAGCGCAGAACGCGCATCGCATTCATCACTCCTTCCGGGCCATCCGCAAAGGCGCGATGGATGGGCAGGTTCTCAAGAAGTTGTGCCAAGGCCTCTGTTCTATCGGCGTCGCCGGTCCTGGTAAAGTCTCCGGCCAATAGCAGCACTCTCAATCCCGTCTTGCCATCTTTCAGCTTGGGTAAGGTCTCGCCGGTGTGATTGGTCTCATTCAGGACTTCGAGCTTCATCAGGCCAGAGGCATTGTCTGCCGCGATGCAGCTAAGACCGCCATGCGACTGCTGCACAGAGTGGAAGTGGGCCGCATCCAATCCAAGGGCGGACAACAGCATGACCCTGGCCGGACCCCCGTGCGTCACGAGCAGTACGCTGCGCCCCTTGTGTTGACTGAGCAGGGACGGAAACAGCCCTCGTACCCGCCGCTCCATTTCAAGCAGCGGCCAAGTCGCTTTGCCATCCGGGCCAGGAAGCGAAAACGATGCTGGTGCAAAGCGAAACTGGCGATAAGAATCCGCGAATTTTTCGGTCACCGCTTCATACGGAAGCCCTTCCCATCCTGGAAGCTCGACTTCACGGAGCGCTATGTCGATCTTGCACGCCGGATACTGGCCCTGCGCACCAAGTGCCTCGCAGACCAGCGCCGCCGTCTGCATGGCCCGAGGAAGGGGGCTGGAGTAGATTGCATCGATCCCTTCCTGGAGCAACCTATTCCCCGCCAGCCTCGCACTGCGGATTCCTTCTTCTGTTAGCACGCTTTCCGCAGAGCAGCCCTGGTAACACTGGGCCTGGCTCAATGTGCTTCGCCCGTGACGCAGGATCCAGATCCGGGTCGAGCGGAGATGACTTTCACACGGCATGCGCAGCCACCTCCTCCGTTCCCGCACCGAGTTGCTGAGCCCACATCGCCGCATAGCCGCCTCCTTTTCTGACCAGGCTCTCGTGCGTTCCCTGCTCTTCAAGTCTGCCGTCGCAGATAAAAAGAATGCGGTTGGCTTCTCGAGCCTGAAAAATGTCGTGCGTGATAAAGAGAGTCGTCCGTCCTTCGCTCAACTCTCGCAGCGCGCTCATCACCATCGCCTGATTTCGGCCGTCCAATCCTGCTGTAGCCTCGTCGAGCAGCAAGATTGAAGAATCCCGCACATGCGCACGGGCAATCGCGATTCGCTGTCGCTGTCCGCCGGAGAGTGTCGTGCCACGCTCTCCCACCGGGGTGGAATATTGCTGCGGCAGGCGGTGAATGAACTCCGCGGCCCGCGCCTTGAACGCTGCATGACGGATCGCGCCCTCGTTGGCGTCCCTTGAGCCGAAGCCGATGTTCTCACAGATGCTGCCTGTGAACAGTACGCTGTCCTGCATGACCACCGCGATCTGGGAACGCAGGCTGGCAATCGAATAGTCGCGGATGTCCCGGCCATCGATATACACGGCGCCTTCCTGCGGATCATGAAAGCGCAAGAGAAGTGATGCCAGGGTAGACTTGCCGCTGCCAGAAGGACCAACAATGGCGACCCGTTCCCCTGGATGCAGTTCAAACGAGACATTACGCAGAACCGGGCTACCCGTCCGATAAGCAAAGCAGACTGAATCAAAGCGAATTGCACCGCGGAAGCTTTGTGCATGAACCGGCTGAATGGCGTCACTGATCACCGGAACTTCTTCGAGCAACGCCAGCACCCGGGCGCCCGATGCAAGCGCCTTGGCAATCTGCGCAAGGTATTTCGCTGTTTGCCGTATGGGTTTGAATGAGTTGCGAAGGTAGCTGACGAACACAATCAGATCGCCCGCTGTGAGTTTGCCGTTGAGCACACTATTGGCGCCGAGAAGCAGCACCGCTGCCGTAGTAAGAGAGGCGAAGAGGTCAACTGTCCGTTCCAGGCGCGAGGAGAGCCGTTGCGCGCGATTCCCTTCCAGAAGACTGCCCTGATTGTCACCGGCAAAGCGGCGGGCAAACTCTTCTTCGAGCCCGAGCGCCTGAATCGTCTGAATCCCGCCCAGAGTCTCGGCGGCAATTGCGGCAATGCCTCCGTCCCGGTGACGCTGTTCACGCGCAATCTTCTGGATGCCCGAAGTTATCCGCGTCACCACAAGGTAGAAGGCGGGAAAGGCAAAGAGAACGAGCACGCCCAGCCGCCAATTCATCCAGATCATCACTGCAACTGTTGCTAAAAGGACGAGGCTGTTGGAAGCAAATGGCAGGAATGCCGAAACCGTTACATCGCGCAGTTTGTCAATGTCCGCAGTGACTGCAGCGGCCAGATCGCCGGATTTGTGACGGCGATGAAAGCCCATATCCAGAGACTGAATATGACGAAACAGCCGCATACGGAGCTTTGCCAGAACCCTGGATGCCGCAATGCCCATCACGACGTTGCTGAGGTAGTCAAACATTCCGGCCAGCCCGCTGAAAAGAACGAGCCCACCCACTGCAATCCAGATCAGCAGGAGGCGATTCTCTGTTCCCTGAGGCGATATCCTGAGCCCAAACAGATACTGAGCGCTTGTCTGCAGGTGACCGTGACGAAAGATGGAGTCATAAATGAACTTAAGTGGCCATGGCTCAAGCACTCGAAAGAGCACGGTTGCCATAACAGCCCCCACTGCGGACAACAGCAGGCCTCGTTCCGCCAGCACATCCTTGCCGCAGACGCGCAGCAACTCGCGCAACACGCGCAGGGACTTTGGAGAAGATATCGGAGTAGCGGGTGCATCCCTCATGCATTTGGCTCCCGATATGCGTTCTTCATGATTGCTGGCTTGTGTCTTCCGATATGCCCTTGCTTCACGGCAGCGGTCAGCTTCTCATGAACATGCCGGGCGCTCACTTCGAGGTTGAATCTCTGCAGGACGCAGAGCTTGGCATTCTTCGCCAACTGCACAGCCTTATCCGGGTGGGCAAGGACGTACTCGATGGATTCAGCGAGCATGGCGGGGTTTCGCGGCTCAACCAGCCATCCGGTCTCCCGCTCCACCACAAGCTCCGTGATGCCACTCACGCTTGTGGTCACAACTGGAACTCCAGCGGCCATCGCCTCAAACAGAACGTTCGGGATGCCGTCGCGATCACCTTGATCGGTCACTTTGCAGGGCAGGGCAAAGACAGATGCCCGGCGATACTGCTCAATCACCTGAGGCTGAGCAAGCCGGCCCGGCATCTCAACCAGAGACTCGAGACCGAGTGCGTGGCGCAACTCCTTGAGCTGGCCCTCGAGCGGCCCGTAGCCTACCAGTACACAACGGAATTTAATTTTCCAATCGCGCAGAATGGCGCACGCGCGAATCAGGTCATCCAGCCCCTTCTTCTCGCAGAACCGTCCAACGCTCAACACCATCGGAACCTCCCCGGCGGTGTTGCCCGGCGAGTCTCTGACAATTGCAGCAAAGCGCTTGGTATCGATGCCGTGATAGGCCAGATGGATGGACGCACCCTCCCCGGCCAACGCGCGCAAATGGCTCTCATTGAATCCGGTACAGGTCAGCACTGATGTGGCCGCCCTGATCCGCCTCGTAAGATCTACAGCGTGGCTGGTGTAAATATCCTTGGCGTGTGCCGTGAAGCTGAATGGGATGCCCGTCAACCAATGAACAATCTCTGCAACCGCGGTTGGGGTGTTTGCAAAGTGAGCATGCAGATGGGTGATATTTTTGCGTTCCAGCGATACGGCCAGGCAGCCCGCCTGAAGAAATTCCTTCACCCGCGTCTCCGCGGTATCCACGAAGTATCGTTTGAACGCGGATGCGTAGCGCACTGGGCGCGTGAACAGGAGGTGCATGTGGTCCATAAGAATCTGCAGAGGCTCTCGATAGGAGGACGCCGCAAGCAGGGCCGGCATGTAACTGACCGGCGCCTTCACGCTGGCTACGTCTGGATGTACTGGCTCGTCAACCGGACGCTTTAGGGAATAGATATGCAGGTCCCAGCCAAGCTGCTCGAGGCCGAGGATTTCATTCAGGATGAAGGTTTCAGAAAGACGCGGATAAGTCTTCACCAGAAA
>VFSW01009355.1_pt1 | contig 14005 bp, 9 predicted proteins | sample 5358111 | NCBI WGS metagenome assembly VFSW01 (sample SAMN11554181, study PRJNA540505) | mine drainage metagenome | isolation source: sediment from site ElyBrook_90M | place: USA: Ely Copper Mine, Vershire, VT | collected 2017
TCGCCCCGGAATGCCCCTTCCGGGGTCACAGTGATGATCTTGGTCCGACCCCGCTTCACACGGCTGATCGCACCAACGTGTTCAAGGAGAGCAATGACGCGGGCCATATTTCCTTTGTCGAGACCCTGCATTTCCGCCAAATCCGCAGCCGTTTTGCTGCAAGTATAATCCTGCCAACCAATATGCCGGGTGATCAGCAAGAGCGTTCCAAGGGCTAATCCACGTTCTGCCGGCGTGGCTTTGGTTGCCATGAGGCGAGCTTGCACGGCGTCGATATATTGATGGCCTAGGCTCACGTTACCGCCTCCAAAAAAATCGAACTCTAGTTGAACTGGTCTCTCTGCGAGCGCCTTCAATCCATTGGCATGATAGCGCGCTTTTTCGGCTCTGTCCGGGTCTTTCTCAGCGAGGGCGGCCTGATCGGCGAGGAGGGCGGCTTGTCCATAGCTACCCCGACGCCGGAGCTGGCGGGCGGTCAGGTCCTCGACCGGAGCGGCGGGTCGAGGTCGAGCGGGTTGGCCCGCGAGGACTTCGGCCAGTGTGCGGGCGGACGCCCCGGCCCGCTGGTTGGCCTCCTGCACCGTCTGAGCGAGGCGGATATCATCATCCGAATATCCCCGGCGACGCAGTTCGGCGACCGATACGGCCATGGGCGCGACTCCTGATAGTAATCTGGTGGATTACTGAAGTAATCTGGTGGATTACTATCGTCAAGCGCTATTTTCGATGAAACTGCCGCCAAACCCGCAGAAAACCTAGAGTGATAGGTCTCATATGTGCCTGATTCTTCCGGCGGTATCCTTATCCTAAAAAGAATAAGATCAGAAAGAGACCGGAAAGGCATCAGAGAAAGCGGAAAATCGCGCTGCGATTTGATCATGACGGGCGGCCCTACGGGCTACGCCCTAGGGGCCGCGCTGCGGGTCTGGCAGTGCCTGGCGCGCGCGCGTTGCGCCCTACGGGTCTCCCGCTCTGCGCTCGACCCGCGCCATGAGGTCACAGGCAGCGGAGAGGCAGGCAAAAGCGGCATTGGAAAAGGAAGGGGTGATAGCGTCCGTGGCTTAAACACCACCACGGGGCGTTACGCTGATCCTGCACAGGGAAGGAGATAGCAGAAGGAAGCACAGCCAGCCGCCCCCTAGCGGGGGCGAGCGTTCAATCAGGGTGGGGTTGGCCGTCTGTCACAAGTAACCTCCCTGCACTGACCGCGAGCGCAGCGAGCGACTCTTTGCCGCGCCAGCGGCGCTTACTGGCTGGCACAAACGAGCCTGTTTCAGCGACGAGCAACCTGCGGCCCAGGCGCAGGGTCTCGGAACCGGCGAGAGCCGCACAGAACGACTTACCGACGCCGCCTTTCTCACCATGAATAATGATTAGATTCCTGCGCCGAGGCAGTGGATTGAGTTGAGATTTTCGACATTATTTTACATCCTTGGGTTGATTAGACTTGGCTTGAATAGCGGCGATTTGCTCTTTCAAGCGGGCGTCGGTTTCGCGCTTTAGTTTCTCCCATTCCGTCTCTGGTGCCGTCCTAGAGCCAGGGGGCGGCGGGAGCTGCGATACGTCGAGGCGGGGGCGAGGAAGCTCCCCAGCGCGCTGAGAGGGCGCGAGTGGGGCGGTGGGAGCGCGCTTCTTTTTCTCAGCGCGCTTGATCGATGCGATATATGAGCTCAGGCGACTGCCGGGGTCTTTGCACTCGATACCGATCGTCTCAGCGATCCGGCGAAGAGGCCACCCGTTCGCCCTCGCGCGCTCGATCATGTCAAGATTCTCAGCCACAATCGAGCGCGTCGAAACCTTGGATTTTTTCTCTTTCGAGGCCGGTGTGGAGGCGAGCTCTTGTAGCTCTTTCAGGTTTAGTATCACATTCAACCTCCTGTGGGGTTACTGCACAAAATGCACATCAAAACACAAAAAATGCACTGTCAATATATAGCAATGCATAAAAAAAATCATTACAATACGTCCGATGCACAACCACTGCAAAAACCAAAAAATCAAAAAATACAATATAAATCAATAATTTAAGTAAAATCGATCCATGATCTGACAGCCTAGAATGATGCAGTATTTATGCATTGAAAATGCAGTATCGATGTTTGATATACATTGAACTATCATATTTAGAACCACACCCGACGCATTGACATGCTGAAGGGGTCTCTCTGGCCGAGGAAGCTCTCCGCTTTGTTGGCCTATGGCCATCCCACGGCATAGCGCTTGCGCAGCTTGGCGATAGCTTGAAGCCCCTACTGTTGAGACAAAGGCGGGCCGGGTTTCGAACCTGCCTCTGCCCGCGCAGGCGTCCAGGAAGCAGGCAGAACCTTCGATGAGGAAACGGATTAGATAATTGCCCGAATCTGTAATTTTCTGTAAAAACAGAAAAACACAAATCAGCAAAGACGAATTATGATCATTGGTGTGTTAAATCAGAAGGGCGGGGTAGGGAAAACCACGATTTCCGTGAACCTCTCCGCGAGCCTAGCGCGAGCTGGTGGGCGTGTGTTGCTGATCGATGCCGACCCGCAGGGGAGTGCCCTAGACTGGGCCGCCGCTCGTGAGGGAGCCCCACTTTTTTCAGTCGTAGGATTTCCTCGTCCGGCGATTCATCGTGAAATCGCACAGATCGGTGACGGGTATGATCACATTGTGATCGATGGGCCGCCTCGCGTCACTGACCTCGCACGTTCCGCAATCATGGCGAGCGACTTAGTTCTGATCCCTATCCAACCTTCACCCTATGATGTGGGGGCTGCCGAAGAAGTGGTGAAACTGATCGAGGAAGCCCGGATTTATAAGGAAAAACTTAAATGCGCTTTTGTGGTTAATCGTAAAATATCAAATACGGCGATTGGGCGGGATGTTGGTGAAGCGTTGTCCGCCTATCCGGTGCCGGTACTGGTCGCGACCATAACGCAGCGTGTCGTATTCGCAGAGGCGGCAGGCCAGGGAAAGGCCGTCCATGAGGTTGAACCAGGCGGGTCGGCGGCAGCTGAGATCGAGGCTGTAACGGCTGAACTTATGAGGTTTGGGCGATGAGCAAGAAAGTCACTTTTGGAGCTAGGCCGAGCACAGCGCGGGCAACGACTCCGGATGCTGAGGCATGGGTGGCCGAGCGCGCCACGGACGAACGAGAGCCCATGAAGCGGCTTACAATCGATATCCCGGCGCATCTGCACCGTGCCATTAAAACGCAGTGCGCTAGTCGTGGCACCAAGATCGTCGATGAGTTACGCGAGTTACTTTTGCAGAAATACGGAAAATCGTAAAAGAGTATTTCTGTGTATATCCAATCTCATGTTATCAAGGACTTGCGATCTGCACAGCGTACAGCTACACAGATAGCTATATTCATAACATAGCGCACTTAGACGCGTTGGATCAGAAGGATTCTGTCGAAATGACATCGGCGTTTTTGACAAAACAAGAATCAAGCCCTCTTACTTTGGACGAAATAGGTATCTTAACAGGAACAGACAAATCATCGAAACATCATGGTTATCTCAAGTTTTATGACAGTGTCTTCAAAGACATCAGAAATAGTTCAATAAAATTACTTGAGATCGGTGTTGACCGTGGTGCCTCATTGTCTATGTGGTTAAATTATTTCACTAAAGCTCGGTGCGTAGGTATTGACATAAATAAGTCGGCACTAGACCATGTCAGCAGCAGAGCAGATATTGCCATTGGCGACCAATCAGACCCCATTTTTCTTAGTGAAGTTAAAAAGTTATATGGACCGTTTGATATAATCATAGACGATGGATCTCATATTTGGAATCATCAAATAACTTCGTTCATCAATCTATTTGAATCGATAAAATCTGGTGGATATTATGTTATCGAAGATCTACAGACGTCATTCGATTATCATGATTCATTCGAACACTATCGATCAAATAGTAAATTTTCAACTGTCGATTATATGCTACGAATTGCACAACTGACTACAGCGCGTAATATTTCTGTTGAGGATGATTTATTTTTGAATAATCACATTAGAACTATCGAATGTGTCATGTTTCATTATGGCTCAGTGATAATTAAAAAACAAGCATAATAATTATTGATAGGGAACCAAACGCTCATGTGAGATTCTTCTTTAGGAAATCTTCTTTGAGAGGATGTTCGAAATTCGTCCAGTCAAAATCTTCCAAGCCTATCTGAGGAAGCGGCCAAGGGAGGCCGAGTTTACGGGCGGCGGTTTTTATTGGATTATCGGCTGTATCTATTGTTTGGATAAGTCGTACGATCGCCGCTGCTACGGCCTTCGGATCGTTAAGCCGATATTGAACCGTAAACACATCAGATGGACCAATATCGGTCACAGCATCTCGTGGGAAATAGAAATTGCTGGAAGTGCCGTTGATGGAATCAACCATCGTATAATTAGTGCGAGCCATTTGGCTGTAATTCAGCCCAATGATAGTTGGTTTTTTGTCCGAAAAAATACTAGTGTGAAGTGAAGATGACATTGTGCCGACAATTTTCGTTCGAGTGCGAAAAAGTCTGATCTGATCGGCAAAAGATAATTTTTCTGGAGATATAATATCGAACCCGTGAGTCATGAGAGCTTCATTCAGTTCACTCTCATTGATGAAACGCCATACCCCGGAAGAAACGTTTACTTTTGTCAGATAAACGGGCCTTTCGATATTTTCATTGGAGGGGCCGGCTATGCGGTTGCCTATGAAATGACCAAGGTCAGCAAATGCTTTGTAGACTTCATATTCTTCAATGAAGGCAGGATCGGCGACTAGCAACCGACCAATTTTTGTAGTTTCTCGTATGTTGATAAAATCTGTTTGCGTAATACCTAATGCTGCGAAGGACTGAGCAAGATGCGGAAGGCTAAACCATTGCTCAACGCTCGTTTCCTCATGCATAAGTATTTTCATGCGGGGTGGCGTCGAAGACGCATAGGGCCAGAACCGCGAGAGGGTGCTTAGGATGAAGTGCCCGTAATGTGGATGAATTTTGCCGCCATAAAAATAGACATTGTCTGACAATATACTCGAAATATCAACCAGCGGCTGTGCCGCAATAGGTTCCTGCATAGGAAGATGACGACCGGTTTGGTCGCCACGATAAAAGCCTGTCGGCTCGACTAAGGCGCCATTCTCGTGGAAAATACCCCAGGCTCGGGGATTTTGCTTGGATGGCGGAATGCAGACAACATTATTAAATTCACGCAACATCGGCATGCCATCTCTGATGTAGTGACGTCCAAGCAAATCGGAGCATGGAGAAAGAGAAGCATAAACATCAGAGCAATGAGGCACATCTTTCTCGTCTATATAATTTGAAGTAACTTGATTAGCATCTATTAGCTCCAAGTCAGAAAAACTTGGATCTATTCCGATCATTGTAAGATGATTATCAATATCAGGGCAAAAAATTGAAAATTCATTCAGACAAAAGCCAGAGTAATATTCATCTTTTGTCGCTAAAAGATGGTGCTTTAGGTGAAATCCAGGACCTTCATGGGCTCTTAAAGCATTTATATCGTTTGTATCGACATATGGCCTTAATTTATCAATACTTAATTTCTTATTAGTTTCGTAAGGTTTAAAATGAAAATGAGCATAAATAAATTTTGTATCTATTGACTGATTTTCGTCTTTTGGATGTCCAAAGTGAAATCCGTGATCTAATCCTAAACAGGCGTCAGTATCAAAGAAGATTTTTGCATACGGTTGTGGCCAAAAATATCCGGGATGCCCAAGTATGCGTAAGTAATTTTCACGGATAAATAGACGTCCCTTAAAGCCTTGAAACTGGGTTATATAATCGTAAATTTCTTCCCGGGACGCTGTCAGTGAACCGTTTTCGCGTTTTAGGAAAAGCAATTCGTCGCAATCGATAGGAAATATAAAATCTGCTAGCCGTTCGGCCTGCAAACGTTTGAATTGTTCGAAGACAATGAGACCTTTATCATCAAATTTAGCATTAGATGGGAGCGCGATAATGCGGATACCGAGAGCAGAATATTTTGATAATATGGCGCGCGTGTGGGGTGATGACGAAGCATGATCGAGAACGCAAATATTTTCGAAACCAAAGAGATAGCCATGGTGACGTATCCAAGGCTCCAAGCAATGATCTTCGTTGCGCTGCATGGTTATGGCAAAAATACGCATTTCTGTCTCAGAATCCTAAATTATGGAAAGCGCCGCATAGTCGCCGGGAAGTCGCCGCGTAGTCCCCGCATCGAGGGTACGCCAAGCCGGTAGTCATGCGCGCCCGAAGACTGGTCAAAGCACCCCGCTAGGCAGGGGCCAGGCCCTCGCGAATACTTGGCGGAGAGATTCATCATGCAGCCGCAGCTGGCGTCGACTGGCTTGTACGGAGACGCATACTCAGAACCTCGATACCGACCAGTCGGCCGGTATCGTCCATATCGAGCATGATCCCAGGCTCAACCTCACGGGTGTCTGCAACCGCCGTGCCTTTGGGAGCAAACCGGACATACAGAGCGTCGGCATCCGGGTCGTAACTTGTCGTGATCATCGTGAGGCTCCTCGATCAAAATGCGCGGTCACTATCACTGTTTCATCGCCATCATGACGATATACCACCCGTAAAACGCGTCCAGCGGCTTCAGGGATAGACCGGAAAGCTCGCGTCAGAGCAGGGTCGAACGGATCAGGTTGCGTATGATCCGGCATCGTCACTGTTGCCTCCACCCAGGCCACCAGCAGGCCACGATCTTCGATCGCCTCCCGTGCATGCATCGTCAAACGAATTGGCATTCCAAATTACCCCCCGCATTTAGGCGGAGGCAACTCGTTTGACGTTCTCCAGGACCGAAGCCATCTGGAAATTGCCTCGTGAGAGATTACACGACCAGCAGCCAGGTCCGCTTCAGCCTCGACCATAGCTTTATCATCATCAGCTTCATCAGTCGGATCGAAAATGGATGGAGCTTGTTTGGGTTTCATGCGGCGGGTTCCGGGCGAAGCTGGACGACCTCGCCCTTATAGCGGTTCACGGCCTCGGCATGGCGGTTCACATCGCCCCGGAATGCCCCTTCCGGAGTTACCGTGATGATCTTGGTCCGACCCCGCTTTACCCGGCTGATCGCCCCAACGTCTTCAAGGAGAGCAAGAGTTTCTTTCATATTTTGAGGCTTCACTCCACGCATTTCGGCAAGATCAGCGGCGATTTTGGTGCAAGCATAATCCTGCCAGCCAATATGCCGAGTGATGAGCAGAAGGGTAGCGAGCGCTGCATCGCGCTCTGCCGGCGTGGCTTTGGTTGCCATGAGGCGAGCTTGCACGGCGTCGATGTATTGATGGCCTAGGCTCACGTTACCGCCTCCAAAAAAATCGAACTCTAGTTGAACTGGTCTCTCTGCGAGCGCCTTCAATCCATTGGCATGATAGCGCGCTTTTTCGGCTCTGTCCGGGTCTTTCTCAGCGAGGGCGGCCTGATCGGCGAGGAGGGCGGCTTGTCCATAGCTACCCCGACGCCGGAGCTGGCGGGCGGTCAGGTCCTCGACCGGAGCGGCGGGTCGAGGTCGAGCGGGTTGGCCCGCGAGGACTTCGGCCAGTGTGCGGGCGGACGCCCCGGCCCGCTGGTTGGCCTCCTGCACCGTCTGAGCGAGGCGGATATCATCATCCGAATATCCCCGGCGACGCAGTTCGGCGACCGATACGGCCATGGGCGCGACTCCTGATAGTAATCTGGTGGATTACTGAAGTAATCTGGTGGATTACTATCGTCAAGCGCTATTTTCGATGAAACTGCCGCCAAACCCGCAGAAAACCTAGAGTGATAGGTCTCATATGTGCCTGATTCTTCCGGCGGTATCCTTATCCTAAAAAGAATAAGATCAGAAAGAGACCGGAAAGGCATCAGAGAAAGCGGAAAATCGCGCTGCGATTTGATCATGACGGGCGGCCCTACGGGCTACGCCCTAGGGGCCGCGCTGCGGGTCTGGCAGTGCCTGGCGCGCGCGCGTTGCGCCCTACGGGTCTCCCGCTCTGCGCTCGACCCGCGCCATGAGGTCACAGGCAGCGGAGAGGCAGGCAAAAGCGGCATTGGAAAAGGAAGGGGTGATAGCGTCCGTGGCTTAAACACCACCACGGGGCGTTACGCTGATCCTGCACAGGGAAGGAGATAGCAGAAGGAAGCACAGCCAGCCGCCCCCTAGCGGGGGCGAGCGTTCAATCAGGGTGGGGTTGGCCGTCTGTCACAAGTAACCTCCCTGCACTGACCGCGAGCGCAGCGAGCGACTCTTTGCCGCGCCAGCGGCGCTTACTGGCTGGCACAAACGAGCCTGTTTCAGCGACGAGCAACCTGCGGCCCAGGCGCAGGGTCTCGGAACCGGCGAGAGCCGCACAGAACGACTTACCGACGCCGCCTTTCTCACCATGAATAATGATTAGATTCCTGCGCCGAGGCAGTGGATTGAGTTGAGATTTTCGACATTATTTTACATCCTTGGGTTGATTAGACTTGGCTTGAATAGCGGCGATTTGCTCTTTCAAGCGGGCGTCGGTTTCGCGCTTTAGTTTCTCCCATTCCGTCTCTGGTGCCGTCCTAGAGCCAGGGGGCGGCGGGAGCTGCGATACGTCGAGGCGGGGGCGAGGAAGCTCCCCAGCGCGCTGAGAGGGCGCGAGTGGGGCGGTGGGAGCGCGCTTCTTTTTCTCAGCGCGCTTGATCGATGCGATATATGAGCTCAGGCGACTGCCGGGGTCTTTGCACTCGATACCGATCGTCTCAGCGATCCGGCGAAGAGGCCACCCGTTCGCCCTCGCGCGCTCGATCATGTCAAGATTCTCAGCCACAATCGAGCGCGTCGAAACCTTGGATTTTTTCTCTTTCGAGGCCGGTGTGGAGGCGAGCTCTTGTAGCTCTTTCAGGTTTAGTATCACATTCAACCTCCTGTGGGGTTACTGCACAAAATGCACATCAAAACACAAAAAATGCACTGTCAATATATAGCAATGCATAAAAAAAATCATTACAATACGTCCGATGCACAACCACTGCAAAAACCAAAAAATCAAAAAATACAATATAAATCAATAATTTAAGTAAAATCGATCCATGATCTGACAGCCTAGAATGATGCAGTATTTATGCATTGAAAATGCAGTATCGATGTTTGATATACATTGAACTATCATATTTAGAACCACACCCGACGCATTGACATGCTGAAGGGGTCTCTCTGGCCGAGGAAGCTCTCCGCTTTGTTGGCCTATGGCCATCCCACGGCATAGCGCTTGCGCAGCTTGGCGATAGCTTGAAGCCCCTACTGTTGAGACAAAGGCGGGCCGGGTTTCGAACCTGCCTCTGCCCGCGCAGGCGTCCAGGAAGCAGGCAGAACCTTCGATGAGGAAACGGATTAGATAATTGCCCGAATCTGTAATTTTCTGTAAAAACAGAAAAACACAAATCAGCAAAGACGAATTATGATCATTGGTGTGTTAAATCAGAAGGGCGGGGTAGGGAAAACCACGATTTCCGTGAACCTCTCCGCGAGCCTAGCGCGAGCTGGTGGGCGTGTGTTGCTGATCGATGCCGACCCGCAGGGGAGTGCCCTAGACTGGGCCGCCGCTCGTGAGGGAGCCCCACTTTTTTCAGTCGTAGGATTTCCTCGTCCGGCGATTCATCGTGAAATCGCACAGATCGGTGACGGGTATGATCACATTGTGATCGATGGGCCGCCTCGCGTCACTGACCTCGCACGTTCCGCAATCATGGCGAGCGACTTAGTTCTGATCCCTATCCAACCTTCACCCTATGATGTGGGGGCTGCCGAAGAAGTGGTGAAACTGATCGAGGAAGCCCGGATTTATAAGGAAAAACTTAAATGCGCTTTTGTGGTTAATCGTAAAATATCAAATACGGCGATTGGGCGGGATGTTGGTGAAGCGTTGTCCGCCTATCCGGTGCCGGTACTGGTCGCGACCATAACGCAGCGTGTCGTATTCGCAGAGGCGGCAGGCCAGGGAAAGGCCGTCCATGAGGTTGAACCAGGCGGGTCGGCGGCAGCTGAGATCGAGGCTGTAACGGCTGAACTTATGAGGTTTGGGCGATGAGCAAGAAAGTCACTTTTGGAGCTAGGCCGAGCACAGCGCGGGCAACGACTCCGGATGCTGAGGCATGGGTGGCCGAGCGCGCCACGGACGAACGAGAGCCCATGAAGCGGCTTACAATCGATATCCCGGCGCATCTGCACCGTGCCATTAAAACGCAGTGCGCTAGTCGTGGCACCAAGATCGTCGATGAGTTACGCGAGTTACTTTTGCAGAAATACGGAAAATCGTAAAAGAGTATTTCTGTGTATATCCAATCTCATGTTATCAAGGACTTGCGATCTGCACAGCGTACAGCTACACAGATAGCTATATTCATAACATAGCGCACTTAGACGCGTTGGATCAGAAGGATTCTGTCGAAATGACATCGGCGTTTTTGACAAAACAAGAATCAAGCCCTCTTACTTTGGACGAAATAGGTATCTTAACAGGAACAGACAAATCATCGAAACATCATGGTTATCTCAAGTTTTATGACAGTGTCTTCAAAGACATCAGAAATAGTTCAATAAAATTACTTGAGATCGGTGTTGACCGTGGTGCCTCATTGTCTATGTGGTTAAATTATTTCACTAAAGCTCGGTGCGTAGGTATTGACATAAATAAGTCGGCACTAGACCATGTCAGCAGCAGAGCAGATATTGCCATTGGCGACCAATCAGACCCCATTTTTCTTAGTGAAGTTAAAAAGTTATATGGACCGTTTGATATAATCATAGACGATGGATCTCATATTTGGAATCATCAAATAACTTCGTTCATCAATCTATTTGAATCGATAAAATCTGGTGGATATTATGTTATCGAAGATCTACAGACGTCATTCGATTATCATGATTCATTCGAACACTATCGATCAAATAGTAAATTTTCAACTGTCGATTATATGCTACGAATTGCACAACTGACTACAGCGCGTAATATTTCTGTTGAGGATGATTTATTTTTGAATAATCACATTAGAACTATCGAATGTGTCATGTTTCATTATGGCTCAGTGATAATTAAAAAACAAGCATAATAATTATTGATAGGGAACCAAACGCTCATGTGAGATTCTTCTTTAGGAAATCTTCTTTGAGAGGATGTTCGAAATTCGTCCAGTCAAAATCTTCCAAGCCTATCTGAGGAAGCGGCCAAGGGAGGCCGAGTTTACGGGCGGCGGTTTTTATTGGATTATCGGCTGTATCTATTGTTTGGATAAGTCGTACGATCGCCGCTGCTACGGCCTTCGGATCGTTAAGCCGATATTGAACCGTAAACACATCAGATGGACCAATATCGGTCACAGCATCTCGTGGGAAATAGAAATTGCTGGAAGTGCCGTTGATGGAATCAACCATCGTATAATTAGTGCGAGCCATTTGGCTGTAATTCAGCCCAATGATAGTTGGTTTTTTGTCCGAAAAAATACTAGTGTGAAGTGAAGATGACATTGTGCCGACAATTTTCGTTCGAGTGCGAAAAAGTCTGATCTGATCGGCAAAAGATAATTTTTCTGGAGATATAATATCGAACCCGTGAGTCATGAGAGCTTCATTCAGTTCACTCTCATTGATGAAACGCCATACCCCGGAAGAAACGTTTACTTTTGTCAGATAAACGGGCCTTTCGATATTTTCATTGGAGGGGCCGGCTATGCGGTTGCCTATGAAATGACCAAGGTCAGCAAATGCTTTGTAGACTTCATATTCTTCAATGAAGGCAGGATCGGCGACTAGCAACCGACCAATTTTTGTAGTTTCTCGTATGTTGATAAAATCTGTTTGCGTAATACCTAATGCTGCGAAGGACTGAGCAAGATGCGGAAGGCTAAACCATTGCTCAACGCTCGTTTCCTCATGCATAAGTATTTTCATGCGGGGTGGCGTCGAAGACGCATAGGGCCAGAACCGCGAGAGGGTGCTTAGGATGAAGTGCCCGTAATGTGGATGAATTTTGCCGCCATAAAAATAGACATTGTCTGACAATATACTCGAAATATCAACCAGCGGCTGTGCCGCAATAGGTTCCTGCATAGGAAGATGACGACCGGTTTGGTCGCCACGATAAAAGCCTGTCGGCTCGACTAAGGCGCCATTCTCGTGGAAAATACCCCAGGCTCGGGGATTTTGCTTGGATGGCGGAATGCAGACAACATTATTAAATTCACGCAACATCGGCATGCCATCTCTGATGTAGTGACGTCCAAGCAAATCGGAGCATGGAGAAAGAGAAGCATAAACATCAGAGCAATGAGGCACATCTTTCTCGTCTATATAATTTGAAGTAACTTGATTAGCATCTATTAGCTCCAAGTCAGAAAAACTTGGATCTATTCCGATCATTGTAAGATGATTATCAATATCAGGGCAAAAAATTGAAAATTCATTCAGACAAAAGCCAGAGTAATATTCATCTTTTGTCGCTAAAAGATGGTGCTTTAGGTGAAATCCAGGACCTTCATGGGCTCTTAAAGCATTTATATCGTTTGTATCGACATATGGCCTTAATTTATCAATACTTAATTTCTTATTAGTTTCGTAAGGTTTAAAATGAAAATGAGCATAAATAAATTTTGTATCTATTGACTGATTTTCGTCTTTTGGATGTCCAAAGTGAAATCCGTGATCTAATCCTAAACAGGCGTCAGTATCAAAGAAGATTTTTGCATACGGTTGTGGCCAAAAATATCCGGGATGCCCAAGTATGCGTAAGTAATTTTCACGGATAAATAGACGTCCCTTAAAGCCTTGAAACTGGGTTATATAATCGTAAATTTCTTCCCGGGACGCTGTCAGTGAACCGTTTTCGCGTTTTAGGAAAAGCAATTCGTCGCAATCGATAGGAAATATAAAATCTGCTAGCCGTTCGGCCTGCAAACGTTTGAATTGTTCGAAGACAATGAGACCTTTATCATCAAATTTAGCATTAGATGGGAGCGCGATAATGCGGATACCGAGAGCAGAATATTTTGATAATATGGCGCGCGTGTGGGGTGATGACGAAGCATGATCGAGAACGCAAATATTTTCGAAACCAAAGAGATAGCCATGGTGACGTATCCAAGGCTCCAAGCAATGATCTTCGTTGCGCTGCATGGTTATGGCAAAAATACGCATTTCTGTCTCAGAATCCTAAATTATGGAAAGCGCCGCATAGTCGCCGGGAAGTCGCCGCGTAGTCCCCGCATCGAGGGTACGCCAAGCCGGTAGTCATGCGCGCCCGAAGACTGGTCAAAGCACCCCGCTAGGCAGGGGCCAGGCCCTCGCGAATACTTGGCGGAGAGATTCATCATGCAGCCGCAGCTGGCGTCGACTGGCTTGTACGGAGACGCATACTCAGAACCTCGATACCGACCAGTCGGCCGGTATCGTCCATATCGAGCATGATCCCAGGCTCAACCTCACGGGTGTCTGCAACCGCCGTGCCTTTGGGAGCAAACCGGACATACAGAGCGTCGGCATCCGGGTCGTAACTTGTCGTGATCATCGTGAGGCTCCTCGATCAAAATGCGCGGTCACTATCACTGTTTCATCGCCATCATGACGATATACCACCCGTAAAACGCGTCCAGCGGCTTCAGGGATAGACCGGAAAGCTCGCGTCAGAGCAGGGTCGAACGGATCAGGTTGCGTATGATCCGGCATCGTCACTGTTGCCTCCACCCAGGCCACCAGCAGGCCACGATCTTCGATCGCCTCCCGTGCATGCATCGTCAAACGAATTGGCATTCCAAATTACCCCCCGCATTTAGGCGGAGGCAACTCGTTTGACGTTCTCCAGGACCGAAGCCATCTGGAAATTGCCTCGTGAGAGATTACACGACCAGCAGCCAGGTCCGCTTCAGCCTCGACCATAGCTTTATCATCATCAGCTTCATCAGTCGGATCGAAAATGGATGGAGCTTGTTTGGGTTTCATGCGGCGGGTTCCGGGCGAAGCTGGACGACCTCGCCCTTATAGCGGTTCACG
>VFSW01009356.1_pt1 | contig 14004 bp, 19 predicted proteins | sample 5358111 | NCBI WGS metagenome assembly VFSW01 (sample SAMN11554181, study PRJNA540505) | mine drainage metagenome | isolation source: sediment from site ElyBrook_90M | place: USA: Ely Copper Mine, Vershire, VT | collected 2017
GCACTTGGTGGGCCATCCTGGGTTCGAACCAGGGACCTCATGCTTATCAAGCATGCGCTCTAACCAACTGAGCTAATGGCCCGCACAGGTCAGAAGTATATCATAGGGTGCAAGTCCCCCTTCCGACCGATGCGGCTACCCGGATTCGTCGCCCGTTTTTAGCCGATCATCGCGATCCATTTTTTGAGGATCGCGTCTTCGTCCTTGAGCTGTGCCATCATCATTTCGTCGAGTGCCTCGAGCTCGCGTTGGAGCTCGGCCGATTCGGCTTGCGAGTTATCGAACGCGGCGCTCTGCGAGGCGACGCCCGCGTCCGCCGCGGCCGTAGCGGGGCCGGCCGTCGCGGCGCGCGCGGTTGGGCGGCTCGAACGCACCGGCGCCTGCAGCGGGGCCGTCATTCGCTGATCGTCTGGATGAACTTTTTGGTGATACCGTCGTCCGCTTTTCGCTGCGCCATTTGCACGTCGCGCAGGGTGTTGACTTCGCGCATGTTCTCGGACTGCTGATTCATCGCTTCGTCGAATGCTGTAGCCTGCGCGTCGAGCTGCTCTTGGCTGAGCATCTCTTGGGTTAGCAGGCCGGTCTGGAACATGTTGCTCTGCGCCTCGACGCCGCTAAGGGCGAGGTTCGAGCCACCGCTCACCAGCCCGCCTAACAGCGAGGGGACGGCCGATTCTAGGAGAGGTGCCAAAAAAGACATAGTTGAGACGGTGCTCCTTGCTGCGTTAGCTGGTAGATGTTTCGCCGGCGCTGTCGTCTTCGGTGTCCGAGACGAGATCGGCGGCGCTGGTTTTGTTGCCTCGTGAGTGTCCGGTCGCGTCCAATCCCCGCGCGGCGCCCCATGCCGAACCTCCCGGGTTGGGGACGGGAAGCTGCGGCGCGCGAATGGGGATCGCCATCGCCTGGCTGGCTAGGGTCGCCACGGAAGCGGCCACGCTTGCCCGCTCCGCGATGCACGATTCCAGGGTGGCCGAGGGTGGCTGCCCAGCGGCCGATACGCCGGCGATATTTCGATAATGACGCATGACGGAATCGGCATAGCCGAGGACTTGGCCGTCGCCCCAACGGGTGCTTGTGCCGCGGGCATGCGGGTCCCCGGCGTTGTAGGCGGAGAGGGCCTCGCCGACGTTCCCGCCATATCGTCGCAAGAGGCCCGAGAGCATGCGCGCGGCATAGTCGGCATTCGCGCCGGGGTCCATCGCCCGGCTACTCTTCGCAAAGGCGTGCCAGCGGTCGTCGATCTGAAATACGCCGTGCCCGTGGCCGCCGTCGCCCACGATGTTGCTCCCGGCGTTGGTGCCGGGGCCGCCGGTCTCTTGGGCGGCCACGGCCGCGAGCAGAGCCGGGTCGACCCCATGGCGGGCAGCGGCACGGGCGATTTGGGGGGCGTAGCGCACCCCCTGCTGGGCGAGCTGGGTCTGAGCGAGGGGTGGAACGATCATGGTGAACCCCCTTCACTCCGACGGTGGCGTTTGACAAGACCCCGTCCGGGTTCTAGAATGTCCTAGTTGTGTTTTGGGGGCCTCGCCGCTGGTGGGGCTTCCGTTGTGCAACGACATTCGTTATGAAGAGCCGTTCGTATAAAGTCGATATCAGCGGGTTAATCGCCGGGGGCCGGCAGACGCTGCTGGTCGACGATGTCGTGCCCATCGAGACGTTCGAGGGTATCGAGTTCCCGCAAGCGGCTCGCGTGCATCTAGAATTGCGGTACGTCGATCGCCTCCTTCATATAGAAGGCCGGGTCGATGTCGAAGCGCATGGCGAATGTGATTCGTGCTTGGAGCATATCGTGCGGACCATGTCCGTCGATATCGACGAGCGGCTCGATCCGGGTACCGGTCGTGACGACGATCCATTCGGAGAGAACAATGTCCTAACGGGCGACCGTCTGGATATCGCCGATCTGACGCAGCAAACGGTGCTGAGCGAGATCCCGATGGGATTACGTTGCAGCGACGATTGCGCCGGACTGTGCGTTACCTGCGGAATCAATCGGAACGCGAGCACTTGTTCGTGTAGTAACGGAGACTAGACGTGGCAAATCCAAAGTGGAAAACCCCGCGCAGCAAAACGCGCAGCCGCCGTGCGGCAAACTGGAAGCTCGCCCCGGTCACGATCGTGGAGTGTTCGCAGTGCCATCAGCCCAAGCGCCCGCATTTCGCATGCGGTACCTGCGGCATGTACAACGGCCGGCAGGTCGTTGAGATTCGCGACGAGCGACACGGCCAAGATCACGCCGGTCACGACCACGCCTAACCGACCGCGTTGAACCTCTCGGACCTCCGTTGCCCGAAAAGGGCGGCATGAGCTCGTTGCGCGTCGGGGTCGTCTTTCCGGGGCAGGGCTCGCAGAGTGTCGGCATGGGCGTCGATATCGCGACCCACAGCGATGCGGCGCGTGCGCTGTTCGAGCGATCGGGCGAGATTCTCGGCTACGATTTGCTCGCGTTGCAGCGCCAGGGCCCCGACGAACGACTGCGCGAGACGCAGTTCAGTCAACCGGCAATTTTTGCGACGAACGTTGCGCTCTATGCGGCCGTCGGCGCGAGCTTGGCTCCGGTCGTGAGCGCGGGCCATTCCTTCGGTGAAATCTGCAGCCTTTTCGCGGCCCAATCGCTCACGTTCGACGACGCGCTGCGCATCGTCGCGGAGCGGGCAAAAGCCATGCAGGCCGCGGCCGACGAGGCGCCCGGCGGCATGTCTGCCGTCCTGGGGCTCGAAGCGGACGCCGTCCGTACGGTCGCGCAGAAGATCGCTTCGCAGACGAAAGCGCGCGTGCAACTCGCGAATTTCAATGCGCCGACGCAGATCGTCATCAGCGGGGATCTCGCGGCGGTGCAGGCCGCGGGCGAAGCAATGCTCGCGGCGGGCGCAAAACGCGTGATCCCGTTGAACGTCTCCGGCGCCTGGCATAGCGCGTTGATGGAGCCGGCCGTCGAGCGCTTTCGCGCGGCGGTCGATAGTGTCGAGTTCTCGATTCCAAAGTTTGACGTCATTTCCAACGTCGATGCGCGGCGCTACCACGATACCGAATCGATGCGCGTAAATTTGGTTCATTCGATCACGCGCGAGGTGCTCTGGCACCAAACGGCCGAGGCGCTTCTGTCGTACAAATTAGATCTGATCGTCGAGTTCGGCGCGAGCGCGGTCCTAGGCCCGCTCTTCAGGCGCATGCCCGGGGCGCCGCCTTCGATGGTGGTCAGCGATTTCTCCGGAGTAGTGAAGCTGCGGGAACAGATGGAGGCGACGGCATGATGTTCGCAGGTAAAACGGCACTGGTCACGGGCGCGAGCCGCGGCATCGGGCGCGCCATCGCGGTGGAGTTTTCCAAGGGCGGAGCCGATGTTGCGATCGTCGGACGCGACCATGCGTCGCTCAAAGAAACGGCGGAGGCCTGCGTTCACGCGCGCATCGGCGCCCGTGCGCACGTCATTATCGCCGACGTGACCGATCAGGCCGCCGTCGAAGCCGGCGTGGCCGAAACGCTCGAGCGCTTCGAACGCATCGATTTCGCGGTTGCCAATGCCGGCCAATCGGCCGACGCCTTGCTGCTGCGCCTCAAACCCGACGTGCTCGACCAGATGCTATCGGTCAATCTGAAATCGGCATTCTACCTCTGCGGGGCGGTCGCGAAACCGATGATGAAGCAGCGTTCGGGATCGATCGTCCTGGTCTCGAGCATCGTCGGGCTGATGGGGAATGCCGGCCAATCGGCTTACGCGGCCTCAAAAGCGGGATTAACCGGCCTTTGCAAGTCGCTTGCAAAGGAGTTGGGGTCACGGAATATAAGAGTGAACGCCGTCGCGCCGGGCCTCATTGAAACCGCCATGACCGAAAAGATGCCCGACGCTGCAAGAGAGTATCTCATCAAGGCTGCCGCCCTCGGCCGACCCGGGAAACCGGAGGACGTGAGCGGCGTTGTCGCATTTCTCTGCTCAGAAGCCGCCGCATACGTGACCGGGCAAACGCTCGTCGTCGACGGCGGCGTGCTCATGTAATCGCTCGTTCCTCGCAATATAAGGAGAGGCAATGTCCACGTTCGATAAGGTCAAGAAAATCATCGTCGAGCAACTCGGCGTAGACGAGTCCGAGGTCACGCTCGAAGCGTCGATCACCGACGATCTTGGGGCTGATTCGCTCGATCAAGTCGAGCTCGTCATGGCGTTCGAGACGGAGTTCAACATCGACATTCCGGACGAAGAAGCGGAGAAAATCAAAACCGTCGGAGATGCCGTCAAACGCATCGACGACGCTACCGCCGCCGCAGGAGCCTAATTGTTCGACCAACTCAGCGACCGGTTAGGAGCGATTTTCTCGCGCCTCACCGGTCGCGGCAAACTCAGTGAGAGCGATGTCAACGAAGCGCTGCGAGAAGTTCGCATAGCGCTGCTTGAGGCTGACGTCTCGCTGGGTGCTGCCAAGGAGTTCGTCGCACGTATCAAAGAGCAGGCGATCGGGGCGAATATCCTCGAGTCCCTCTCTCCGGCGCAAACGATCGTCAAGCTCGTCCACGACGAACTCGTCGCACTCCTCGGGGGCGCCGAGGCGCGCCTGCAATTTTCGGATGCTCCACCCTCGGTCATCATGCTTGTCGGCCTCCAAGGCTCCGGCAAGACCACGCAAGCCGGCAAGCTGGCCTTGCGGCTCAAAGAACAGGGGCGCCGCACGCTCCTTGTCGCCGCCGACGTCTATCGCCCCGCCGCGATCGTGCAGCTCCAGACCCTGGGCAAACAGATCGATCTCCCGGTCTACGATCAGGGCGCCGGCGATCCGGTGAAGATCGCGCGGGACGGCGTCGCGGAGGCCCGCCGCCTGGGTATTTCCACCGTGATCATCGATACCGCGGGACGGCTGCAGATCGACGAAGCGCTGATGGACGAACTGGCGCGCATCAAAACCGCCGTTAATCCAAAGGAAATTCTGTTCGTCGCCGACGCGATGACCGGGCAAGAAGCAACGACGGTCGCCAAGGGCTTCAACGATCGCCTCGGCATCACCGGCGTCTTGCTCACGAAGATGGACGGCGACACGCGCGGTGGTGCGGCACTCTCGATTTTCTCGGTCACCGGCGCGCCGATCAAATTTGTCGGTACCGGCGAGAAGCTCTCGGCACTCGAGCCGTTCTACCCGGATCGTCTCGCCTCGCGGATCCTGGGCATGGGCGACGTCCTCACCCTGATCGAGAAGACGCAGAGCCTCTATTCGGCCGATCAAGCCAAGCAGCTCGAGCAAAAGATCGTCAAGCAGACCTTCACCCTCGACGATTTCTTGGAGCAGATGCGGCAGATGAAGAAGCTCGGCTCGATGACCGACATCCTCAAGATGGTCCCGGGTCTCTCGCGGGCGCTGCCGAAAGACTTCTCGGTACCCGAAAAAGATATGAGCCGTATCGAAGCGATCATTTGCTCGATGACGCGCCGCGAGCGCCGCGATCCCGCGCTGCTCAACGGCTCGCGTCGCAAACGCATCGCGCTAGGATCCGGCACGCAAGTATCCGACGTCAATCGGCTCGTAAAGCAATTCGAGCAGGCGCGTCAGATGATGAAACAGATCGGCGGCAAGGGCAAGGGCAAAGGTCGCCCACGCCTGCCCGTTGGCATGTTCGGCCGCTAACACCAAAACCAACGAAAGACAAGTACATACAACCATGGTAAAGATCAGGCTGCGCCGCATGGGCGCAAAGAAACAACCCACCTATCGTTTCGTCGTAGCGGATTCGCGTTCGCCTCGCGACGGACGCTTCATCGAAATCCTGGGCCATTACAATCCGCGTACGGAGCCCAAGACGGTTGAAGTCAACGCCGAAAAAGCGAAGGAATGGCTCGCCAAGGGAGCACAGCCGAGCGAAACCGTTCGTCGTCTCTTCGCCGAGAAGGGCATCATGGAGCGCGGTTTCGTTTCCGACGTGAAGCGCAAGCCGAAAAACGAAGGCAAAGAATAAATGAGCGCGTTCGATGACGAGTTTGGCCTGTTCGGTGAAGAATCCGAAGAGCGGGCGGAACGTCGATCGACGCTTGGGGCGCGCAGTATCGCATCGGGCGAGACCGTTATTAACGACGTCGAACCCGAAGAGCCGCGTCCACCAAGAACCGAGCGTCGCGAACGAGCACCCCAGCGCGGCAATACCGACTATGACGACCGGCGGCGTGCTCCGTCGCGAAATCGTCAACCGAGCGACCCGTGGGCGTCGCAGCGTCGCGCAACTGAATTATTGGAATTTCTCGCCAAGAAGCTGGTTGCCAAACCCGAAGCCGTAACGGTCGAACTCTTCCAAGACGAAGAGGGAAAGCCCGTGATCGAGCTCGTGGTCGATCCCGAGGATTTGGGCAAGGTCATCGGCCGCAGCGGCCGCGTCGCACAATCGTTGCGTACGATCGCGCGCGCAACGGCCGAAGGGCGCGTGAGCATCGATATTCTCGATACCGAAGAGGCCCAAGCGGCTCCAGATGACGACGCCGAAGGCTGATCTGCCGATCGGCCGCATCGCCGGCATCTTCGGGCTGCGCGGAGAACTCAAGTGCGATCCGACAACGTCGGGTCGCACCATTTTTTCGCCCGGCGCGACGCTGCGGTGCACGATCGACGGCCACTCGCAAGAGCTGACACTCGAGAGCGTTCGCGAACATAAAGGGCGCTTATTGGTTCGTTTCGCAGGGGTCGGCGATGCGACGTCCGCGCAGACATTGATCGGCGCGATGTTTTTCGCGCCCCGCGAGCGTTTGGACGTCGCCGCGGACGAGTATCTCGATATCGATCTGGCCGGATGCGAGGTTTTCGGGATGGACGGCAAGCGCTACGGCACCGTCGAACGCGTGGAGCACTATCCCCTCAACGATATGTTAATCGTCGATGGGCGCATGCTCCCGATGGTCAAGGCCTTCATTCGCGAGATCGATATTGTCGCCCGGCGCATCGTCGTCGACGTCCCGCCCGGCTTGCTCGACGACGACGCGATCGGTGAGCTATAGGTCACGCCTAACTGGTAAGACGCGGAAAAAACGACGGCGCGATCGTGGGGAGGATACCCCTTATGGGCATGATAAAAGCAGAGGATGCGGGACTGCTGTTGGAGCGACGTTGCCTAGTCTTTGGGTGATGTTGATCGTCGGTTTGCTTGCCGCCATTGCCGGCTATAGCCAGGGATTAACGGGGTTTGGCTTCGCCCTAGTCTTTACTCCCCTCGCCTCGCTGCTACTCCCGGCTCAGGAAGTCGTCCTGTCGGCGCTGATCGTTGGCGGGATTATGGGAATTCTCGTCGTGCTCGAAACGTTACGCTGGCTGCCATGGCGCCGTTCGGGGCCGCTGCTGCTCAGTGCGGCTGTGGGAGCGCCGTTCGGCGTAGCGGTGCTCGTGGTCTTCAACGCGGGCGCTTTGCGCGTGTTGCTGGCGATCACCGCGCTCTGCATGGCGGCGGCGTTTATCATCGCTCGCCCCGCACCATTCCGGCGGGAGGGCATGGCGCTCTCGGTAGCGGGCGCGTTGGGTGGCTTCCTGAACGGCTGCACGAGCATGGGTGGGCCGCCTGCAGCTCTGGCGATAGCGAATCAGCGATGGGGCGTGCTCGAGAGCCGCGGAGCGTTAGCGATGTTCAACCTGGTGAGTTTTGCCGTCGGCTTGGCCGCCGCGAAACTCTTTGGAATTCTCCACGGTGGTTCGTGGCTGATGGCCGTCGTCTTGGTAGCGCCCGCCGTTGTCGTAACTGTCGGCGGAGCGTTGAGCGCCCGTCGCATCTCCGCCATCCGCTTTCGCAAAGTGCTCATCGGTGCCGTTGCGGTTAGTGCCGTTTCGACGCTGGCGGGGGCGTTATGGCCCCGCTGACTGCATAAGAGTAGCGATTGCTTACCCGTTGTTATCCGGATGCGCCGACTGATAGGCTTTGACCGTGGTCTCGACGGCTTTTTGTAGATCGTCGTTGGTCGCTTGCGTATGGTAGAGAGTAGCGCCGAAGCAGGCATAAACGTCGAGCGCAAACGTGCTGCTCGTGTGTGCGCGGAATCCACCCCCGACGCGCTCTTGCTTGAGCGTCCCCGTTACGATCGTATTGTTGCGATTGGTGCCGCAAATCGAATTCGCCTGTTTTGATGGGTTCGTGACCGCGATAGTCGGCACCGCGACGTTGTAGTACACGCCGAGCCCACGCATCAGATCGTTCGTCGCCTCGGTGAGCATACCGCTGGGAGCCGTTCCGGCGACGCGCACGACAATCATGCCGCGGCTGGGTTTAGGCGGAATGACCGGTGCCGGCGTAGCCTTCGTTTTTGTATCGTGCTTGAAGAGCGACTGCACCATGCCGCCGATCCCGCCTAGATTCATTTGCGCGCCGTTCGTGGACGTCGGCGCCGGCGTCGAATTGGGAGCCTGTTGGGCAAGGCCTTGGGTATCGAGGCCCGAGGCCTCCAATACCACTGTTCTGGCTTGAACCGCGAGCGACGCGGCATCGTTCACGTCATAAATTTGGCCGGATTGAGAGTAGGTGATAATGCCGCTATTGACGGTGACGATCTGCTCGACGATGGCCGCTCCGCTCCCCAGGGTCGTCATGTAACCGCTAATGTAATAGTCGGCCTTTTTTGATTTCGCATAGGTGAGGTAATCGGCGCGCTTAACGTTGGTGCCGATCGCCGCGACCGTGACGCCGGGCGAAGAACCGATCACCTGCGCATAGATCTGCGCGACCTCGAGCCCAACCTTGGGCTGCAGCGTTCCGCTTTCATCAAAGGGGTAGATCACAACGGAGACCTGGCCGCTCGCCGCCGGCGATGGAGCAGGGCTTGGTGTTACGAGCGCTCTGGGAGCCGGGGAAGGCCCGGCTGCAACCAAGGCAACACACGAGCACAGGATCATCACACCGAAGAGGCGACGCACGGGACTCCTTCCAAGTTAGTCTGAATCGATCATGGTAACGAACGCACGCAATGCAGCGTTCGTTTCGGCCGGGTTCTCGACCATGGCGAGATGCCCGGTATCGGCGAGTATTCGCGCTTTCGCCCCGGGAACCCGGTCGGCGATAAATTGTGCGAATTTCGGCGGTGTCATCACATCCTTTTCGCCGCAAATCGCCAGCGTGGGGACGCCGATGTTCGCCAGACGTCCGCTTGCATCGAAGGCATCGCAAGCACGGAAATCGCGAATCGTCTGGGCCTGCCCCACCCCCGTGAGCATGGCAACCGCGGCGGCGGTCCGCTCCGGCGTCGGGTTGGCGAAAAAATATCCGGCCAGCATCTGCGTGGCGGCGGGGAAGTCGTCCTCAAGGGCGTCGAAAATTTCGGGCGCGACCCGCAGCTTCGCCCCCGAATCAACGAGGACGATGCCGCGAACGCGCGGATTCTGGCGTAGCGCGATCTGCAGTGCGACGGCTCCGCCCATCGAGTTGCCGCACAGGACCGCTTCGCCGACTTCGTGATTTTCGAGTTCGCGCTCGATGGCATCCGCAAACGCCTCGATCGTATCGGGCGAGCCGGGTCTCCCGTGGCCCGGTAGCGACGGGGCGATCGATTCGGGAAACGAGCGCCGTTGTGCCTCCCATACCTCGCCCGTGCATCCGGCGCCATGAATAAAGACTAATCGCATCGGTTATTGTCGCTCCATAGCGATGGGCGGCGCCGTGCGGGCGCCTACCTCATCGAGAATACTCGTGCCGCCGCGATTGCGCGCTGCCCATGCCGCGCAAAATTCGGCGCCGTAGAGAAAAATCGAGCCGATTACATAGAACCAGAGCAGTAGAACCAGCGGGACCGATAGCGCGCCGTAAATATGGGAGAACGGCACGTGCAAGGTATATTGCGTAAACGCGAATTGCAGCACCGGCCAAGAAAGCGCGGTTACGGAAGCTCCCGGAAGAGCAAAGCCCCAGGTGAGTTTTTTGTTGGGTAAAAAACGATAGAGGGCCATCGAGATAACGAACACCAAGACGATGGAAATAAGGTAGGCCGAGAAATGCGTGAGGTTCTGCCGGTCGCTGATATTGGCGATCGCCATAACGATCGAGAGCGATATCGGGAGCGCCATCGCAATAATCAATAGCGTTCCGATCGCGGGAAGCATCACGATCGAGAGCAGGACGCTATGGAAGAAGGGGCGCCCCTTGGGCACGTTGAGCGAGCGGTCGAGCGCAACCGTGATCCCCATAAAGAGATTTTTCCCGGACCAGAGGATGAACACGAGTGCGATGAGGCTCGATATGCCACGTCCGTAAATATACGACTGGAGATTCGCGGCGATGAAATCGTGTAACGCCGGCATCACCGTATCGAAGAATACCAGCACGCGGTGCTCGGCGTTGGGATAGATGTACGAGGCGAGCGTTACGACCAGCACCACGAGCGGAAACAGCGCAAAGAGCGCGTTGAAAGCGACCGCCTGCGCGAGAAAGGCGCATCCGTCGCGCGAAAAACGAACCCCCGCTTCGCGCAGGGTAGAAAAGACTCGCTTCATCCGATGCGGTATATCGCGAAGTTGTGGCGGTATTCCCACCCCCTGCGGCAGTAACGATCCTTATCAACGGCGCTCCCGTAGCGGCGTATATCCAACCCTACCTAGCTCGCGGTCGCACGCTGGCTCCGGTCCGTCCGTTCGCAACCGCGCTGGCGGGGCGCGTATGGAACGATGGGGGCGTGCTCGTGCTGCAGCGCGGCAGCCGAACGGTGCGAATTCGCATGCTCGCACGCATGCCGGATGCCCTCGATCGGGCCTATATTCCGATCGCCCCGATTCTACGTGCGCTAGGGGCGCAGGTTCGCTATGATGCGCGCCGGCGCGTGGTCGAGGTGCGGTTTAGGAGCGCGATGCCGGTCGCAGCGCCTACCCCGTTCAACCCGTCCGAACGCCGGTTGCCCATGCGAGCGATATTTACGCCCGCACCGGTCGCTACCGAGCGTCCGCGTTGGACCGGCCCGGCCATCCCCCGGCGCACGCCGATCCCGTTCACCGGTCCAACGCCCATTCCGCCGGGACGGCCGGTCACTCCGCCTTCGGCACGCGTCGGGCGAGGAGGTTGAGCGCAGCGAGCACCACGGCGACGGCAAGCGCGATCCAGATCTGCATCGGGTCGGTTAAAACGCTCAGCCCGAACACCCGATCCAGAGAATAGGCCCCATAGCCGCCGAAGGCGAGGGCTACTCCCGCTGCGATGTACAAGACATTCATTTCGACGCCGCCGTTCTGCGCGAACCAACCCTTGGACACGTGAACGGAAAACATTGCTACCAGCATGACCATTACCAGGAGGACGGGGCCTAAAGCCCCACCGAGGCCGAGGAAGATCAGCAGGCCTGCGGCGAGCTCGCCGGCCGATGCAAGCAGGGCGAAGAGTCGCCCGGGTCGGAATCCCAGTTGCTCGAAGAAGCCTCCGGCGTTGAGGAGCCCCGGGCCACCGAACCAGCCGAACAGCTTTTGCGAACCGTGAGCGGCGAAATAGAGACCCACAATGATCCGAACGAGTAACATTGCAACGTCCACAGCCGAGCGACCTCTCATCTTGCATTAGCAAGCTACTTATGGTAAGCTGGTCGGTAGAATAACACAGGATGAATTTTGATGTCAAGCGATCTGCATGAACCCCTCCACGCGCCCGACGGTACCCTCTGCCCGCGGTTCCACAAGGCGGTGGAACTGATCGGTCGCCGGTGGACCGGTTCGATCGTACGCGTGCTCCTAGGCGGCCCCCGGCGCTTTAACGAGCTGCTCGCGGCGATTCCCGGCATCTCGGATCGGCTTCTGACCGAACGCCTGCGCGAACTCGAAGGTGAGGGCCTGATTTCCCGCGAGGTTGCTTCGGGATCGCCCGTTCGCGTGACGTATCAGTTGACGTGTTCCGGCCACGAACTCCAGGAAGCGCTCGACGCCCTGGGGCGCTGGGCCGAGCGCTGGATTTCGGTCAGCGCGTAAGGCTCTTTACCAGCACGAACCGGATGCCCGCAGCTTCGAGCTCGGGATAGAGAGCCGTCACCGCCGCCAGCGTAGTCGGGCGCGGGTGGCCGATCGCAATCGCACTCCCAGTCCGCTCCGCGATCGCGGCCGCCTCGCGTAACTGGCCTTCGGTATAGGCGAGGTTGGCTTTGTCATCGAGAAAGACGTCGCGGGAAGCGCTGGGCACTCCGTCAGAAGATGCGACCTCTGCCGCGACCGACGCGGCGATGGTGCGCGAATCGATGAAGAAGAGCCCCGGGTGTTCCGCGAGTACGCCCATGACGTCGTCCATTACCCGCCGGCTCGAGGTCGCTTTGCTGCCTTCGTGGTTATTGACGCCTTGCGCCAACGGCACTTGCGCGAGATCGGCCTGAGTCTGGGCGGTGATCTGAGCGTTGCTCATGCTGGTTTTGATCTCGCCCGGGCCCGGATATATCTCCGATATCGGCTCCATCGGCAAGTGCAGCATGACGCCTTTCCCCGCAGCCGAGGCTTCGCGCGCGATCGTCGCCGTATAATGGACGTAGGGTAACACAGCTAGGGTCAATGGAATGGGGAGCGCGACGAAGCCGCGCTCGGTGTCTATCCACTGCCCGCAATCGTCGATAATCAGGGCGAGTTTTGGCCCGCCGGTGATCCCGGCGCGATGCGGCGTCGGAGCCACGGGCGCGGAGGGTGCGAAAGTCGCGGGCGGCGACTCCACCGGTGCAGGCGTGGGTGATGCGCTCGGAGCGAGAGCGGGGCTCGGAGTCGCTGCGGGCGTCTCCTGAACGGGCGGCGGCGTTGCTTCCGTGGCAACGTGTCGCCCACTCGGCTTGCGAGCCGTCGGATGAAAGAACGCCCACCCGAGGGCGAGCGCGACGAGCAAAATGAGCATAGGCGCGACCCATGCAGGGATCGAGCGACGCTTCCGACGAGACGACTTCCTTGGCACGAGGGACGCACGTTCGGCATCGTGCAGACCCTTCTTGCCGCAGTCAAGCGCAACTTAAAGTAGCCTACTTGACAAAAGTAAGTTGTAGGTTCTATGCTGGCTACTAAAGATAAGCTGTCGTAGGAGGTATCTATGTCGTCCGCACTCTTTAAGCGAGGGATCGTCGCCGGAATTATCGGTGGAATCCTGATCGATACATTTCTGATCGTCGTTGGGCACCAGAAGATTCCCGGACTCTGGCAATTCGTGGCGTCCACGCTTATCGGCCCGGTTGCGTTCACGTCGACGTCGTATGCGTTCGTCGGGCTGCTGATGCACTTCGTCATCTCGATCGTTTGGGCGGTCTTGTATGCCTACGTCTACCAGGCCATGAACCAGCTCTCGAATTGGATTCTCGGAACGATCGCCTGGGGCATCGTCGTCGATGTGGTGATGCAAGGCGTGCTTGCAGCACGCGGCGTCGCGCCGTTTACCCTGGGTGGAGTAATCGCCGGGCTCGTCCCCCACGTGATCTTCTTTGCATTGCCCGTCGCGTACTATCTCTCGCGTACCCCCGCTAGCGCGCGTCGTTGACCGCACGTCCGTTAGAAGGCCTGCGGGTCGTCTCGCTGGCGACGAATATTCCGGGGCCGCTCGCATCGGCGCGGCTCTTCGCACTCGGAGCGAGCGTCGTCAAGGTTGAGCCGCTGCGCGGCGACGCCCTGGAGCAAGCGGCTCCGTCGTGGTACGCGCAGTTGTGCGAAGGCCAATCCGTCCACCGCATCGATGCGCGCTCGGCTGCCGGCGGGGCGTATCTCGCGGGAGAGCTAGCGCGGGCCGATGTACTCGTAAGCGCTATGCGTGCAAGTGCGCTCGAGCGCTTGGGACTGGGCTGGAGCGAGCTGCAAACCCGCTACCCGCGCCTTTGCCATATCGCCGTTTTCGGCGAAGCTCCGCCATTCGATTCGCGGGCCGGGCACGACTTGACGTACCAGGCCCGCGCGGGACTGATCGCCCCTCCGGCATTGCCCCGCACGGTCCTCGGCGATCTTGCGGCCGCGGAACGCGCCGTTAGCGCCGCGCTCGCGGCCCTGCTTCTTCGTGAGCGCACGGGCCAGGCGACGCGGTATGACGTCGCGATCGTCGATGCCGCGCAAGATTTCGCGGCCCCGCTGATACACGGGC
>VFSW01009357.1_pt1 | contig 14004 bp, 10 predicted proteins | sample 5358111 | NCBI WGS metagenome assembly VFSW01 (sample SAMN11554181, study PRJNA540505) | mine drainage metagenome | isolation source: sediment from site ElyBrook_90M | place: USA: Ely Copper Mine, Vershire, VT | collected 2017
CAACAGCCTCGGCTTCTCGGTCCTCACCGACGACTGGGGGCTCGGCGAGGATCAGGAGGCGGGCAACAACAACGACCAGAGCACGGACTATCCCGACGATTCGAAGAAGAACGCTCACTTCACATCCCTCGCCGCCGAGACCTACAAGGACCTCACCCTCACCTCGACGACGCCCGAGCAGCCGCAATGGATGTCGATCGGGACCGGCGCAGGCGTGATCGTCGATCCGCCCGGAGTCGGCGGGCCACTGAGCCCCATGGGGCCGGTCCTCGACTCGAAGTACATGACGTCCCTCGTGACCTACGAGGGGGAGGACAAGAACGGTCCGGACGACACCTCCGGCGGCCCGATCCTCCGCGACTCGACCCTCTCGAACACCGAAGGCGGCGACCAGCCCTCGGAGACCTACCCGGAGCACTACAACAAGATCGCGCCGCAGTCGGCGGACAGCGCGACGTACGACGCGGACATGGGAACGGGCCAATCGAACGGCCCGGCGCGCACGAACACCTACCTGGCCCTGTGACCGCGGCGCTCCTGATCGCGTGCCTCGCCGGAGGGGCGGCCGCTCCCGACGACCCCTCGGCGGAGGCGAAGTCCCGCATGTGGGAGGTGCTGGGTCAGTTCGACTCCTTCCCGGGGGCCGAGCCCTACCCCGTGGCGGATTCGATGGAGGCCCGCGGGGCGACCTTTCGCAGCGCGGGGTTCGCCACGAGTGCTTCGGCAGAAGCGGTGGTCGCCTTCTATCGGCGTGCGTTCGAGCGCCAGGGGCTGCTGGTCTTCGAGCAGCCCGCGGAGATGACTCAGTTCCTCGGGCTCTCCGCGTTCGACCACAAGAGCGACATCGAACGGACCGTGGTCGTGTTTCCCGGCAACGGCGGCGCGACCCGGGTGATCCTGAGTCTCTCCTCCGGCCATGAGCTCGATCAGGTGGCGCAAAAGCCGGAGGTCGATCAGACCGGCGGTCTGCCCGTCCCCGCCAACGCAAGGGCCATGCGGTCGGACTCGAAGGACGGCCAGCGCCGGACGACGAGCGTGTCGTTCAAGGCCGTGATGGAGAGCAGCGCCTTTTTGCCCTGGGCGCAGGGGCAGCTCCAGATGCAGGGCTGGGTGGGCGAGAGTCGGTCGGACGAGCCCGCCGGGCAGACGCTGCGCTTCCGGCGCGGCTCCGAGGCGCTCGAGCTGGAGTTGGTCGCGCTGCCGGGAGCGGTGTCGGTGACGTATCTGATGTTGCACTAAGGGTGAGGCAGAGGGGGCCGCGCCCCTCTCCGGTCAACCCTCGCGCCGCAGCCCCACGCCGAAGAACCCGTCGGTCCCCTGGTGCTGGGGCCACAGACGGAGCGCGGTCTCGGATCCCGCGGGCCCGCGCGCGGCGATCGCCGCGTGGACCGGTCCGCCGAGGAGCTCGCGCGGCGAGACGGGAGCGAAGCCGGCGCCCTCGAGAAACGAGGCCACCACCGCCTCGTTCTCGGCCTGGAGGACGCTGCAGGTGGCGTAGACGAGGAGCCCCCCCGGCCGGACCAGCTCCGCCATCCGTCGGAGGATTGCGCGCTGAAGCCCCGCGTGCTCGGCGATCGAGGCCTCGGTGAGCCGCCGCCGCGCGTCGGGGTTTCGCCGCAGGGCACCGATGCCGCTGCAGGGGGCGTCGACCAGGACCGCGTGGGCCTTGCCGCTGAGCTGGGCCACGGCTTCCGGGAAGGGGCCCGTGGCCGGGATCAGGGCGCTGCGCACGTTGTGGGCCTGCGCGCGGCGCGTGCGCGGCCGGAGCTGGGCGAGCCGCTTCGCGTTCGAATCCAGCGCCCACAGCTCGCCCTTGTTCCTCATCTCCGCTGCCAGCGCGAGCGTCTTGCCCCCGCCGCCCGCGCACGCATCGACCACGATCTGTCCTGGGCGCGCGCGGCAGAGGAGCGCGAGGAGCTGGCTGCCTTCGTCCTGCACCTCGAACCAGCCCTGCTTGAATTGAGGGAGCCCGAAGACGTTGGTGTTCTCCGCGAGCGTGAGGCCCCAGGGGGACAGCGGGGTCAGATCCGCGCCGATGCCGCCTTGCGTGAGCTCGGCGAGGAGCGCCTCGCGGGTGCCCTTGAGCAGATTCGTGCGCAGCGTGAGCGGCGCGCGCTGGTTGAGGGCGGCGAAGAGCGCCTCGGTCTCCGCGGCGCCGATCTCGGCCGTGAGCCGCTGCGCGAGCCAGTCGGGCAGCGAGTGGCGGAGCGCCGCTTGGCTCTCCGGCGTGGCCGCCCCCGCGAGGTTGGCCTCCACGGCCGAGGGCAGCTCGGAGATCGCGCGCTGAAGCGCGCCCGTGAGCTTGAGATCGAAGGTCTGCCCCTCGAGCAGCCAGTGGCCGGCGAGCATTGCCGCGTGAATCTGCGAGCTCGGGAAGTCCGAGAGCGCCTTCGCGCCGAGCCCGCGCTGGAGCCCCGCCCGCAGCCCCTGCTCGCGGCGCAAGAGGCCGTAGACCGCCTCGGCCACCGCGCGGCGCTCGCCGCTGAAGAGCGTGCGCTCGCGGCGCAGCACGCGCGAGAGCGCCCGGTCGGCGAGCTGCCCCTCCTCGAGCACCAGGGCCAGCACCTCGAGGGCCGCGGCCTGGATTCGTTCGGGCCGGCGGCGTTCGGCGAGGCCCGTCTTGTCGCCGGGAGCGTCGGCGGGCTTGCGGGCCGATTTGTGGGCCGGTTTGTGGGCCGGCTTGTGGGATCGGGGTGGGGTGGACATCCAGCCCAAGCTTATCCCACAGAATTCGGCCGCGACTGCAGTAGAGTGTCGCTCCTCAATGGCCAATTCCACCTATGCCGTCGTCGGCGCCAGCAGCCTCCTCGGAGGAGAGATCCTTCGGGCCCTCGAAGCCCACCCGGGCGTGACCCTCCTGCCGCTCTCCGAGAAGGCCGCCGGCACCGAGGTGACCTTTCGTGGCAGCGACCTGCTGGTCGAGGAGCTCGACGCGGACGCCGTGGCGCAGAAGCCCGACGCGGTGATCTTCGCGACGGGCGCGGCACGCTCCCGCCGCTGGGCCCAGAAGTTCGTGGCCGCGGGCGTCCGGGTGGTCGATGCGTCCTCCGCCCACCGGCTGGAGCCCGGGGTGGCGCTGGCGGGGTACGGTCCCCGACCCACCGGCAAGCACCTGGCGATCCCCAGCGCCGCGGCGCTCGCGGCGGCGCGGGTGGTGGGCCCGCTCCTCGCGAAGGCAAAGGCGCCGCGGCTCGCCGCCTCGCTGCTCGTTCCGGTGAGCGGTGCGGGGCAAGCGGGGGTCGTCGAGCTCTCGCGGCAGACCGCCGGCCTCCTGGGGGGGCGCCCCACCAAGGCCAGGCGCTTTCCGCACCGCATCGCGTTCAACGTGATCCCCGAGGTCGGCGAGACCGCGGGCAGCGAGGCCTCGACCATCGAGCGCGCCTTCGAGGCCGAGCTGCGGCGGCTCGTCGGCCGCGAGACGCTCCCGATCGCCGTCACCGCGCTGCGGGTTCCGATCTTCTTTGGCCTCACGCTGGTCCTGAGCGGCTCGACCGGGGAAGGGGACGCGGCGGCCGAGCTTCGCAAGCAGCTCTTGGGGCACGGCCCCAAGGGGGCGGTCAAGCTCCTCGAGGGGCCGAAGATCTACCCGATGCCGCTGCTCTCGGTCGGGGACTCGAACGTCCTCGTGGGTCGCATCCGCGGAGACGGGGCGGGCGGCTTCCAGCTCGTCGCCACAGTGGACGCGCTTCGGCTCGTCGCCGAGGCCGCGGTCGCCGCCGCCATCGCCGTGGTCTGACAAATTGGCACGCCGCGGTCGACTCACGGCTCGGCGGCTGCCAAAAAGTCCGGTCCTTTTTGTGCCTAAAGGTCCGCAATCTCTTGTAAAAGTGGCAGGTTCGTCGCGGCCCCGGTTGGCCTTCTCCTTGCTATGGCACTACCCTCGATGCAGATGAGACCCCTCCTGTTTGGCGCCGCTGGGCTCTGCGGCCTCGTTGCCTTGGTTGCGAGCCTCCCTGCACGAGCGCAGACGGCAAACATCAGCGTGAGCGTCAACGGCACGGTGACGACCCCGGGGACCTACCAGAGCGCCAATGTCTTCCTCGCGACCTGCAACGGCACCGAGGTCTACAACTCGACTGCGGGTGACCCGGCCATCAAGCAGCTCACCTGGACCCCGCAGACGAACGACACGATCTTCTGGGACACCGCGGCCGACTGCAACACCGGCAACACGGTCACCAACGATGCTGGTGGGATCATCAGCGGCAGCGACACCACCGGCCCCATCACACCGCTGCCCTCCACGGGCTCCGCGATCTATGGCGTGGGGGCCGGCAACGTGAGCATCGATCTCCGGCAGGTCCTCTCGAGCTTCCTGTCCGTGATGCAGCCCGCGATCCACTATGACGGCGGCGCTGGTCCCTGTTACCCGCCGTCGGGACCGACGCCACCGCTCTACGTCTGCATCACGCAGTCTCAGAGCAGCTACAGCGGCTTCAACCCCTACGGGGGCGGCTCCTCCCTGTCGATCGCCTGGTACATGCAGGTCATCTACGACACCAATCCCCCGCCCGCGCCGACGGGGCTCACCGGCACCTCCGGGGACGGCAACGTCAGCCTGAACTGGACCTACAGCAGCGCGGCGCTGGCCCCCGATCACTACCTCGTCTACTACCAACCGGACCCGACGCCCGGGATCACCCCAAACTCTGACGGCACCTGCACAGGCTCAAGCTTCGCCCGGCAGCAACTCTGGCGCCACTGGACGGCCGGTGATGGAGGCTGCGACGCGGGCGTGGACGACGCGGGCAACTGTCTGGCTCAGCCTGACGCGGGGGGGCCGGTGGACAATACTCCCGGTGTGTGCGGCGGGTGCCAGGCGTTCACGGACTGCCAGAACTCCACGTCCAGCATCTGCCTCGTCGACTCGCTGGGGAACACCTACTGCTCCAATTCCTGTGACCCCGACGCGGGCTTCCTCCCGTCGGGTGGCAACCTGGGTTGCCCGCTCGGCTTCGCCTGTCTCCACGCCACCGACATCAACGGCAGCCGCGCCGGGACCGCCTGCGTGGCCACCGACGACTTCTGCCGGCCGAGCGCCACCACCTGCGGCGCCTGCGTCACCGCCTCAGACTGCTGCAGCAATGGCGTCTGTGCCGCGTCGGTCGATGGCGGCGTGCCATTCTGCGCGCTCCCCTGCGCGGATGGCGGCGTGAACGGGAACGGGGCAGGCGCCTGTCTGGGCGACACCTCCTGCCAGGCGATCGCCAGCGGCTCCTTCTCGAACCAGGTCTGCGCGCCGACGTCCGGCAACTGCTACGACCCCACGCCGCTCTCTGCTGTCCTCGACGGTGGGGGGCTCGCCCTGAACGCGGGCACCGACGCCGGCCTGGGGGGCTCGGGGATCACTCCCACCAGTTGGCAGAGCGCGAACATCCCGTCCACCAGCTCCAGCGCCCAGATCAACGGACTGACCAACGGGGTCTGCTACGACCTCGTGGTGCAGACCATCCTCGCGGACGGCACCCAGGGCGAGGTCTCGAGCGCGATCGTCCTCGCGCCAGTGTTGAACTACAACTTCTGGCGCCTCTACCCGGGCGCGGGCGGTACGGACCAGGGGGGCTTCCACTGCCAGCAGGGCGGAGGCGCGACCGGCGTGCTCGCGGCGATGGCCGGCGTCCTCGGGCTCGGGCTCGTCCGGCGGCGCCGGCGTCGGAGCGTCAAGCCGCGGCTGGGGCCAGGCGCGTGAAGGTGTGGGTCGCTGCTGCGCTGGTCGCCGCGTTCTCCTGGGGCGCAGGGTCCTTGGCCCTCGCGCAGGAGGAGGGGCAAGACCAGCCTCCCAGCGCCTATGTCCGACCACATACGTGGCGCGCCGAGCTGAGGTTCTCGACCACCTATTTCCCGTACCAGATCGACCAGGGACTCAAGCAGCAGACGTTCTATCCCGACGGACTTGGCACCGCCGCGGTGAGCAGCGGTCCTTTCGGCGCGCTCTACGGGGGCCGCCATCGGCTGCTCGGGGAAACCGAGGTCGACCGGGATCTCCTCACCGGTTTTGGTTCGCTCGGCGTGGGCGTCGGGTTCTCCTACGCGGAGTTCTACGGCACCGGCTATCACGTGGATCGGGGCGTCTACGTGGGGAGCGGCGATGGCTCCGGCTTTCACCTGGGGCAGGCGAGGCTGCTCGCGATCTACCGCTTCGACTACTTCGTGCCCAGCGGCATCCCGCTGGTCCCCTTCGCCAAGGCGGGGCTCGGCTGGGCCTACTACTGGAACCAGCTCTCGAGCGGCAAGCTCACCCCCAACGTGAGCGGGAACGGCAACTCGCAGGGGCTCGTCACCGGGGTCGAGGCCTCGCTGGGGCTCTCGCTGCTCCTGGACGTGATCGATCCGGTCCTCTCGCGCGATCTGTATCAGGACCTCTCCATCGCCCACACCTACTTGAACGGCAGCTACACCTGGCAGGACTACGAGAACGGGCCCAGCGACCTGGTGCACGCGATCTTCAACGGCGGCGCGAAGGCCTCCCCGGCCCTGAACCTCTCAACCGGGTTCTTCGACTTCGGCGTGTCGGTGGAGTTCTAGCCGCTACTTCAGCGCAGAGCCCGTCGCCTGCTCGAGCGCATAGACCGCCGCCCAGTAGCTCTCGAGATCCTGCCGGTACTCCAGATTCGTCGCGATGAACGTCCGCTCGGCGTCGAGGAAGTCCAACAAGGACGCCGCCCCCTTCTGGTACATGAGCTGCTCGAGGTCCCGCGCCGTCTTCGACGCGGCGAGGAGCTCGCGCTCCATCCGCTTCACCAGCTCCCGGGCCGCGACATAGGCTGCGTAGGCCTGGCTGACGTCCGCGACCACCTGGGCGCGCGCCTTCGCCTCCTGCAGCTCGGCCGCGCGGAGGTTCGCCTCCGCCCGCTGGATCTCGCCCTGCTGCTGGTAGAAGACCGGCAACGGCGCCGAGAAGCCCACTGAGAGCGTCGGCGGCCCCACCACGCCGTTCGGCACGGTGAGGTACTGCTGGGAGTAGCCGACGTTGAGCGAGACGTCCGGCACGCGCTGCCTCTGGGCCTGGGCCACCGCGAGCGCGAGCTGCTCGCGGGTGGCCGTCGCGGCCCGTACGTCCGGCCGGCGCTCGAGACCGCGCTGGACGAGCGCGTCGGGGGGGGCGCCATCGACCTCGGCGAGGGGGCGATAGCTGAGCTCGCCCGCCAGCGTGAGGTCGAGCGCGTGGCTGCGTGAGCCCAGGAGGAAGGCCACCGCCGCCTTGGCCTGACCGACCTGGCTTCGCGCCTGCGCCTGGGCCTGCTCGGCCTCGAGCGACGCCACCACCATGCGCGACAGATCGGCCTGAGTGATGTCCCCCTTGTCGTAGCGCAGCTGGGTCTTGCGCCGAGACTCGGCGTAGCTCTCGAGGACCTGGGTCGCGAAGTCGAGATTCGCCTGGGCGAGGAGCGCCTGCGCGAAGGCGGTGCGCAGCTGGGTGCGCAGCGTGCGCTCGGCGTCGGCCCGCGAGAGCCGCGCGGCCTCGAGTGCCTTTTGGGCCACGTCGATGCGCAGCCCGCGCTTGCCGGAGAGCACGTCGGCGAGGGCGGCGTTGTCGGAGAGGCCCGCGCCCCAGCCCGGCACCGCCGGCGTGGCGTACGAATCCGTGGGGCCTCCGATGGGGAAGCCGTAGACGAAGCTCGCCGAGAGCGTCGGGTTCTGGACCACCTCCGCCGCGCGCAGGTCCCCCTCGGCCCCCTGGACCTGGGCCTCGGCGATCAAGAGATCGAGCCCATGGGCTCTGAAGATGTCCTCCGCGGCCTCGAGGGTGAGCGGGGTTGGCAGCACCGGCTCGGCGCCGGGCGCGCTGGCGTGCAACAAGCAGGCGAGGGCGATCGCGGTCCACATGGGTCAGGTGCTCCCAGGGGCGTCGGCGCGGACAGCCGGCGGCTCAGGGGTGCCGGACCGGTCGGGTCCGTGCAGCAGCGTCAGCAGCGCAGGCAGCACGAGCCGAGGGAGCACCGCGAGCATCAGCGCTCCGCCGATCACCACGACGGCGAGGGGTTTCTGCGTCTGGGAGCCGATCGCGTTCGACAGGGCGGCGGGGATGAGCCCCAGCATCGCCACCAGCGTGGTCATCAACACCGGCCGAAGGCGCCGCTGCGAGGCGAGCTCGATCGCCTCGGGCCACGGATGGCCGGCGAGCTGCAGGCGCTGGGCGTAGCTCACGATGAGCAGGCCGTCCTGGATGGCGATGCCGAAGATCGAGATGAACCCCATCGCGGCGGAGATGCTGAAGTTGATGCCCGTGACGAAGAGCGCGAGAAAGCCGCCGGTGGAGGCGATGGGGATGTTGCAGAGCACGACCAGCGCCTGGCGGAAGCGGCGCACCGCGGCATAGACCAAGAGCGCGATCAGGAGCAGCGTGAGCGGGACGATCAGGAGCAGCCGCGCATTTGCCTCGCGGAGCTGGTTGATCTCCCCCGACCACTCGAAGTGGACGTCGCGCGGCCAGCCCTCCTTCAGCCGCCGGGCGTCCACGCGCGCCTGCGCCTCGTCGATGGTGCTCGCCAGATCGCGGCCGCGGACGCTGAACTTCACCGGCACGTAGCGCTTGTTCTGCTCGCGGTAGATCAGGGCCGGCCCCTCCTCGAGCGTCACGGAGGCGACGTTCGCGAGGGGAATCTGCGCCCCCCCCGGCGTGGCGATGGGAATCTCCCGCAGCCGCGCCACGTCCGCCCGGTAGGCCGGGAGCCAGCGGACCGTGAGGTCGAACCGCTTCTCGCCTTCGTAGACCTGCGTGACCGCCTGGCCTCCGACCGCGACCTGGACCTGAGTCAGCACGTCCCCGACGTTGAGCCCGTTGCGCGCGCACAGCGAGCGGTTGGGCACGATGTTCACGTTGGGCTGGCCCAGGCTCTGGAACATGCCGAGGTCCTCGATGCCCTGGACCTGCGAGAGCTCGGCGATGATCTTGCGCCCGATGTCCTCGTCGGTCGCGAGGTTCGGCCCCACGATCTTGACGGTGTTCTCGCCCTTCACGCCGGAGAGGGCCTCCTCGACGTTGTCCTCGATGTTCTGGGAGAAGTTGAAGACCACGCCGGGGAAGGCGCCGTCGAGCTCGCCGCTCAAGAGCTGCGTCAGCTTGGGCTTCGTGAGCCCCTCCTTCCACTCGCCGAAGGGCTTCAGGGGCACGAAGAACTCCAGGTTGTAGTAGCCGGCGACGTCGGTCCCATCGTCGGGTCGGCCGAGCTGCGAGATCACCGTGTCGATCTCGGGGTGCGCCTTGATGATCTCCCGCATGCGGCTCACGTACTTCGCGGATTGCTCGAGCGAGATCGAGAGCGGCAGCGTCGCGCGGATCCAGAAGTTGCCCTCCTCGAGCTTGGGCATGAACTCGCTGCCCACGAAGCCGTAGAGGGCGGCGCAGAGCACGAGCGGGATCGCGCCGATGCCGAGGGAGGCCCAGGGCCGCTTGAGCCCGAACGCGAACAGGGGATGGTAGAGGCGACTCAGGATCTGGCCCACCCGCCCGTCCTCCTCGGAGTGGCCCACGGGCAGGAAGCGGGCGAGGTTGGGGGTGACCACCAGGGCCATCACGATCGCCCCGCCGATGGCGAAGGCGTAGGTGTGCGCCATGGGGGAGAAGATCACCCCCTCCACGCCGGTGAGCGTGAAGAGGGGCAGGAAGGCCACGCCGATGATCAGGGTCGAGAACGCCATCGGTCCCCCGACCTCGCTCGCGGCGTCGATGAGCCGCTGGTGGACCGGCCGCTGCCCAGGCTCGGCGAGGTGGCGAAAGCAGTTCTCCATCATGATCACCGTCGAGTCGACGATGATGCCGAAGTCGACCGCGCCCAGCGAGATGAGGTTCGCCGGTGTGCCGGTGAGCACCATGAAGAGGAAGGCCACCAGCAGCGCGAGCGGAATGTTGAGGGCGGTCATCAGGGCCGCGCGGAGGCTCCCCAGGAAGATCCACAGGACCAGGATCACCAGCGCCATCCCCTCGAAGAGGTTGTGGAACACGGTGTGAGTCGTGAGGTGCACGAGCTCGGTGCGATCGTAGTAGGGCACGATGTCCATGCCTGGCGGCAGGAGGTGCTCGTGCCGGATCTCCTCGACCTTCTTGCGCACGCCTTCGAGGGTCTTGAGCGTGTCCCCTCCGCGGCGCATGAGGACGATCCCCTCGACCACGTCGGGGTCGGCGTCGTGGCCCACGATCCCGAGCCGGGTGGCGTGGCCGATGGCCGTGGTGCCGATGTCGCCGATGCGCGTCGGCACGCCGTGTTGGCTCTGGAGCACCACGTCGGCGATGTCCTGGTCGGACTGGATCAGCCCCAGGCCGCGCACGTTGAAGGCTTGCTCGCCGAGGGCGAGCACGTTGCCGCCCACGTTCAGGTTCCCGTTCTGGAGCGCCTGGGTGATCATCGGGAGCGTGATGCCTTGCCCCTTCATCCGGTAGGGGTCGACCTGCACCTGGTACTGCTTGGTGAGGCCGCCGAAGCTGGTGACGTCGATCACCCCCGGCACTTGCTTGAAGCTCTTCTCGAGGATCCAGTCCTCCGCGGCCTTCACCTCGTCGAGCCCGTAGCCGGGCGCGGCGACCGTGTAGCGGTAGATCTCTCCGATGGGATTGCCCGGGGAGAGCTGCGGCTGCAGGCCGGTGGGGAGCGTGGCGAGCTGGAGCCGGTTGATGACCTCCTGCTGGTCCCAGCGGTAGCTCGAGTCCCAGTTGAAGTAGCACTTGATGTCCGAGAGCTCGAAGATCGAGATGCTGCGGCAGACGTCCAGCCCCAGCATGCCGTTCAGCGTGGTCTCGAGTGGAATCGTCACCAGCCGCTCCACCTCCTCGGAGCTCCAGCCCGGCGGCTGGGTGATGATCTCCACGCGCGGGGGGACCGGATCCGGGTAGGCCTCGATGTCGAGGTTGACGAAGGCCCAGATCCCGCCCGCGAGGATCGTCGCGGCGAGCACCACGGCGACCAGCGGAGCGGCGAGCGCGGCGGCGACGAGGCGACGAATCACGTCTTCAGACCTGGCTCGAGAGCAGGATGGCCCCTTCGGTCACCAGGCCATCGCCGGCCTTCAGGCCTTCGAGGATCTCCACCATCCCGGCCTCGTCAGCGCCGATCTTCACCGGGCGCACCCGGAACCGCATCAGGCCGCTCTCGGTGGTCCCCACCTGCACGAACGCCACGTATTGATCGCTCAGCTTGAGCACCGCGGTGCGCGGCACAGAGATCGCTTGACGCTCCCCGTGAAACGCGGTGGCGGTGACGAACATCTCGGGCTTGAGCTTGCCGTCGGCGTTCTGGACCGTGCAGCGCAGCCGGGCGGTGCGGGTCTGGGGGTCGAGGACGTCGCTCACGTAGTCGACCACGCCGTGGAAGATGTCGGGGTAGGCGATGGTCGCGAGGTCGACCTTGTCTCCGGGCTTCACCTTGCCCAGCTGGGCCTCGTAGAGGTCGGCGAGCAGCCACACCGAGTCGATCGCCCCGATGGTGAAGAGCTCATTCACCACGTTGGCCGAAGAGAGCATCCCCTGCACCTCGATGCCCGGGTTGACGTTGCGGCCCACGACCTTGCCGTCGATGGGGGCGCGCAGGACGTAGCCTTGCTCGACCGAGTCGCCGCCGCGGGCGTGGAGCAGCTTGATCTTGAGCTGGGCGCGCTCCATCTCGGCCTGGGCCTTGCGAAAGCCGTCCTCGCTCTGCTCGAGCTGGGCTTGCGAGGCGGCGTGCGCCTCGGCGAGCTCGCGCTGGCGCTTCACGTCGTGCTCCGCGGCGAGGAGGTCGGCGCTCGCCTTGAGCACGTCGCTGTAGGCCGAGGCCAGGTCGGGGCTCTCGATCTCCGCGAGCTTGTCCCCCTTCTTCACCAGCTGGCCCAGATCGGCGTAGATCTTCGAGACGCGTCCGGTGACGGGCGAGAAGACGTGCGTGACCTTGAGATCGTCGAAGGCGATCTTGCCGCCGGTGACCACCCGCTCGGTGAGAAGATGGAGTTCGACGGGCTCGATGCGCAGCTTCATCTGCGCGACCTGGTCCTTCGTCAGCCAGGTCTCGCCGTGCGGGGCCGCGACGGTCGCCGGGGCCGACGCGCCCTTCCCGCAGGCCGCGAGGGCGAGGACCAGCAGGAGGAGAGGGCGGAAAGGCATCGAGGCCGGAGCTACGCACGCCCCGTGCCAACGCAAGAGGCTGGAATTGCGATGGCTTCCGCCGCAGAAGCCCCTTGGATAGAAGACCTGTTCGAATGAAATGTTCGAGGGTCAGGCGGTCCACGGTGGGCTGACGCCGACGCTCGCCCCAGAAACGCACGCCTTCAGGTATGCTCGTCCGATGCAAGGTTTGGGGCCTTCGTGACTCTGATCACCTCGAGATGGCGACCGCACTGATGGCGCTCCCGGCGTCGAGCGCGGCCACCGCCGACACGGCCTTGACCGTAGACGAGATCTACCGTGCCCACGCATCCGACGTGGCGCGCTGGGTGAGCCGGCTGGGCGGCCCGCACGTCGATCTGGAGGACCTCGTGCAGGAGGTCTTCACGCTCGTTCACCGCCACCTCGGCAGCTACCGCGGCGAGGCGAAGCTCACCACCTGGCTCTACCGCATCACCGAGAACTGCGTGCGCCACCACCGGCGCCGCGAGCGGTGGCGCCGCCTCCTCGGGCGCTCGCACGATGTCGCCGAGCGCACGCTGCGCGCCCCCGAGCCCGCCGCCGACGAGACCATCGAGCAGCGCCAGGCCAGGGAGCTGCTCTATCGGGCAATGGAAGGCATGAATGAGCGCTATCGCGCGGCGCTCATTCTCTTCGAGATTGACGACCGGCCGGGCGAGGAGGTCGCTGAGCTTCTGGACATCACGGTGGGCAATCTGTGGGTGCTGCTGCATCGCGCGCGGGCCGAGCTCGTGAAGCGGGTGAAGGGCCTGCGCGCCCAGGCAGTCCGGAGGGAAGGGTAGATGTCGAGAGAGCCGCTCCTGTCCTGGAGGAAGCGCACGCCCTCGTCCCCCGACGAGCAGGCGACCGCCGACCTTATCCGTCAGGCGGGTGAGCCGAAGGCGCTCTCCCCGGAGGCCTTGAGCCGCATTCACCGGCGCCTGCGGGACCGACCAAAGGAGCGGCTCCCGCTCTTCGCCGACATGCGCCCCGCCCTGGGCGGGGCTGGTTTGGCGGCGCTGGCGATCGTCGCCGCCCTCTCTTACACGTCGCTCGCGCGCAAGGAGGGGACGGCGTTGTCCGCGGGGCAGGTCGCGCTCGAACCGAAGACCGGGGCGAAGGGCGAGAGCTCACCCGTTGGCCCCCATCTGCCGGGCGACGCGCTCGCGCTCGGCAACCAGCCCCCGCCGCCGGACCTGATCCCCGCGTTGTCCGCCGCCGACGGGCAGGGCGGGGCTGTCGCGCCCCAGGGCGGGGCAGCGCCTGGCGAGCGTCGGTTCGCGCAGCCGCCGCCGTTCCAGCAAGGGGAGCTGGCCGCCGCGCAGCAGCGAGCCCCGGGGCACGCCGTGGAGCGAGAAGAGCAGGTGCAGGCCTACGGCGCCGCGGTGGCCGTCGCGGGCGCGTCGGCGGGTGCCGATGACCTGTCCGACAAGCCTTTTGCACAGGCGCAGGCCGCTCGCGCGGCCCAGCTGTCGCCTCGCGCTGTCCCCGCGGGCGGACCAGTTGCCCCTGCGGCGCCGGCTGCCTCGCGCAAGGCGTCCGAGAAGAAGGAAGCCAAGCCCGTCGAGTCCGCGGAGCCGATCGATACGTGCTTCGCGCAGTATCCCCTGCCGGGCCCCGAGGACTCGGCGGCGCTGCAGCGGGCGCTCTTCAATCGCGGCAGCTGTCGCCTGCGGATCCACAACCGCGAGCTGGGCCTCTCCGATCTCCGCACCTATCTCCGCCTCTTCTCGGCCGGCGAGCACGCGGACGAGGCGCGCAAGTTGATAAGAGCCAACAGTCCGCTAGACTAGAAGGTTGCCGGTCGCACCGCGGGGTTTCCGCTTGCACCCGGTGGGGTGAGCGGTCGCACCCTTGAGCGGGCGGCCTCGGCGCTTGATCGGGCGGCCTCGCCGCTTGATCGGGCGGCCTCGCCGCTTGATCGGGCGGCC
>VFSW01009358.1_pt1 | contig 14003 bp, 14 predicted proteins | sample 5358111 | NCBI WGS metagenome assembly VFSW01 (sample SAMN11554181, study PRJNA540505) | mine drainage metagenome | isolation source: sediment from site ElyBrook_90M | place: USA: Ely Copper Mine, Vershire, VT | collected 2017
CAACATCCGATCTAAAGCAACGAATTCAAGACTTTAGAAAGAAGGGGATAGGGCTGGCGTTGATTACGCATAACATACTTGATATAAATCCAAACATACGAAGGCTATGCCAGAACAAGCTTTATTTCAGGCAGAGCAGTGATATAGTAAAGCACGCATTTTATGATCTTGGTTTCCCTGAAAGCCAGATGGAGATCGGATTCAAAAGGATAAAAGGGATGGAGCAGCGGATTTGTGTAGCAAGTTTAGTAGAAAAAAACGGATTTTTGAGCAGAGTTGTTGGACCTTTATTCATAAAGGCAAAAAGTTTCACAGTTGGAGATTTAGAATCCCCGGATACAGACAGGAAGAAAGCAAATAGCAGTATTGCGGATATGGCAATAGAGATAGAGAACATGGATGGAAAGGAGGTACAAGGAATTACCGCAAAATTAGATTATCTATGGGAAAATATAGGACAGGCAGAATTTGATTACAAAGGTGTTTTGAGGTTTCATCGAGTTCTAATGAATAGGAAGCATACTTTGAAACTGTTTAAGAACGGTAAGAGAAAACCCTTAAAGATTTTAGAGATTGTTTCTTCTGAGCGAGCCTTGATTAAATTATAACAATCAGTATTTTAGTTCGCGGAGGGCATATGCCACTATAGCATTTTTATCTCTTTATGCTGGATTAGTATGGGGCAGCGATTCCTATGATAAGTTCACTTGAGATGAAGAACTGGAAGACGCATGAGAACACTAAGATTGAGTTTTCCAGGGGCGCAAACATACTGATGGGCATGATGGGCGCAGGAAAGAGCTCCACAATAGATGCCATATGCTTCGGCCTTTTCGGAACCTTCCCTTCTGTCAAGCAGAAAAAGGTCAAACTCTCGGAAATTGTTAAGAACAGGCCAAGGCAGGAGAAAAATGCCAGCGTGAAGGTGACTTTCACAGTGGACGATGATATTTATTCTGTTGAGCGGGAACTCGGTTTAACTGCTGGCGGCAAGGCAAGGCTCACAAAAAACGGGGAGTACGTGCAGTCGCAGCCGGAGAGAGTGAACGAAGAGGTTGAAAAGGTGCTGAAGGTGGATTATGACCTGTTTGCAAGGGCAGTCTATTCCGAACAGAATAGACTAGATTATTTTCTCGAGCTTAAGGCAAAAGACAGGAAAGACCAAATAGACGAGTTGCTAGGACTGGACAAATTCGCAACAGCCAGTGACAATGTAAACTCGCTGATAAACAAGATAAAGGACATGGTGGAGAATCAGAAGAAGGATGCGGAGCATCTGGATCTTGAAAATGTCACGAATCAGCTATCTGCATTGGAGCTCGAGCTTGGAAAGATTGTCTCTGACAAGCAAAAAATAGAAATAGAAATCGTAAGTACATCAAACTCTGCCAAAATTCTTGAAGAAAAGATATCGAAAATGAAGGAGCTGGACGCGAAAAGGGAGATAGTGGCTAACGAACTCGTGCAACTTAAGAGCAAGGTGGAGTATGCGAGATCAGAAGTAAAGACGATAGAAGAGAAGGAGCTTGGCGAGATCTCTGAAATAGTATCTAGCATAAACGCGCTTGGAAAAAAAGTCACCGCATTGAAAGAAAAGGAGAGAGAGCAAACAGAGGAGGATGGGAAAGAGCAAACAGCACTGGCAAAAATAGACTCTGACATTTACCAACTTGATAAGAAATGTAAAGAGCGCGAGGATATTGCAAAGAAAATAGGCAGGAGAGAACTCAAGAGACTAGAGAAAGAACACGAAGAAATATCAAAGGACACACATGACGCTGAAGCGAAGCTTTTGTTTCACATGTCGGAGAAAAAGACTGTGGAAAAATCTCTTGAAGAATTGAAAGAGCACATTGGGAAATGCCCCGTATGCGAAAGAGAACTGGCAGAAGAAATGCGCAAGAAGCTGATTTCCGAAAAACAGAAGACAATAGAAAATTTGACTTTAAAAATAAAAGAGACTGAAACCATTGCATTGAAGGGCAAAAAGGATACAAAGGTGTTGCTTGACGAGATAAGCGAGCTCAGACTCCTCTCTAGCAAGATGGTAGAATATCAAGGCATAGAGGAGCTGATAAAAGCAAAAAACAATGAAAAGGACAAGGCTAAAGTGGCACTCGAATCTTGCAGGAAGGAGCTTGGAAAGATAAGACAGACTCTTGAAGCGGAGAGCAAGGACCTTGTGAAACTTGAAAAAGCCAAAGACGACCTGACCAGGAAAGAGAACTATGCAAAAGAGATAGTGGATTTTGAGAAGAGGATAAAGGATAGAGAAGGGCAGTTGGAGGGCATGAAAGTCGACAGGAAGGAGCTTGAGAAGCTGCAGGCTGATCTTTTGACAATCAGAACCAACATCGGAAGTTTGGCCGCACAGAATGACGCACATAAAAGGTATATGGAAGAGAAGAAGGCACAGATAAAGGACAAAGAGGTTCAGGTGCAGGTAATCGAAAGAATAAACAAGGACATAAAGAGCAAGGAGTTTGCGATACAGAACCTTGTGAAGTTCAGGCAGTCGCTTGACGAGACAAAAATGGTGCTCAGGAACAAGCTTGTCGGATCAATAAACATAGTTATGCAGGATATGTGGCCGGATTTGTACCCATACGGAGACTACAATAGCATCATGCTCAATGCGACTTCTGAGGATTATGTGCTAAGCGTTCTTACAAACAAGGATGGGGAGCAGGCGTGGCAAGAAGTTGATTCAATTGCAAGCGGCGGCGAGAGGAGTACGGCCTGCCTTGCCTTAAGGGTAGCATTCAGCCTTGTGCTAGTGCCGAACCTTAGATGGATAATACTAGACGAGCCTACGCACAATATAGACGAAGACGGGATAAAGAGGTTCGTCGCGCTTTTCAACGAGAAATTGCCGAAGATAGTTGACCAGGTATTCATAATAACGCACGATGAGCTCTTGAAGCAATCTATCAATTCGAACATATACGTCTTGAGCAGGAACAAGGACGAAAGCGGATCTACGATTGTACAAAAATTGTAGAAAAATCTATCAATAGCGTATTGCATGTAGATATAGGTATTTTATAGGTCAGAATATGTTTTTTGGAAGGAGAAACGAGAGCTTTGAGCCAGATCAGTTAGACGCGCTTCTCAAGGAGTCGTTCGAGAAGAAGCTCGGGTCTTTTAAAGCCAAGTGTGAAGGCATAGCAGGAGAGCTGCGCGACTCGCAGGGCGTATTCATCGATGTATGCAATAGGTTTGATGCGCTTGATGCGGAGCCGTACATGGAAAACCTTTTCTGGATGAATGCGAATCAGATCAAAAAACAAAAAGGCTCGTATGCAAAAGCCCTGAAAAACGCAGTGGAAAAATTCGTGCTGGAAGCAGAGGATTCTCCGAATTCCTATGACAGATACGAGTCTGTACTTTCGAATGCAGAAGAGATGAACAAAGAGATATTGAAGACGAATGCCGCATTCAAAAATGTGCTATACTGCTATTCCCACCATATAAATGATTTCAAAAGAGCATCGCTCCAGCTTGAAAGATTGATCATGCTGCTCAGAAGCGAGCTCGACAAGAGATCCAAAGAGTACAGGGAGTATAGGGCCCTTGGTTCGTCCATATCCAAATTTTGCAGCTATAAGGAGGAGCTGGTTGCGCTTCGAAACAGCATAGATGCGCTGGCATCAGGAATTGAATCGAAGGGAGATAGCAGAATCGGAGAGGGCGAAGAAGGGGTATATGAAAAGCTTAAAGCGAAGAGAGCGGAATATGCAAATGCGGAGAGAGACGAAGCGACATTGCTCAATGAGGTATATTTATTGGTCTCGCCTCTGGGCAGGGCCTCTAAAAAATTCGATCATTCTACAACAAGGCGAAGGCCCCTGAGTCCATTTGTAGAGAATCCTATGGAACATATGCGCAGCGAAGCGGATTACCAGGAATTTAGGGCGTTGATAGCTGAGCTAAAGAAGTCCATAGAATCCGGGGCGATAGACGTGAAGAATGCTGATGAAGTGAATAGGAAAATCGAAGAGATCCTCTCTTCGGATATTTATTACGAAGTGAATTCGGTCAGGTCGATGAAGGGCAAGAAACTGGAGATTGGAGACGAGATCAGAGTCTTGGAAACAATTGTAAATAGGATGGGAGATGCAAAAAAAAGCAAGGATATGCGAGCTATGGAGATCAATGGGATGGAGAACAACGTAGTCAGCATTAACGCTGCACTAGGTGCAGAGAAAAACAATATAGAGAAGCAGTTCCTGCAGTACTATGGCAGGTCGGTATCGATAGTTTGATCGGTGTCGGCTTTTATATGGTGCCAATCGATGAGCTGTCGTCTTCGTCTTCTATCGGCTCCATGTAGTTCCCGGAGAAAGAGTTCTGCACTCCTGTGAATATAGCTATTACCTCGACTCTTCCCTGATAGTCGGGGTCCATCCTAGCGCCCCAGGTAACGCTCGCGTTCTGCGAAATGGACTCTGTGAGTTTCTCCCCTATCGAGTTTGCATCTCCAAGAGTGAGATCGGGCCCCCCTGTTATGTGGAAGAGCGCGCCTGTCGCGCCTTCGTAGCTTACATCCAGCAGTTTGTTCTTGAGCGTCTCCTTGACAACCTGGTCTATCTTCTCAGGGCCCTCGCCGTTTCCCACGCTTATCACCGAGAGTCCTCCGGAGTTCATTATGTTCCTGACGTCTGCAAAATCTATGTTGATCATGCTGGGCTGTGTTATCGCCTCTGTTATGCCGCGCACCGCCTTTGATGTTATCTCGTCAGCCAGCATGAACGCCTGCTCTATCCTGAGATTTGGGTATAATTTCACAAGGCGCTGGTTGTCTATGACTATTAGGGTGTCAACGTGGGGCTTTAGTTTTTCTATTCCGCGCTTTGCGACATCTAGTCTTACGCGCTCCAGAGCGAATGGGATCGTGACCACTCCGACGACAATGGCTCCAGCCTCCTTCCCCAGTTCTGCAATTACGGGAGCTGCTCCGGTGCCAGTGCCTCCTCCCATCCCTGCAGTGAGAAACATTAGGTTTATCCCTGTTAGCATATCCGCTATCTTGCCTCTCGACAGCATTGCGGCTTTCTCTCCGACTTCTGGGAATCCGCCTGCGCCAAGCCCGTATGTTATCTGCTCGCCAAGGCTCAGTTTCTTTACACTCTCGGGTATCGTGTTAAGTTGTTTCTTGTCCGTGTTGAATGCAAAAAGTTGTGCGCCTTGTATGTTGAGGCTGTTTAGCCTTGCGACGGTGTTGTTTCCGCCGCCGCCTACTCCCACTACAGCTATCTGTGGCTTGAATATGTCAAACTCGCTTGAATTGCTGCTGGTCGAATCGATGAAGGCCATGCGTAAACACGATTATATAATCTCGAATAAAGGCTAAAATACCCTTCTATAATGATTAGAAAATTGCCGAGTGGTATTATAAGAACAGATTGGAAATAGCAGAGATCATGTGGACCAGGTTATGATTACTTCTCCAGGATATCCAGGCTTTCCTATGTTGCCAGTCGGATTGCCTGGCGTTGCCCAGTTGCCTGCGTCGTTTACAACTCCGCTGCCTGAGCTGCTGGCCCAGCTATACCCTCCTCCGCCTCCGCCTGAGGTATCAGAGCAGTAATAGCTGTTGCCCTCTGGATTTGGCTGGCAGTTCCAGTCTACACCACCACCGCCTCCGCCGTAGTATCCGCATCCGCCGCTGCCTCCTGCCAAGAAGTTAAAGTTGTAATCATTGCCAGATCCGCCGCTTCCGCCTTGGAATGCGCTGCCACCATTTCCTGGTGCCTGCCCAGATCCAGCGCTTCCGCCGCTGCCTCCGCTTGCGCCTCCTCCTCCGTCACCTGTCCCTCCGCCCTGGCCAGATGTTCCTCCTCCCGCACCTCCTGCGCCTACATTGACAGAGCTAGGCCCTGTGTTTGCACCCTGCCCAGGATCTCCGCCGCCTGCTGCGACTATGAAGGAGTTAGATATGCCGGATGATGTGCCTACTCCAGAGCAGTCGCCTCCACTACCCGTGCTCGCGCTTGCGACATGTATGTAGAGCGTGCTGCCTGATGTGACTGCGAATGTAGCCTTTATGTATCCTGCGCCGCCTCCTGAACCGTAATAAGAATTCCCACCACCGCCTCCCCACAGCTGAATGGTTGCATGACCGCATCCTGCAGGTACGCTGTCAGTTGCGCTTCCTGCTGTGCTGAACGTGTCGGTTGCCCCGGAGCAGCTCTGGATTGTAGTCGACGTGCTTGTGGAGGTCGTGCTTGTCGAAGTAGTGGTCGAGGTCGATGAGGTAGAGGTGGTCGAGGTCGAAGACGTAGGGCTAGTTGTACTTGTCGAGGTTGAGGAGGTTGACGATGTGGAAGTAACTGTTGAAGTTGACGTTGAAGTTGACGTTGTGGTCGATGTTGACGTGGTGGTGCTTGTCGTCGGATTAGTGAATATGATTGTGAGCAGCTTTGAACGCAGCGTACCGAAGTTTGCATACACGTATGCGGTTCCTGCGGACGATGAGGTGATGTGGCTGTATGCTGTTCCGTTTGTGCCTGTAGATGTAAGTATAGGCGTGATCGTGACTGGAAGGCCGTTAGGCTGCGAAGACAAGAGAGTGAAATTCACGGTTGCGTCTGGGAGTGAGTAGTTAAAGAGTTGGACTTTTAGTGTAAGTAGATCGGAACTGCCCACCAATGGTGTCGAATACTGGTCTGTGAGATTGAGCGTCACGGACGGAGTGGCCGTAAGCTCTTGGATATGGCCGGTGAAGCTTCCGGAATACGTCTGCGTCTGCTGGTTCGAGCATGCCTGTGCATTCCCGCTTGGGCAGGTTATTCCACTGAGTTTTACACTTCCGGATAAGTATGAGCCGGGCGAGGTTCCTGCAAATAATGCATGGCATATAATAGCGCCCCCGGCAAGAACGTATTTTGGCGTGCAGACAGGATATGAGCTGGTTACGTTGTTGACAGTTACATAAAAGCTTGGATTCACCAATGGATATTGCTGCGAATTTGTAAAGAGCACGGTTACTTCAGAACTTACACTGTTAGAAGCGAAAACAAAGTCGTTGCAGTACGCCCCGTAAGTGAATGTGCACGTCGTTGGAATCGATGACTGCGGCGCATATATGAATAGATATATCAGAACCAGGGCGATAGAGATGATCAATATCGCAAATCCGTATGTCGTTATGAATTCGACAGAGCTTTGCATGCGCTTCTCCTGCCGCGCCTCTGATTTGTCTCCCGTTCTCATCGCTCTCATTTTGATATTGGCTCAGATATGAATATAAATCTTTATCTTGACGTGAGCCCTTCTTCCTGAATACATTTATCAATCTTTAATCGATATTATTACTGTGGAGAACAAAGCAATCGCAGAGCTCTTCGAAGAGATAGCCGACATGCTGGAGCTCGAGCCCGGGGATAGGTATTTCGAGATCAGGGCGTATAGGAAAGCGGCGCTCAACATAGAGACTATGCAGGAGGATGTCGCAGACATATTGAAAAAAAAGGGGATGGACGGGCTCAGGGCGATACCTGGAGTCGGAGAAGGCCTTGCGGCAAAGATAAAGGAGTATGTAGAAACCGGAAAGATGAAAAAGCACGAGGAGCTCAAGAAGAAATACCCTATAGATTTCAAGTCCCTCACTTCGATACAGGGGCTTGGAGCAAAAAGAATATTAAAACTCTACAAGGAGCTTGGAGTAAAGAACATGGATGATCTCAAGAGAGTTGTTGCGCAAAAGAAGATAGCGAAGCTCAGCGGGTTCGGGGAGAGGAGCGAGAGGGAGATTGAGAAGGGGCTTGGCCTTCGCGAATCGAGCAAGGGAAGACTGACGCTCGGGGAGGTGCTGCCCGACGCCGAGGCGATAGCGACAAGGATACGGGAGTCGAAGCTTGCGAGCAGGGTCGAGATCGCGGGTTCGCTTCGAAGGATGAAGGAGACTATAGGGGACATAGACATACTTGTGATATCAAGCAGGCCAAGGCAGGTCATGGAGTTTGTCAGCAAGATGAAGGAGATAGGGTCGGTTATGGTCAAGGGCGACACAAAGGCAACATTCTGGCTCAAGGTCGGGACGAGCTGCGATATACGGGTGGTAGAGCAACAGAGCTTTGGATCTGCACTGCAGTATTTCACTGGAAGCAAGGACCACGGAGTTAAGGTCAGGCAGATAGCAGTGAAGAAAGGCCTGAGCCTAAGCGAGTACGGGCTCTTCGACAAGAAGAAAAAGAACGTTGCGAGCAAGACTGAGGAGGACGTTTACAATAAGTTGGGAATGGAATACATTGAGCCGGAGATGAGGGAGGGAAGGGGGGAGATAGAGCTTGCATTGAAGCACAAACTTCCCAAGCTGATCGGATACAGCGATGTAGTCGGGGACCTCCACATGCACACAAAATACAGCGACGGGAACGGCACGATAGAGGAGATGGCCGAGTATGCAGCAAAATTGGGAAGAAAATACATCGGCATAAGCGACCACAGCAAGAGCGAGTATGTAGCGCATGGAATGGACGATGCGCAGTTCGAGAAATATTTCAAGGAGATAGACAAAGCTAACGACAAACTTGGAAAGAAAATAAAAATACTCAAGAGCGGAGAAGTCGACATATTGAAAGACGGAAGTCTTGATCTGAAGAATAGAACTCTTGAAGACATGGACTATGTGCTTGCAACAGTGCACAACAACAGGAACATGGACAAGGAGAGCATGACAAATAGGATCGTGAAGGCCCTGGGCTCTGGGCACGTGGATATATGGGCGCACCCAACCGGTAGGCTGATAAACCAAAGGGACTCGCTTCAGCTCGATCTCGACAAAATATTCGAGGTTGCAAAGGACAACAATGTGGTAATGGAGATAGACGCATATCCAGACAGGCTGGATCTGAACGACGAGAACATAATAAAGGCGAGAGGATACGGGCTGAAATTTTCGATAGACACGGACTCGCACAGGCCGGAGCACATGAATTTCATGAGATATGGGATAGGCACGGCAAGAAGAGGATGGCTGGAGAAAAAAGACGTGATAAATACATACGATCTTGGAAGCATGCTCAAGCTCTTTAAGTAATTTTTAGCTCTTTATGAATTTGTATACAGAAATACACAACAGGATTATCACTATTATGTGGACTGCGGTGCAGTATTCGCATATGTTGCCAAGCCTGTATTCCGAATAAAAGAAATAGAAGGTGAATCCGAGGCCGAGCGCGTTCCACAGCAATGTGAAATTATCATTCCTGTACATCAAGAGCAAGAGCTCCACTATGAAAAATGCAAGGCCGTATACGGCAACGGGTATCCCGAAGAGCACAGCGTACTGGCTGTTGAGAACATTGGCGCAGTTTATTATCGAGTTGTTCTGGCAGATCAGAGGAATGTTTGAGAAGTAGTGGTATATCGTCAGATACGAAGCTATGGCAAGGCCTAGCACGGACAATATTATCATTATCTGGTTTAGTCTCTTTGCATTCATTCAATACCCGTTAGGAGAACTTTTCTATCTGCTGTATGTATGGAGCGCTGCAGACGTTTGCAGGTTTGTTGCCGTCTATGGCGCAGATCTGCCCGGTTATAAGGTTTGCAGATCCGAGTATGCCCTGCGCAATGGTTGAGTTTGGATTGTTTATCTGAGCGAATACCTGCTGCCAGTTCGTGTTCTGCAGTATCTCAGGGGAGTATGTTGCACCCTGGATATACGACTGGTTTGCAAAAACAATGAACGGGATGTTCTGCTGCGGATCGTATTTGTTTGTAAGCTGGCTCTCAAGAGGGGTTGCGGACTGGAGAGGGGCTCCAGTCTGGTTCTCGAATTCCAAAGTGACAAAAGTCACATACTGGCTTGAATACGTTGCATTCACAAATGAAAATGTTGGGGTGTTTGGCCATACGTCTGAAGGGTCGGACGACATGTATTCGAGCCCTGAGAAGTTTCCGAATCTCGACAGCGCTATTATAATCGCCCATCTCTCTGAAGCGCAGTACGGGCAGAACTCTGCTCCCTGGTATACTATCGCTGGCTTTCCGTTTATTGTAAGGTTTGGCGCTCCGGTTATCTTCACCGGATAGTTGCCAGCGCTCCCTATGCCGATGTACTGCAGCTCGGTATTGGATATCTGGAACATGGGATACATGCTTGAAGGAATCTGCGTGCCATCAAGCTTGAGGAGTGCCTGGTTGCTCTGTGTTGTTGCAAGGTATATGAGCAAGGCAGCTATTATGACTACCACTGCGATTGCTATTACTACAAGTTGTTTTTTCGTAAGGTTCATTGCAAAGCCTCTAGTACCATCCCCTAACTTTCATCGCCTTCGCGACCCTGTCTACCGCTATTATGTACGCTGCATTTCTAGGCGATATCTTCTTTCCCTTGTCCGCATAAGATTTCTGCATCGCGATAGTGTCGTTGAAAGACTTGGTTATCTTCTTGTCGAGCTCGGCGTAGAACCTCTCGGTCTCCCAGTAGTATCCGGTTACGTTCTGCGTCCATTCGAAATACGAGCCTATCACACCTCCAGAGTTCACAAGAAAGTCAGGAAGGTCGACTATGCCCTTCTCGAAAAGTATCTCTGTCGCATCGGGTGTCACAGGACCGTTTGCAAGTTCGAGCAGAAGCTTGGACTTCACTTTGTCGGCATTGTCTGCGCGCACCTGGTTCTCTATCGCTGCGGGTATCAGTATGTCAACGTCCAGCTCTAGAAGCTGATCGTTTGTGAGTTTCTGCGCGTTCTTGCTCTCGTATGCGTCAACGCTTCCGCCTTTTGTCTTCGCATCTTCGAGCTTTGCAAGATCCAATCCATCAGGATCATATACTGCGCCTTCTGAGTCGCTTATTGCAACAACTTTCGCCCCGAATATCTTTTTTGATAGTGTGTATGCGAATTTTCCTGCATTTCCGAATCCTTGGATCGCTATCGTTGATTTTGCCGGGTCAAGCTTGAGCATCTTTGCGGCCTCTCGCATCACGAAGATCCCGCCCATGGCTGTCGAGTCCATACGCCCTTCGCTTCCCCATATCTCTACCGGCTTTCCAGTTATGGTACCGAACTGGTTCTTCCTTGTTATGTTTATGTACTCGTCGAGTATCCATGCCATTATCTGGGGATTTGTATAGACATCCGGTGCAGGTATGTCTATCTCTGGCCCGATGTCAGTTCCAAGAGCCCTTGCATATCCTCTGGACAAAGACTCGATCTCTTTTTCGCCCATCTTTTTTGTATCGCATATGACCCCGCCCTTGCCCCCTCCAAAAGGAATGTCTGCAAGAGAGCACTTCCATGTCATCCATGCTGCAAGCGCCTTAACCGTATCTAGGCTTTCTTGCGGGTGGAATCTTATTCCGCCCTTTGCAGGACCGCGTGCATCATTGTAGCGCACCCTAAATCCAGTGAAGACCTTTGTCTCACCATCGCCCATCCTTACAGGTATGTTCATCACCAATGTGCGTTTCGGCTCTCTTAGTATCGCATGCGCCTGCTTGTCTAGGCCCATTATCTCTGCGGCATTGTCGAGTTGCTCCTGCGCTATCTTGAACGGATTCAGTTCTTCTGGCATAAAATCACGATTAACATTTTGAGTTTTCTCTAAATATTATTAATGCTATCTGGCAAATTCGAGTAATCTGCTATTAGTGCACAGTTCCTCTATCCTTTTGTTTATCTCCTCTTTCCCGCTCCTGCTGATTATTGCATTTATTATATCGTCGTTGAGGCCGTTCCTGTTTATGAAGTCCTTTATCTCGATTATCCTAGGGGAGCATTTCTTGTTTAGGTACTTGCTTACAGCCACCTGCACTATGCCCAGGTTGCTTGCTATCTCACCCTGCTTGAACTTGTGGTTTATGTACAGCTCTTCCGCTACCGAGGCTCTTATCGACGGTATAAGAAGAGACATCATCCTTACGCATTTGGGCTCCAAAAAAACACCGGATTATTTATCGATTATTCCAAGAGAGTCTTTGAGCATGCCTATTATTCCAGGCCTCTTGGGTCCTCTCTCCTCCTTCTCCTCTCCCTCATACTCCTCGTATTCCTGCTCATAGGAATCTTTCTGCTCTCTCTCAGGCTTTGCAGCCTGCTTCTCATGATGCAAAGGGTGATGTATCGGCTTTGGCTTTTCGGCCTGAGGCTTTGTTGCAGTAGTGCTCACCAGCATCTTTGCAAACGAATCAGCATTGTCAAAACTCTCCCCCACTACTATCACGCTTATGTTGTTCTTCTTGGCAAGGTGGAGGTCTCTTGCGGAGTTGCACACGGCAGAAGTTAGGTTCTTCTGCTTGTTTATATGAACGTTTGCAGCCACTGGATCCTCTGCGAAAACTAGCACGTAGTCCGCATTGCTCGAATTTATCGCATTTGAGGATATCTCAGAGAGCTTCCTCTCGTCGGATTGGACCTCCCTTAGCGTTATGCTTGCACCGAGTTTTTCTATTGCGTTCGCGAACCTCTCTGCCTTCTCCCCGGAGTTGCTTATGATGTATACTTTCATGCCATCATTTCTAGTCGTCTTGGGCTTTAAAGTATATAAAACATGCTTTTTACATCGAGTTTTGCGAACCGAAATCAGCCCAGTATTATATATTACTTTGTATTATATTATCAACTAGGTGTTTGATTGAGAGGAAAAGAAACCACTGTATACTGCGATAACTGCGGAAGATCGATACCTAGGAACAAGGCCGTCGCCTATGAGAAAGGGATAAGCATAAGCACCGACCTGCACACCGAGAACGACGTAAGATTCTTTGAGAGGAAGAAAGTGTACTACTGCATAAGCTGCGGTAAGCACAAGGGAATATTCGAGAAGAAGAAGGAGCAGGCGCAGAGGGCGAATAGATATTGATGGTGATTTGCTTTGAGCGATGCCGACGATCTGCTTATATTCAAGCTTCGTGGCATTAGCAAGGCAAAAAATCCAAAACCAAGAGAGCAGGAGCAGAAAAAAGAGGCAGTACAGAGCCCGAAAGCCGTGGAGCAGGAAGTGAAAATGCCGGAGGAGAGGGTTAGTGCTAAAAAAGTCGAACCTGCGTCCGTGTACGCCCAGCCTGAGGAAGAAATTAAAGTGGAGCCCGTAGAGATCGAGAGAAAGGAGATCACCAAGGGGAGCCTCTACGACATAGGCGGCGGAGCGGAACAAAGCAAAAGCTATTCACCAAAGAAAGGCTTGACAAAAGAGGAGAGCAGAAAGGTTGCGCAGAGCTTAAAGTGCCTCGTGCACCCTTGGCGCCCGGCATATGCGGTGTGCAACTACTGCAAGATGGGATTTTGCTATGCAGACATTGTGGAACACCAAGACGGATATTACTGCATAGAGGATTCCGAGAAAGTGATCAAGGTGGAGCCTGTGCATACCAAGGTGCGGGCGAATGTCATACTGAAAATATCAGCCACATTGTTCCTAATGATCTTCCTTTTGCTGTTCTATTTCACGTTCCAGCAGGCTTCTTTCATACTGGGGCACTTGGGAAACAACGCGTTCAGGATACTCCCTTCGCTTCCATATCCGTACGCGATATCCTTGTTCAATCTGCTGCTCGCGCTCTTCGCCCTATTTGACGGAATAGCAATATTGCTCTTCACCTCCAGGAGTATAGAGATAAGCGAGATCATAAGCGGCATAATAATACTTGCGATGAGCTACGAATACCTGATAAGCAGCGATTCGTATTTGATAGGAATAGCAATATTCGCAGTGGGCGCGATGGTCGGAGTGCTGATAAGCAAGGTAATAGAAAACACGCTTACGTTCGTGCAAGAAAGCAGCAATACCGAGATCAACTGGCCAAGACTGGAGACATTCGGATAATCAGCTTTTGGTGCTGTTTAGTAGATCTAACAATTTCGGCATGTTTTGGCCAAGTTCTGTAATCTCCACTATGTAACGTGGCCCATCAGTCCACACATAACTCTCTCTCCAAGTTATGAAACCTAATTTCGAGAGAGCTCTCAAAGATGCAATTATACTGTCCCCATCGTGACCCAGCAGCTTTTCTAGAAATGGCATAGTGAAAGACCAGCCATTGGGGTTTCTTT
>VFSW01009359.1_pt1 | contig 14001 bp, 10 predicted proteins | sample 5358111 | NCBI WGS metagenome assembly VFSW01 (sample SAMN11554181, study PRJNA540505) | mine drainage metagenome | isolation source: sediment from site ElyBrook_90M | place: USA: Ely Copper Mine, Vershire, VT | collected 2017
ATTTACGATCTCGGATGCTGGCTGTGACAAATAACTGCTTAGTACGCTTACCCCTTCGTAAAACGTCGCTTCGGGCGGGGGCAACGTGCCGGGAGGAATCCCGATTGCCTGCGATAGCTCAGGGAGTGCTGTTTCTTGATCTACTTCAATATCGGTAACGTCTGTATCCGCCCCGACTTCTGATTCAACCTGACTTGCTGAGATGGTCGCCGATCCAGTGACGAGGAATACGGAGCCGGCGGAATCCAGAGGACGAACAACGCTCAGGGCATGCCGTGTGGCGACGGTTGATACATTCGCGGTCGCGGTAGGCCTAAGGATAAATGAGGTCTGTGCGTGGACCGAAATGCCGAGAGCAAATGTTAGAACTGGGACGACTGCAGTGAGTCTCATGAGATGTACCTCAAATCAAAGAGCTTCAGGCCGCAAGTTGAATACCTGCGGTTGGGGAATTCTCTACGTGCATAACGTACCTGACCGTCTCGTCAGGCCTCTTGCCCTGAGTTTTCATCGACTCCCAGGTGCAGACAAAGAGAACTCTGCGGCACATATTCCATGGCGAATTCGCCAAATTCATTACAAAGGCTTTTGGCCAGGATCTCGTTGTTCGAAGTCAGCGTGACTGGCATCTGGGGGACTCTTGCGTCCGGATTCGCCGCGTGCTGTATTTGGCCAATCATGGAAACGGCGGCAGCACCGCGCTCATGTTCCAGCCGCAAATCGATCACATAGCCGTCTGCCTCGTACAGCATGTGGCGCACATCCGAGCGCTGTTCTGACCGCACTCCCTGCAGAGCGGGCTGATTGAAGCTGTCGAATGCGAGACGCGCGAGCAATCCTGTGCGCAGCTTGATGTTGTCCAGGCGGCGAAGGGCAAAAATGGCCTGGGCGTTGTGGACCACATTCGCCGGAACTTCGCTTTGATAATCTGACCGCGCCGTGGAGAGCAATCGCTGCGCCCAGGACACTGTGTCGTGGCAGCTTGAACATTCAAGACGATGATTCTGCATTGCTGCGAGGCGTTCCGGGGGAGTGAAGCCTCGCAGCAGGTCAAGCCAGTCGGTGATGTCATAATGTTTCGCCACGATATATTCACCTCACTGGCAAGACAGGTCTGGGAGGAAGTATTTCCTCTCACACGATGATAGGGTTGGATTCTGCGCAGAAAATATAGATATCCCAAAAAATATTTTCATCTTTTTTGAATTCCGGTGTCTGCAAGGCCTTCTTCAGGGAATACCGGGCTCTCTGCGTCTCCGATGAGCACAAAAGGAGCCCAGTAGTAAGGATTTGGATGAAGGGCGCGAATGTGGCGCATGGTATGCCGCAAAGCGGCAGAGATCGAGGCCACCCGCATCAACTCACTGTAAAAGACACTCATAAACAATGCGGTTACGGCATCGCTCACATCCCAGAGTGAAACGAGAACCGCCTGTGCTCCGGCATAAAGGAGTCCTCTCACCAGCCCGAGGATCTCGTCGCCGCCCACAATCGCGTTCAATCCCGTGCCGCAGCCGCTCAGGGTAACCAGCCGTGCAGAGAGCCGGAGGCTGTAAAAGTCTGCGGGATGCAGGTCAGCGTTTCCCAGTCGAATGGAGGAAAACATGGGATTGTCTTTGCGGAAGAGACCGTGGGTGGCGATGTGGATAAAGCTGCTTTCCGGTCCGATCTGCCAGAGTATCTCACGCGTCGCCGTACTTCCGAGAAAAAGGCGAGAACGGGGAAGGAGGTCTGCAACTGCTGTCGCCTCTTCGCGGATGGAGGGCGCCGCGGCATCCGGAATACCAAGCACAAGGGAGTGTCCTCTGCCTACGGACGCACTTTTGCGGTACCAAGTGTAGACGCTGGCGCTTGGAGCGTACGAGATGGTCACCCGGTCCATGAGAGATGCCGAGCCAGGAGGCGCATTCCGGTCAAGCAAAGCATGAAACGGCAAGGCATGAAGGCAGCCATGTGGAACAATGACCAGATGTCCCAGGTGGCCGGGGAGTTGGAGGGGGGCGATCAGGGCGTCATAAAGTCTCGACAGGTGGCCCTCGGTCGCGGCCTGGATGGTACGTTCGAATCGATCAATGTGTTCGGGTCCGAGACGATGCTTTGAAAGTTGGAACTGCAGAAGATTCAGCGACGCGCGCACTTCGTCGAGACGATTGAGAGGGACCACGCGCATCCCGGCGGCATTGATAACCGCAGCCTGGAGGCGGCCGCCGAACTCGAAGTATTCGACGATTGTGCTGTCCTGGGCAAGGTTTCGACGTACTTCATCAAGAGGAAGAGTGCCGGCGCTGAGCAGTGGCGCCAGGTCATGGTTTTGGCCGCCGCCGATTCCGCTGGCAACTGCCAGTTGCCGCTCATATTCCCGTGATTGTTCGAGATAGTTGCGAATGCGGTCTAAAGAGTCCCTTTTGGCGCGAAACTCCTCTCGCTGCGCCTGGCGGTATGCCATGGTCATACGCTGGCGCAGGTCTTCGATCCGCGCATCGTCTGGCGGTTCCTCCGAGGTGCGTGACCGCAGCACGTGCGCTCCGAGGCTTACGAGGTCGGCGAGACTTCGCGATTTTGCTCTTTCCATGTAACTGAAGACAGCTCCCTCGCGGCTCTCCGGGGGTTCCAGTCGAAGTGCGAAACTTGCAAGCCGTTGATAGATTGACAGCTTATCTTTCAAAAATCCTATGCGAAATGCTTCTCCGAAAATCTGGCTTCGAAGGTCTTCCAGAATGAGGTTGGCACGTTGCAGGCTCGCGTATGCCTCTTCAATCTGGCCGAGCGCTTCCTGCGCGGCGCTGAGAACCACGACGGCATGAAACTCAATCGCCGGCGACGTTGAATTCACAAGCTTACTCAGCGCTTGGCGGCAGTATTTTGCAGCTCGATGAGCGTGATCTCCCTCAAGCGCGAGTCGAGCGAGCAGTATCTCGGCAAGGGCCGCTTTGGTCTGCAGCCCGGTTTCCATGAAGTGTCGCAGTGAAGACCGCGCGAGCCGCGTCGCAAACGGAAAGCGCCGTTCTTCGTAGAGCACCAGGGCGCGATAGAAATCGATCAGACCGGGCCAGATGCGATTGGACTCAGCCACAAAGAGAATTCGAGCTTCAGAAAAGCGGAGCAGTGCCTCGGCATTGTGGCCGATCTGGCTGGCGCCGATGGCCGAGAAGGCGAGTGCTTTGGCCTTTTCATAGAGCATTCCCAAGCCGTCAAAGCCCTTGCATGCGGCTTCGGCGAGAATTGTCCCCTCCTGTGACATATTGAGTTCGAGATAAAGCTCGGAAAGGTCCAGATCGCATAGCGCCATGTGATAACGGTTCTTCAAACGCACACAAAGCTGACGAGCAGTTTGATAAAGTGCGATCGCGCGCGTGTACTCACCACGCAGGAAGTGCAGATAGGCGACGTTGTAGTCGGCCTCGGCAACCAGTAATGGAAATCCGTTGGCGTCGCAGCAATCTCGAGCCTGCTGATAGGTTTCAGCGGCGAGGTCGAAATTATTGAGACTGGTGTGGCAGACCGCCATGTTGCGCAAGAGAACGGCAATATCCTGAGCATTGCCCGACGACTCGATCTCCCCGCGGGCTGAATCATAGAGGGAAAGTGCCTCCTGAAAGCGGTCCTGCCGATAGTAAACATTCGCCAGGTTCACATCGAGCCGTGCCACGCGAAGTTGATCTCCGTGGGCCTGAAAAACCGCTCGAGCGGCCGTCGCCGCGGCAAAGGCATCATCGTAGCGGCTCAGGTACATGAGCGGCTGAATCTGATTCATACGTGCGCGGGCGGCCTGGAGCGGCTCTCCCCAAGCCTCGAATATCTCGAAGGCCCGGCGGTGGTGCTCGATGGCAGTAATATGATCCCCGGTCAAGAAGCAGACGTGGCCTTGCGCTCGATGAGCTACCGCTTGAGAAGTGCCCTCCGGCAAGGTGGCTGCGACGCGCGCGGCTGCTCGCGCCAATCTCTCTGCCTGCCGCAGGTCAACCCTGGCAAGAGTTACCACCCCGTCATACAGAGCCTCAACGAGCTGACACGAGAACTCAGCAGCATGATCAGAAAGGATTGCCGCACGTTTGTCGTCTGATTCTTCCTCCGCGAGGGCCGCAATCCATACAAAATCGCCGCCGATCTTTACACCGCTGTAGGGGGCAGATGTGCTCATCGGAACCCGGCCTCGCCAAGCAGGCTGCGAAGGCGGTTAAGGCAGCGGCCACGGATAAAGCCGATCGATCCGGTGGCCAAGCCGAGGCGCCGCGCAACCTCAGCGTAGGGGAGCGCCTCATCACTGTAAAAGAGCATCCGAATCAGAGTGCAACAGCGCGCAGGCAGTTTGCGGATTGTCTCTCGAAGGATCTGCTCCATTTCGACGTCGATTAGTCGTTCCGGTGCAAGTGGGTTGGCATCCGAGATTTCAATCGTCGGATGGTCCTCGTCTCCGCCATCGATCGCAACATCTTTTTGCATAGGCAGCTTCTTCCAGCGAAGCGACTGATGCGATGCAACGGTGAGTAACCATGACCGCAGGGAGTCCACTTTGCGGAGGTCTCCCAGCTTTGCGAATAGTTCGACACAGACTTGCTGAAAGATATCGGCAGCATCCTGCGGCGCAGCACCATAGCGAAGCGGAACGCTATAGATCATCCGTTCGTACTTTGTAATCAAGGCTGTCCAGGCATCCTCGTTGCCGTCCAGACATGCCTTGACCAGTCGCTCATCCTGCCACGAGGGTGAAGGTCTATTCATTCCGGACCGCCGGAAATCGGCTGAAAGCCGGCTCGTTCGTCTGCTTCATTCTTGATCATTTCTTCCAGTAGTACGTTGCGACATTGTCAAGCATGCCCGGATCGAGAGCGCCGAGAGTCACGCCCATCAGTCCGCCGCGCACAGCACTCAGCATGTTGGGCGATGCGAGGGAAAGAAAGGGCAGTTCCTCAGCATAAAGTTCTTGCACGCGGTAATATGCTTTCCGCCTTTCACCAATATCCGTCAAGTACAACTGGCGGTGGGCCAGATCGTTGATCTCGGCTTCCCATGGGGAAACCGGATGTTTTCCACCCAGGTCCCAGAGGTGTAGATTGCCATCGGTGAGCCATAAACTCAAAATCCCATTGGGATCGGAGTCGCCGGCACTCAGCGCCATCACCGCCGTGTCATAGTCGTGACTCTGCGTAACCCGCTGCAGAAAACTGTGGAATTCAAGCGAAACCACCTGAGCATCGATACCCAACGCGCTAAAGTCCTGCCGCAACAGCGCAGCGATTTCTCCCATCTGGCGATTGCTTGCGCTCGCCAGGATAGTGAATTGAACGCGGTTTCCATCGCTATCGAACAAGGCTCCATCTCGCCCTCGAAAGCCGGCCGCATAAAGCAACGCGCGCGAACGGGCCAGGTCCTGCTTCTGCGGCAGCAGCCTGGGGTTTGCCCACTTGCCGCTCGCCGACGTCACCGGCGAGGCCAATGGTGTTGCATGGTTTTCGAAGGCCAGCTTTACGAGTACATCGCGATCAATCGCCAGCGATAATGCCTGTCGAAATTCCTTCTCTTTGAACCATTTTTGCGAACGGGCCGCTTCTGGGAATCGTGCCGCCACATCGGTGTTGAGATTGAACAGCAGGAAATCGAAATCGAGCCCTGGACCGCCGTCCATCATCTGGATGTGCTGAGCATTGGAGAGCCGCTCAAGAGGTGCAAATGAATCCGCATTGAGCCGCCCGAGCAGATCGATCTGGCCGGCGGCGAACCGGATTGATTCCGCGTCCTGATTCGGCAAAATGGTGAAATCTACCTCATCGAGATAGGGAAGCGTGTGGCCGCCCGCATCCTGTTTCCAGAAATGCGGGTTTCGTTCGAAGATTAGGGCTTCGCCTGGACGATAACTCTTCAAGCTAAAGGGGCCGAGACCGGCTATCTCCGCGGTGGACGTTCCCAGTGTCCAAGCTGTTTTCAGTTTCTTTGCCGCATCCAGCGGCTGAAGCAAATGGCTTGGAAGCATCGCGAGGCCGTCAAACAACCTGGCCGCGGCGGCATAAGGCCGAGGAAGTTCAAAGCGAACGGTGTACTGGTCAATCTTTATCACCTGGATTGGATGGTCATCGATGATGAGCAGGTCGCGCTGCGGTGCGTTCAACTCAGGATCAAGATAGACTCGGAAAGAAAAAAGAACGTCATCGGCAGTGAAGGGGTAACAGTCTGAGAAGACAACGCCGCGGCGCAGGTGACGCCTGTACGCCTAACCACCCCGGCTAACATTCCATGAGATTGCAAGCGCGGGTTCCACAGCATCCGTTGTCCGGTTAATATGCAGCAGATCTGCATTCATGATCGAGGTAACGGCGCGCGAGGAGATATCCATCGCAAACACAGGATTGAGAGTCTTAGGCTCCGCTCGGAGCGACGCATTGAGGCGCCCGCCCATTACGCCGGAGACATTGGTCAGGCGAAGCATTTGGCCGGATGCCACCGACCCGCCCGCAGTAAAAAACGCGACAGCGGCTGCGACCCAAAGCGCGGATTGGCCCAGGGACTTGAGGCGATGGTTGGCGCGGTCTTTCATCTTCCACTCTTTTCAAGGCAACCTGTATCTACTGACGCGATAAGGCAGACATCGTAAGCGGTGGCGTGTCTGGATGAATGTCTGCCACCAGATGGAAAGCGAAAAACAGGGGAAGCATGGCCCAAACAGGGGACATCAGCCAAGGATACTCAACGATCGAGGATAGATGTTGCGCTTCCGCAAGCATTCCGCCCCAACTTACCAGCGGTTCGTCCACTCCCAAGCCAAAATAGGACATAGCGACCTCGCTCGCGATGAACTGGGGTAACAAGATTGTAAATTGCGTGTTAGCTTGGGGAAGAATGTCGGGTAGGATGTGCCAGCGCGCCAAATGCCATCGCGATGCGCCGCTGGCGCGGGCCAACGTCACGTAGGAACGTTGCCGGGCCGCAAGGGCCGCACCGCGCAAAACTCTAGCTGGCCGCGCCCAGCCGATACCGGCCATCAATGCCGTGCTTACAGCCACAGCGATCCAGGGCGACGTCCTGAGGGGAATCAACGCGCGCACTGCCAGCAATAGGTAAAGCCACGGCACGGACATCATGGTCTCAACCAGGCGCATAATGAGTGCATCCGCCCACCCCCCCAGGAATCCGGCCATAAGTCCAAAGATGATCGCAAGCATTGACGCGGAGAGAGCGGCTACCAAGCCGATCGCCATCGTCGTGCGTCCGCCGAAGAGCAGGCGCGACCACACATCGCGGCCATATTCATCGGTACCGAGAAAGTGCGGCGAATCGCCCGGATAGTCGCCGGCGATTCCGACGAGGTGCAGTCCATTCCCCGAACCAGTGAACGAACCGGTCTGTCGCGGGGTGCGAACCAGAAACTCTATTGGAAGAGACTTTTCGTCCAGCCTCGTATATTTGCCGAACTCGCCACTGACAGGGCGGCGGCGAAGAATGAACGGCCGCCACTGCAGCTTACCTGAAGGGTATTTGAAATGGATCCCTTCGGGTGGAAGGTAGGGCAATGCCGAGTCAATCGCAGCAGGATCTGCAGTGGCGAAGAACCCGGCAAACATGAAGATTAGCGCGCAGGCAAGAAGTAATCCGCCTGCCGCACGTGAAAGACTCATTGCGCTTCCTCACGGATGCGGGGATCCTGCAACCAGAGCAGTACGTCGGCCAGGAGGTTTCCGGCAATCAGCATTACGGCGGAACACAGCACGCCGGCCACCACAATATTGGTGTCCCGAGCAAGAATCGCGTTGAGCAGCAACTGACCTAGACCAGGCCAGCCGAAGAGAACTTCAACGAACAACGATGCGCTGAGCAACGAACCTACGCCAAGGCCGAACAGTGAAATCAGGGGATTGGCCGCTTCTGGCAGCATGTAGTGCAGCAAAATACGGCGATAAGCAAAGCCATGCATGCGGGCCGCTTCCACGGCCGGAGCATTTCGCGCCGCATCGAGTCCTCGTTGAACATGCCGCAGCACAACCGGCAGATAGCCAAGCGCCATTGCCATGGCAGGCAATGCAATCCGGTTCGACACTGATCGGAAGCGTGTCCACGACGATTGTCCTTCCGTGCCAAATCCTGGCAAAGGTGAAAGAGCGTGTAGCTTGAGAGCGGCCAAAAGAAGCACGAGCGCGAGCACTGGTTCTGGAATTGCCCAGAGGAGCGCAGCAAACCAACGGGTGATTGTCGCGAATCGGCCGCTCATGGAGCCCAGGAAAAGGCCGAGTGCCCAGGCGCCGGCCAACCCGGTTGCCCCTAATAGCAGTGTGTTGCCGATTCGCTCGCGCAACAGCGGAGCCACAGGTAAGTGGTAGGCCAGTGACTGTCCGAAATCGCCGCGAAGAGCCGATTTGCACCAAAGAGCATAACGCAAGGCCAGTGGTCGGTTGAGATCGCTCTGGCTTTCCATCGCCTGAAGTGTCTTTTGAGATATCCCTGGCTCAAGGCGCAACTCCGAGAAATAGTCGCCGGGAGCTGCATGAAGCAGGCCGAAGCAAAACAGTGAAATGACCAGCAGCGAGATGAGAGAGTGTACGAAGCGCAGAGCCAGTGTCGCCATCACAATTCCCCTGAATCGGGTAGTACAGCTTGTAACAGTCGCAGGGAAGCGGGATGGCGCGCGAGTTTCGAAAACTCAGCTGCGGGATGAGACTCGACGATACAGCCTTCATGCATCACGGCAATTCTATCTGCCACGATAAGCATACGGCGAAGATCGTGGGAGAAATGTATGCAGGTCAAGCCGTGCCGGTTGCGAAGGCGCTCAAGGAGATCGAGAATCGATTGCTGAAGCTCAGCATCCAGGCCAGCAAGCGCCTCATCGAGGAGTAAAAGAGCTGGTCGTAGCACAAGTGCACGAGCAATAGAGACTCTTTGTCGCTCGCCGCCGCTCAACTGGGGTGAACGCCGATCAAGGTAACCCACAGGAAGTGATACCTCCTCGAGTATCTGCTCGATGCGCCCAGCGACTTCCTGCTTTCCTGGTTGTGGAGAGTGCGGATCCGATGCGCGTTGTCTCTCGATGCTGAAAGGTTCCTCAAGAATCTGGCCCACAGTTAGTCTTGGATTGAGTGCTCCCGCAGTGTCCTGCAGGATGAGTTGCAGAGCCCTCCGAAGTGCAAGCGGGCGATCATAGAACACAGGCCTGGATGAGAAATACATTTCACCCGATTGCGGCTTGTCGATTCCAGCGATACACCGTGCGAGCGTGGATTTTCCCGAACCGGATGGACCTACGACTGCTACGCATTCGCCGGACTGAATCGTGACACTCGTACCTTGTAAGGCAGGATGACTAAGTGTCTTTCTGTACCATCTTCGCCATCCTCGCGCAACTCCGTGAATCATTCGAAGGTCATGAACGTCCAGGAGCGGAGGCTCAACTCCATTCTGCACGCCGGAAACTTGCCTGCGGGATCCATTCGAATTTACCGGCGCCGGCGCGTAATCGGTAAGACAGCCATCTCGCAATACAAGGATGCGATCCACAAGTGCCCGGAGCATTGATGGATCGTGACTAATGACAATCATTGAGATATCACTACTGGCGCGCATCTGCTTCAAGAGATCGACGATGTTTCGCTGAGCAATCGTATCAAGCGCAGAGGTTGGCTCATCCGCCAGCAATAGCGAAGGGGCCGCCGCCAGTGCCTGGGCGATTGCGACGCGCTGGCATTCACCGCCACTCAACTCATGCGGATAGGAAGATGCAACCCTCTTCGCGTTACTTAAGCCAACTGCGCTGAGGGACTGCCGGCTTTTGATTCGATTCCATCGTCCAGCGGATGCATCCTCAATTTGGCGGCGAATCGTTCTGAAGGGGCTGAGACGGTTGCCTGGATCCTGGAAGATGACACCCATACGATTTCGACGCAAAGCATGGCGCTCACGATCGGACATTGTCAGGAGGTTCATGTCTTCAAATTCGAGCGTTGCACATTGAACCTCTGCTGCCAACGCAGGCATTCCAAGAATGCAGCGGAGCAAGGACGTTTTGCCGCTGCCGCTCGGCCCCAGCACGCCAACCGCCTCTTTCCGCTCGACAGTGAAACTGGCCTTGCGCAGAACGTGCACACGACCGCCATCAAGCAAACGATAGTCCAGCGTCAGGTCGTGAACCGAAAGGAGCGGCTTCATCGCGCAGATTGTATCACTCCTGGATATTCGACATGCCTGGACGGAAGCCGGGTGAACTTCCTTCAACATTAAAATCGCATGAACCTATATTTTTCAGACACAATACCGCCCCTATCTGTCAACAAGGAGAAAGCATGCCAAAGCGGGCGATGTTGTATTGTCAGCATCTCGCGGGGATCGGCCATCTGGTGCGGAGCACAGAGTTAGCCCGATCGATGAGCGCAGACGGATGGGAGGTTCTCCTTATTTGCGGCGGGAAGGTTCCTCATAACTACCCTTTCCCGGCTACATTCAAGGTTGAACAGCTTCAGGCCATCCAATCTGACCCGGAGTACAGGTCTCTGTTTGCCTGCGCCCCCGATGCTGATTTGGAAGATCTCAAGACACAACGCCGGTTGCGCCTGCTGGAACTCCTGGAATCGTTTTGCCCTGACGTAATCATCACGGAGTTGTTTCCGTTCGGGCGGAAACAGTTCGCCTACGAACTGATGCCGCTGCTTGAGCAGGCAAAAGTGGCCGCGCAAGCGCCACTCATCGTAGCCAGCGTTCGAGACATCCTGGTGCGAAAACGCGACCCAGAAGCTCACGAGCATCGGGTACTTGAGATAGTGAACAGTCTCTACGACCTGGTGCTTGTCCACTCGGATGAGCGATTTCAGCCGCTTCAGAAAACATATGCGTGTGCGAAGGCAATCCGCCCGCCAGTAGTTCACACCGGCTATATAGTCGCATCGCAGCCAAAAGACGGGGAAGGCCTTCATGGCCACACACCAGATGCGCCAATTCCCCTAGTATCCAGGGGCGAGCCCTTCATCCTTGTCAGTTGCGGCAGTGGCCGGCTTCTCGCGGGACGGCAACTGATAAGTTCTGTGCTTCACTCGGCTCCCATTCTGGAACGTCTTTTCCCTCACAAACTTCTGGTCTGCGCCGGCCCATTGGTGCCGATCGAAGTATTCCGTGAGTATCGGCGGATTGCCACTCAGCTTCCGAATGTGCACCTCGTTCATGACGTGCCCTCGGTGAGCAGTCTGCTTCGGCAGGCCTCTTTGTCAATCAGCCTTGGCGGTTACAACACGGTGATGGAATTGCTCGCGGCGCGTGCTCAGGGACTTGTGCTTGCAGCTGAACCTAACGGAGACAACGAGCAGAAGCTCCGCATTGAAAGCCTGTCTGCCAAGGGCTTGTTGCGCGAGATCGGAGTTGAGGACCTAGTGAATGGAAGGCTAGTGGAATTGATTAGTGAGGCGTTGGCCAATCCACTCCCAGTTGCCGATGTTCGGATGAACGGAGCAGAGACAAGTGCCAGCGTGTTGACCCAGTGCCTCGACCTTACGCGGCGCGATCGTTCTCGATTCGGCTCGTCCGAAGCCGGCGCGGGCTTAGTTATTACATACAACAGTGAAACGACAGTCCTGTCAGGGAGGCATTCGTTATGCGTCTGATGGTTTATTCACATGACACTTTCGGTCTCGGCAACATCCGTCGCATGCTGGCAATCTGCAACCACCTGCACAAGGCCGTTGAAGATCTGTCGATCTTGATTGTCTCTGGGTCACCCATGCTGCAAAGCTTTCGGGTATCTACCGGGATCGACTATATCAAACTGCCATGTCTCAAGCGTTCTGAGAGCGGCGAACTCGGCGTGAAGTTCCTCCCGATGGCAACGGATGAGATCATCCGGCTTCGCCGTGAATTGCTCCTTGCAACAGTGATTTCTTTCAAGCCGGACGTGGTTTTCGTAGACAAGAAGCCGGACGGGCTTGCCGCCGAACTTGAGCCGACCCTTCGACACATCCGCTGTGCCCTCCCAGAGACCGTTGTAAGTCTTGTGCTCCGCGACATTCTGGATACGCCGGAGTCGACGATTGAGGAATGGACGAAGCGCGGATATCACAACATCCTGCACTGGTACTACGACAATATCCTCGTTCTCGGATCCCGTCACATCTTCGATGTCTGCGCCGAATACAAGATTCCCGCCGCGCTCAGTCGCAAGGTCGCTTACTGCGGATACGTTGCGCGGGAGGAGGTGCTGCAGGACAGGAGTGCGTTGCGCGCACGACTTGGAATCGGCGATGAAACTTCCCTGATTCTCGCAACTGCCGGCGGCGGTGAAGATGGATTCACCATCCTGCTGCGAAGCATACAGGCCGCACAGAAGCTCAGCGCGACTCAGAAAGTTCATGCGCTCGTCGTCGCCGGACCTGAACTGCCCGCAATGCAAAGAGCCAGACTCGTCGCCGCTGCCGGCCACTCCGCTGCAATATCGGTTGTCGAGTTTCTGCCGGACATGCTGAGTTATATGCATGCCGCTGATGTGGTTGTCTCCATGGGTGGCTACAACACCGTCTGCGAACTCGCCACTTTAAACAAGCGAGCAGTAATCGTGCCTCGTATCCAGCCCGTGCTCGAACAGTCCATTCGGATGGAGCGTATGTCGGGTTACGGGCCGTTCATCGCTCTTTCTCCTAAGCATCTTGACTCCGATCAACTTATTGAAGCAATTCAGATACAGTTGCAGCGGCAACACCAGGCATCGTGCACCGATTGGGGGCTCGATATGGGAGCTCTCCCTCGCATCTCCAGATATCTCGACCACCATAAGGCCAGGCGCGGTACCACGACTCTTCAGCCGTTTGGCGCGGAATATATAGCGTACGGCGGGAATGACGATCTCGTCGATGCAGCAGCCTGCTGACCCTCCAACCCGCTTAAACAACATTGAGGAATTTACGCCGATGACAGCTCTCCCCATGCGCATTGGATTTTTGGTGAAGACATTTCCTCGACTTTCGGAAACCTTCATCCTCAACGAGATACTTGGCCTTGAGAAGCTTGGCTGGGATCTCCACATCTACTCCTTAAAACGGCCGGTCAACGAACCCGTGCATCCGGGCGTTGGCCAGGTCAAGGCTCCGGTCAGCTACATACCGTCTTTCATGCCGACAACTTCCGTTGTAGACCCGTTGGGCATCCTTGCTGCTCATCTGCAGATGCTTCTGAAGCATCCGATTCGATATGTTTCTGCACTGCGACGCTACTTTTTTCAAACCGTAGACAAGAGGCTGAAAGAGTTTATCCAAGCCGGCTATCTTGCCGTATCCCTGCAAAAGGCAGGCATCACCCACCTGCACGTCCACTTTGCGAATTCACCTACCGCCGTTGCAGAGGTAGTTCATTGGCTCACCGGCATCCCCTTCAGCTTTACGGCTCACGCGAAGGACATATACACCAGCAACAAAGCGGATCTGACCCGGAGGATCAAGACTGCTACTTCCGTACTGACCTGTACTGGATTTAACGAGCGCTATCTGCGTTCGATCTCGGAAGAGGAGGCATCGATTCATCTGGCGTACCACGGGATCGATACAGCGCGATTCACAAGCGTGGCAAAGGATCCCACCAAGGAGAAGAACGAAGATGTTCCGCTGGTGCTGAGTGTTGGCCGATTCTGTGAAAAGAAGGGCCTTGATGACCTTATCCGCGCTTGTGCAATCTTGCGCAACAAGGGAGTTCAGTTTCGCTGTGTTCTCGTCGGCTATGGCCCACTTGAGGATCAACTCAAAGAGTTGCGTCGAACGCTCCAGTTGGAAGGATGTGTCGAAATGCCGGGGCGCATGGGACAGCCTGACGTCATAGCGCAATATCGCAAGGCCTCTGTGTTTGCGTTGCCATGCAGGGTTACCGACAGTGGAGACCGGGATGGGATTCCTAATGTGCTCTTTGAAGCTATGGCGCTTGGTGTTCCGGTAGTTACGACGGACGTGAGTGGAATCACGGAATTGGTTGTCGAGCGGAAAACAGGCTGGATTGTGGAGCCTCATAGGCCAGACAAGCTTGCCGCATCCATTGAGTACGTTCTAACTCACC
>VFSW01009360.1_pt1 | contig 14001 bp, 12 predicted proteins | sample 5358111 | NCBI WGS metagenome assembly VFSW01 (sample SAMN11554181, study PRJNA540505) | mine drainage metagenome | isolation source: sediment from site ElyBrook_90M | place: USA: Ely Copper Mine, Vershire, VT | collected 2017
CCTGACCCCCTTGCCGGCGGTGCGCTCGGCTTACTCGCGCTGGCGTTTCAGGCTGTCCTTTTTGGAGAGATCGCGCGCCTGCATGACGGCTGCGCGAATCTCGCCTGCCGACAAGCCCATTTCCGAGGCGTGCCGATGCCCGGCGGTAGACTCGCCCGCTGGCCTCGACCAGCGCGGACAGAAAACCAGAACGGCCAAAAGAGGCCGCCTGCGGCCAGCCCGAAGGGCCAGTGACGTAGATGGCCGCCGCGGGCGCCTGGAGCCTCCTAATCGGCTTAACGCGCCAGGAAGACCAGTCGATTTCCCTCAAAACCGACACATATACTTGCACAGTTTCACAGAAGGGAAGAAACTAAGGCAATGATTTCACATAGTTATCAATAGACTTAAACGACTTAAAATCCTCTGGCTCGAAAGGGCCGTGCGGGTTCGAGTCCCGCCCCCGGCAAGGAATTGCCCCTTGCTCGCGAACTGGGTCTCACATTGATAGGCTCAAGACCCGTTCAGTCCTGAGCAATCCAGCCCCGGTCCTGAAATCTGATCCTGAGTTGAGCCGCAACCTCGTCGGCGGCGCACCGACCTGTCCGGCCAGCGCTGAATCTGCCGGCATATCGGAGGGCGCGGCTACGAAATCATACACGTAAATCTGATTTGGCCGCGCGAGCCGACAAACCCGACTCGAAGGAAGGAACTCGTATGAACGCGGTCAAGCACGGTTTCGCGATAATGCTTTGCGGTCTCGCCGTTGCGCTACCTTCGTCCTTCTGCGTCGCGCAGCAAGTGATCGGCGAGTTGGGCACAGCCAGCGCCCACGAACACCATAAGTGGAAAACAAATTCCGCCGCCGCCTTCGAAATTCGGCGGAGTAATCAAGGAGAAGGCCTCTGAGTCGACGCCGTGGTGGTCTCCGCGCGTCGTACCGCCGAAGGGCGCGCCCAATGTGTTGCTCATTATGACGGACGATGTCGGCTTCGGCGCGCCGGGCACGTTCGGCGGCGTCATACCTACGCCTGTCATGGACCGCATCGCAAGGGAGGGCCTGCGCTACACGAACTTCCGCTCCACCTCGCTCTGCTCGCCGTCGCGGGCGGCGATTATCACGGGCCACCCCGAAGCCCACCGAGTGATGGTTGCGGCCCGTGCAGGCCGGACCGTTCAATCAATGGCCCAACGGTATGGGCTTCGATTATTTCTACGGCTTCGTCGGCGGCGACGCGAGCCAGTGGCAACCGAATCTGTTCCGCAATACGACGGCCATCTACCCTTTCCTAGGACATCCAGAGTGGAACCTCGAAACCGCGATGGCCGACGACGCCATCCACTACAAGAGACCGCTTAAGGAGATCGCTCCCGGCAAGCCCTGGTTCATATATTACGTGCCGGGTGCCACCCATGCGCCTCATCATCCCACGCCCGAGTGGATCAGGAAGATCAGGGCGAACATCGGCGTCGATCTCGACATGAGCAACGCGCAATTCGTCGGCAACTATCGCAACGGTCTTCAGTTGGAGGACGCCATCGTCCACAACCTGTGGTGGATGGGCGTCAAGACCACGCCGAACACGCTGCTCGATCTGAGGGAGACAAAGGTCAGCGTTTTGAGTGATGACCCGGCGAGTTGGCCCGCGCCCGGCAATCTCGATATTGAGGCATTCACATACGGGCGTCTGGATTGCCCGCAGTTCTGGGTCAAGGACTGTGCGTCCGACGCCGCTTCGCGGCTCAGATGGCTCAATCTGCAGCAGCCCGGCGTGTATTACCCGCAACCGTATCGCCAATTGGCCGCGATTCTAACCGCGCGCGGCGATCGCTCCGGCGCCCGCAAGGTTTTGATCGAGGCGCAAAACCGCGAGATGCGCTGGGGCAACCTTAATTTGACGCAGCGCGCGTGGGGCTGGCTGCTGTGGGCAACCATCGATTACGGCTACGAATCGTCATGGGCGCTCTTCTGGGCGGCGCTGCTGACGATCATCGGTGGTGTGATCGTGCGCCTGGCTCACGACGCGGGCGTAATGAAGCCGGTTCAGCCAGAACGCAAAATCTCCGCTCCGTTCGCCTGTTCACTCGATGTGCTTCTGCCTATCGTCGACCTGCGGCTGCAGCATAACTGGTGGCAAGATCCCACCATTAAGGGGACGGCGACCCTGTTCGGCTGCCGAGTCCCGGTCAATGGCGCAGTGGTTCGCGCCTATCTATGGTTTCACATCGTCGCCGGCTACCTTCTGGCCGCGCTGTTCATCGCCGGCCTGAGCGGCCTGCTACACAAGGGATAGATGCGCGACAACAATCGATGACAGTTTGCCTGGAATTGCGGCGTCGTAGCGCAGGGTTGGCTGATATGGATATCGAGCCGGACTACGCCGTGCGGTTCCCTCAAGCCGAATCAACTGACGACCTTGCGCGCGCGCAAGGCCGTGATTTCCGCCGAATCGAAACCAAACTCGGCGAGCACCTCGGCGGTCTGCTGACCAAGACCCGGGGCGTGATGCCTCAGTTCGGACCGCGTGCGCGAGAAGCGGGCGGGCGACCGCACCGCGCGGACCCGGCCAGCCTGCGGATGTTCATATTCGAAGAAAGTCTCGTTCGCGACGAATTGTGGATCGCTCCAGATCGTGTCGAAGTCGTTGACCGGACCGCATGGCACGTCAGCGGCCTCGATCCGTTCGCGCCAATAGGCCGAAGGTTGCGTGGGGAATAACTCGATCAGCTTGCGCGCCGCATGCTTGACCCGCTCGGCGCGCGGTTCATCGCCCTCGAACCATTCGGGATGGCCAACCGCCTTGAGCAGCGCGTTCCAATGCTTGTCGGTCAGTGGCGCGATCGTCATATAGCCATCGGCGGTGCGAAACGGCTCGGCCGAACTGGCGACCGCACTCACGCCGCGCCGGTCGGGCAGAAACGTATGCTTGGTCATCATGTCGCCCATCAGGTAATAGGCCGCCGCATCAATCATGGCGAGTTCGATATGCTGTCCGCGGCCGTTACGCGCCTCATATAGTGCGGCGACGATCGCGAGCGCAGCGGTCATCGAGGTCACCTTGTCGGCGAGTATATTCTTAACCGCCCGCGGCTTGCCCTGAGTCGTTTGCGCGGTCATCACGCCCGCCCATCCCTGGATTATTGGATCGTAGGCGGGCTTGCCGGCATACGGACCGGTGAATCCATAACCGGCAATCGAGCAGTAGACGATCTTCGGATTGCGCGCCGCGACGGCCTCGTAGCCGACGCCGAGGCGATCGACCACGCCGGGCCGTACGTTCTGCACCACCGCATCGGCACGTTCGGCCATCCGCAAGAAGACCTCGCTTGCGCCGGGCTGCTTCAGATCGAGCACCATCCCGCGCTTGTTGCGATTCCAGTTGATGATCCCAACCGGTACTCCGCCCCGCGCCGGCCCCGGAATATTGCGCACGACGTCACCCTCGGGCGGCTCGATCTTGATCACGTCGGCGCCGAGATCACCAAGCATCATCGTGCTGAATGGACCGCTGACCACCATGCTCAGGTCAAGAATCCGAACCCCATCGAGTGGACCCATGCGCGCCTCCTCGGACATTTTGGCTGAGATTCGCAAAGTATCAAATTCGCGAACCCCGTTCGTTACGCGAAATCGACTACCGCTTTTGGCGCCAAAACTCCACCGCAAGCCGGCAACTGGCGCCCCTTGCCGGTCGCACTCACGTTCGTCTAGGGTGCTCGAAGGGTACGCGAAATGTCCACTCCGGTCGGGATTTCGAAGCATCGGCGCCAGCTTTCGATAATTGCCCCCGGCGGCAGGCCAGAGTCGGAGGCTTCGTGTGCGCGTCCCGCGTTAGACGTTTTCGAAATCGGAGGCATCCGCTTATGTCGTACGACATCGTGATCAAAAACGGAACGATCGTTGACGGTACCGGCCGCGCTGGCTACCGGGCCGATTTGGCGATCAGCCAAGGAAAAATTGTCGAGATCGGCAAGGTCAAGGATGGCGCCGCGAAAACCATCGATGCGTCCGATCTGATTGTTGGTCCGGGGTTTATCGATCCCCATACTCATTACGACGGTCAAATCTGTTGGGATCCGCTGGTGACAGCCTCTTCATGGCACGGGGTAACTTCGGTCGTGATGGGCAACTGTGGGGTAGGACTCGCGCCCTGCAAGCCCGAATTCAGAGAGATTGCCACCTGGGACCTCGTTAACGTCGAAGCGATACCATTCGAGGTGCTCAACCAGGGCTTAACCTGGGACTGGGAGACATTTCCGCAATTCATGGACGCTGCCGATCGGCGAGGCTCCGGAATCAATCTGGGATTTCTCGCGCCGTTGACGCCCTTCAGACATTACGTGATGGGCGAGGAATCGATGGAGCGGGCGGCGACGCCGGACGAAACCGCGCGCATCAGGGCCCTGATCAAGGACGCAGTTGCGGCGGGCGCGCTCGGCTTCAGCACCACCAATGCTCCCCAGCATATCGGCTACAAGAGTCGTCCGCTCGCATGCCGATTGGCGGATCGGACGGAACTCAAGGCCTACGCCAGTACCCTTAAGGATTTGGGCAAGGGCGCAATCGAGATAATCATCAATCGGCGCGTCGATGCCATCACGGCCGAGGAATGTGATCTGCTCGATATGCTGCTGACCGCAAGCGGACGGCAGGTAACCTGGCTGGTGCTGCGAAAATTCGTCCACGCGCCCAATGCGTACCAGGAGATGCTGCGGGCCGCCGACGGGGTGATCAAGCGCGGCGCCCATCCGCAACTCGCCACGATGGAATTGATCGGCGAATTCAGCTTCCGCCAGCCCTCGCTGGCCCTTGCGCTCTACCCTTCGTGGAAGCCCGCCTTCAACGCGACGTTGGAGGAACAGAAGGCGCTTTACAGCGATCCGGCATTTCGCGCGGCGTTCCGGGAAGAGGCGACCAGGCGTCCGGGCCTCTTCAGCAACATCTGGAATCGCGTGACAGTCAACTTCGCGAGCAACCCGGCAATACGCGCGCTGGAAGGCCAGACCGTCGAGGAGGTTGCGCGCGCTCGCGGACGCGATCCGCTCGACACATTTTTCGACTTGCCATTGGAAGACAATCTCGAGACGCGCTATTGCAGCGCGATGACTGAGGTTCCCACTGAGTTGCTCACTGATTCGCGGGTGCTGCTCGGAGAATCCGACGGCGGCGCTCATGTGGCCGACTTCTGCACCGCGGGATATACCAGCGACCTGATCGGCAAATGGGTTCGCGAGCGGCAGATGCTGTCGCTGGAACAGGCGATCAAACGAACCACCTCCGAGCCGGCGGACTTTTTTGGCCTGCGCGATCGAGGACGGCTTGTTCCGGGGTTGGCGGCCGACATCGTGATTTTCGACTACAACCAGATCTCCTGCGGCGCCAGGGAATCGGTTAACGATCTGCCCGGCGGCGGACGTCGATTCGTGGTGCGGTCGAAAGGGATCGAGTACACCATCGTCAACGGCCAGGTCCTGTACCAGGGCGGCGCGCATACCGGGGCGCTTCCGGGCCACGTTCTGCGCTCCTGACAGGGCCGCCTGGAGCCGTCCGTTGCCGTTGGCCGGAATTCATACCATTTCGCAGAACTTGCGATGGAGCACATTTCAAAAGCGATGAGCGCATCAGACGAATCCAGACTCGAGCCAGCCCGGCGTATCCAGTTCGCGTTTACCGACGAACAGGAGCAGTTCCGCTCGGCGATTCGGCGATTTCTGACTGATAAATCGCCCACGACTGAGGTTCGGCGCCTGATGGCGACGGCCAACGGTTACGATCCCGCGGTGTGGCGTCAGCTTAGCGACGAGCTCGCGCTGCCCGGCATCCACATACCGGAGCAATACGGCGGCGCGGGGTTCGGCATGGTCGAACTTTGCATCGTCACGGAGGAGTTCGGCCGCGCATTGCTTTGCGCGCCCTATTTTTCCACCACGGTGCTCGCAGCCAGTGCGATACTGAACGCCGGCACGCAAGCGCAGAGATCGAGCCTGTTGCCCGGCCTTGCGAGCGGCGCCCGGCTCGCGACGCTTGCGGTCACCGAGCCCAATGGCCTTTGGGACCCGCGAGAGATCGGGCTGGTCGCTACCCCTGCGGCAGACGGCTATCTTCTCGACGGAGTTAAAAGTTACGTCGTGGACGGCCATGTCGCCGACCTGCTGATCGTTGCTGCGCGCCTGCCCGCGACCGTTGGCGATACGGGCCTGGCGCTATTCACGCTCCGCGCGGATTCCGCCGGCGTTGAACGGCGCCTCCTGGAATCCCTGGATCCTACCCGCAAGATAGCGCGCATCGATTTTCGCGGCGCGCGCGCGGACTTGCTCGGCACCCTGGATGACGGCGCAAAGTCACTCGACCGCACCCTTGATCAGGCGGCCGTAGCGCTCGCCAACGAAATGGTGGGCGGCACGCAGGCGCTGCTCGATTCCGCCGTGAGTTATGCGAAGCTGCGGGTTCAGTTCGGACGCACAATCGGTTCGTTTCAGGCCATCAAGCACAAGCTCGCAGACATGCTGCTCGACGTAGAGCTTGCCAAGTCGGCCGCTTATTACGCGGCTCAAGCCGCCGCCGTCGAAGACGCCGAATGGCCTGCTCTCGCCAGTGCGGCCAAAGCGGCAGCATCGGAAACCTACCTGCATACCGCAATCGAATGCATTCAGATTCACGGCGGTATCGGTTTCACCTGGGACAACGATACGCATCTGTGGTTCAAGCGCGCCAAAAGCTCCGAGGTTTTCCTCGGTCAGCCGAGTTATCATCGGGAGCGCTTGATGCAGCGTTGGGGAGTTTGAGCGATGACCAAGATCAACGACGCCGAAGTTCGTGCCGAAGTGCGGGAGTGGATAGCGGCAAACTGGGATCCGGATATGCCGCTGGTCGAGTGGCGCGGCAAACTCGCCGATTCCGGTTGGGGAATGCCGCAATGGCCGAAGGAATGGTACGGCCGCGGCCTGCCGCACGCGCTGGCGCGCGTGGTGGAAGAGGAATTGGCCAATGTCGGCGCCGTCAGCGTCGCCAAATCGGGAGTTCGATTGTTGGCCGCGGCCACGCTGCTCGAGCACGGATCGGATCTTCAAAAAAAGAAATTACTGCGCCGCATTCTCACCGGAGAGGATACCTGGTGCCAGTTCTTCAGTGAGCCGGGCAGCGGCTCCGACCTCGCCGGCGCCACCACCCGCGCGGATTTGAACGGCGACTATTGGATCATCAACGGCCAGAAGGTGTGGACGACCAGTGCGCATCATGCCGACCACGGCCTGCTGCTCGCCCGCACCGATTGGGATGCGCCCAAGCACGAGGGGCTCTCGTATTTCGTGATCGACGTCAAGCAGCCTGGCGTCGACGTGCAGCCACTCAGGCAGATGAACGGCCACGCGTCCTTTAACCAGGTGTTCTTCACCGACGCGAAGGTCCCGCAGGAGAACCTGGTCGGACGCGTCGGCGAGGGCTGGAAGGTCGCCATGACGACCCTCGCCCACGAGCGCCGCGGCGCCGATGGGCTCGCGCCACCGTCAAAGCGCGGGGTGCGGGTCGGACGGATTCACGCCGAAGAGCGAGCCGAAACCGAAAAGGCGAATCAGCCCTATAAATGGTATCCGCAGCGCGCCGGTCGCGTCGACCTCATCATTGATCGCGCCAGGGAAACCGGCGCGAACAAGGATCCAAACGTGCGCCAGGAGATCGCCAAACTGATGATCCTGGCCAAGTCCGCCGAATGGACCGCGCGCCGCGCGCGCGCCGCCCAGCAACAGGGACGCCCGCAGGGCCCGGAAGGCTCGCTCGGAAAGCTCGCCGCCAGTCATGTCGCGCGAGCCTGCGCCCGCGTTCATACCCTGATTACCGGGACGGAGGCGATGCTTACTGGACGCGAAAGCCCGCGCGACGGAATCATCGCGGAAATCCTGGTCTCGGTGCCTGCCGTTTCAATCGCCGGCGGCACCGACGAGATTCAACGCAACATCATCGCCGAGCGTGTGCTCGATCTGCCCAAGGAGCCACGGTTCGACACCGGACCATTCCGCAAGGTGCGACGGAACTAGTCGAGGCCGCGTCCCGCCCCGAAGTTTCAGCGCCGCTTGAGCGCCTCCAGTTCGTCGAGCGTCCGTGGCCAGTCCTCATGGAGCAGGCGCGAAAACGCTCGGTCGGCGAGCAGCCGTCCTCCGGTCTGGCATCGCGCGCAGTAATTCGTCTCGTTGCTGGCATAGCGGATGCGCTGGATTTTCGCGCCGCATCGCGGGCACGGCTGGCCGTAGCGCCCGTGGACCGCCATCCCGGGCCGAAACGCGGTCACCTTTTCCGGAAACGCGCCGGCCGACTCGGCGCGCAGGCGCTCGATCCATTCGAGCAGCGTCGCTCGGGTCGCGTCGTGGAGCCGCTCGATCTCGCCCGCGGTCAGCTTCTGCGTCATCGCGATTGGCGAGAGCCCCGCACGATGTAGGATCTCGTCGGAATACGCGTTGCCGATACCACTCACGATGTGCGGGTCGGTCAGCGCGCGCTTGAGCGTGTGATTAGCCGCGCGGATCGCGGTGCCGAATTCGGCCCGGCTCGCATCGAGCGGCTCGATACCGCCCGCGCTCAGCGCTGCCAGTCCAGCATCGCCCTCGGCCACATGGAGCGATGCGCGCCGTTGCGTGCCCGCTTCCGTCAGCCACAGCCATCCGTTATCGAACTCGAACGCGGCCAGCATGTTTCTGCTCTTGAGTCCGGGAGCGACGGTATTCCAATGAAGCCGCCCCGCGATTTTGAGATGGATCGCGAGCCACAATCCGCCTGCGACGCCGATCGCAATCTGCTTGCCGACGCGCCGCACTTCACCCACCGTCGCGCCCTCGCTCGCGCTCAGCGGAGGATTGATCGATCGCAGCAGAAACGGAGACCTGACGACGACCCGGATAAGCCTCTGCCCCACGATACGCGCTCGCATCGCCTCCACGTATACCGTCACGTCGGGCAGTTCGGGCATGATAGTTGATTCTCGCCGAGCGGACCCGGCGACTCACTATGGTAGATTAACCGCGAATCATCGCCAAAGAGGACGCGCGCATGAACTACTTTCTCGCCAAGACCGATCCGGAGACTTACTCCATCGATGATCTCGAACGCGAGGGCCGCACCGCCTGGGACGGCGTTACCAATGCGCAGGCGGTCCGCGTCATCCGCGCGATGCGGCCGGGCGACAGGGTCTTCATCTATCACAGCGGCGGCTTGTCGAGCGTGGTCGGGATGGCGGTCGTCAGGTCGGAGCCGCGCGACGATCCGAAAAATCCAAAGTCGGCGATCGCCGATCTGGAATTCGCCGGCCGCCTCGATCCGCCGATGACGCTGGCGGAAATCAAGCAGGCGAAGAAATTCGATGACTGGGCGCTGGTGCGGCAAGGACGGCTCTCGACCATGGCGGCGCCGGAAAAGTTCGCGGCCTGGATGCGCGAGCGATATCCGAACGCCGGGATTTAGAACCGCTGTCGCGGAGCATCGCCCGTTCGGCCACGGCGCTTCGCCAACGCTAAATTGTATGCTAGCAGACAACATGGATGCCGGGCGTCGAAGCGCCGCGTGCACAAGGAATTGCGATGCTTTCAGCTCAACGGCTGCTCGAAGATGTTATCCATTCGCTGCGCACTGTGATCGCTCCCGCGATTCCCGAGCAGTTCCCAAAGTCCCAGGCCTATATGGCGGCGGTGATCCTCGAGTTTGTCTCGCGGCAGGTCCAGGATCGCGGCGATATCGCCGCCGAAAAACAACGTATCCTGCGCGGGTTGCGCGGCGAGTTGTCGGAACTTCCGCAAGCCGCCGGACTGGTCGATAAGAGCGGTGATTTGACCGAGGCCGATCTGTCCCGCTTGATCGAAGCGCTCTACTCGGCGAAAAGCCGGATCGGTGACGATGCTTTTTCCGCAATCAATCAGCGCGTCCGCCATGCATTGCGCCAACTGCTCGACGAAGAACTGAAAGTCGCCGGCAGCAAGGAGAATTGATCGATGCCGAAGGAACAATCGGTTCAGGATAAGATTATCGGCTATCTCCAGCGCAAGATGCCCGCCGCCCGTGACCTGAAGCTCACGGAATTCGTTCACAGCGCCGGCGGATGGTCGCACGAGATCTACGTCTTTTATGCCAACTGGCGCGAGGACGGCCGCGACGTAAAGCGCGGCTTCTGCCTGCGCAAGGACCCCGGTGCCGGACTGCTCCGCGAGCTGTCGAGTCTCGAAGAGCAGTACCGGGTTATCAAGGCGCTCGAGCCGACCGCCGCTCCGACCCCGGAAGCGTACTGGTATGAAGCCGATACCGCGCTGCTGGGCGGCCCGTTTTTCGTCATGGAAAAGGTCGAAGGAGAAGCGCCGAATCCCTGGTCCAAGGCCGGCAAGCAGTTTTACGCCGAGGCCGCGAAACGGGGCCGGCTTCCGAAAAGTTTCGTTGAGGCGCTCGCCTCGCTCCATAACCTCGACTGGCGCGCAGCCGGGCTCGATTTCATCGGCGTGCCCGAACCGGGCAAGGGCTTCGCCTTGCGCGAGGTCGCCAAATGGGAGTCGCTGATCAATCAATCGACGAGCAAGCCCGAGCCGGTCCTCACTGAGCTGCTGATGTGGCTCAAGGCCAACGCGCCCGAAGCTCAGCGGCTCGCCTTCGTCCATGGCGCCTATCGCACCGGGAATCTCATCGTCAAGGACGATCAGGTGGCGGCGGTCATCGACTGGGAGCTGCAGGTGATCGGCGATCCCATGTATGACGTCGCCTATGTGCTGTCGGATCTGAATCGCGAGGGCTCGCCGCTGTTGTCGTGCCTGGTCGAGCGCGACTTGTTTATTGACTACTACCAGCAGCTCACCGGATTGACTATCGACCTCGAAGTCTGCCGCTATTACGATATTCTTTACATGATGCGCAGCACGGCATTCTGGCTGAGCGCGTCAGGTCTTTTTGCCGAGGGCAGGAACAAGGATTTGCGCCTTGCGCGCACCACCTATTCGGTGCCCGTCGTACTTGATATGGCCGCACGGGCGCTGGGTTTCTAATCGGCGCCGCGCCTGCGATTCCTGATTCTGCCAGCGGAGGAAAGTGAATGCTTACGGTCTGGGACGAGCAGATGTGTCATCAGTTGCCCGCTACGATGGATCATGTGGCGACTGATAATCCCGAATGGACTGAGCGAATCTATGTCAGCCTCTACAACGTGGCCGCCAAAGATATGATTTTCGGCCTCGGCCTCGGCCAATATCCGAACAAGAACGTTCAGGACGGGTTCGCCACCGTATGGCATGAAGGCAAGCAGTACAACTTTCGCGCCTCGCGGGCGCTCAGGCCAAACCCAGCCGAGCTCAAGGTCGGTCCGTTGTCGATCGAAGTGCTCGAAGGACTCAGGCGATTCCGCATGAAGCTCGATGAGAATCCGTCCGGGATGCAGTTCGATATCGAATGGACCGCGAGCATGAATCCGCACCTGGAAGAGCGCGATCTCCGCGAGAGCGGCGGAAAGGTCCGCCAGGATATTTTACGCTTTGACCAGGTCGGCCGCGCGCGCGGACGCTTGCAGTTTGGCGGCAAGGCGGTCGATCTCACTGAAGATCAGTGGTGGGGCCATCGCGATCGTTCATGGGGAACGCGCCGTCCCTTGCGCACCGACAAGTCCATAGCGCAGCGCACCGCGTTCGCGCCATTCCTGTTCAGTTGGTCAGTTGCGCAGTTTCGCGATTACGCATTGCATTGGCGCTTCGTCGAGCGCGCGGCGGGAAAATATAGCTACTTCAGCGGCGAGCTGGTGCGCCCTTTCGGCGCCGGGACGGATCCAGGCTGGAGCCTCGAAAGGACCGAACAGGATTTCCGCTGGGACGGCTCGGGTCCGGTGCAGGTCCTCAAGGGCGGCGAAATTGACCTCTTCTTCAAAAACGGCGAGCGCCGCCACGTGTCATTCGCGACTCATCCGCCGCGATGGCATCTGAAGGGCGGCGGTTACGGCGGCTATCGCGGATGGAATCACGGCGACTACAAGGGCGAATACCACAGCGAACATGAGGTGTGGGATTTGAGCGACCGCGCAGTGCTTGCCGAAGCGAGCACGCTTAGCGATCACCTGATCGAATGGCGATGCGGCGATGACGTCGGCTTCGGAATCATGGAGTACGGCGTCGGTCCCGGCTACTACAAGTACAAGGAAGTTCAGCATCTGCCGACCTTCTAGTTTTGGCGAAACGGGCCGGGCGGCCGTGGTGGCTGCGCGATAGTGAGCGGAGGGCGCGATGAAGATAGGAATGACAGCGGTTGGGATTGGCAAGGCGGCGCGGCCCGCAACCATCCGCGCCGTGGCTGAAAATGCCGAGCGGCTGGGATTTGGCACCCTGTGGGCGCCCGAACATGTCGTGCTGTTTGACAGCCACGAATCGAAATATCCGTATTCCCAGGACGGACGTTTCATGGCCGGCAGCACGATCGACCTCCTCGATCCATTTATCGGACTGACCTATGCCGCGGCCTGCAGCAGCCGCCTCCGGCTCGCGACCGGAATCTGCCTGGTCGCCGAACACAATCCGCTCGGGCTGGCCAAGGTGAGCGCGAGCCTCGACAGCCTGAGCGGCGGCCGCCTCGCGCTTGGCGTGGGGATCGGCTGGTCGGCCGAGGAATTCGCCGCGCTGGGAATCCCGTTCGAAAGACGGGCGCAACGCACCTGCGAATATATCGAAGTGATGCGCAAGCTGTGGGGCGAGCCCAAATCCAGCTTTGACGGCGAGTTCGTGCGCTTCGACGGCGTGCGGAGTTTTCCCAAGCCGGCCCAGGGCGCGAAGCTTCCGATTATCTTCGGCGGCGAGAGCCTGCCGGCGCTGCGCAGAGTCGCGCGATTCGGCAACGGATGGTTCGGAGTCAAGCTCAATCCCGAGCAGGCGGCGGCAAAAATCGCAACGCTTCGTTCACTGATGAGCGAAGCCGGCCGCGACATCAGCGAACTCGAAATAATTATCTCGCCCTACGAGAACCAGGTCACCGCTGACGATCTTCGGGCCTACCACGAAATCGGAGTCGCCGAGTTCGTACCGTTTGTCCGGCTCCCCGCCGAGGACAGCAGGATCCCTGATGTGCTGGAACGCATCGCGCGCGAATGGGTGGAACCGGCCGCGAAGCTCAGTTGAGCGATCATCCGCCATTAGCCATTCGGTAGTCAGTTCACCGAAGGCGCAATCAGTGGACCTCGCACCAGGTAAGGACGCGAGTCGGGTGGATGAGGCAGGAAGCCCAGGATGAAGCGCAGGCGCTCGCGCGCCTGTGGCGTCGGCGCGATCGTCACGCGCAAGTTCAACGAGCAGAGCGACGGAATGTCGGCCAGGCGGACGTCCCCGGATGCGCCGATTGTGCCGTCGGGGCCATCGCCGTTGAGCGACACGACATGGAGCGTGCTGTCCGCAAGATTGAATTCGCCGCTGACCACGCCCAATCTGAGCGCCGGAAATCCGGGCCCGATTTGCACCGTCAGACCGCGCGTATCGAGGTCGAACTTGCCGGCCGTTGTGAGGGTTCCGGGCCCGAGCGGGTCGAGGCGGCCGCGCCCGGAGAGGAAACCGTTCAAGACGGGTTCAAGACGCAGCGCGGTTCGGAGCTGATCGAGGGCGAGGTCGCGTGCTGTGAAGTGCAATCCTGTGCCATGGCGGGTTTTGTAGAGTGTAATAGACAGCGAGCCGCCGAAAATTTTCGCGTTGACATTGACGCCCGGACGCCCGATTAACATCGCAAATAAGGCGGGCGAAAGGCTGACGCGTGGGCTTTCGAGCATCAGGGGCGATCCGGGCTCGATTGAGGACAGGCGGACGTTGTCGAGGGTGGCGCCGAGGGGGAGGCGCAGGTGTTGAGTGTCAGAGGTAAGGCGCATTCCCATGGGGGCGAGCAACGAGGAGATGACGTCGGTATAGGGAAAGGTGGCGATGAGGGAGAAGAGGAAGACGATCGTTCCGATGCCGAAATAAAACGCAGTATTGGGTCGTTCGCCGATCGCCTCGGTGAACCAGGCCCGTGCTCGTTCGATCCATTCAGTCATTGCGAGG
>VFSW01009361.1_pt1 | contig 14000 bp, 13 predicted proteins | sample 5358111 | NCBI WGS metagenome assembly VFSW01 (sample SAMN11554181, study PRJNA540505) | mine drainage metagenome | isolation source: sediment from site ElyBrook_90M | place: USA: Ely Copper Mine, Vershire, VT | collected 2017
CCAAAGGCTATGAACCGACCGAATATGAGTTACTCCATGGAACCTACGAAGCGAAGGAAGTCCAAAAAAAGTGGTTCTTCTGAAGCAGGATGAGTGATGTAGGGTAAAGAATGAGTTCATTGAAAACTGAAAGGCCCGTGCATAAAAGCCGGGAACTCGGAATGACAATGGCCGAGTGTCAGGCTGCTTGCAACGTTAGCACCCCAGCTTCGGCGAGGATTTTGCCGGCGTTATCGACGATCTGGCGTTTCATTTCTTCGAGCGAATGCGTTTCCTTGACGCGAGCGCCGGCGGCATGGAAGTGTCCGTTGCCGCCGAAGCTTTGGGCGAAGTTGGCGGCGGAAACATCGTCCTTCGAGCGGGTGGAGACTTTCCAGCCTTCTTTAAGTTCCAGCAGGAACACGGAGAGGACGATGCCCTTCACCTGAAACGGAAGCTGGACGAGGCCATCGACATCCTCTTCTTCCGCACTCGCAGCGCGAAGATCGGATTGCAGAATACACTGAAGCGCCATGCGGTTATCGTAATGGTATTCGAGTGAGTTCAGCGCATCGCGAATAAGCAGCAAACGTCCGGGCGGCGAAGTATTGTAAACTTCATTGTAGGTCCGAACGGGATCGGCGCCGAGTTCCAGCAGGTCGGCGGACATTCGGAAAATGGCGGCGGTGGTTCGCGGGAAACGAAAGCTTCCCGTGTCGGTCATGATGGCTACGTAAAGCGCGGCCGCAGCTTTCTTTGAAATGGTGCCGCCGAGAATGGGCCGCGCTGCTTCGATCAGGCGGACGATCAGCTCGCCGGTAGAGCAGGCATCGGTATCAATAAAATAATCGGTCGCAAAAGTTTTGGGATTTAAATGGTGATCGATGACGGCGATGGGATTCCTAAATTTCAGAAGGAATGGTTCCAGCGAACGCGTTCGGTTCGGATCGTTGACATCGAGCACGAAAATGATTTCGGCATTTTGCAAAACTTCGGCATGTTTTGCCACGTCGAATTGCTCGATGATCGGATTCGGCTGGTCGAGAAAGAGATAGTTATACGGCGTCGGCGAATGATTGATCACTCGGACCTTTTTTCCAAGCGAGAGGAGCCACTCGGCAAAGCCAATTTCGGAACCCAGCGCATCGCCATCGGGATTGACATGCGTGGTGAGGACGAACGATTCGTGGCCTCGGATGAGACGGATAAAAGCGGTTGGAGCGAATGGATTTGTCATGGCGGCAAAGCACAACAGGCCTGGCAGGCCAGAAATTCGCGAATGCCGCGAATTTTTCGTAATACTAAAGGTTTTGAATACCACATGCGAACAATAGCTTTCGTTATTCTTTCGATGATCGGCGCCCGTATGGCCTGCGCACAAGCTCAGGATACGGTTCTCATCGATACGGACGCTTCGTTCGATGTCCGCTATGTGAAGTTCGATCTCTTCGTGCGGCCCGACACGGAATATATCGCCGGGTCCGTGGAACTCCGCGCGGTTGCAAACGCGCTGCGGCCCGACCGGACGATTCAACTAAGTTTGCGCGGCCAGCTTTCGGTCGATTCGCTTTTCAACGATGGTGCTCCGGCAATGTTCAGCCATGTGGGCGATAAATTATTTGTGACGTTAAACCAGGAGTATGCTCCGCAAGCGCCGTTCGACCTCGTGATTTATTATCACGGCTATTCGACGATTCCGGACCGCGCGGGAATCATTCACACCTTTCAGAATTGGGACCCGGCAACGGGAATTCCGATTAGCTGGTCGTGGGGCGAGCCCTTTGGGCAAAAAGACTGGTGGCCGTGCAAGGATAATCCGGCGGACAAACTCGACTCCGCCGATCTATATTTTACCTGCGCGAAACCATACATGATCGGATCGAATGGGACGTTGGTGGGAGTTGCCGATCACGACACTTCGCAAACGTTTCACTGGCATGAATCCTATCCGATCGATCACTACTTGCTCGCCTTCGTCTGCACGGAATTCGACACGATCAGCTATTGGCACCATTGGGCCGATGGGGATAGCATGAGAATGATGAACTTTATTTTTCCCGGATCCGTGGATACGATAGGCCCGCAGCTTGTCTTAGTGGATTCCATTCTCAATCTTTATGAGCGATGGTTCGGACCGTACGCATTTCGAAAAGAGAAATATGGCCTCGCCCAGTGGCATGGCGGTGGCATGGAAAACGAGACACTTTCATTCTGCAACGATGCCGATTCCGGCTTAGTCGCCCACGAAACCGCCCATCAATGGTTTGGCGATGCCATCACCTGCAAAACCTGGAACGATTGCTGGCTGAATGAGGGCTTCGCTACCTACGTCACGGATTTATTCTTTCGCCAGAATGAGGGAACGGCAGTTTTCGATAGTATGATAATTGCTCAGGAAGACAGCATAACCACGCAAAGCGGAGGGGCGATCCACATTCCAGGCTCCATGCTCCTCCAGCATGTCCTGGATGGGAAATTGGTTTATGATAAAGGCGGCCTATTGCTTCACATGCTGAATTTCGTTCTCGGCAGCGATTCCGCATTTTTTCGATGCCTCCGCGAGTACGTCACCGGCCCCTTGCGCTATGGCGTGGCCAGTGCGGCGGATTTTGAGCATTCTGTAGAGCGATCGTCTGGCCGCGATCTCGGATGGTTTTTCAACGAATGGGTCTATGGCGATGGTTATCCAATCTATGATGTAACGTGGAACGCGCAGGACAGCCTTCACCCTTCCGTTGCCATATTGCAGACCGGCTCGACACCGCATAGCCCGCTTTTCCTCATGCCGATCGAACTCGAGTTTATTGGAGATGGCATCGATACCACGGTGGAAGTATTCGACGATGTTTCGCTCAAGTCCTTTGGATTTACTTTTTCGAAACCGGTAACCAAGCTTATCTTCGATCCGCATAACTGGCTGCTTGACGGTTCATTGCCCCGGATGCTCGCCGTGCATTCTTTAGCTACTTCAACTGCTTCCAATTTCAGAATTACCCAGAGCCTCAATTCCTATTTCATTGGCTTCTCGGTGGATAAAAGTGGACCTGTTACCATGAAACTATACGATCTGCTTGGCCGGGGAACAGCAATGGTTCCCCTTGGCATTCAGGAAAGGGGGACCCATTCTATTTCATGGCGGCCCGAAATCCCACTACCCGCAGGAACATATTTCTGTCGCTTAATTTCTCGCGATTCGAACGATAAATTCGCAAAATTCGTGGTCGCAAATTAAAGTAACACTTTGATACCAAAGACGGCGTCGGTATGTCCGGTTTTAGAAAAAAGAGCGGTTAGGCCATCTGTTCCGGCATCGAGAAGGATTCTATTTGCAATTCCAAATCCAATCGCGGCGGTAAGATCGCTTACGCCATCTTGGGTCGTATATCCAAGGGCGGCATGGAACGAGAAGCCGCTTCCCGCATGATCGGTCATGCTCGGCTGCTCAAAAATGACGGCGAATCCAAAGCGGCCATGGTTCGGGGAACCGACGACATTCGTCAACCCGAGTGCGAATTCGGCAGCGGCTTCGAGCTTCGAAGAGCCAAGTGAAAGACCGATCTCGGAAAGGTCCAACGCACTCGCAAGATGAACGGTCGTCGGAAGCTCAGTAGTGAAGGAGCCGATGGTGGTATTGAGCGTTCCCCCGAGCGCCCTTAATTGCGAGTTCAGGGTATCTTTATTACCCTGGGAATTGGATGCGACCACAACGGTATCCGCGCTTCGAAGGCTGGCATTCTGGTCCCACCGAATGCTGCCAATATCGGTCACGCTAAGGGCCACCTGCCAGGGGGAATTACTGGCGCTATCGAAGGCTCCGAGTGTAAGCCCAATATCCGCGCCGAGACCACTACCCGCCGTTGCATTCGTAATCAAACTGGTAGAAAAGCCACTTGGGAGGTGCGTAAAATTAAATGCATTCGGATAGGCAGAGTAAATTCGGTAATTCACGCCAACGGAATGAGCCTCCCCCTGCGGCGGGGCCGTCGGGTAATTAGCGGAAAATTCCGAGGAGTGGTCCAACTGAATTGCGGCGATGCCGGCAAGGTATTTCACTCCGACGCCGGCAAGAAGCTGAGCATCGCCGGAAAGTGGTTCTCCCAGGATGGTGCGAGCATACGATAGCGTATATTCGCTATACCACATCCCCTGAATGTCAGGTTGCTGCGGGGACAGCGTATTACCCTGCCCAAGCCTGGCAAGAGCACCAACACCAATATAATTTAGAAGCTCGCTTGGAATGGACGCACGGAGCGCGGCATGCATCGTCCAGGTTAGCGCAAAGGCTCCGAGACCGGGATCGAAATAAGAAATTCCAAATATTCTCGCGTCGATCGTACTCGAAAGATTGTTGTTACTCAAAAGATTTGCAATTGACTCTCTGGTGGAATCGCCTTTCGTAAGGCCGTTCGTCGTTGTATCAATCGAAGAAAGCCCGTTGGCCTGCAAGCCCTGAGAAATACTATTGACTTGCGACAAACTCGGGCCGGCATTGAGCCCGAGGGAAGAAATGGGCACAAGCGCAATTTCGAATGGCCGCGGCGTTCCCAGCGCAAGCAAGGAGGGATTCAATCCGACGGCATCGAGTCCACGTGACGTTATGGCATAGGTCCGGCCCGCGCCAGTTGCGAATGGCGAGAGATGCTCGATTTCATCCTGGGCGCGCAGAGCTTTCACCGAGGTTGCGGTTAAAACGAGGGTCACGGCGAGAATAGAAATATTTCGAAAGATCATGCGGGCAATTGGTCGATAGCGCGAGCAAGGTCAAAATCATTTTGCGTCACCCCTCCGGCCGAATGAGTCGAAAGCATCACTTTTACATTTTTATATCCTGAAAGCAGAATATCGGGATGGTGGTCTTGCCGCTCGGCGATAGGGGCGATTTGCTGAATCAAAGCGACAGCATCGAGAAAATTCTTCCGAATGAACGTCCGTTCGATGCTCGCATTCGTGGAGTTGTAGCTCCATCCAGCTAGATTTCGGAGAAATTCTTGAATTTGCTGGTCGCTAAGACGATCCTCTGTTGTTTTTTCCATTCCCATATTTTGAATTAATTTTCAAAATCAAAATTTTTCTTGTAACCGGAAGGGGTTTCAGGTGTTCTTGTAACACCGTGAACTCTCACGAGTCATGCTTGTTCACTTAGACAAACCGCTGAATGGAAAGAATAATCCTGTCCGTTCGCAATGACATTTTCGTTCTATGCTAAAAAAGATTCTAACCGTCGTCCTTTCCATCGGCCCGTTCGTGGCTATCAGCTTGACCTCCAACTCCTGTGCGCCCACCCCGCCAACCGGGCCAGCGACAACACTCTACGCCGCGCCATCGAATCTCACCCTCACCAGGACCGATTCCACTGGCAGTTCCGCAATTGGCCTCTCGTGCGGCTGTCCATTTGATCTAACCGTAACCGGGTACGGCGGCGATACCAGTAAAATTCATTTTTCATTTGGAGAACGACTCGATACCCCGATTACAACTCACAACTTGAGCGTAAAAATTATTCCTTCGTCGTTTCCCGCCGGGCCGGATACGATAACGGCGTGGATTGGCCTCTATTATCGAAGCGATAGCACAGCTTCCAGTCGCGGCACACCGCTCTACGACACAGTACGTGTGACGGCAATCCATTAGTGCTGCCCCACTACTCAATTTCCATTACTTGTTCCGATACTTCATAATCCATTCGGCAAAATCCCGGAAAGCGCCATTTCCGCCTGGAGCTTTTGCCGCATAATGTGCAACTCGTTTTGCTGCTGGCATCGCATCGCCCGGGCAAGCCGTCAATCCTGAAAGTGCAATCACTTCCATAATACCAACGTCGTTCACGTCATCGCCAATGTAAGCGATCTCGTTAATTTGCCGATTCGTTTTTTCCAAAATATCCGACAGCGACTCGCGCTTATCCATGATGCCCGCGAAATAATAGTTTAGCCCGAGCTTTTTCGATCGCGCGGTTACGCGCGGTGAATCTTCGCGCGTCATCATCGCGGTTTCGATGCCCTGCTCGCGCAATAAATCCATCCCCATTCCATCGCGGATGCTGAATCGCTTCAGCTCTTCGCCGTTCGCAGAATAATAAACGCCGGTATCTGTAAGCACTCCATCCACGTCGGTCAGGACCAACGTAATCTGTTTCGCGCGCCGCCGGATTTCGAACTCGGATAATTTCTTCACGATGATATTTTTGCTGGTTGTGTAACCTCTTTTCGTTCGGACGCTCGTTCGCCGGAAACACTGCTCAGGATTGCTAGAAGCCCCGCCATCAGCGGCGCGGCGAGAAGCAACCCCAGAAACCCGAACAGGAGGCCCATTGTCAACTGCGCTCCAATTCCAAGAACCGGAGGCATTCGAATCGTCTTTCGCTGAATGAGTGGAGTAATTAGATTCCCCTCCAGAAACTGTATAATGGCATACATCACCACCACGGCGATGGCCTTCTCCGGACTCTCCACCAAGCCCACGAGCAGCGGCGGGATAGCACTTAGGAAGGCACCAAAATTTGGAATAAAGGTAATCAATCCGGTGAGTAACGCCAGGGTAAACGCCATCGGGATTCCCAAAATCCGGAGGCCGATAAATGCCAGTATAGTTAGCGAAAGCATGGAGCCACCGGCGCTCAATAGCCACCACCACATTCGGTTATGCACCGCTCCGAGAATTTCCTCCATTTGCGCTACATCGCGCCGAGTAAATAGCCGAAGGAACCCCAGCCGGTAGATCGATGGCTCTGCGGCGGCGTACACCCCAATAACAATCACCAACACGATGCGCACCGCGACCCCGACCGTCATGGATACCGCCCCGGTCATTCTGGAAACCAATTCCGAGGAATCCCCGCCATACGCCAGAGTCCTCCAGTTCCCGATCGCCCCGCTATGCGCCAGTATTTGCCTGCCCCAGGCATAATGCCCCAAATACTCCCGAATTTGGTTCATCGACTTTGGCAGCTCGACACTCAAAGCCCTAACTTGCACAGCGATGCCAGGCGCAACGAGTTTTTCCACGAAAACGAGAATGCCAACAATCAGAAAAATGGTAATTACCAGCGACCATCCCCGGCCCAAATGCAGCAATCGAGCAACCAATGAGGCCAAGCCATCCAGTAAAATCCCCAGCAGCAATCCCGCAAAAATTAGCAGGAAGACTTCATGCGCAATCCACAAAACCGCCACACACGCGAGGACGCTCACCACCACGAGCGTTCGACGGAACGTTCGTCCAAGGTCATTGCTATCTGGCTTTACTTGCATGCGCTGCGGTACTCATCCGCAACGTAAGCATTTGCCGGGCCAGCCCGATGAGCGTTGAACTTAAGAATTAAGAGTTAAGAGCAAAATTCCAGTAGCTTCACAAGCTACCCTTCACTCTTAACTCAAAACTCATTATTAACCGTGCGCTTTGATCGCTTCCGCGGCATCGACCTTCACGCTCGGGCCCATCGTCGAGCTGATGGCGACCGATTTCACGAACTGCCCCTTCGCCGTTGCCGGCTTGGCGCGGATGATCGTGCTGAGGAACATATTGATGTTGTCGACGAGCTTCGGAGCTTCAAATGAGGCCTTCCCCACCGAGGCATGAATATTCCCGCCCTTATCGACTCGGTATTCGATTTTGCCGGCTTTCACTTCCTTAACCGCAGTGGTAACATCCTGCGTGACCGTCCCTGATTTCGGATTGGGCATGAGGCCGCGTGGTCCCAAAATTCGGCCAAGCTTACCAAGCTCGCCCATCACTTCGGGAGTCGCGATGATGACGTCGGTGTCGGTCCAGCCGCCGCGAATTTTTTCGAGAATCGGCTCGAAGCCGGCTTCGTCGGCGCCGGCGGCGAGCGCCGCGGCTTCCTGGTTGCGCGTCACAACGGTCACGCGCACCGTCTTGCCAATACCATGCGGCAGCGAAACCGTCCCGCGAATCGCCTGATCGGCCTTGCGCGGATCGATGCCCAGATTGATTGCAATATCGACTGACTCATCGAACTTTGCCGAAGCCGTCTGCTTGACTTTATTCACTGCTTCGACCAGCGCGATCGGCTTGCGAGATTTAGGATCCTCGGTGCCGATTTTCTTTAAAAGATTTGTGTAACGTTTTCCGTGCTTTACCATTGCTTATCCCTCCACCGTTATGCCCATCGAGCGGGCGGTGCCGGCAACCATGCTCACCGCAGCTTCAATGGAAGCAGCGTTTAGGTCAGCCATTTTTTGCTTTGCGATCGCCTCGACGTCCTTCTTCGAGACTTTCGCCACTTTCAGCCGGTTCGACTCTTTCGAGCCTTTCTCGACACCCGCTGCCTTTAACAGAAGCGATGCCGCCGGGGGAGTTTTCGTGATAAAGGTGAAGCTCTTATCCGAAAATACGGTGATCACGACTGGGATGATCGCGTCGCCTTCTTTTTGAGTCCGGGCATTGAATTGCTTGATGAACTCCATGCCGTTGACGCCCTTTTGTCCGAGCGCCGGACCGACCGGCGGCGCCATCGTCGCCTTCCCTGCCGGTATTTGTAGTTTTACGAATCCTGTGACTTTTTTCGCCATTATTGTTATGGTTTAGTAGTTCGTTTCCTTAGAACCATCTCCCTCTGGGAGAGGGTGGGTGAGGGAAACTCCTACGGTTAATAATCCCAGGCCGAGGCCTGGCTTTTAAAGTGAGCCGGAATAACGATTTCGCCTTCGAATAGTTCAAATAGTTCAAAATCCTTTACCAATAAAATTCTTAGAAAACTACTTTCAGTCTCCGCGCGCATCCGTGCTTCATGAACTATTGCGTTTGCGAGCCAATTTCGCCAATTTTTAAAGAGCGGTAACTTTTTTAGCCACTTTTTTGAGGGCGGTTTTGAAAAACTCAGAAAACGGGTGCCCATAGCCAGGAACACTCCCAAAAAACGGTAGCTTATTCCGTGTCCTAACCGGGAAATCAAATATGGTGTCTCAGCCGGGGTTTCATAATGCAATCGATACAACGAGGACAATTTACCGCGCGAGGACCATCGGCAGCGTCTCCACGCGCCCGTTCAGCCGGACGAGGCACCTCTTAATTCCATCGAGCCGATCACAGGTTCTCGATCATCGAATCGTAATCGGCATGGGAACCAATCCAGAACCATGTCATCGTGTCGGCGTCTCTTACAGCCAGAGCGCGCCAGTGCAGGCCGATCCGAACCGAATAAATCGGACGTTTCGTGTGCAGCCGCTTAAATTGGAGCGATTCGTGATAGGGATCCTTCTTCCACAACTCGTAAGCGTCTACCGCTTGTCGTTGAATGTCACGCGGAAGCGCATCAAAGGCCTTCCAGAAGCGGGAAGAAGCGAGGGATGTCACTTACCGGAATTCGAGTGGAGTCGCTCTCCCGCTGTGAAGTTCTGCTAGAGCTTCGGCGGCTAGTTTTTCAAGTTGGTCCTGGGATTTCGAGAAGGCGATATCCCACTTCCGTTCGTCAATCATCTCTTCGAGTATCAAAGCGGCCAAAGCATTTTGTTCCTGTTCCGGGAGCTTTTGAACTTCGCTCATTGCTCGCTGAAGAAGCTGTGTCATACCCAATGTAACTCAATCATAAACCTCAATGGTTCACTGCGATTATTTGGCGACAGGTACCGCACCACCACCACCGGCAGCGTCTTCACCCGCCCGTTTATTCGAACGACACATTCATACATTCCGCGTGGCGCGGCCATGTTGGCCGCGTCCCAGGTGAAGTGTTGTTCGCCCACGCCCACTGCGCCCGAAAACAGATGCGCGACTTCCGCGCCGAGGAGATTTACGATGGAGACATCCGCATAGTCGGCGGCATCCGTTGCGAATGTGATGGTGGTGGATTGGGAGAAGGGGTTGGGATAAGCGAAAGCTCCAGTCTGCAAAGGCAGTTTCTTCGATACTGAACTTGCTACAATCATTTCGGACAGAGGTCGGCGCCAAACGCCACTATTCGTGCCGATGAAGATATTCGAATTGGTCGAAGCAATTGTGTAGACGTCAGAGTCGTGTAAACCTTGATTGAATTTTGTCCAGCTTTCCCGTTTTTCGGATGAGAAATAGAAGCCATGGGGGCACCCACAGAACAAAAAGGGACCGTTAACGTCAAACCATGCAATGGATACTTTATCCAAGGAATCTAAACCAGCATTGAATGGCTCCCAACTCGATCCTAAATCCATTGACATTGCATTGCCACCGAAACTATCTCCATAAGCATCGACGTAAAGACGAATGGAGCCTAAGTCATCTGTGTCGATTGCTAAAGCATTCACTTGATAATCATATCCTCCAGGCGCTATTGTCGATATCTGCCAATTTAATCCGCTATGGGGTGAGAAAAAAACACTACTTGTTAAATTATAGATACCGCCAGCAAATAAGATTTTGCCATTCGAGATTAAGTTCAGAAAAAGAGATGAAACAGGTGTACCTAATATCCGCCATGTGGTCCCATAATCAGTGGAACGAACTAAATCGCCATACCAAGAAGCAGCATACAAAAACGTATCTATGGTTGCAAATGACAGTACTTCCGGAGAACTTGATGGGACATTCGGAAAACCAGAATCGACTAATGACCAAGAATCTCCGTAATCCGTAGAGCGAAATGGACCCGACGCCGTACCCGCAAAAAGAATTGGGCCTGAGCTTGAATGAAGGATGGTGAGAGCAGTAATTCCTACATCTGACAATCCACGGTTACGCTGAACCCATGAAAATCCGCTATCCTTGGAAAGATAAATCCCTGAATAGGTTCCCGCAAACAGGTTTTGACCATCTTTCAACAAAACCTTGGTTTGAATATAGTTCCTCAATCCCGAATCAATTTCGGTCCAGTGCTGGCCTGTATCAATCGAACAGAAGATGCCATTGACAGTTGAAATGAAGAGGGTTGAGTCACGGATGACCAAATCACCGACTATGGAATTTGGAAGACCCTTATTACTCGAGACCCAAGTACCCCCATCATCACTAGATACGAAAATTCCTCCGTTGGTTGCAGCAATGAGTTTAGCTCCGCACCGTGCGATCTTATTGACATTACTATCGGTCAAACCGTTATTTGCGGAATGCCAGCTAACACCTATATCCGTGGACGAAAAAATGCCTTCGCTATAAATAGATGCCAGCAAACTATTACCGCTATCGCTATATACTATCGTCGGCAATGCATTGCCGCGATAGGGAAGGGTTGAGTCAACTTCTGTCCAGTTTGAGCCGTTGTCACTCGAACGGAAAATAGCACCGCCTTCGGTTGCCACAAACACGTATCCATGAATTGCAACAAGGCTAATAATGTATGCGAAATCACCAAGGGCATTATTCACTGGAGCCCATGTGCTTCCAGAATCTGAAGATCGAAATACGCCGTTCTCATAAGAACCCGCAAAGATGAAGGCATTGTTGACTGCAAAACACATAACCGAATTATCCGTTACGCCCGTACTAGACAATTTCCAATGTAACCCATTATCAGTTGACCGATAAATGCTATTACCAATTGAGCCAGTATAAATACTATCAACTCCGACTAACAGCTTTGAACCGATCGATGCCATTGCCGTTACGGAGCGATTTGAGGGCAATGGAAAATTTGTACTCTTCCATGTTTTGACTCCACTCGTCAACGCGGCAATCGAGTAGAGGGAAGTATTCCCGGCAAATACGGTCGAATCCATTACACCGAGAACAGACGGCCAGACACCATACGGCCCATTCGTCTGCACCCACTGCGCTCGCAGCGCACCGGCGTGCATCACCGCGAGCGCAGCGAAGAGGGTGAGTGCGAGGAGCCGTTTCGGGAGCATGATATTCAAACCTTCAAAGCGGCGCGGGACGGCAAAGGTGCCCGCGCGCAAACGTCAAATCGGAGTGCATAAAAATACCGTAGGGACGTGCTGCGCACGCCCCTACGGTTTATCGGAATATGAAGGACGTGCGCGGCACGTCCCTGCGGTTTATGCTATCGCCTTCTCGCGCTTCTCCTGGCCGTTGCCATTTTTGGAGGAGAGCGATTTGCCGTTGTGCAACAAGCCCGATTGAATCGGGACCTCGCGTTCCTTCGGCTTCGAAGGTTCTTTCTTCGGCACCATGATTTCGAGGATTCCATCCTTGAAATCGGCCTGGATGTCCTCTTCCTTCACGCCTTCGGGCAGCGTGAACTGGCGAACGAATTCGCCATAGGATCGCTCCATCCGGTAGTAGTTGCGGTCCTGATGTTCCTCCTCGCGCTTTTTCTCGCCGCGAATCGTGAGGACCCCCTCGCTGATCGTCAGCTTCACGTCGTCTTTCGTTAGCACCGGCAGTTCGGCGATGAAGTAGAGATTATTGGTATCTTCATTGATATCGACGGACGGCATGAAATTTCCGTTGTTCACGAGTGGCGTGAAGTTGAGGAAATTGTTGTCGAAATCATTGAAGAAGCGGCGCATGGTGTGTCCGAGTGAATCGAGATCGCGCTTGGGCGATTCCCATTTAATAATGGCCATTGTGTGTTTTCCTTTCGAGAATTTGTGATTGGTTATCGAGAATTGTGAATTTTCGAGCTTTGCGAAGTGGCAAGGGTGATGGCCGAACGCAATTGGAAATTACGTGCCAAGCGTGGAAGCTCATGATTAAGAGGAATGAGGATCTTTCCCGTCTGTCATTTCGTCCTAATAGTCGGAAAGAATTTCCTGCCCGCATGAAATTTTTTCACTCCGATCGTTGTCACTCTGTAACCCGATAATCGGGATTCTGCCCACACCGAACGAGCTACGTGCGAACTCCACCAGAATTTTTCAATCTCGGCCTTAAATACGAGGAACGAAAAGACCTTGATATGGCGATGCGCTGTTATGGGCAGATCATTGCGCAATGGCCAACGGAAATCGCCCCCTATCACCGGCTCTCGGTGCTGGCGCTCCAGCAAAAGGACCCTCGCTTCGCGCTCGCCTGGCTCGAGAAGGGTATCGCGGTAAACGAGAACATCGCGGAACTTTGGAACAACCGGGCACTTGCGTTCTCGGAACTAAAAGAGTACGATGACGCCGAGCGCGCCTTCGAGCGCGCGCTTTCGCTGAAATCGGATAATTGGGAAGCGTACTATAATTTCGGGCGAATGCGGCTTATGCAAAAACGATTCGCCGAAGCGGAGACTCTCCTCCGAAGAGCCGCCGAACTGGATCCCGCTTCCGCTGCGACCTTCAATAATCTTGGTCTCGCGCTCCATGGGCTTGATCGGTTTGAGGAAGCGATCCCAGCTTTCGACCGCGCGGTGGAACTCGAGCCGCGCTATCTCGAAGCGCGGGCCAACAAAGGGGCTTCGCTCTACTATGCCCACCGCTTCACCGAGGCCGAATCGCAATTCCGCCACACCATTTCTCTCGCTCCCAGCTTGGGCGCCAGCGTAGGCGCTGGCATAGGCGCCGGCGAGGAAGCCGGCGCGCATTACAATCTCGCATCGCTTCTGCTCTCTCAAGGAAAACTCATCGAGGGATTCCTGGAATATGAGTGGCGATGGAAAACAAAAGATTGGCCTGCGATTCGAAATTACGTTCGCCAGCCGCTGTGGGAAGGCGAGCCGCTCGATGGGCAGACCATTCTCGTCTGGCACGAGCAAGGCGCAGGCGATACCATTCAGTTCTTGCGCTTGCTGAACGACCTTGCGAAGATGAATTGCGAGATCGAGGCGGAAGTCCAGCCGGAGTTGCACCGGCTCTTCAGCGCGTCCTCGAGCTTGCCGAACGTTCGGTTTCACCGCTCCGGCGAAAAACTTCCCGCCTTCGATGTCCATGCCCCGCTCCTGAGTTTGCCGCGGCTTTTGGGAATTAAATATGAGACATTCCATCCGTTCAAGCCGTATCTCCGTCCGCGCGGATTTGAAATTGATGAATGGCGGCGCAAACTCAAATCCATGACACCGGAAAAAAACCGGAAGAAGAAGCGCATCGGAATCGTTTGGGCCGGGAACCCGAAACAGCCGGCGGACCACCAGCGATCCATGACGTGGGAAACCATCGAGCCGATCGTTAAAGCCCATAAAGACCGCTACCAATTCTTCAGCCTTCAAC
>VFSW01009362.1_pt1 | contig 13999 bp, 12 predicted proteins | sample 5358111 | NCBI WGS metagenome assembly VFSW01 (sample SAMN11554181, study PRJNA540505) | mine drainage metagenome | isolation source: sediment from site ElyBrook_90M | place: USA: Ely Copper Mine, Vershire, VT | collected 2017
GGGCGGCAGCGGCGGAACCGGAAGCAGCGGCGGAACCGGGAGCCCCTACGGGATGACCGCCGGCGCCAAGTGTCCAGCGGGCGCGCAGTGCGACGTCTCCTGCTCGGGCGGGAAGACGACGACGATCTCGGGGACAGTCCACGATCCCGCAGGGAAGAACCCTCTTTACGGCATCTCGGTCTTCGTTCCCGGAGGTCCGCTCCAGCCGCTGCCGAAGGGCGTCCCAACGGGGGGCGATGCTTGTTCATGCGCTGCGCTGTACAAGAGCGGCGCCATCGTCAGCACGACCACCGACGTGAACGGGAAGTTCACGCTCCAGAACGCGCCCGTCGGCTCGAACATCCCGCTCGTCGTGCAGGTCGGCAAGTGGCGTCACGCCGTCACCGTCACGACGACCGCCTGCCAGGACACGCCTGCCGTCAACACCGATCTCAACGCCACTGTTGCCCCGGGCTCCCAGGACAACATGCCCGACATCGCCGTCTCCACGGGCAACGCCGACACGCTCGAGTGTCTCATGAAGCGCATCGGCGTGCCCGACAGCGAGTACGTCGCGGGGACGGCGACCAGCGGCCACGTGCACGTCTACTCGGGCGGGGCCCCGGGCGGTTCGATGAACGCGGGCAACCAGGAAATGAATCCCATGCCGGGAGCTCCCGAGAGCGATACGAACCTCTGGGACACGGCCGATCACCTGATGCCGTACGACATCCTCCTTCTCTCGTGCGAGGGGGCCGAGACGTACAACGCGAATCCGACGGCGCTCGAGACGTACCTGAACGCGGGAGGGCGCGCCTTCGCTTCGCACTATCACTATGCCTGGTTCAGCGACAAGCTGAGCTCCGGCCAGGGCTACGCCGCCCCCGCCGACTGGGGCGCCAACCTTGCCACGTGGTCGACGGGGGGCGGCACCAGGCCCGGTCCAGACGACGGCGTCATCGACCAGACGCTGAACGTCGGAGGCGGGACGTTCGTCAAAGGCCAGATGCTGGACCAGTGGCTGGGGATCGTGGGCGCGCTCGGCCAGAACGGTGTGCCCGCCGGGGACCTCCCGATCTTCGCGCCCCGTTACAACGCCGTGGTCGCGCCGGCGAACAAGCCGTCGCAACCCTGGATCACCGACACGAAGACCATAACGCAAAACCGGATGCAGACGACGGCGACCTGGACGATGTACTTCTCCTTCGACACCCCCGTGAACGCTCCGGTGCCAGCGGACGGGGGCGCGCCGAATTATTGCGGCCGCGCCGTCTTCAGCGGCCTGCACGTTTCGGGGTGCACCAATTCGGGGTCGTGCACCAACGTGCCCTACGCATCCGCAACCGATTCGCCGAACGACGGGACCGGACAGCCTCCGCCCCAGGGCTGCGCCACCGGCGACCTCTCTCCGCAGGAGAAGACCCTCGAGTTCATGCTGTTCGACCTCTCCTCTTGTGTCATTTCCGACTACGTTGCTCCGCCGACGATGCTGCCCGTCCCTGTCAACTGACACGGTTCTTGGTAGGGAGGAGCGGCGGTCGGGGCCGCTGAGCCGGGCAGAGGACGACGGCACTGTCGCCCCGGTCGTGGCGAACCGCCTCGCTTGGAGGGCGCTCGGTGGGCTCTGGACCCGTGCTCGTCGCGCGGAATCGCGCAGAGCTCAACCGGCTCGGTGATTGCACGAGGTGCCGCCGCGAATCCGCCCCGGACCGATCGTCTCGCCCCATGCGACCGCTCTTCCCGCCCTGGTCGGACACTGTATTTCGATTGGGTCTGGCCATAGGGGTCTTGGGAATCGCGTCGATTCCTATATCGATGATTCTATGGGTCCGCACGCCGTACGTGACGAAGGAGAATGACCCGGTCGATCAGCCCCTGCTCTTCGACCACCGCCACCACGTCCGCGACGACGGGATCGACTGCATGTATTGCCATTCGAACGCCTCACGCTCGGCCTACGCAGGGGCGCCGCCCACCTCCCTCTGCATGAATTGCCATTCGCAGATATGGCAGCGAGCCGAGCTGCTCGCGCTGCTGCGGGAGAGCTGGTTCACCGGGCAGCCGCTTCGGTGGCAGCGCGTTCATCAGCTCCCGGAGTTCGTCTACTTCGATCACTCCGCGCACGTGTCCCATGGCGTCGGGTGCGTCGAATGCCACGGACGCGTCGACCTGATGGGGCAGGTCCATGCGGTTTCGCCGCTGACCATGAAGTGGTGCATCGACTGCCATCGGGATCCGGCGCCTCACCTGCGTCCGCAGAGCGAGATCACCGACATGGAGTGGAGCCCTGATCGCCCACCGCGCGAGGTCGGCGAGGCGATCCAGAGACAGCTCCACGTGAGCCCCCCCGTCAACTGCACCGGGTGCCACCGATGAAACGAGCGGGGCAGGACGCGAACGGTGATCTCGTATCGCCCTCATCGCTCACCCGCCGCGGCCTCTTCGAGGCGGCCGGTGCCGTGGCGGCGATCGCCGGCGCGCAAGCGTGCAGCCGGGGGCCCCAGGAGTTCATCGTTCCGTACGTGAACCAGCCGCCGGAGGTCACCCCCGGCGTGGCGACCCGCTACGCGACGACGATGACGATCGGCGGCTACGGCATCGGCCTGGTGGTCGAGAGCCACGAGGGGAGGCCCACGAAGGCGGAGGGCAACCCCGGCCACCCGGCGAGCCTGGGGGCGCTCGGCACGCTCGAGCAGGCGAGCGTCCTCGGGCTCTACGAACCGACCCGGGCGAACAGCGTCCTTCGCGGGGACGTTCCGGCGACCTGGGCCGACTTCGCGGCCGCCATCGCCGCACCGCCGCCGACCGGGAGGCGAACCCACGTCCTCCTCGAGCCGACGGGATCCCCGCACGTGGCCGACCTCGTCGAGCGAGTTCGCGCGCGCGGTGACGTCGTCGTCCACTTCGACGGGCCGCTCGCCCGGTCGGCCGTGTGGGCCGGTGCGAAGCTCGCGTTCGGAAGGGCGGCGGAGCCTCTTTGGGACCTCTCCCGCGCCGACGTCGTCCTTGCGCTCGACGCCGATTTCCTCGCCGCGAGCGGGACCCCGTTGGCGTGGGCTCGCATGTGGACCTCGCGACGCCGTCTCGAGCGGCCGAGCGACTCGATGAGCCGCCTCTACGCCGTGGAGGCGCGGCTCTCGGTGACGTGCATGAGCGCGGACGAACGGCTGGCGGTGCAGCCGCGCCAGGTCCGCGAGGTCGCCGCGGCAGTGCTCTCGAAGCTGATGGCGCAGGGAGCTGCCGGCGCGAGCGACCCTGCGAAAAGGGCCGCAGCCGCGCGCGCTGGGGGGCCATACGACGACTGGGCGCGGAAGGTCGCGCGCGACTTGCGATCCCACCCCGGAGCGTCACTGGTGCTCGCGGGCGATGGGCAGCCGCCGGAGGTGCACGCCATGGCACACGCGATGAACGCGCTCCTCGGCAACGTGGGCAAGACCGTGACGTACGGCCCGTCAGCGCTCTTCGAAGCCGGCGAACCATCTCACGGCCTCGACCCCCTCCTCCAAGCGATGAATGCGGGCGAGGTCCAGACGCTCGTCATGGTCGCCGGCGACCCGGCGTACACGACAGCCACCGACCTCGACTTCGCCGCCCGCATCCGTGCCGTCCCCACGAGCGCGTTCGTCGGCTCGCACCAGAACGCCACGGCCCGACTCTGCACGTGGTCGGCCCCGGAAGCTCACTACCTAGAAGCTTGGAGCGACGCGACGGCTTTCGACGGAACGGTGTCGATCTCCCAGCCGCTCATCCGCCCCCTCGTCGACGGCCGCACCCCGGCGCAAGTCCTCGCGATGCTCGCCGGGAACCCCGACGCGACGTCGCGCGAGCTCGTCGAGGCGTACTGGCGGAGCCGCCGCGGGCAAGGCTTCGACCCGTTCTGGAGGCAATCGCTCGTGCACGGCGTCGTCGACCGGAGCCGGCCCCCGCCTCTCGCCCTGCGCCTCGACTGGAACGCGCTCGCGCCGGTGATCGCATCCCCCGCCGCGCCGCAGGCGCCGCTCGAAATCGCGTACTTCGCGGACAACAAAGCTCACGACGGCCGCTTCGGCAATATCGCCCAGCTCCAGGAACTCGCCGACCCGGTGACGAAGCTCACCTGGGACAACGCCGCCCTCGTCAGCCCCGCAACGGCTTCGAGGCACGACGTCGAGACCGGAGACGTCGTCGTGCTCAAGGTCCGCACCCGCGCCCTGCGCGCGCCCGTCGTCGTCGTCCCCGCCATGGCGGACGACGTAGTCGCCATCGCGCTCGGATACGGCCAGACGGTCCCCGACCTCACCTCGCACGACGTGGGCGCGAACGCCTACCTGCTCCGCGACTCGCGCGGGCTCTCGTTCGACGAGGCGGCATTGGAGAAGACCGGGGACGAGTGGGAGCTCGCGTTCACGCAAGATCACTCGTCGCTCGAGGGGCGCCCCATCGTCCTCGCCCGGACCCTCGACGAATACCGAAGCAACCCCGACTTCGCCGAGCCATTGAACGCCGTGCCCGAGACGCTCTACGAGCTCAAGCCGAACGCCCCCGTGCAATGGGGAATGACGATCGACCTCAACGCGTGTACGGGCTGCAGCGCGTGCGTCGTCGCGTGCGTCGCGGAGAACAACATCCCGGTCGTCGGCAAGGGGGGGGTGCGACTCGGCCGCGAGATGCATTGGATCCGGATCGACCGTTACTACGAGAGTGCTCCGAACAGGCCCGCCGTCGTCGTGCAGCCGATGCTCTGCCAGCACTGCGAGAAGGCTCCGTGCGAGTACGTCTGCCCGGTCAACGCGACCGTGCACAGCCCCGACGGCCTGAACGAGATGATTTACAACCGCTGCGTCGGGACGCGTTTCTGCAGCAACAACTGCCCGTACAAGGTCCGCCGGTTCAACTTCTTCAATTACAACTGGCAGATGCCGGAGCGGCTCTCGCTCGCGATGAACCCCGACGTGACGGTGCGTGCACGCGGGGTGATGGAGAAGTGCACGTACTGCGTGCAGCGCATCCGGGAGGCCGAGATCCGCGCGCGGAGGGAGGAGCGCCTCCTGCGTGACGGCGAGGTCGTCACGGCCTGCCAACAAACGTGCCCGGCCGGAGCCATCGTCTTCGGAGACCTCGCGAACCCGACGACCGCCGTCGCCGAGTCGCGCAGGAACGGGCGCCTCTATCAGGTCCTCGAGAACCTGGGCACGCTGCCCCGCACGCGATACCTCGCCCGCGTCACGAACCCCAACCCGGAGCTCGCACGCTCGTGACGGCGCTGCCGGCGACGCTCGACGTGCTCCAGGACGAGCCTACCGGCGGGGAGGCCGTCATCGTTTACAAAGGGAGCGACGTCGAGCTGACCGACAGGCTCCTCTCGCCGCTGTGGTCCGCGTGGCCCTGGTACAAGTATGCGCTCGGCGTCACGGGCGTCGGCGCGCTCGTGCTCTTCGCCGCGGTCTTTTACACGATCTTCACCGGCATCGGCCTCTGGGGGAACAACATCCCCGTTGCCTGGGCGTTCGCCATCATCAACTTCGTGTGGTGGATCGGGATCGGCCACGCGGGGACATTCATCTCGGCGATTCTCCTGCTCTTCGAGGTCCACTGGCGCACCTCGATCAACCGCTTCGCGGAAGCGATGACGCTCTTTGCCGTCATCCAGGCGGGGCTCTTTCCCATCCTCCACCTGGGCCGCCCGTGGTTCGCCTACTGGCTCATTCCCTATCCGTCCGAGATGGGCGTGTGGCCCCAGTTCCGCTCGGCCCTGCCGTGGGACGTCGTCGCCGTGACGACGTACTTCACCGTCTCGCTGCTCTTCTGGTATCTCGGCCTCTTGCCGGACCTGGCCAGTGCGCGAGATCGCGCTCCGACCCGCCTCCGGAAGCGGATCTACGGCATCGCCTCGCTGGGTTGGCGGGGCGACCTGCGCCACTGGGCGCACTACCGGGTGACCTATCTCGTCTTCGGGGGCCTCGCGACGCCGCTCGTCCTTTCCGTCCACACGAACGTCAGCTTCGATTTCGCCATCTCGCAGCTCCCCGGCTGGCACTCCGCCATCTTCCCGCCCTACTTCGTCGCGGGCGCGATCTATTCCGGATTCGCGATGGTCCTGCAATTGATGATCCCGGTCAGAGCCGTACTCGAGCTGGGGGACGTCATTACGAAGAATCACCTAGACAACATGGCGAAGATGCTCCTCGTGACGGGGTGGGTCGTCACGTACACGTACATGGTCGAGCCGTTCCTCGCTTGGTACGGCGGCAATCGCTACGAGATGTACGTTCAGCTCGTCGACCGGCCGACGGGCCCGTACGCGTTCGTCTACTGGGGCGTCCTCTTCTGCAACTGCATCGCGGTGCAGTCGCTGTGGCTCAAGCGGATGCGAACGAGCCCGGTCGGCCTCTTCGTGGTGGCCTGCTTCATTCAGCTCGGCATGTGGAGCGAGCGCTTCATGCTGATCGTGACGTCGCTCCACCGCGACTTCTTGCCGTCGAGCTGGCGCATCTACGTCCCGAGCTGGGTGGACTGGACGATCCTCGGCGGAACCGTTTCGTTCTTTCTCTTCCTCTTCCTGATCTTCCTGCGGTTCGTGCCCTTCATCCCCATCTCCGAGCTGAAGGAGATGCGCCACGCGATGGCGAACGAGCGCTCGAAGACGCGCCGCACCGAGGTGACGTATGCCTAGCCCCGGCGGGCTGTGGGCGGAGTTCGCATCGGCGGACTCGCTGGCACGGGCCTACGAGGACCTCGTTCGCGCCGGCTACACGCGAATGACGACCTTCACTCCCTATCCCGTGAAGGAAGTCGTACAGGCGCTCCCGCCGTCGCTCGTTCCGTGGATCATGCTCGGGGCGGGGTGCTTCGGCGGGACGTTCGGCTACCTGCTCCAGTGGTGGTGCAACGCGCGCAGCTACCACATCGACGTCGGCGGGCGGCCGCTAAACGCGGTTCCCGCGTTCGTGCCCATTACGTTCGAGTCCGCCGTGCTCGCCACGTGCCTCGCCGGCTTCTTCGTGCTGCTCGGCTTCTGCGGGCTGCCGCGCCTCTCCCACCCGGCCTTCGCGGTGGACGGCTTCGACCGGTCGACCGCGGACCGCTTCTGGATCGGCGTCGACGCGCGTGATCCGAAGTTCGACGACGAGGGGCTCGAGCGCGACCTCACCGCTCTCGGAGCACTGCGCTGCGAGCGCAGCTCGGAGGCGCCGTGAGGCGCGCGCCGGCCGTCGTCCCCCTGCCTGCCGTGCTCGCGGCGCTCGTCGGCTGCCGCACCGACCAGACGTTCGTCACCCCGCACCCGCACCTCGAGCGGATGCTCCAGCAAGAGAAGATCCTGCCTTACGAGAACGCGCCCATCCTCGCACGCGGGATGGCCATGCAGGAGCCGCCGGAGGGCACCGAGCCCATCGACGCGCCCCTCGGGGACCCTCTCGTGATCACGGGGGTCGACCGCGGCCACTACGCGAACCGCATCCCGATTCACGTCGATCGCGCCATGGTCGAGGACGGACGGACCCACTTCGACACGTTCTGCGCGCCCTGCCACGGCATCCTCGGCGACGGCGACAGCGTCGTCGCCCAGAAGATGAACATGCTCAAGCCCGCCAACCTCCTCGGGGCCGCGCGCGCGTATCCACCCGGGCGGATCTTCGAGGTCATTCGGCTCGGATACGGACTCATGCCCAATTACCAGAACCAGCTATCCATCGAAGACTCATGGGGGATCGTCGCCTACGTGCGCGCTCTCCAGCTCTCTCGCGCCGTCCCGGTTGACCGCCTTCCGATCGAGCTTCGCGCGCGCCTCGAGGCGATGCCATGAGCGCTCGCCGCTTCATGCTCTGGTCGTTCGGCGCGGCGGGGGTCGGCGGCGGCCTCTTGGCCGTCGAGTTCGCGATCGATCCCACCCGAGCCTGGTTCGGCTACTTGAACGCGTGGACGTTCGGCGTCGACCTCTGCGTCGGCGCGCTCCTCCTTCTCCAGGCCGGTCACGCGGCAAAGGCGAGCTGGATCGTGGTCACCCGCCGCTCCACCGAGGCGATCGTTTCGGTCACGCCCCTCTACCTCCTCCTCTTCGCCCCCATCGCGCTCGCGCTCGGGCACCTCTACCCCTGGGCGGCGCCCGTCCCCGCCGCCGATTCCGAGGTCGCGAAGGCGGTCGAGCACACCCACGCGTATTCGAATCCGCCGTTCTTCGTCCTTCGCTCGCTCTTCTACCTACTCGTCTTCATCGCCGTCGGGGGGCTGCTGCGGGCGTGGTCGAAAGCGAACGACGAGCGACCGAGCTTGGCGCGCGTTCGTCGGATGCGTGGACTCGCGGCCGGTGCGATCCCGCTCGTCGCGCTCTGCCTCACGTGGTCTTCCTTCGACTGGACGATGTCGCTCCAGCCGGACTGGTATTCGACGATCTTCGGCCTGTACGTCTTCTCCGGCGCGTTCGTCGGGGCGCTGGCGATCGTCTGCATGCTCCTGCCCTACGCGCCGCGGGCCACCGCCGACCACGGGCAGGCCCTCGGCCGACTGCTCTTCGCGATGATCGTCTTCTGGGCTTACATGGCCTTCAGCCAGCTCCTCATCTACTGGATCGGCGACATCCCCGAGGACATTCGCTACTACCGCGTTCGCACGACGGGGTCGTGGACGGCGGTCACGGCGGTGCTCGTGTTCGGGCACTTCTTCCTCCCGTTCTTCGTCCTTCTCAACCGCGCGCTGAAGCGCCAGAAGCGCTACCTCGCGCTCGCGGGGGCATACATGCTCGCCATGCACTTCGTCGACGTGTACTGGCTGATCCTCCCCGCGCACGACGCCTCCGGCGCCCGCCCCGACTTCGCCGACCTCGGCGCCCTCCTCCTCGTCGCGGGCCTGTCGTGCGCGTGGGGCGCGTTCATGTACTCGAGCGTCGCCCCGCTGCCCCTCCATGCCCCGGAGCTTGCGACGGGCCTCGACTACGAGGCTGCCGTTCAATGAGACGCCCATGAGCGAGAGCGCGCTCGATTTCCCGGTTCGCCAGGAGGACGACGCTGTCGCAGGGGGGCGCCTCGCACGCATGGGCGTCGTGGCCCTCGTCGTCGGGGCCATCGGGGTCTTCCTCGGCGGGGTCGACGTGGTCGTGGCCACGGGCACCATCCAGCCGAGCGCTGCGGGTCCGCGCGGGCCGCTGCCGGCGCCGACCGCCATCGCGCGCATCGCCCAGACGCCCATCTGGGACGCGCGCCAGGGGCTCGACCTGGAGAAGCGGCAGCGCGCCGAGCTCGAGCGGTTCGGGTGGGAGAACAAGGCAGGCGGCATGGCGCAGATCCCCATCGAGACCGCCATCGACCTCGTCGTGAAGGAGTCCCCATGACCGATCTCCTGCGGGGGCTGCTCCATCTGCCCGTGGAGGCATCGACGTACGCCCCGGCCGTCGACCTCCTTCACTTCTTCGTCATCGGGGCGACGATGCTGGGCGCCACGTTCGTATTTCTCTTGGCAATCTATTTTCTACTCCGTTACCGCCGCCGCTCGCCTTTTCCGCTGACGGCCGCGGTGAGCACCTCCGTCCCTACGGAGGTCTTCGTCATCGTGTCCCTCCTCGCGCTGTTTCTCGCTTTCTGGGTGGTCGGCGCGACTCAATACGCCCAGATGATGACCCCGCCCTCCGACGCGATGGACGTCTACGTCACGGCGAAGCAGTGGATGTGGAAGTTCGCCTACGCGGACGGCCGCACGGCCCTCGACGAGCTCACCGTGCCGGTGGGGCGCCCGATCAAGCTCGTGATGACGTCGCGCGACGTCATCCACAGCTTCTACGTGCCCGCCTTTCGCCTGAAGCAGGACGTCGTGCCCGGGCGCTACTACACGGCCTGGTTCCAAGCGAGGATGACCGGCGTCTTCGACATCGAGTGCGCAGAGTTCTGCGGCGTCAGCCACTCGAAGATGCTCGGCAAGGTCCGCGTCCTCTCCGCCGTGGACTACCGGCGATGGCTCCGGAACGAGGCCCCGCCCGCTCCCCACTCGTCCCCGGCGAACATCGCGGACGAGGGGCGAGCCGTCGCGGCGCGCCGCGGCTGTTTCAACTGCCACACGATCGACGGCCAGACCCACATCGGCCCGACCTGGGCGGGCCTCTACGGCTCGCTCGTGAAGCTCACGGACGGCACCACGGTGACGGCCGACGACGAGTACCTCACGCGCTCGATGATGGAGCCGGAGGTGCAGATCGTCGCGGGCTACAAGCCCGTCATGCCGACCTACCAGGGTACGGTCCCGGAGCCCGAGGTCGCGGCGCTGGTCGAGTTCATCAAGGCCCTGAAGTCCAGACCGTACGCGCCGAGCATGTCGCTCCCCCGAACGAACTCCTTCGGTCCTGCGCAACCGCAGGTGCCCGCGCCATGACGACCATCGACCTCGGCGTCGTCCCGGGCATCGAAGCCCGCGCAGACCGCGAGACCTACCTCAACATCGCGCACACCGTGAGGTCGTGGGCGCTGACGACCGACCACAAGCGCATCGGCGTCATGTACCTCGTGACGACCGTCTTCGCCCTCTCGCTCGGAGGCGTCTTCGCGCTCCTCCTGCGCACCGAGCACCTGACGCCCGGGTACACGATCGTCGACCCGTACACGTATAACCGCCTCTTTTCGATGCACGGGATCATCATGGTCTGGGCGTTCATGATCCCGTCCATCCCGGCGGCGTTCGGCAACTTCCTTTTGCCGATGATGATTGGCGCCAAAGACGTGGCCTTTCCGCGCCTCAACCTCCTCAGCTATTACATCTACCTCGTCGGCTTCGTCTGGCTCGTCGTCGCCCTCTGGCTCGGCGGCTGCGACACGGGGTGGACCTTTTACACGCCCTACAGCGCCCACTCGCCGAGCGCGGTGCTGCCGACGGTCTTCGGGATCTTCATCCTCGGGTGGTCGACGATAATCACCGGGGTCAACTTCATCGTGACGACGCACACGATGCGGGCCAAGGGCGTCGCATGGTTTCGGATGCCGATCTTCGTGTGGACGATGTACGGCACCAGCATCATCCAGACGCTCGCGACGCCGGTCCTCGCCATCTCGCTCCTCGTCGTCGGCATCGACCACTGGCTCGACTGGGGCCTCTTCGACCCCGCGCGCGGCGGGGACCCGGTGCTCTACCAGCACCTCTTCTGGTTCTACTCGCACCCGGCGGTCTACATCATGATCCTGCCCGCGATGGGCGTCATCGGCGAAATCGTGCCGACGTTCAGTCGAAGGAACCAGGCGTCCTACAAGGCCCTCGTCTACTCGACGCTCGGCATCTCGTTCGTGGGCTTCGGCACCTGGGGGCACCACATGTTCGTCGCGGGGATCTCGGTCTTCGACGCGGCCGCGTTCGGCATCCTGTCGATGTTCGTGGCGATCTTCAGCGCCATCAAGGTGTTCACGTGGGTGCTGACGATGCGGCAGGGGTCGGTGCTCGTGCGGACGCCGATGATCTATTTCTTCGCGTTCCTCTTCCTCTTCGTTTTCGGCGGGATGACGGGCGTGGCCGTGGCGACGCAGAGCCTCGACGTCCACTGGCACGACACCTACTTCGTCGTCGCCCATTTCCACTTCGTCATGGTCGGCCGCACGCTGACGGCGTGGCTCGCGGCGCTGCACTACTGGTGGCCGAAGATCACCGGCCGCATGTACCCGGAGCGCTGGGGAATCGTGAACGCGACGCTCGTCTCCGCCGGGTTTTTCATGACGTTCTTCCCGCAGTTCCTTCTCGGCAACGCGGGGATGCCGCGCCGCTACTACTATTACGACCCCCGCTTCCAGTCGCTCCACGTCATCTCCACGGTCGGCTCCTGGGCGCTCGGCGCGGCGATGTTCATGACGCTGGTGTACCTCTTCGTGTCCCTCTTCAACGGGCCGCGAGCGTCTGCCAACCCGTGGGACTCTCGCTCCTACGAGTGGTACTCGCCTTCGCCGCCGCCGAAGCACAACTTCACGCAGGAGCCCGTCTTCCCCATCGGGCCGTACGACTACACGGTTCCCTTCCCCGGATTCGGGGACGCATCGGCCTTCGCCGGCGGGCCGCGCGCCGCACGGGAGGACCCGTATGGTTGAGCACGCGGCGGAGCACTTCGAGGATCTGCGAAAGCAGGCGCGCGCCGCGCATCTCGGAATGTGGGTGTTCCTCGGGAGCGAGCTCCTCTTCTTCGCGGGCCTCTTCGCGCTCTACACCGGGTACCGCGTCGAGCACCCCTACGGCTTCGGCCTCGGCGTCGAGCACAACACGATCGTCTATGGGTCGGTGAACACGGGCGTTCTGCTCGTCAGCAGCTTCACGATCGCACTCGCTTTGCACGAGCTCCGCCGCGGCTCGCGGAGGCGCTGCCTCGCCCTCGTAGCGACCACCGTGCTGCTCGGCCTCGCCTTCCTAGGCATCAAGACCGCCGAGTATCTGCACCACTTCGACGAGGGCATCTACCCGGGCGGCGTGGGTCACTTCTTCCGCGACCACCCCGAGGCCGGAGCCAAGATGTTCTTCACGCTCTACTACTGCATGACGGGCTTGCACGCGATCCACGTCATCGCCGGCATGTGCGTGCTCGCCGTGCTGTATTTCCGCGTGAGGTCCGGGCGGATCACCCCCGCGGCGCCGCACCCGCTGGCCCTCGGGGCCATCTACTGGCACCTCGTCGACGTCATCTGGATCTTCCTCTGGCCGCTCTTTTACCTCATCCCGGGAGCCTCGCGTTGACGGAGCACGTCAAAGAGCCCACGGCGCGGTCGCTCGTCCTCACGCTCACCGCCCTCCTCCTCCTCGCCGCGCTGAGCCTCGTCCTCAGTCGCTTGGATCTCGGGGTGCTAAGCTACCCGGTGGCCCTCGGAATCGCCGTCCTCAAGGCGGTCCTCGTGGCGGTCTTCTTCATGGAGATCCTCCACGAGGCCGCAGCCACCCACCTGGCGATCGGCGCGGGCCTCTCCCTCTTTGCGCTGCTCCTCACCCTCCTCGTCGCGGACATCGTCACGCGCACGGTGCCGCCGCTCGGGCCTCCGCCCGGCAACGCGCCGCGGGTGTACGGATAGGGGGAACTCCATGTACCGAACGGCGAACTCGTCGCGCCCCGGCAATGCCCTCTTCGTCCTGGCGCTCCTGGCGGGCGCCGCCGGCTGCACTCCGTCGAACATCGTCGGCCCGCTCTCGCACGCCGAAGACGAGCGTGCGCACATGCTGACGCGCGCGTGGGCAGCCGGCGTGAGCGCCGAGATCCTCGACGAGGTCGACCCTCCGCTGACACCGCAAGAGAGCGAGCTTGCTCGTGAGCAAGACTCGTCCTGCCGGTCGTCCTACGAATGGAAGAACGCCTTCACGTGGACCGGGAGCCTTCTCATCGCCGGCGCCGCGGGCATCACGATCGGCAGCGCGTATGCCACCGGCAACAGCGACACGGCCAACAGAATCGTCTTCGGCGTGGGCGCCGGCACGTTGGCGACGCTCGGCAGCGGGCTCGTGGCCATCGGCGGGATCATCGCGAACGGCTTCAGCGACCGCGGATGCATGAGCAAGATGTCGGCGAAGTGAGGGCGCGCGGGGGCGGTCGCCGATTTCCGGCGAGACCTTCAGAGAAACTCGCAATGCTCTGGACGTTGCCTTCGAAGTACGTGTTGTGTTTGAGCGTGATCGCAGGTTCGTGAGCTTAGTACGGGCTGGAGCGTCGTGCGGCACGCACTCGTCGCTCTCACCTCGGCGGCAGTTCGAGTTCCGCGTCCGGCACGCCCGCGTCGCCCGCGGCGAGGTACCCGTACCGGGCCAGGTTGCCCATGACCCGGCTCACGTAATCGCGCGTCTCCTTGAACGGAATGCGCTCCACGAAGGAGTCGAGCTGCATGCCGGGCGCGCGCGACAGCCACCGCTCCACGGCGTCGGCCCCGCCGTTGTACGCGGCGACCGCCAGCGGGACGCTCCCGTGGAAGCGATCGAGGAGCTTTCGCAGCACGCGCGCGCCGACGGAGATGGCGTACGGTGGGCTCGTGAGGCGGGCGTCGTCGGTCGCGAGGCCCAACTCCTCCGCGACCGGACGCGCCGTCTCGGGCAAGAGCTGCATGAGGCCCAC
>VFSW01009363.1_pt1 | contig 13997 bp, 15 predicted proteins | sample 5358111 | NCBI WGS metagenome assembly VFSW01 (sample SAMN11554181, study PRJNA540505) | mine drainage metagenome | isolation source: sediment from site ElyBrook_90M | place: USA: Ely Copper Mine, Vershire, VT | collected 2017
TGGATACCCGGTGGGCAAGTCGCTGTACGAGCCGGACATGCTCGACATCTGCACGCGCCTGATCGCCCAGGCGAAGAAGCGCGGCATCGAGATCCCGATGCCGACCGACGTCGTCGTCGCCAGGGAGTTCTCGGCCACCGCCGAGGCCGACGTCAAGCAGGTCGGCGCGGTGTCGGCCGACGAGATGATCCTGGACATCGGCCCGGACTCGTCCGAGCGGCTCGCCAAGGTGCTCGCCGCCGCCGGAACCATCGTCTGGAACGGCCCCATCGGCGTGTTCGAGTTCGAACAATTCGGCGAGGGGACCCGGGCGCTCGCCAACGCGATCGCGCGCAGCAAGGCGTTTTCGCTCGCCGGCGGCGGCGACACGCTCGCCGCGATCGAGAAGTACCACGTGGAGGAGAGCATTTCCTACATATCGACCGGCGGCGGCGCGTTCCTCGAGTTCGTCGAGGGCAAGAAGCTGCCCGCGGTCGAGGTGCTCGAGCGGAGGGCGGCATGAGCACGCTGCTGCGGCGGACGAAGATCGTCGCCACGCTCGGCCCCGCGACCGACGATCCGGCGGTGATCGCCGCGATCGTGCGCGCGGGGGTCGACGTGGTCCGCCTGAATTTCTCCCACGGCCAGGCGGCCGACCACGCGCGGCGCGTCGGTCTCGTGCGCGCCGCCGCGCAGAGCGCCGGCCGATATGTCGGTGTGCTCGGCGATCTCCAGGGACCGAAGATCCGCATCGACCGCTTCGCTGGGGGGCCCGTGCAGCTTGCGGACGGCGCGGAGTTCACGCTCGACGCCTCCCTCGGCGCCGACGCCGGCACCGAGTCCGCGGTCGGCATCGCCTACAAGCGGCTGCCCTCGGACGTGTTCGCCGGCGACGTGCTGCTGCTCAACGACGGGCAGATCAGCCTGCAGGTGGAGAAGGTCGACGGACCGCGCATCCACACGCGCGTGCTCGTGGGCGGCGAGCTCGGCAACAACAAGGGGATCAACCGACAGGGCGGCGGGCTCTCGGCCGGCGCGCTGACGGACAAGGATCGCGTGGACATCCATGCCGCCGCCTCGCTCGGCGTGGACTACCTGGCGGTGTCGTTCGCGCGCGACGCGGCCGACGTCAATGAGGCGCGGGCGCTGTTGCGCGAGGCCGGCGGCCACGGGCTGCTGGTCGCGAAGATCGAGCGCGCCGAGGCGATCAAGAACCTGGCGAACCTGGTGCGCGCGAGCGACGCCGTGATGGTCGCGCGCGGCGACCTCGGGGTCGAGATGGGCTATGCCGAGCTCGCGGGCCTCCAGAAGCAGATCATCCTCGAGGCGCGCCACCAGAACCGCGTCGTCATCACCGCGACCCAGATGATGGAGTCGATGATCGTCAACACCATACCGACGCGCGCCGAGGTCTCGGACGTCGCCAACGCGGTCATGGAGGGCAGCGACGCGGTCATGCTGTCGGCCGAAACCGCGTCCGGCAAGCACCCCGTGAAGGTCGTCGAGGCGATGTCGCGGATCATTCTCGGCGCGGAAAAGTACCAGGATACGCACCTGCGCGTGCGGGTGCGCAACAGCGGCCAGTTCGAGCGCACCGACGAGGCGATCGCCGCCGCGGTGATGTACACGGCGAATCACATGAACGTCAAGGCCATCGTCGCGCTGACGGAGTCCGGATCGACGACGTTGTGGATGTCGCGGGTGCGCTCCGACATCCCGATCTACGCGTTCACCAGGCAGCCGGGCACGCTGTGCCGCGTGACGCTCTACCGCGGCGTGTACCCGGTTTCCTACGACGTCACCCACGCCGACCCCGAGGCGCTGCACCGCTCGATCTTCCGTCAGCTGCTCGACCTGCGGCTGGTCGAGGACGGCGACCAGGTGATCCTGACCACGGGCGAGCGCAGCGGCGTGTCCGGCGGCACCAACTCGATGCGCATCCTTCGGGTCGCGGCGGACTGACGGCGTGGGCGGCGGATTCCAGGGCACCCCGCGCTACGTCGCAACGCCGGAACTGACGGCCGCCGTGAACGCGGCGGTCGTGCTGTCGCGGCCGCTGTTGATCAAGGGCGAGCCCGGGACCGGCAAGACGCTGCTCGCGAGCGAGATCGCCGCCGCGCTGTCGAAGCCGCTGTTCGAATGGCACATCAAGTCGACCACCAAGGCCCAGCAGGGCCTGTACGAGTACGACGCGGTTTCGCGCCTGCGCGATTCCCAACTCGGCGACGCCCGGGTCGGGGACATCCGCAATTACATCGTCAAGGGCGACCTGTGGGAGGCGTTCGACAGCGAGGTCCAGCCGGTGTTGTTGATCGACGAGATCGACAAGGCGGACATCGAGTTTCCGAACGACCTGCTGCGCGAGCTCGACCGCATGGAATTTCACGTCTACGAGACGCGGCAGACGGTGCGCGCGAAGCACCGGCCGATCATCATCATCACCAGCAACAACGAAAAGGAGCTGCCGGACGCGTTCCTGCGCCGCTGCTTCTTCCATTACATCCGCTTCCCGGACGAGGCGACGATGACCCACATCGTCGACGTCCATTTTCCCGGCCTGAAGCGGGAGCTGGTGCGCGCGACGCTCGCCGCGTTCTTCGCGCTGCGCGAAACGCCGGGCTTGAAGAAGAAGCCGACGACGTCGGAACTGCTCGATTGGATCAAGCTGCTCGTGGCGGAGGACATTCCGCCGGAGGCGCTGCGCGGCGCGGACAGCCGCACGCTGATTCCGCCGCTGCACGGCGCGCTGCTGAAGAACGAACAAGATCTGCATTTGTTCGAGCAGCTGGTGTTCCTCAACCGCCGGAATGCTCGTTAAGTTCTTCTTTCTGCTGCGCGACGCCGGCGTGCCGGTGACGATACCGGAATTCCTGACCCTGCTCGAGGCGCTCTCCGCCGGCCTCGCCGACGCGAGCGCCGAGCGCTTCTATCACCTGGCGCGCACCTGTCTCGTCAAGGACGAACGCCACTACGACCGGTTCGACCGCGCCTTCGCGGTTCACTTCAAGGGCGCGGAGGATTCCTTCGCGGTGCTGTCCTCCGACCTGCCCGCGGACTGGCTCGCGAAGCTCGCGGAGAAGAATCTCAGCGACGAGGAAAAGGCGCGCGTCGCCGCGCTCGGCGGCTGGGAGAAGCTGATGCAGACGCTGCGCGAGCGTCTCGCCGAGCAGAAGGGGCGGCACCAGGGCGGCGACAAGTGGGTCGGCACCGCCGGCACCTCGCCGTTCGGCGCGTACGGATTCAATCCCGAAGGCGTGCGCATCGGCCAGGACGCATCGCGCAACCGCCGGGCCGTGAAGGTCTGGGACCGCCGTGAATTCGCGAACCTCGACGATGACGTGGAGCTCGGCACGCGCAACATGAAGCTCGCGCTGCGCAGGCTGCGCCGCTTCGCGCGGCGCGGCGCGGCCGAGGAACTGGCGCTCGCCGACACCATCGACGCGACCGCCAGGGCGGGCGGCTGGCTCGACGTGAAAATGGTCCCCGAGCGCCGCAACGTGGTCAAAGTGCTGTTGCTGCTCGACATCGGCGGGTCGATGGACGACCACGTGCGCGCGTCGGCCGAGCTGTTCTCGGCGGCGCGCAGCGAGTTCAAGCATCTCGAGCAGTTCTATTTCCACAACATGCCGTACGAGCGGCTGTGGCGCGACAACCGGCGCCGCGGCGGCACCGAAGTGCCGACGTTCGAGGTCATGCGCACCTACGCCCCGGACTACCGCCTGATCATCGTCGGCGATGCGACGATGAGCCCCTACGAAATCAGCCACGCGGGCGGCAGCGTCGAGCACTGGAACGCCGAGTCGGGCGAGACCTGGCTGCGGCGCCTGCTCGCGGCCTATCCTCACCACGCCTGGATCAATCCGCAGTCGCGCGCCCTGTGGGAGGAGACGCCCTCCATCGCGATCCTGCGCGCGCTGCTCGAGTCGACGATGTACCCCCTCACGCTCGCCGGCCTCGACGATGCCATCGCCGAACTCGCCTGAGGAGCCGCGGCGCGGCCTCGTGCTGATGGGCGGCGGCGCGCGCGCGGCCTATCAGGTGGGCGTGTTGAAGGGCATCGCCGCGCAGCTGCCGCGCGGCGCCCGCAACCCGTTCGCGGTGGTCACCGGCACGTCCGCCGGCGCCGTCAGCGCCGTCGCGCTCGCCGCTGACGCGATGAATTTCCGGCGGGCGGTGCGTTAGATCGAGGGGGTCTGCCGAGATTTAAATGTCGACCAGGTGATCCGGGCGGATTCGGCCAGCATGTTGCGCTCCGGTCTGCACTGGCTCGCCGCCCTGCTCACCGGCGGCAGCGTCGTACAGGCTCCGCACGCCTTGTTCGACAACGCGCCGCTGTGGGAGCTGCTGCGCCGGCACCTGCATTTCGCCGGCATCCGCCGCGGTCTGCGGCGGGGCGCGCTGCACGCGGTCGGCGTCTGCGCCACGGACTACGCGGACGCCGAGTCGGTGGCGTTCTTCGATGCGATCGATGAGGTGCGGCCGTGGCGCCGCGCGCAGCGGCGCGGCGTGCGCGCCGAGCTCGCGCTCGAACACGTGATGGCCAGCCTGTCGATTCCGTTCCTGTTCCGGCCCGTGCCGCTCGCGGGCGGATACTACGGCGACGGCGCCATGCGGCAGACCTCGCCGCTGGGGCCCGCATTCCATCTGGGCGCGCGCCGCATCCTGGTGATCGGCGTCGGCAGGGCGCACATCGGGATGCCGGGCGTTCGCGCGGAGCCGACCTACGGCCAGATGTTCGGATTCATGCTCGACTCGCTGTTCACCGATCACGTCGACGCGGACGTCGAGCGGGTCGCGCTCCACAACGAGAACCCGGGCCGGCCGCACGTCGACACCCTGATCTTCAACCCGTCGGTCGATTTGACCGAGATCGCGCGGCGCCACGCGGAGGAGCTGCCGCGCACGCTGCGCATCCTGATGCGCATCATCGGCGCGAAGGGCGAGGCCGGGACGCAGCTTCTGTCGTACCTGATGTTCGAGCGCGGCTTCACGCGCGAACTGATCGCGCTCGGCGTCCGCGATGCGCAGGCGCGCGCCGCCGAACTCGCGCCGTACGTCGGCGCCTAGGCGTCGGTGCGCCGCCGCGCGGTGCGCAGGGCGTCGTGACGGGACAGCACCTGCGGGTAGTCCTTGCGGAAGTGCGCCGCCAGGCGTTCGGCGACGTACACCGAGCGGTGCTGCCCGCCGGTGCATCCGATCGCGATCGTCAGGTAGCCGCGGTTGGATGCCGCCGATTCGACGATGCGCCGGGCGATGAATGCGGTCAGATCAGCGATCAGCGCGCCGACCTCGGGATGGCCCTCGAGATACGCGATCACCGCCGGGTCGTGGCCGGTCAGATCGCGCAGCGCGTGCTCCCAGAACGGATTCGGCAGGCTGCGCACGTCGAACACGAAATCCGCGTCGCCGGGAATTCCGTGCTTGTACCCGAACGACTCGAACATCACCGACAGCTGGTTGGCGCGCCGCGCATCGATGCGGGCGCGCACCGCCTCGCGCAGCGCGTGCACCCCCATGGTCGAGGTGTCGATGATCAGGTCCGCCGCGCTCGTGATCGGCTCGAGCAGGGTCCGCTCCGCCGCGATCGCATCGCGCAGGCTGACGCCGTCCGCGGTCAGCGGGTGCTTGCGCCGCGTCTCCGCGTAGCGCTTCAGCAGGATCTCGTCGCCGGCATGCAGGTAGAGGATGTCGCAGTGGATGCCGCTGCGCCGCAGCTCGTCGAGCATCGCCGGGACCATTTCGATCTCGGCGGGACGGTTGCGCGCGTCCAGGCCCACCGCGGTCCGAGGATAGGCGTCCTCGGAGCCGCGGAGGATGTGCGAGATCAGCGGTTTAAGCAGGGCCGCCGGGATGTTGTCGACGCAGTAGTAGCCGAGGTCCTCGAGCATGTGCAGGGCCACGCTCTTGCCGGAGCCGGACAGCCCGCTGACGACGATCAGCCGCATCGGCGACGACCCGGGGCATTCACGAGGACCGCGCTTTCAGCACGTCCTCGGGGTGGTGGTCGCCCGACTTTTCCTTGTGCTTCTTGACGCTGCGGTCGAGCTTGTCGGTGAGCGCGTCGATCGCCGCGTACATGTCGCCCTCGGTCGCCTCCGCGAATATCTTGTTTCCGCGCAGCATCAGCGTCGCCTCCGCCTTGTGGCGCAGCTTCTCTATCGTGAGGACGCAATGCACGTCTATCAATTGTTCGAAATGGCGCGAGATCCGATCGAATTTCTTCTGCACATAATTGCGCAGGGCGGGGGTGATTTCGACATGGTGGCCGCTGAGATCGAGCTGCATGGTGTTACTCCTTCGTCTGAAACCTGGTTCGTGACCGTCAAGTGGCGCGCGCCGCGGCGCGTTTGCGTTCGTTCGACGGCGCGATGTGCATTCCTTCCCGGTATTTGGCGACGGTGCGCCGGGCCACCGGTATGCCTTCGCCGGACAGGATCTCGGCGAGCCGCGCATCGCTCAGCGGCGAATCGGGACTCTCCTGGCCGATCAGCTTGCGCAGCTTCGCGCGGATCGCCGTCGAGGACATTTCCGTGCCGTCGGCGGCGGCGACGTGGCTGGAGAAGAAATAGCGGAACTCGTACACGCCGCGCGGGGTGTGCATGTATTTGGCGGTCGTGACGCGCGAGATCGTCGATTCGTGCATCTCGACCGCCTCGGCGACGTCCTTGAGGATCAGGGGCACCATCGCCTCCTCGCCGCGCTCGAAGAAGCGGGCCTGCCGCTGGACGATGCAGCGCGCCACCTTGACCAGCGTCTCGTTGCGGATCTCGAGGCTGCGCATCAGCCAGCGCGCCTCCTGCAGCTGCGTGCGCAGCATCGCGTGGTCGGGGGAACGGGACACGAGGTTCGCGTAGCTTTGATTGACGCGCACGCGCGGCACGGTCGCCGGATTGACCTCGACGATCCAGCCGTGTTCGGTGCGGCGCACGAACACATCCGGTATCACGTATTCGGCCTGACCGGAGTTCATCGCGGCGCCGGGGCGCGGATGGCAGGAGCGCACCAGCGCGAGGGCCATTTCCAGGTCGCTCTCGCCGCATCGCAACTGGCGCCGCAGCAGCGCGAACTGCTGCGCGGCGACGAGATCAAGGTGTTCGAGCGCGATCCGCATCGCCAGTTCGCGCGCCGGCGTCGCCGGGTCGAGCTGGCGCAGCTGCAGCGCGACGCATTCGCCCAGACTGCGCGCACCGACACCGGCCGGTTCGAGCGACTGCACCGCGCCGAGCACGCGCTCGACGTCCGCGGCCGACGCGGCGATTTCCGGCAGCAGACTCGCACGGATGTTCTCGAGGTCGTCCTGCAGGTAGCCGTCGTCGGATATCGCGTCGGCGATCACGCGCGCGATCGCCAGGTCGACGGCCGACAGGTGGGCGAGCTGCAGTTGTTCGATCAGCTGTTCCTGCAGGCTGAGGCCGCGCTGGTCGCTGAAATCGTCGTAGCGGTCGTCATCGCCCGACCAGGGCGTCTCGGACGGACCGGTCGCCTGGTCGCTCCAGGAGTCATCGGCGATCTCGACCTCGGGCTCGCCCGGCCGGTCGCCGTCGTCGGCCTTGCCGTCGAGGGCGGCATACTCACCGGCCGGCGGCGGCCCGTCGGCGCCACCCGCCGGCGCCTCCTGCATGCCGTCGGGCCCGGCTTCTTCCTCGGCCTCGAGCATCACGTTGGTCTCGAGGGTCTCGCGCACGTGCGCCTGCAGGTCCAGCGCGGGCAGTTGCAGCAATCGGATGGCCTGTTGCAGTTGCGGCGTCATCGTCAACTGCTGACCGATCCGAAGCTGCAGGCTGGGCTTCAACATATGTCCTTGAACGATGCGACCCTACAATTTGAAATCCTGGCCCAAGTACACCTCACGGACCTGGGTATTTGCAAGAATCTGCTCCGCAGATCCGGACGCGATCACGATGCCCTGGCTCACGATGTACGCGCGGCCACAGATCCCGAGCGTCTCGCGTACATTATGGTCCGTAATCAGCACGCCGATGCCCTTGTCGGACAAGTGCTTGATTATGCGCTGGATGTCGGCGACGGACAGCGGATCGACGCCGGCGAACGGCTCGTCCAGCAGCATGAATCGCGGGTCGGCGGCGAGCGCCCGGGCGATTTCGACGCGGCGCCGTTCACCGCCCGACAGGGAGATGCCGAGGCTCTCGCGTACGTGATCGATGTGCAGTTCGCCGAGCAGTTCCTCGAGACGCTCCTCCCGGGCCGCGCGGTCGAGGCCGGGCCGGGTCTCCAGGATCGCCATGATGTTGTCTGCGACCGACAGGCGGCGGAATACGGAGGGCTCCTGCGGCAGGTATCCCAGGCCGAGTTGCGCGCGCCGGTGCATCGGCATCCGGGTGATGTCGCGATCATCCAACAGGATCTGGCCGTGCTTGCAGGCGGTCAGCCCGACGATCATGTAGAAGGCGGTCGTTTTGCCGGCGCCGTTCGGTCCGAGGAGTCCGACCACCTCGCCGCTGGTCACCGACAGCGACAGGTCGCGCAGCACCTCGCGCGACTTGTAGCTCTTGGCGAGACTCGAGGCCTGGAGGACGCTCATGGCTTGTGCGCCGGCGGGGGCGTGATCGTGATGTGCACCCGGTGCGCGCTTTGGTCCGCCGCTTCGGCGACGACGCTGCGCGCGGCGATGTCGTACTTCAAGGTTTCGCCGCTGATTTCGTTCTGCCCGTCGGTGAGCCAGGCGTCCTTGGCCAGTTTGATGACGCCTTTGCGCACGTCGTAATCGATCTGCCTGGCGTGGCCCTCGACCCGCCGGCGGGACGTGGGATCGACTTGTGCGAAGCGGGCGGGATTGCCGCTGACGCTCGCCCGCGCCAGCAGCTTGCCTGCGAACAGGATGTCGGCGTCGTCCGACCACAGTTCGCCCTGATTGACCTGAATCCTGACGTTGCCGCGGAAGACCCAGTGGCTGTTTTGGAAGTCGAGGCCGTTGGCGTGCGCAAGGTCCGCCGACACCGACATCGTGCCCTGGGATATCTTGACCTTGCGGAACAGGAGGTCGTTGTTCTTGTAGTCGATTTCGGAGGATTGCGCGACCAGCGAAATCGGCAGTCCCGCCGACGTCTTGAACGAGGGCATCGCCGAGGTTGCGGCGGGCGCCGGCGCCGGGGCCGGCGCGGACCACGCGGCGCGGGCGAGCAGCAGCACCAGCGGCGCCGCCAGCCGCGCCGTCGGCCGCGCCGGGTGGCCCTTAAGGCGCGAAGCGGCCACTGATGCGTGACTCCAACCGCACCGTGCGGTCCTTCAGATCGGCGACCAAACCCCGTGCGGTCAGCGTTTGATTGAGGAAATCGAAGCGTACGTCTCCGGGCGTGCTTGCGACCGCGGTGGCCACGTCGTAGGTCATCTGGTCGCTGCTGATGATCGCGGTGCCGCTCCGATTGGCGTCGACGCCGCGCAGCTGCACATGGCCCTGGACGTCGACCACGTTGCCGCCGGGTTGGATGTGCGCGAGATCTCCGGCCATGACCCAGGACTCGCCGCCGGGGGCCTGGTAATTGACCTGGATGTCGTGCAGCGCGACTTCCTCGCCGCCGTCGATCTGATCGATGCGCGCGGCGGCGATCTTGATGCTCGGCGCGCCGTTCTGGTCGTAGTCGGTCAGCACCGCACCCAGCAGGTAATAGCCCGGCCGGGCCGCCTTGGCGGCCGCGGCCGAGAGCCGCGACGGCAGGCCCGGCGAGCTCAGGATCCAGGTGCTGACCGCGAGCGCCACCACCGCCAGGATCGTGAAAATTCGGAACAGCATCAGCGCTTCCCGGCCCGCGCCCGCAACAGCGCGTCGCACAGTTCGCGCGCCGCGCCGCGGCCGCCGTCGTGACGGGCGACCCAATGCGCGGCCGCGCGCACCAGCGGATGGGCATCGGCCACCGCGGCGGCGAGGCCCACCGCTGTCATCAGCGGCAGGTCGGGCGTGTCGTCGACCAGGCAGGCGGCCGCCGTGGGCTCGATGCCGAGCCGCGCGCACAGGGTCAGCAGCGCCTCGACCTTGTCGGCGCAGCCCTGCACGACGTGCTTCACGCCGAGTTCGCGCATCCGCCGCGTCACCGCGGCCGAGCGGCGGCCGCTCACGACGGCGACGGCGACGCCGCTCGCCGCCAGCAGCTTGATTCCATGGCCGTCGCGCACGTGAAACACCTTCAAGGTCTCGCCGCGCGCGCCGAAGTACAGGCGGCCGTCGGTCAGCACGCCGTCGACGTCGAGCACGAGCAGCGCGATGCGTGCGAGCGCAGTGGGTTTGCGGGCCTTCAAACGACGCCCGCCCGCATCAAATCGTGCACGTTCAGCGCCCCGACGACCCGTTCCGCGGCGTCGACGACGAGCAGCGAGGTGATGCGGTGCGTCTCCATCAGGTTCAGCGCCTCCGCGGCCAGCATGTCCGGATCGGCGGACTTGGCCCGCGCCGTCATCACCGCTTCCATCCGGGTCGCGCGCAGGTCGGCCGATCGGTCCAGCGCGCGCCGCAGGTCGCCGTCGGTGAATATGCCGAGCGCGCGGCCGGCGGCATCGACGATCGCCGTCATGCCGAGGCCCTTGCGCGACATCTCCAGCAGGCCCTCGGCGAGCGTCGTGCCCGGTCCGACGGTCGGAATGTCCGCGCCGGTGCGCATCACGTCGGCCACCCGCAGCAACAACCGCCGGCCGAGGTTGCCGGCGGGGTGGGAGCGTGCGAAGTCCTCCTCGGTGAATCCGCGCGCCTTCAGCAGCGCGACGCTCAAGGCGTCGCCGACCGCGAGCGCCGCGGTCGTGCTCGCGGTCGGCGCGAGGTTCATCGGGCAGGCCTCCGCGGGCACGCCGATGTGCAGGTGCACCGTGGCCGCGCGCGCGAGCGCGGAGGCCGGGTTTCCGGTCATCGCGAGCAGAGGCACGCCCAGGCGCTTGATCACGGGTACAATCGTCAGGATCTCGGCGGTTTCGCCCGAATTCGACAGCGCCAGGACGACGTCGTCGCGCGTGATCATGCCGATGTCGCCGTGACTGGCCTCGCCGGGGTGGAGGAAGAAGGCCGGGGTGCCGGTGCTCGCGAGCGTCGCGGCGAGCTTGCCGGCGACATGGCCGGACTTGCCCATGCCGGTGACGACGACGCGGCCGCGGCACGCCAGGCAGACCCGGCAGGCCTGCGCGAAGGCATCCCCGAGCCGCGGCAGCTGGGCGCGCAGGCCGTCGATTTCGATCGAGATGGCCTCGCGGGCCGCATCGACCAGGTCGTCGTCAGTGAACGCGCGTTGCATGCGCGAATGATAGCGCGGTTCGGCGCCGTGCGCGGATTGGGCCGCGACGCGCTTTGTTTGTAAACTTCGGCCGACCGGGCCGACGAGGGAGGACAGTCGATGAATCCACAACAGATCGCCCAGCTGATTCACGCGGGGCTCGAGGGCAGCACCGCGGTCGTCGAGAGCGCCGACAACGTGCATTTCGAGGCCGTCGTCGTCGCCGCCGCTTTCTCCGGCAAGCGGCCGCTCCAGCGCCATCAAATGGTCTACGGGACGCTCGGGGCGGCGATGGGCAACGAGATCCATGCGCTCGCGCTGCAGGCGTACACGCCCGAGGAATTCGAGTCGCGGGGCCGCGGCTGACAACAGGAGCATCGATTGGACAAATTGCAGATTCACGGCGGCATCGCGCTCGACGGGGACGTCCGGATTTCGGGCGCCAAGAACGCAACCCTGCCGATACTCGCGGCCTGTCTGCTCGCCGACGGGCCGGTGATCGTCTCCAACGTCCCGCACCTTCAGGACGTGACGACGATGATCGAACTGCTCGGCCGCATGGGCGTGTCCGTGACCGTCGACGAGAAAATGCGCATCGAGGTCGACGCGTCGACGATCCGGGAGTACTTCGCGCCGTACCAGCTGGTCAAGACGATGCGGGCTTCGATCCTGGTGCTCGGACCCCTGCTCGCGCGCTTCGGCCAGGCCGACGTGTCCCTGCCCGGCGGCTGCGCGATCGGCGCGCGGCCGGTCAACATCCACGTGGCCGGGCTGCAGGCGATGGGCGCGGACATCCACATCGAGAACGGCTACATCAAGGCGCGGGCGGAGCGGCTGCACGGGGCGCGTTTCGTGCTCGAGACCGTGACCGTCACCGGCACCGAGAACCTGATGATGGCGGCCGCGCTCGCCTCGGGGCGCACCGTGCTGGAAAACGCCGCCCGCGAGCCTGAGGTCGTCGATCTGGCGCATTTCCTGATCGCGATGGGCGCGAAGATCCAGGGCGCCGGCAGCGACACGATCACGATCGACGGCGTCGAACGACTGCACGGCACTTCTTACGAGGTGCTGCCGGACCGCATCGAGGCCGGCACCTATCTGGTCGCCGGCGCGATCACGAGCGGCCGCATCCGCGTGAAGAACGCGCGCCCCGGCCACCTGGACGCGGTGATCGGCAAGCTGCAGGAGGCGGGCGCCGACGTGACGACCGGCGAGAACTGGATCGAAGTCGACATGCGCGGCCGGCGGCCGCGGGCGGTCGACATCCGCACGGCGCCGTATCCCGCGTTCCCGACCGACATGCAGGCCCAGTTCGCGGCGCTGAACACGGTCGCCGACGGGGTCGGCACGATCATCGAGACCGTGTTCGAGAATCGCTTCATGCACATGCTGGAGATGCGGCGCATGGGCGCGGAGATCCGGCTCGAGGGCAACACCGCGATCATCAAGGGCGTCGAGCGCCTGACCGCGGCGCCGGTGATGGCCACGGATCTGCGCGCCTCGGCCAGCTTGATTCTCGCGGCGCTGATCGCGGACGGCCGCACGGAGATCGAGCGGATCTATCACATCGACCGCGGCTACGAGGCCATCGAGGAGAAGTTCCAGCAGCTCGGCGCGCGGATTCGGCGCACGCCGGGCTGACCCGGGCGGCGCCGCGCGCTCATTGCGGCGCCTGCGCGGGCCGGGTCGGGCGTTCCATCACCGCAAAGCGGTATTCGAACGGCCGGGAGCCGTGCCTGCCGCCGAGACTCACGATCGTCCCGGGCTTCAGCGCCGCGACCCGGCTGACCAGCTCCTGCGCGTTCGCGATCGGCTCGCCGTTCAGCCGCGTCAGCAGATCGCCGGGCCGGACCCCGGCCTCGTACGCCGGGCTCTTGACCAGGATGTTCACGACCGTGATGCCGCCGCCGGCGATCCCGAGCTGCGCCGCCTGCGCGTCGCTCAAGTCCTGCGGCGAGAGCCCGAGCCAGCCGCGGATCACGTGGCCGTGCTCCAGGATCTGGCGGACGACTCCGCGGACGAGGTTCACCGGGATCGCGAAACCGATTCCCTCGGGGCCGCCGTAGGCCCGGTTGAGCACGGCGGTGTTGATGCCGACCAGCTCGCCGCGGACGTCGATCAGCGCGCCGCCGGAATTCCCCGGGTTGATCGCGGCGTCGGTCTGGATGAAATTCTCGAAGGTCGCGAGCCCGAGCTGGCCGCGTCCGGTTGCGCTCACGATGCCCTGGGTGACGGTCTGGCTCAGGCCGTAAGGGTTGCCGATCGCGAGCACAATGTCGCCGACGCGCAGCTTGTCGGAGCGGCCGAGCGGCATCACCGGCAGCTTGCCGAGCGAGAGGTGCAGCACCGCGAGGTCCGTGTCCGGATCCTGGCCGACGATCTTCGCCTCGGCGACGCGCCCGTCGGCGAGTTGAACCATGATCGACTCGGCGCCCGCGATCACATGCTGGTTGGTCACGATCGTGCCGTCGGCGTTGACGATCACGCCGGAGCCCAGGCTGCGTTCGACGCGCTGCCGGTAGGTCGGCCAGAAGTCCCCGAACAGCTGCGCGAGCGGCGGTGTCTGCGTCTGTTCGGTGACCACGCGGGCGGTGTAGACGTTGACGACCGCGGGCGAAGCGCGCGCGACGGCGTCGGCGAAGCTGTCGATGACGACGGTGGGCGCGGCCCCCGCGGGCCGGCCGGCGTCAAGCGTGAGCGCGCCGGCGGCGGCGCCGGCGTCCGCGGACGCGGCACCCGCTCCCCGTGCGGCGCCGGTCCCCACGGCCGGGGCGGCGTCCGGCCCCCCGCGCAGGGACGGCGTCG
>VFSW01009364.1_pt1 | contig 13997 bp, 12 predicted proteins | sample 5358111 | NCBI WGS metagenome assembly VFSW01 (sample SAMN11554181, study PRJNA540505) | mine drainage metagenome | isolation source: sediment from site ElyBrook_90M | place: USA: Ely Copper Mine, Vershire, VT | collected 2017
TCTTGCCGGCGTACTGCGTTACCAGAGCAAACATTTCGTCGGCCAGAGCGTCAATAGTGACGGGCATGAAGCCCTCCATTTCAGATATTCAGATCTAGTTACATGCTAGGACCAGTACAGCGGCGGGTCAAGAAGGAAAGTCGGCCGCAGGCGAACTCCCGGCTCTATTTGGCTTCGAAAGAGTAGTTGCCTTCCAGGAACTGCTGCACGAACCAGTTCATCATTTCCTGGCTGGTCATATACATATCGAGCTGGCTGGAGCAGGCCAGCAACCGTCCCAACATATCCAGTCGGGCTGCGATCTGGTCCGCGGGAGTTTTGCGGAACCAGGCGTTCACCAGGTCCGTGCGGCGGTCCACCTGGAAGCCGTTGCGCAGCAGGCAGGTCTCCAGAAACCGCGCGCGCAGGCTGCGGCGCTGGCGGGTGGCTCCGCCGCCTTCGAAACGAAACGAGATGTAGTTGTTGGCGGGAGTGTCGGAAAGGCAGGCATCCACCAGCGAGTAATGGTATGCCAGCCGCGTATTCAGGTTCATGTACTCGCGCGCCACCAGAAGGTAGCTCTTTTCGCCCAGAGGGCGCATGGTGTCTTCCCGGGGACCGATCGAGTTACTCAGGACGGAGGCCAGATCGCTGAGGCTGGCGGGCATCTTGCGCGTCCAGGAGACGGCGGGATGGGAGATGCCGCCCCAGATCGCCTGAAAGGGCCGGGACACAATTTCCGCGGGGACGACGCCGCGCGGGTCGCCGAGATCGGGCGCCAGCCCGCCACCCAGGTCCAGCACCTGCAAATGCAGTGGCAGCGGCGTGAGCAGCTTGTGGCAGCCGCCCGTCCCATGTTCAAACTCGTAGTCGTTCACCGCGAACATGGCCTCAATCGCCTTCTCGTGGCAATAACGGAGAACGTCGTGAGCGGACTTACAGCCGGAGGGCCGGAAATTCGTGGCGTTGGGATCGGTCAGATTCAACGTCAGTAAACGCGTGGCAATGGGATCGCCGCCGGAACGCGCCCCATACCGCTCGAGAAGAGGCGCTTCCCGCCTCCCCGAAGGCCATAAAATGCCGGGGTACACGCGCGCCTGCACGGCATCCAGGCTGACCGCTTCGCCGGAGGTCACTGTGTCGAACACGCCGGCCATCTGGAACACCGAAGGAACCTGGAACTCCCGGAGTAAAGAGGCCGCGTGTCCAGTCACGTTCCCCCACTCGGCAACCAGGCCGGCAATTCGCGGAAACACTTCGCAAATCTCCGGAGACGGCTTGCGAATAAACACGACCGAGCCAGGTGGAGCTTCGCCAATACGCTGGATTTCGTTCACCAGGAAGGCCGAGCCCGAGGTCTGGCCGGGGTAAACCGTGCGCCCTCCCTGAGCGCGCGGCTCTACCTTGGGTCGGGCGCGCGACTTGGGGCCGGGGATCTCGACATTCGCCAGCGCGCGCGACTGGACGATCCACAGCCGGTCGTTCTCATCCAGAACCCACTCCACATCCTGTGGCGTCCGGTAGTGGTCTTCCAGGCGCAATCCCCATTCGGCCAGTGTTTGCAGGTGTGTGTCCGCCACGCTGGGTTCCTCGCGAGCGCCGGCGGCGAGCGGAACACTGGCCACGCCACCGCCCGCCTGGGGAACCAGTTCTTCGTCCTTAGCGACGATGGCACGGCTCACGATGGAGTAGGGTCGCGCGCGCGACACCACGAACATATCCGCGGGCGTGCGGCCGCTGGCTATCTCGGCGCCCAGACCGCGCGTAGCGGTGATCCACAGCGTTTTACCCTTGGGATCGCCGGGGTCGCGCGTATACATCATTCCGGCCGCGCGGGCCGGCAGCATCGGCAGAAACAACACCGCCATGGGGCTGTCTACTTCCATCAGGCCGGTGGAGAGACGGTAGAACAGAGCCGTCTCGCTGAATCGGCTCGCCACCACCTGCCGGTAGGCATCCAGAGCGCCTTCACGGGGAACATTCAAAACGCTCAGAAACTGACCGGCGAAGGTCTTGGCGCCGCCTTCGCCCTTGGCGCTGGATCGCACCGCCAGCGACCCTCCATTTTTCAGAAGCGTCTCTACCCTGGCGGCAATGGCCACTTCCACCGCGCGGGGCAGGGCGCAGTTCAGGGCTTTCTCGCGGAGTCCGGCGGCCACGCTGCGTAGCGCGTCCAGATCGTTCAAATCCAGATTATGAGTGGCATCGCGAATCTCCCGCCAGAGTGGCAGCCCGCAGTATCGCGAGTATGCTTCGGTAGTGAGCACAAAGCCATCGGGTACGGGCAGCCCCAACTTGTTGCGAATCTCGCCGAGGGCGGAGGCCTTGCTGCCTACCTCCTGTTCCGACCCGGCGTTCACTTCCGATAGCCATGCCGCCAGGCGGGTCCGCACGGTCTCCTGAAGCGCCGCGGCAAAACGCTCGATTTCATGCTGCTGAGATGAAAGAGCTTCGGCGAGAATCCGCTCCGTGGTTCCGGTGAGTTTTTCCAATGCGCCCACCACGCAGCGGACGCGCTCGAAAATGCCGGTGATCGGATCGGCGATTACGTCCCGTTGAGGCGGGACATGCTGGAGATCCTCCTGGAGCCGCGCCATCAGTTCCAGACTTTCGTTGTTTGCCGTGAGCAGATCGCGAAAGCTGGCGTACTTGGTGCGGACGCGTTCCGCTGCCTCGGCAGGCGCCGCCGGCGCGGGTCTTTGGCGATGCCAGAAGCTCATAGGACGAAGTCCGACAAATCCACTATAGGGCAGCCCTGTTCCGGAAGCTACTGCGATTTTCAAGAGAGATGCCTGCATCAACCGATAATCTCCAGAGTCTGGTCGATTCTAGGGCACTCTTCTTTATGGGTTTTCACGCCTGTTGCACTTCTCTGTGGAACTCATAGACACCGGCTCGTATTTCGGATGATTTACTCTTGAATAGAATCTGTCTTCGCGGTAGAGTTATGCCAAATACTCTTGTAAACGCTCTGGTTAACAAGGGATTCAGTGAAGCGCCATGGCAGTGTTTTCCAGATTCTCCCGGCTGCGGCTCCGCAGCCTGCCGATCCACGCTTCGCACCCGGACCAGTTGTTTCGCAGGGCTATGGAGGATTGAGATGTACTGGAAGAAGCGCTTGTCCGTCGCGTGGAAATCGCCCTTGCTTCTCCTGCTGAGCGCGGGGTTGCTGTCGGCCGCGGAATCGGCCCAGGCCATCGTGATTGTCGCCGATTCCCGCAAGTTCCACGGCGTGAGACTAATATGGGCCAATTTTTATAATGAGAGCCATTTTGATTTTGCGTTGATGACAACTCTCCTGATCCCGCTGGCGGGGGTGCTTCTGGGATCCTTGGCCGATCTGGTGATGTCGCGGATCGGTATCAATCTGAAATCCCGGTCGCTGAGAGAGGGATAGTTTGGCGTAAGAGCGGGACGGAGACTACCTATGGACTGGTTATACGTATTAATGCCCATCGTCGGCGTCAAGGTGTTTTGGCCCGGCCTGGTGATCCTCGGGCTTGGGGTAGGAATCATCGGCGGCTTCTTCGGTATGGGCGGCGCCTGGATGGTGACTCCGGGTCTGAACATTCTGGGATTTCCGATGGCCTTCGCCATCGGTACCGATATCGCGCACATGTCGGGCAAGTCGCTGATTTCGACGATGCGGCACGCCAAGTTCGGCAATGTGGACTACAAGCTCGGCTCCATGATGGTGCTCGGCACGGTGTGCGGGGTGGAATGCGGCTCGCGCATTGTGATGTGGCTGGAGCGGCTGGGAAGCGTGGCGCTGTACGTGCGATACGGCTATATGGTTCTGCTGACGGTGATTGCCTGGGTTGTTTTTTCGGATGTCCGCCAGAAGCAGAAGAAGGACCAGGAGGCCCGAGCGGCCGGAAGAAGTGTTGAGGCGCTTTCCACTGGCCTCGAGTGGCACAAGAAGCTGCAGCAGCTCAACATTCCGCCAATCGTCTATTTTCCCAAGTCCGGGGTGCGGTGCTCGGCTTGGCTGCCGATTACGATCGCCCTCTTCACGGGGCTGCTGGCCGGTTTCCTGGGCATCGGCGGCGGTTTGATCTGTATGCCAGCGTTGATTTACCTGGTGGGCTGCCCGACTCATGTGGCGGTGGGCACGGACCTGTTTGGGGTCATGATTTCGGGCCTGTACGGCGCCGCTACCTACAGCTACAAGGGGCGCGTGGACCTGGTGGCGGTCTTCATCATGCTGGTGGGCGCGGCGGTGGGCGCGCAGATCGGCACGGTGGCGACGAAATACGTGAAGGGGTACGCCATCCGCGTGTATTTCGGTCTGGCCGTAGTGGGCTGTGGCATATCGGTGCTGTTGAAGTTGCTGGGCGCGGCGTACCTGTCGCTGAAGCCGGCTTTGGACCTGGCGGCCACGATTTTGATCCTGGGCCTGGTGACGGCGTTGTCGCTATTCATTCTATTGAATTTTCTCAAAGGCGTGGCGGAAGAGCGGCGGGCCAGAAGGGAGACGTACGCCCATGTGTGACCGGAGAATCTTTCTGGTGGGCGCCGCGGCCTTCTGGATGGCCGGCTGTGCCGGTATGGGAAGTGTGGAGCAGGGACGAGTCATCGCCTACGATCGAACCAGCGGGCAGGTGACGCTGATACGGGATTCCACCGGCGGGAAGGCGCCCCAAGCAGTGTACGACGCACTGCCCCCGATTTCGGTCAGGTCTCCGAACGACCGCCACGAGATGGGTCCCGAACCGCAGGCCGGCAAATTGATGGCAGTGGACTTAAAGAATCGCCAGATCACCATCTACGACAGCGCCGCCAACCAGTTCCGCACCATTCCGTACACGCCGATCGAAGAGCGCCATAACGTGGCGAGGGGCACCGGCTTTCCGCTGATCGATAAAGAGAAACGGACGGTGAGCCTGTATTGGAGGGAGGAGCACACTGTGATCACGTTTCCGGTATCCGCGGATCTGCTGGCCCTGCCGTCTGATACCTGGAAAGGCGGGGACATCGTCCGCTATTACTTCAAGAAACCCGACCAGGCGCTGCGCATGATGAATGTGACCCGGACCGACTTGAGTAAGTCGTAGAGGGGGACCGAAGATTAAGGGCGCACCGGGGACGCCAGTTCGTCGAGGTCGACGGACTGGACGCCGCGGACGGAGGCGGCGATGAGGCGGACCTGCTCCACTTCCCAGAGATTGGATACCGAGCCGGTGATGCGGACGGCCTGCTCTTTCGCGGTCACTCCAACCTCCATGTGAGCGGTGGCTTCGTTGAACGCCAGTTCCGTGCGGACCTGGCTGGCCAGCGCAAGGTCATCCATGGCAGCCTGCCATGCGGGAGTCACCTCGAAGGACTTTCGCCGTGCGAGGGTCGCCACGGTGTGGCACGCACCGGCAATGTCGATGGATTCCAGATTGAGGACCACGTCGTAGTTAGCCGGATCGGACCAATCGATTCCGTACAGATACTGAGTCCACTTTCTGCGGTCCTGGTCCGCGCGGGCGATATAGTCGAGAGCCTCATCCGGGGTTAGTTTGAGACGGTCCTGCGCCAATCTGACACGGAACTCCGTGGGCGCGACGATCCGTACGCGCAAAAGCGGCGGTCCGCCCTGGAGCAGCAGGTGTCCGGCGTTGCCGTGGTAGACGGCCTTGCCGGTTCTGACTTCTTCGATCAGCGCCGCCTGAATCAACACCAGGTATAGATATTTTCTGTGTTGGAGCCACTCGATCAGCGTAGGCGGCTTTTCCAGCGCGGCGCGCAGTTCCTCCTGAGAGACGCCATGGGCAGCGGCCCGCTCCACGATGACTTCGCGATCGACGCAGCGAAATCCCAATTCGTGGGAAAGGCATTCGGCCAGCATTTCGCCGCCACTGAATGGTCCCCGGGATATGGTAATCACCGACATGATGGCCTTTTTATTCCTGCTCGGACAATTTCGGGTTTGCAGATCATGTTATCATCGAATTGACTTTCGAACCAAGCGTAAACCCTCGTGCCGCCCGGTAAGGTATATCTGGTGGGCGCCGGCCCCGGCCACCCCGAGTTGCTGACCGTGAAAGCTGTAAAGCTTCTCGAAGCCAGCAACGTAATCATCTACGATCGTCTTATTCAGGAGGAAATCCTGGCCTTGGCGAAGCCCTCGGCTGAGCGGATCTACCTGGGCAAGAGTGTGGGCATCCACGAATCGCGCCAGGAAGAAATCTGCGAATTGCTGGTGCGTAAAGCGCGCGAAGGCCAGATGGTGGTGCGGCTGAAGGGTGGCGATCCGTTTCTATTCGGCCGCGGCGGCGAAGAGGCCGAGTATCTGGCCGAACACGGCATTCCGTTCGAAGTGGTTCCCGGGGTGTCGTCCGCGTTGGCGGCTCCGGCGAGCGCGGGAATCGCCATCACGCACCGCGATTCGGCCTCTTCGGTGGCGATTGTCACCGGGCACGAAGCCAATCGCGATCACAGCCGGACGAACTGGACCGCGCTGGCCGGTATCGATACCCTGGTGTTTCTGATGGCCGTGCACACGGTGGATCGGGTGGCGGCCGAATTAATCGCTCACGGACGCGATCCCGAGACGCCTGCCGCCATGATCCAAATGGCGTTCTGGCACGGCGAAAGGGTCGTGACCGGCACGCTCGGCACGATCGCCGCCGAGGTGGAGCGAGCCGGTATCGAGCCGCCCGCCACGCTGGTGATCGGCGAAGCCGTGCGTTTGCGCGAAAAGCTCAAACATTCGCAGCGCGACTTGCGCCGCCGTCCGGATAGCGCCGCGCATTTTGAACCCGCGCCCGCGCCGGACCAACTGCTCCGCCTGGCCAGCGCCGGCATAGGCAGCCAGGTTCTGCGATTCGCGCTGGCCACCTCGCTGTTCGATCGCCTGGAGGATTGGCGCACGGCGTCCGCGCTGGCGTCGGCGCTGGGACTGAACCGGCTGGGGATGGCGGAAGTGCTGGAGTGCCTGGTGTCGATGGGCCTGGTGGAAGGCGGCGAGCAGGGCTACCGGAATCTGGAACTGGCCAGCCGCTACCTGGTGGAGAACTCGCCGCAAAGCCTGCGGCCCGCGCTGCTGTACCAGGCGGCGCACCTGGCGCCCTTGAGCGCCGTGGGGCGGTATCTGCTCAACGGCCGGGAGGGCGGCGTTCCCGAGGATGTGCCGCTCCTGCACCGGCAGGCCAGCGAATGCCTGGCGCGCTACGCTGCCCCGTTTGTGCTCGAAAAGCTCGACCTGGAGCCGCGCGGTCCGGCGCTACTGGTGGGATGGGGCGCGGATTACTACCGGGAGCTTGCGGCGCAGCGCTGGCCGGACCTGAAAGTCGCTACGTCGGATCCGTCAAATGGCATGGGAAACGGCAACGGGCCGTTCGGCGCGGTACTGCTGTCGGGCCTGCTGGAGGGTTGCGAGCGCGGCGAGTACGGCCCCATGCTGCAGCGCGCCGCCGGCGTTCTGAAGCCCGGCGGCCTTTTGTTTTTGCACGATTCCTTCATTGGCGCCGAGTCCACTCCTCCGCCGGAACTGTTGCTCTCCGCCTTTGGGAGGCATGTCATGCGGGGGGGCAGCAGGAACTGGTCGATGGTACGGTTGGAAACGGAATTGCGCGCGTTCGGATGGCGGGTGACGCAACGGGAAGCAATTCCCGGTGGGACCCAGCTTGTGACCGCGAGCGCGATGTAGAGTTTCCCCTCGACCGGGGCCATCCAAACAGCAAAATCCGCAAAATATGCGTTCCGCACCTACTCCCATCCGGTCTTTCCGCATCCCGGAAGAATTTGGGCTGCAGTTTCGCCATCCGATGAGGAAGAGCTCGACGGATGGCCCTCAGACACAGCCCCTTCGGGCTATCGTGCGGCCCGGCGATCTCTCTCAAAACGGGCGATTTCTCAATTAATAGTAACGGGTCTGAAATTAGTCAAAATTTGCTTGCACCGATCGTTGACTAGGTTTAAATTTTGATCTGATCAAACATTCGGATCATGCAGCCGCCAGAACAAACGGTCGAAGCCGGCGCCCTCACGGCAGAACTAAGCAACGAATTCCTCAGCAGCGCTCGCGTGTTCGCCTGGAGTGTGCGGGAGGTAATCGAGAGGACCGTGTTACGGGAGGTATCCGGCGACCGCCTGACGTTTGCGCAGTTCAAGCTGCTCTACCTGGTGGCCAATACGGACGTTCTCAGCATCGGCGATGCCGCGGCTTTTCTCGGGGTGACCTGCGGGGCCGTGAGCAGGACCGTGGAGAAGTTGGTGCGGCGGCGGCTGTTGCGGCGGGTGGCGCCGCAGGAGGACCGCCGCATGATCCGGCTTGCCCTCACCGAAACCAGCCGCAAACTGATGGACGCGTACCAGACGGCGCGCGACTACAAGGCCATCATGGCCTTCCGGCAGTTTGCCCCGGACGAGTTGAGAAGGACCTCGGAACTTCTCGACCGTCTGGCGGGAGCTATCGTCAGCGACGGCTCCGATCCGAGTGCGACCTGCATGCAGTGTGAAATCTACGTACGTGACCGTTGCAGGTTTGGCGAATACGGTCACCGGAACTGTTTTTATCAGCGACACAAGAAGCAGGCCCATTCACCAGACCCGGGTCCTGCGGAAGGAAAGGTGGAATAATGCCGAGCTACGTTAACCCGGACAAATGCGATGGGTGCAAGGCGCTGGATACGACCGCGTGCCAGCACATTTGCCCCAACGATCTGATGGTCCTGGATAAGCAAACGATGAAGGCCTACAACCAGGACGTTTCGATGTGCTGGGAGTGCTACAACTGCGTCAAGATTTGTCCCACGCAAGCCGTCGAAGTCCGCAGCTACGCCGATTTCGTCCCTCTGGGCGCTTCGGCGACGCCGATGCGTTCCACGGATACGATTCTGTGGACCGTGAAGTTTCGCAACGGAACGATCAAGCGATTCAAGTTTCCGATCCGCACCACGCCGGAGGGCAAAGCGGTGCCGGACGGTGGATTCGCGACCGGTGGCGGGTTGGACAGCCCGCTGCTATATACGGAGCCGGCGTCGATTGGCATGGACGACGTTTACCGGTTGAAAAACTGAGAGGAGAAGGATGCAATGGCTGAATTCCAAACTGTAATCGTAGAAACCGATCTGCTGATTCTCGGCGGTGGCATGGCCGCTTGCGGCGCCGCCGTCGAGGCCGCTCATTGGGCCATGCAGAACGGCCTCAAAGTTGCCCTGGTTGACAAGGCCGCCATCGATCGCTCGGGAGCGGTTGCCATGGGGCTTTCCGCGATCAATCAATACGTGGGGTTGAAAGATGGCGCCAATTCGATCCAGAACTACGTGGACTATGTGCGCAACGACCTCATGGGCGTTACCCGGGAAGACCTGGTAGCGAACATCGCGCGCCACGTGGATTCCTCGGTACACCTGTTCGAAAAGTGGGGCCTGCCCATCTGGAAAGATGAAAAAGGCGCCTACGTGCACGAAGGCCGCTGGCAGCTCATGATCAACGGCGAATCGTACAAGGTGGTGGTGGCGGAAGCCGCCAAGAACGCGCTGCTGCCCACCGGTGTGGGCCAGATTTTCGAGCGCGTGTTCGTCGTGGGTCCGCTGATGGACGGCGAACGTTGCGCCGGCGCGGTGGGCTTCTCGGTGCGCGAGAACACCTTCTACGTGTTCAAATCTAAAGCCACCCTGGTGGCCATGGGCGGCGCGGTTCACGTGTTCAAGCCCAGGAGCTCCGGTGAAGGCATGGGGCGCGCCTGGTATCCACCATGGAACTCGGGTTCTTCGGCCTACTTCACACTGAAGGCGGGCGCGGAGATGACCTGCCAGGAAGTGCGCTTCATTCCGGTCCGGTTCAAGGATGCATACGGTCCGGTGGGCGCGTGGTTCCTGCTGTTCAAGTCGCGGGCCACCAACGCCGCCGGCGGCAACTACATGATCGAGCGGAAGCCTGAGCTCGAAAAGTGGGGTCCCTACGGCAGAGTGAAGCCGGTTCCCGCGAACCTCCGCAATTATCTCGGCATGCTGGACGTAATGGACGGCAAAGGCCCCATCTCCATGCGTACGGAAGAGGCCATGCAGGCCATCGCCGAGAGCTTGAAAGACGACCCCAAAGCCTACAAGAAGAAGATGAAGGAACTGGAGAGCGAAGCCTGGGAAGACTTCCTCGACATGACCATCTCACAGGCTCTTCTCTGGGCTGCCACCAACCTGCAACCCGAAGAGCGGAGTTCGGAGATCGCCGCCGCCGAGCCGTACTTCATCGGTTCGCACTCCGGCGCCTCGGGCGCCTGGATCAGCGGTCCCGAAGATCTGCAGACCGCGGAGACCAAGGGCCAGTATTTCTGGGGCTACGCGCACATGTCGACGGTTCCGGGGCTCTTCTGCGCCGGAGATGCGTCGGGCGCTTCCAGCCACAAGTTCTCCTCGGGGTCGCACGCCGAAGGGCGCATCGCCGCCAAGGCCGCGATCAAGTACATCGTGGAGCACAACCAGATGCCGGTTCTGGAACCGGCCGCGATAGAAGCATTGAAAGCCGAGATCCTCAAACCGCTCGCCATTTACGAGCAGTTCAGCAAGCCCACCACGGATCCGGAAGTCAACCCCAACTACATCAAGCCCCGCATGTTCATGTTCCGTCTGCAAAAGATCATGGACGAGTACGCCGGCGGCATCACCGCTCAATTCACCACCAACGAATCCCTGCTCAAGAAGGCGCTGGAACTGCTCGCCTATTTGAAAGAGGATTCCGCCAACCTGGCCGCATCGAACCTGCATGAACTGATGCGCTGCTGGGAAAATCAGCATCGCATGTGGCAGGCCGAAGCGCACGTCCGGACGGTATTGTTCCGCGAGGAAACACGCTGGCCCGGATACTACTTCCGCGCCGACAAGCCCGCCCTCGACGAAGAGAAGTGGCACGTGTTTGCGAATTGCCGGTTCGATCCCAAGACCAACACCTGGGAGACCATGGCCCGGCCGATTCTGCACGTCTTCAGTCCGCAGCCCAAGGAGCCCGCAGTAGCGCGCGTCTAAGAAGCTGCCGAGCAGGAGCGGGAGGACTCACCTCCTCCCGCTCTTAAAGGTCCTATCCCATGAATACTGCCCATCCTCTGTGCCCGCATTGCGATAGCCCGATGCTCCGATGGGCCAATCCCGAAGCTTCCAGTTGGGAAGGCGAATTCCAGTACGTCTGTTTCAACGACGACTGCCCGTATTATTCCCGCGGCTGGGCCTGGATGGAGAGCCATTACAACCTGGCGGTGTCTTACCGCTACCGCCTGGACCCGGTAACCGGCGAACACGGTCCCCTGCCGGTGTGGTCACCCGAGGCTCTCAGAAACCAAATCATTTTAGACCCCGAGGAGGCCACCCATGGCCGATAATTCCATCACACCCGAAAAGATTCTGAAGGAAACCGCCCGCCTGGGCCTGGACGACCGCTTCACGTTCGCCTGCAATCCCCAACTGAGCTGCTTTGGACACTGCTGCCACGACGTCACGATCGTGCTGACCCCTTACGATGTGCTGCGCATGAAGCGCTCCCGGGGCATCGACTCCTCGGAATTTCTGGAACAATACACGCTGCGCCTGCAGAACGCCGAGCAGAAATTCCCCATCGTGATTCTCAGGATGGAAGAGCAGACCAAGCGCTGCCAATTTCTGTCCGAGCAGGGCTGCGGCATTTACCGCGATCGCCCTTGGGCGTGCCGCATGTACCCTCTGGGCCTGGCTGAGCCGAAATCGCCCACCCCCAACGACATGCCGTTCCACTTTGTCATCCAGGAAGACATCTGCAAGGGCCACAGCGAAGGGGTTTCCCTTTCGGTCCGCGAGTGGCTCGAATGTCAGGGCATCAAGGAGTTTGAAATGATGGCCGGCGCCTTCAAGCAGCTGACCCTTCACGATTTCTGGAACAGCGGGAAAGCACTCACGCCGCAGCAGTCCGACATGTTTTACATGGCCTGTTACGATCTGGACCGTTTCCGCCGGTTTGTGTTCGAAACCCGATTCCTGACCTTGTTCGAGGTGGACGAAGCGCGCGTTGAGGCGTTGCGCGCGGACGACCAGGAACTGCTGGATTTCGGGATGCAGTGGCTGCGTTTTTCGATTTTCGGCGAGAAGAGCATGAGGCTCCGCCCCGGAGCCGCCCCCCAGGAGAGCCGCCCGTGAACGCAAATTCGCCCAATCCCGTGCTGATCATCGGAGGCGGAATCGCCGGCCTGACCGCAGCGGTGGAACTGGCGGACACAGGCGTCGAAGTGGTTCTGGTGGAGAAATCGGCCAGTCTGGGCGGCCGGGTAGCGCGGCTGCATCAGTATTTCCCCAAGCTCTGCCCCCCCACCTGCGGCCTGGAAATGCACTATCGCCGCGTGCGGGAGAACGCCGGGATTACGGTTCTGACGCTGTCGGAGGTCACGAGAGTGTCCGGGGCGGCCGGCGATTATGAAGTGGAAGTGCGGGTGAGGCCTCGCTTTGTCAGCGAAGCCTGTACCCTGTGCGGCGATTGCGAGCGCGTTTGCCCGGCGGAGCGTCCGGACGAGTTCAATTACGGACTCGGCACCACCAGGGCGGCGTATCTGCCGCATGGTGTGGCTTACCCGGCGGCATACGCCATCGACCGCGCGGCCTGTCCGGAGGGCTGCAAAGCCTGCCAGGAGGCGTGCAAATATCAGGCCATCCGGTTGGATGCGCAGCCGGAAATCCGGACCATCAAAGCCAGTGCGATTGTGGCCGCCACCGGATGGAAACCGTACGATGCCACGAAACTGGAACACCTGGGTTTCGGCCAGTGCCGGAATGTCGTTACCAACGTGATGATGGAGCGGATGGCCGCCGCGGATGGGCCGACTGCCGGCCGGATCCTGCGCCCCTCCGATGGCAAGGAACCGCGGACCGTGGCGTTTGTGCAATGCGCCGGCTCGCGCGACGAGAACCATCTTCCCTACTGTTCCGCTGTCTGCTGCACCGCTTCGCTGAAGCACGCGGCGTATATCCGGGCGCTCTATCCCGAGACGGCAATCAGCATCTTTTATATCGACGTGCGCACTCCGGGCCGCCTGGAAGAGTTCGGTGCGCGAGTGCAGCACGATGCCGATGTGCGGATGGTAAAGGGCAAGGTGGCGCGTGTGGAAGAGAATCCGGCGACCGGCGACCTGCTGGTGACCGCGGAAGATGTGCTCGCCAACCGGAAGAGCACGGAGCATTTCGAACTGGTCGTGCTGGCAACCGGCATCGTCCCGGAGACGGAAGGATTGCCCGCGGCTCTGACGCGTGACGAGTGCGGCTTCGTCAGCAAAAACGGATCTCCGGGAATCTATGCGGCCGGCTGCGTCTGCCGGCCGGCCGAGGTCTCCGCGACCGTGCAGGATGCGACTGGAACGGCATTGAAGGCCCTGCAGTGCGCCAACAGGAGCGTGTCCCATGTCCGGTAAGCTCGGCGTTTATGTCTGCACGGGCTGCACGATCGGTGAGAGTCTCGACGCGGCCAAACTGGCCAAGGTGGCCGGCGGCGAATGTCATGCGGCGATCTGCCGGACGCACGAGGCGCTGTGCGGCGACGAAGGCCGCAAGCTGATTGCCACGGATCTGGCCGCCGGCACGGTGGACACGGTTGTGGTGGCGGCCTGCTCGCCCCGCTTCAAGCCCGAGGAATTCAACTTCAATCACGGCTCGGTGGTGGAGCGCGTCAACCTGCGGGAGCACGTGGCGTGGTGCCACGCGCCGCAGGACGAAGACACCCAGATGCTGGCCGAGGATTATCTGCGCATGGGCGTGGCGCGCGCGCTGAAGACCGAAGCGCCCAAGCCGCTGGAGGCCGAGGTTTCCAAGTCCGTGCTGGTCGTGGGCGGAGGCGTCACGGGTATTACCGCGGCGCTCGAGGCCGCGGAAGCCGGATACGAGGTGTTTCTGGTCGAGAAGGACGATCGTCTGGGCGGCCGCGCGGCGATGCTCCATAAGGCTGACGGAATCCAGGCGAGCGTCGCGGCGGTGTTGCAGCATCCGCGCATCCGGGTGTTCACTGCGGCTCAGATTGGGAAGATAGAAGGGCAGCCAGGGATGTTCGATGTCACCCTGGAAGGCGCCGGCGGCCCGCAA
>VFSW01009365.1_pt1 | contig 13995 bp, 13 predicted proteins | sample 5358111 | NCBI WGS metagenome assembly VFSW01 (sample SAMN11554181, study PRJNA540505) | mine drainage metagenome | isolation source: sediment from site ElyBrook_90M | place: USA: Ely Copper Mine, Vershire, VT | collected 2017
CGGCGGGCTTGGCGGCCCACCGCTGTTTGTGTACCGACCGGTTGGCGCCGGTTATCTTCTGGGCAGTTCAAGCCCATCAACGTCCTCAAAGCAGGACACCAAGGGAGAGGCACGTCCAGAACATTGGTCGTCCATCCTTCCGTCAACACTGTTCATCGTGGACGGCATATCAATTCATCAAGGAGGTTTTAATGCGGAGGAGTTATGAGCTCCACAGGCATCTTGCCGTTCATCAACCTGGCCCGCGTGGCAGGTTTTCTGCAAACCAGGCCGCCCCCGCAAGGGGGCGGTTCCATCAACGTCTGCCCATGAAGCTGACGCCGGCAACAGCGCGGCTTCAGGCACCCTGGGTCATCATGATAAAACCCAGCAATCCCTTGTAGTTCTTAACCCCGGCCATCGTGTCGGGGTTTTCCTTTGGTACTCAGCCCCCCCGGTTTCCTGTCCTTATAGAACACAGCGCCAATTGTTCGCGCCGATTCATCCCCTTGGCACAGGCCAGGGTCGCGCAGCACCCTGGCCGCCGCTATCCCCTTTTTTCCGGCCTCCTCTTATTCCCTGTGTCAATGGTCACCCAAAATTCCCCAGTTATGGTCATCTAAAATTCCCCACCCCGGTTGATCAACTGGTGACAGTTTCTTCATCATGACGAATCAGGCCGGCCTTGAGTTTTTCCTTCAATCGGTAGGAATTGCCCCGGATGTTCATGGTGATGGCGTGGTGCAATAGCCGGTCCAGAATGGCAGTGGCAATAACCCGGTCACCGAAGACCTCACCCCAAGCCGAGAAACTCTGGTTACTGGTCAGAATCATGGGCCCTTTCTCGTAGCGACGACTGATGAGCTGGAAGAACAGATTGGCACCGCTCCGGTCGATGGGTAGGTAGCCGATTTCGTCGATGATCAGGAGCCTGGGGGCGGTATAGACCTTGAGCTTCTCTTCCAGGCGCCCCTCATTGGCTGCTTTGGACAGTTGGGCAATCATGACGGCGGCCGTGGTGAACAGCACTCGATAGCCTAGTTCAATGGCCTTGATGCCCAGCCCCACACTGAGATGGGTCTTGCCTACCCCGGGAGGGCCGAGGATGACGATGTTCTCGCCATGCTCGATGAAGTGGCAGTTGGCCAGTTGCAGCAATTGCTTCTTGTCGAGGGAGGGCTGGTAGTCGAAATCGAAGGACTCCAGAGGTTTGACAAAGGGAAATCGGGCCAGGGTGGTGCGCATGGTGATGTTCTTGCTGGTCTTGGACTTCACTTCCTCGGAGAGGATCTGATCCAGGAAATCGGCATAGCCCAATTCTTCGCTGGCAGCGGATTGCAGCACCGCCTCGATGCGCTCTGCGCTCTTGAACAGGCGCAACCGTTGCAGGTGGTCCTGCAGGCGTTCCAGTTGGGCGGCGCTCATGGGGTCACCTCCTCGTAGTGGCTCAAATCCCGGACTTCCACTTCGGGTGGACCGATCCAGCGGTTGAGCAGCCGGGCTTGCCGGGTGGAGTGTTGCTGCCGCTGCCGAATGGCCCCCGGGCCATGTTCAGGCAGGATCAGCATCTGGTGTTTGCCGTCCAGGACCTTATGGCGGGCCACTTCCCGCTGGCGGTGGGTCACGATCAGTTCATCTTCCTGCTGGGTCACTTCCACCGTCTTGCCGATCAAGGTGAAGGGCACGGAATAGCGGTTGGCGCCGTAACTCACCAGGTAATCGTCAGCCACCACCCGGGCCACTTCGATCCGGGCGCCAAAGGGACGATGCCCGGCAATGGGCATCAACTGGGCTTGTTCCGCAGGGAAACGGTCCACCGGACGCTGGTGCACCGTGCCGTGGATACGGGTATCGGCAATGGTGTCCTGCCATTGTTGGAGCTGTTCTTCCAGATCCACGATATCCACGAAGCTGCGCCCGGGCAGGAAGTTGCGTTTGACGTACTTGACGCCGGATTCCACCTTGCCCTTGGTTTGGGCCCGATAGGCGGCACATAGCCAGGGCTCATAACCCCAGTGGCGGGCAAAGTTCATGAACTTACTGTTCCATTTGCCGGGTTGACCTTCTTCTGCGGGCTGCCAAATCAATCGGGGGCGGTCATACAGGATGGTACGAGTCACGCCGTTGAAGTGTTCAAAGGTCCGTTCGTGGGATTCCAGGAAAGTGCCCAGACGTTCATTGCCATTGGCGAGATAACAGGCGCGGCGGCTATAGCCCAAGGTCATGATAAAGATGTGGATCTTGCGGGGTCCCTGGCGGAAGGGGGCGGTGATCTGGCCATAGTCCACTTGGGCCTGTTCGCCCGGCGCGGTTTCGTACCGGGTTTGGCAGAGTGCGGCCTTGTCGGCCAAGAGCCGGTGCGGCTGCACGAAACGCCGGACAGTGGCATAACTGCCTTGGAACCCCCTTGCGCTCAATTCCTGCAGCAGGATCTGGGCGGAGTAGTTCACTTCCGGCATACGCTGCAGGAGCCAGTCCTTCCAGGGATCCAGAAGCCGGTCCTGCCGGGGTTCTCGTTCATAGGGTTGCCACTGGTCCTTGGCCAGACTGTTCCGTACTGTTTTACGATCCAGTTCCAGGCGTCGGGCAATCTCGGATACGGAAATCCCGACATCTTTGAGTGCTTTGATCTGCTCCCACCGATTCTTCCCCAGCATGGCATCCTCCGGTCCGGTCGATAACGACGGATCCATTGTGGGCGCCAGCGGATATTGTGGTACAGCGTCTTCAATAACGAACATGTCTTCCCTCCTTGGCTAAGAGGGGTGGGGAAAATTCAATGACCATTCCTGTCCATTATTGGGTGACCAATGACACCCTGCAATTCCCTATTCTTGCGACGTAACAGCTTCACTACAAATTTTGGAGAATGCCAAATCTAAGAAATTAAATCAGGTGGGACAAAGGGGTATCAGACAACTCCTTGTATTTGGAATAATCGGCATGTTCTTTCAAACAAGCAGATTTAAATCTGAGGTCATCAATCCGCGATGGAGCAACTTCTGAAGTAAGAGCCTGTAAGCAATACGGCGTGAATTCCTCAATGATGAACTCAGCAACATCAGAAACACTTGTAATGTCTTCCAAAGAATAACTTAAGCGGTCAAAAATTTCAGGAGAAAATTTCTCTAAGCAGTGAACCGGTGAAACGCCCATGCCAATTGCTGCGTGCAAATCAGATAGTTTGGTTGTGAGCGAAGAATCTGAAGTAAGGACGCGGAATCGCATGTCAGCAATTAAGCCATCAACGTCAGCAGAATAATTAACAAGAGTGTTTAATTTCTGAGGATCAATAATTGCTAAAGCTTTCCACAGCAATAAACCGCTCGGACCGTCTTCATAAAAATCCCTGCTAACCCTAAAGACATTATGAATAGCGTCAAGAATTTTTGGGCTTGGTCGAGTATCTCCACATAAATATTCTCTCCAGCGAATATCAATCGCATGAAATTCTTTGCTAATCCTTTCAAATCTATCTAGAGCTATGGCTTGAGAAAATGCTTCTTGGACTTTATCTGGACTGTCACAGCCAGACCGTTTGAAAACTTGGCGAAACCAACAACGTGTTCTAAGGCCATCTATAAAAAGTTTCGGATTTGGCATGGCTGTCAAAAAAAGTATTAAAAAATACATTCCTCGATTTGTAGTGGGCCTGACAAATATGATTGGGCCATGCCTTGAAGTCAAGGCCAACCAAATAGTGAGGGAAAAATGCAGAAAAAGAATGGTGTTGAACTGTACATGAAATCTCTGCGAGAGGGTTTTCGCACAGCAGAAAGGCTGAAAAGTAAATTGGCACGCATGAGTGATGAGCACGAAAAAGCCGCCGCCTTTGAAAGCGAACTTGAAAACTTGATTGATGTACCTCTCTTTATCCACTCGGCAGAAAGGCTTGAATGGCGGCTGCGTGGATTCGCACACGGCTTTATCAAGCTCACCTTGGAAAATAGTATTAAGTTCTGCTCTAACCCTTGGGCAGATCAGGATTGATGGCGATGTTTAACATGACAGAAAATTTACGCCAGAAATTGATTGATGAATGTGAGCGCATGGGCGTTATCTTTAAAGATTTTGTGGCGGATGGAGAATGGCACAGAGCGGATCTGACAGGAGACCGCCGTGGAAAAGATGATGCCTCCATAAAAATATTTAAGGACGGCCAAGGGGGCATCATCAAAAATTGGAAAACAGGGGAGCAGTCTTTGGTTTTCTCTGGCATGGATGAGTCCAAGGAATTGAAAGCTGTCTTTGGAAACAAACCCGATGCTGAAAATCAAAACCATGAAGAAATTAGGAGTGATGATAAGGAGTGTCTTCGTGACGTCTCAGAAAGGGCAAAGGCGATTTTGAATGCGTGTGTGCAGGCGTCACAGGACCATCCATATCTGATGAAAAAGGGGATTAAAGCACATGGAGTTCTACAGTATAAGGAATGTCTAGTTATTCCCATTCGTTCAGGAGAGGACCTCCTGTCATTGCAGTTTATTGATCCAGACGGCAGCAAGAGATTTTTAAAAGGCGGACGAGTGAGTGGAGGATATTTCATGATTGGGGAGGCAGACAAATGAGTAATGTCATTTGTATCACCGAAGGGTACGCAACTGCGGCGTCGATTCATCAGGCAACAAACTACCTCACGGTTGCATCGTTCAGCGCTGGAAACTTGAAGCCGGTAGCAGAGAATATTCACTCTCAATTTCCAAGTGCGACTGTCGTGATTTGCGCAGACGACGACCATTCAACAGACGGCAATCCTGGGTTGACTCAGGCCAGCGAGGCTGCAAAGGCCGTTAATGGATTTCTGGCGATTCCCGATTTTGGTTCAGCCAGACCAGGCTGGGCAACGGATTTCAATGATTTAGCACAATTGCAAGGAGCTGAGGCTGTAAGGAACTGCATTATGGTCGCCTTACTATCCAATCCAGTAGCAACAGTAGCAGAATGGCCTGATCCCCAACCTCTAACCGTCAGCCTGAAGTCTGAACCTTATCCTATCGACGCGCTCCCACCAAAGGTTCACGATGCGGTTCAGGAAGTGATTGGCTTCGTCCAGGCACCTGCAGCTTTGGTAGCCTCATCAGCACTGTCAGCATTGTCTCTAGTAGTTCAACCCCATGTGAATATCCATCGGGCACAAAATCTGACGGGGCCAGTGGGGTTGTTTTTGCTTGTTGTGGCGGACAGTGGTGAGCGGAAGTCTACATGCGATGGATATTTCACCAAAGTGATACGGCAGTACGAGAAACGCAAAAGATCAGAATCGCTTCCAGTCCAGAGCCAATACAAAGCGGAAATGGATGTATGGGAAGCGAAGCGGAGTGGCATAAAGGAAAAAATCAAAAAACTTGCCGCAGACGGAAAGCCAACCTATGACTTTGAAAATGCCTTGGTTGGATTGGAGCAAGATAAGCCGAAAAAGCCAACAATTATTCGGCTACTGTATGGCGATGTAACGCCTGAATCTCTGGCCTTCAATTTGGCTACTGTTTGGCCCTTTGCGGGAGTGGTCAGTGCGGAAGCCGGTACTGTCTTCGGATCTCATGGTATGGGTGGCGATGCCGTGATGAGGAATCTTTCAACATTGAATGTCTTCTGGGACGGCGGCGATTTTACCGTTGACCGCAAAACCTCGGATTCGTTTACAGTGACTGGAGCTCGCCTGACGATGAGTTTGCAGGTTCAGGAATCAACACTTACTAATTTTTTTGAGCGTACCGGCGCATTAGCCCGTGGCACTGGATTCCTGGCCAGATTTCTATTCGCTTTCCCTGAGTCAACCCAAGGCAGTCGGAATTTCTGTGAGTCACCTGTAAATTGGCCGGGGCTGGATGCTTTTAATAATCGTATTACTGAACTTTTGGATGCACCTGTTCCTTTTGATGAAGACGGTATGCCAGCCCCTGTAATGATGTTTTTCACGCCTGAAGCAAAAACAGCATGGATTGCGTTTCATGATGCCATAGAGGCGCAGTTGGGGGACGGCGGAGAGCTTAGAGACGTGCGAGATGTGTCCAGCAAATCTGCTGACAACGCTGCCCGGCTGTCAGCCCTTTTTCATGTTTTTGAACATGGCGTGGGAGGGCGTATCAGTGCCGAATGTTTTGAGTCGGCGAGCCGAATTGTCGCATGGCATCTGAATGAATCCCGCCGGTTTTTTGGTGAATCTACTCTTTCGCCGGAATTAAGGAATGCTGCCAGGCTTGACGATTGGCTGGTTGCGACTTGTCGCCATGAACAGATTCAATCCGTTTCCACGAAACGGATTCTGCAATATGGGCCATCTGGCCTGAGAGACAAAAGCTCACTCGATGCCGCTTTGGCAGAACTTGAGGAATTAGGACGAGTGCGACTGTCGGTGGAAGGTAAACGCCGCATTGTCGAGATTAATCCCAGGCTGCTTGGGATGGGGCAAGCATCGTGAGTGCTTTGACGAAGCTGATTGAGAAGGGAGGTCTCGATAGTCAGGCCACTACTCCCGCTCCTCTCGCCATTCAAGGCCAGATCACAGATAGAACGGTAGCAACAGTAGCAGCACAACCGGGCGGCCAATTGATCAGCCCACCGGACTCATTGCAGAGGATGAGGCAGTAATCAAGTTATGGCTGATACAGATCAGTGAAACGGATTCGGTAATTATTGTGTAGCTTCTGGACCAATGCTATTTCTGGTGCCAAGAACTATATGTTCGCCGGGTGAATGGCTTTTTCATATTGATTGTGATGGTGTAATGGATCACTTTATTGTGGCTGGCACTGAAAGTGTCAATTTTGCGAAGTTAAATTTGATATAGAGTGCTGTGGAATGAGCAGGGAATTTTAGCGTTAGGCGGACTCCTGTAACCGCGGCTATTCTTGCTACTTTTGCTACCAATTGATGTCGTGGATTGCCGGGGTAGATGGGATCTTGTTCACCTATTTTCGGTTGACGGACCTCAAACAATTATGAATTTGTCTTCGTGAGCTTATGATAGTAATCGTGCGGTAACGGGCAGCGTTCGCCATACGCTTGATTTCGTTGGGCAGTTACTTCTTCATAGTGGCCCCATTCTCTTAAAGGTTGGGGCCTTCACAAAACCCGGGACGGTTCATTAATGGCGGTTCTCTAGCAGAGACCCAACCCTGCTATAGCCACTATTCTTGCTATTTTTGCTACCGATGGTGATTTTTTATCGGCATAGGCGGGTTCTGTGTGCCGAACATTAACCAAATGATCATCTTCGCACTCAATTATCATTGTAAGCACGATGGCCGTGTTTTCATGGATGGCCTCGACAGAAGCGACATTTGCCAAGCTGGGTTTGGCAGTCTCCCCAGCGGGTCCTAAAATCCCCGTAGGAACCTTTTCCTAAAGTAATACACTAAGTGATACAATAAACCCATGCGAAGAGCTTTCAAAACCCGCTACTTCAGTCGATGGATGCGCAAGACCGAACTGACCGATGTGGCGCTCTGTCAGGCCGTAGCCGAAATGGCGGACGGCCTGATTGATGCCGATTTAGGGGGTGGGGTTGTCAAGAAGCGGATTGGTCTTGCAGGGCGAGGCAAGCGTGGCGGTGCCAGAACCATTGTGGCCACCAATAAAGGAAGCCGTTGGTTTTTTGTCTTTGGGTTTGAGAAGAATGCGCGAGCGAGCATTGCCAGAGACGAACTCGAAGCGCTGCAAGAAATTGCTCAAGAATTATTAGATAGAACGGAATCCCAGATTGCCCTGGCGGTCACAGATGGGACACTAGAGGAAATATGTCATGACCAAGAAAGTTCAAGCTAAAAGCGCGATTCTTGATGCAGTTCACGTTACGGCAACTGATCTGCGTCGCCTGGGCTTTATTGATCAGCGCAAAATGCGCAAATTCGACGCGCTCTGCTTGGATCAAATCCCAACCTACGACGCGAAGAAGGTTCGTGAATTGCGTACCCGCTATCAGATCAGTCAATCTGTTCTAGCGTCGGTGCTAAACACGAGTCTCTCTACTGTTCGTCAGTGGGAAATCGGAGAGAAGCACCCCAGCGGCCCTTCACAAAAGCTACTGAGCCTGCTGGAACGCAAAGGCTTGGAAGCCTTGATTTAACAATTACTGGAGACGTGCTTAGTTTAGGTCGTGACCTGTTGAATCACGGGGCAAACTGGGCCAGCTTATTCTGAGGTAAATGGCTTACCGGCAATCTTATCTTTTTTAATCACCACAAACCGTTTCACAAAATCAGGATCTCGAGATGGTCGGCAGTGGCAAAGGGTTGGATGTGGTCTGACTCACAGAACAACGCGACAAGTCCATAATGACTGAGGGTGTTGAGCTGGCGCATTAGGGTGTTATGGCTTTGGCCAGTAAGGGTGGCCAGTTGTGATGTTGACTCTGGCTTATGCCGCCTGATAACAGCCAATAACTCAAGATTGTCGTCATTAAGCACATCTGCCAGTGAATCCATGGAAGTAAACCAGAGCTTGGGCTCATCTAATGATGGGCGATGCTTCCCCGTGGCGATATTCATCACATATTCCCTGGTTTTTTCTTGAGATGAGATGGCTATGGTCAACATTTGCAGTTCCTCTCATGATTAATGACGGCGTCAATTTCCATAAAAAAGTCAGCGAGAAGATCGGGCAGCGTAAAGTAGTGGCAGCGCTGCATATAGGGCCATGCTTTACGACTGATCGGGTCGTAAGGATGGCGAAATACGATAAATTGATCCAATTGAACGGGATTCTTTTCATGGTCGATCTCATAGACCAGCAACTGTTTTCCTTTGTGGTCATGAAGTGAGAGAAGAAACCTCATACCGTGTGAGACGGAATCAGGTTCGAAACAGGCATTGATTTGCGCCCAATAACCGTTCCCTTGGTCCAGAACCAATCCTTCTAAATTTTTGAGCCTATGAAGGCCGCATTTTTTTGAATGATGTAACTTCATGGGATGAGTTCCTCCTGGATGGCCATGATTTTTACGCCGCCTGTGGAAGAGTCGACGATGCCGCTGCGCTTGCCGCGGGCCCAAACGCTGCACCCAAGGCTTCTACCGCGACATCCGCAGCGCTAAGGAGCGTTTCCTGTGCCAAGTGAGCGTACTTTTGCGTTGTCCGGATTTGGGTGTGGCCCAAGATTTTCTGGACTTCGTAAAGGCTCCTGCCGTTGTTCACCAGGAAACTGGCAAATGAATGGCGCAGGTCGTGAATCCGTACTTCCCGCAGCCCGGCCTGAGTTCTTGCCGTGTTCCAACTGTAGTAAAAACTGCGAAACGGTTTGCCCGTTTCCGGGTTGGGGAGCAGGTAAGGGTTACCTTTGACCTTCGGGATCATGTCCAACAGAAGGAGGACTCCTGCAGATAGGGGAACAGTCCTGAATCCAGTTTTGCCGAACGGGATGGTCCATTGCCGGCGTTCCAGATCAAAATCCTTCCACTGGGCGTCAAGCAACTCCCGTTTCCTGGCACCTGTCATCAACAGCAAGGGGATGATGAATTTAAGCAACGAGTTTTCGCTGCGTTCCACCGATTCGTACAGCCGCTGTGCTTCATCCTGAGTTAGGTAGCGCTCACACTTTTTTTCGTCCTTCATGAGCGAAACGTCCTTGGTAGGATTCTTTGTTACGCCGGGGATTTCCCAGCGGATGGACAAGTTGAAGATGTAGCGCAGCAACACCAGGCAGCGGTTGCATGTCCCAGGGGCATATCCCTCCTTGCGCATGCCATGGTGAAAGTCAATCACTTGGTGTTTGGTGATAGTGTCCAGGGGGGATTTGCCAAAGGCCGGCAACAGGTGGTTGCGCAAGTAAGAGTCGTCAGCGCTCCAGGATTTCTTGTCCACCCTGATAAACGGCATGTAACGTTCAGCCACGAATTCGGCGAAAGTGGGGACGGCCCGTTGTGCCACCCTCTCCGCCGCCGGGTTTTCTCCCAAAACCACGCGGTAGCGCAACTCCTTCGCAAGCTTCTGGGCTTGCTGAAAAGTGATGGATTTTGCGTCACCAATGCGGTATTGTTTTTGGGAGCTCCGGGGATCCCGGTACCGCAGATAATAGGTTTTCCCCCCGGTCGAACGTACTTCCAGACAGAAGCCGGGGATTTGGGTGTCGAAGAACTCGACCTTTTTGGAGCCAGTCGGACATAGGGCCGAAGCAGCAAAAGACTTGGAAAGCTTTATTGAAGGCATATTGTGAGCCGCTCATAAAGTATTATGAGTGCATTGTGACGCATAACACGCCAAGTGTCAAGCGTCTTTTGTCATTTTTTGAGCCAATGGAAAAAGAAAACTTAACCTCCATCTTCAACCCCCACTTTCTGCGACAACTGCGGGCAGCCAGGGCTTTGCTGGGATGGACCCAAAAGGAACTCGCGGAACACTCTGGTGTGTCCTTATCCACCCTTAACCGCTTCGAACGGGAATCGGGGGCTCCGAACCTCACATCGCTGCGTCAGATTTTTCAAAGTTTCCAGAAGGCCGGGGTGGTGTTTGCGCAACCGGAGGATGGGTCAATTGGGGTGTTTCTGGCGCCTGATGCGGTACGTCGTCTAGACCATGGGGAAAGGGGAGGGTAGTAGGTCGTTGATGGGAAGTAAATGCATCAAATATCAAGTATTATCAATGACTAATGACCTATATAAAGTCATTGCTTCGTAATCCTCTGATGGGTATGTGCTGGGTCGTCTAATAAATCCCTTCTGAAACACAAGAAAACACCTGATTTTTCAGTCTCTTACTTGTAAGGTCCACCTGCAAGCTCACTACAGGTGTGGATACCGCAACCGCTAACCTGTTCAATGCGACGCTGGATGCAGCAAGCGCAACCCTCGGCGGCGCTGACACCTTGACGGGTCTCGCCACAGGTACGGGCGCAAACAACACCCTCAGAATCACTGATGGTACATCAACTGACAAGAGCGTGATTCCAGTTGGCGCAACCATCACCAACATCCAAAATATCAGCCTTTCTACAGCAGGAAATGCTGGTGCCGCTGGTGGTTACTTCGATGTTTCTGGAATTACGGGAGTCACCTCAGTTAGCGTAACTTCTGCAGGTTCGGCCGGCGACTTCATTAACGCTGCTGGCACCACCAACATTACTGAAGTTTCCAGAGCTGCAGCTGGTGCTGTAACCACCACAGGTGGTAATGCTGTGTCCATCACCAATGCGGGCGCAGTGACGACTTCCGGCGCTGCTGGTGCGATCACTGTGGCTAATGCGCAAGGTGGTGCTAACCAGAATGCTATCTCTGTAAACGGTGGAACTGCGGTGACTGTGACCGCGACTGGACTTGCTGGTACTGCATCCACCGTCGTAGTCGGAAATACAGCAGCCCCTACTGGCGCTGTAGCTGTCAATCTTTCGAGTTCGTTTGGCGGTAGTGGCACTGCAAGTTCAGTAGCCGTAACAGGTGGTTCGACTGTTGCTGTTACAGAGACCTTGGGCGTTTCCGCAACCGAAGCGACGACTATTGCTGGTAGCGCCTTGGCTGGTCCAACCCTTACTGGAGGCGCTGTTACTGTTACGGGTGGCGCAGCAACGACGTCCGTTTCAGTAACTCAAACCGCTGCTGTTGCAGCCGCCAGTGGTTCTCCAGCACAACCGGCAGTTCCTGCCTCAGGCGCTGTAACTGCCGCACCTGGGATTGATGCGGTGGCAGCAAGTGGTGCAACAGCGGCAGTTGCTTTGGTTCCAGGAACATTGGGTGTTGCAGATGGTGCAGTCACGGTTTCAGATGCAAATTCCGCTATCACCAGCCTGTCCCTGAATAATTTCGGTAACTCCTCATTCACAGCAAGTGCTGGCGGCGCACTCTCTACAGTTACTTTGTCGGGAACTGCAGGCTCTCTGTCAATCTCAGAAGCCTCAGCAACAAACTCAGCACTTACCCTGAACCTTAACGGAGTTAGTGCAGGGGTAAACAGTCTAGGGGCGGCATTGACTGATACCGTTGCGATAACCGACACGGCCAACAAGATTACTGCCTTGAACATCGCAACTGGAGGTACGGGGAATTCATCTATTGCCGGCCTTTCAGATTCTTCAACAGCACTTAAGACTGTGAATGTAAGCGGTAGCAATGTTGTTACCATTGGCGGCACACTGCCTACAAGCATTACGACTTTGAATGTGACTGGTGCAGCAGGCTTTACTGGCAGCATCGTTGGAACAGGTATCACTGCATTTGCTCCGACCTCGACAGGCGTAATTACGGCCACTTTGAACGGACTCTTACAAAGTTTCACTGGTGGAGCCGGTCAAGATGTTGTTACGTTAGATGTTGCAGGAGGAGGCGACGTAACTAAAACGATTACGGGTGGATCAGCCTCGAACAATGAAGTGATCTTGGCGACTGGCGGCACAATAACGTCTGCTGTAACTGGTGCAAACATCACCGGATTTAACACCCTTGGGGTGACTGCAGTAACCACCACTTCTGGGGCTACTGCGGGCACAATAGACCTCGCCAAATTCACAGACGCGTTTAAAGCGTTGGATGTGACTGCCGGCATTACCCAAAACTTTATTGACGTTGCTCCGGGTAGTTCATTAGCTGTTGATGCTTCAGGTGCAACAGTGGGTTATGTGACAACAGGTTCTTCCGGTCCGAGCAATACGGTAACTGTTACATATGGTACGGCATCAAATACGACAGCTTTTACTGCAGGAGCTCTGACGTTGACCGATGCAAACGGTGTTGGTATTGGAACAGTGAACATTGTTTCAAATGACACAACGGCAAATGCAGTAAACGTCTTAACAACGTTGACTGACAGTGGCGTATCCACTTTGAGTGTCACAGGTTCAGCTGATCTGACGATCACAACGTTGGAAGAAAATCCTGCGTCCTCGCACACCGCAGCGACTACGCTGACGATTAATAGCAATGACACAGGTTCAGCCGGTTTGACGATTACCAATTTGGTTGATTCCAACTTGGGTACGTTGAATTTGGCAGGAACAAATGCTATTAGCATTTCGGACTTCACAGATGGGACTAACTCCCTTACTGCAGCGAACTTCACGATCAACAATACTGGTAGCCAAGCAGCATCTATCACAACGCTGACCGACAACACCTTAACAACTCTGACTCTGTCGGGCACAAGTGCTGTGAATATCACAACGCTGACAGATACTGGGTCAGCGCTCACCATCAATAACACTGGGTCTGCAACAGATAAAATTAGTACTTTGACTGCAGAATCAACGTTGTCTTCTCTTACATTGACAGGGAACGTAGCTGTTGGCGCTGATTCTTCGACGCCTTCTGCTGCTACCGGGGTGACGACAGGTGTAACGGTTGCTGCAGGAACAGACAATGCTCACATTAATCTGAACCTGACGGGTGTTGCTACAACTGGAACCGATACCATCACCGTAGGTAACGCAAATAACTTCATTACCGACAACACCGGAGCTGCAACGGCAGGTGCGGTTGGCACAGTGAAGATTACGGTTGGAACTGGTTCAAACTTAATTGATGTGTCCCATAACGTAGCTACGTCAGCCACGCTTGGAACCGGCGGAACTCCAGGCTCTTCTGCCGCCGTTTACGACATTACGTTGGGTACTCATACGGCAGCAACTGGTAGTGATGTGATTGAAGTCTCAGCTCTTGGCGCAACTGCGGCAGGTACGGCGAACACTGTGATTACCGGTGCCGTAGCTGGTGATACGATTGTTTTCGGTTCATCAATAACGGCTGAGGGCATGGTGACGACAGCTCAACAAACCGCTATCACAGCAGCAGCTTCGTTGACTGCAGCTTTGAGCCTTGCTTATGCTGATACTGCTGCAACAAGTATGCTTGGGTTCCAGTATGGTGGTAATACGTATGTGATTGCTCAAACTGGTTCAGGCACTGCTGCACAGACTTACGCTTCGGCTGTAATAGAACTGGTTGGTACCCATACGTTGTCCTCCACGGCAGCAACCACTGCTGGACACTTCGTATTGGCCTCCTAATCTCCCACCTGAGATGCCCACAGACCACCGTGGGTTTGTATCAAATCAAACCCCACTGCTCAAAAGGCGGTGGGGTTTTTTAATTCAAGG
>VFSW01009366.1_pt1 | contig 13993 bp, 6 predicted proteins | sample 5358111 | NCBI WGS metagenome assembly VFSW01 (sample SAMN11554181, study PRJNA540505) | mine drainage metagenome | isolation source: sediment from site ElyBrook_90M | place: USA: Ely Copper Mine, Vershire, VT | collected 2017
ACATGAGCGTTATGCGCGTCCTGGTGCGTCACGGATTCAGCATCAACTTCGCCGACGGGCTGCTCGACGACGTCCGCTGGTCTCTGGACTATTTCAAAACGCACCCGATTTCCAAGCCAATGACCGCAGCGGAGGGCGCTTCACACAGTCACGATGCGCACCCGAAGCACGTTGCCGGCTAGCACTAACGGTGCCGGAAACCATCACCCCTTACGTAGTGGAGCAGAGAGCACTAAGGGTGTCGGAATCCGGTCGTTTAGGGTATCGCCCCAGCGTGGTTGCGCAAGAGGCGAGGCTTGCGCCCACTACAGCTGGAAGCTTTCGCACGGTGACGACTCGGCATTGTGCCCTTTGGGCGGTCGTCTTTGGCTGCTGCGTGTTAAGCGCGCCGCGTACCGCGTTTGCGATCCCTGTCTTCGCGAACGGGCAGGGCGGCGTCAACTGCGGTCTCTGTCATACCGTCGTGCCGCGCCTGAACAGCTATGGCCGCTACGTCCTGATGACGAACTTTTCTCGAGGCCTGAACAAGCAGTTGCAAACGATGCAGAATCGCAGCCAGCCGGTTGCGCTCGAAGCAACTGCGAATGCGTCCAACGAGCCCGACCCGGCCCTTCCGGCGATCAGCAATGCCGTCACCCAGCTCATGTCGGGCGGCTTCATCGGGTCGCACGTGTCATATTTTGCAACGGTCCCGATTGTCAGCGGTGGTTTCCCCGCACCTGCCGTCGATCAACTGTGGCTCGCCTACGATGGGTTCTCAGGCGAAAACGGCAGCCTCCAGATCGGAAAGTTTGCAACGCCGATCTTTGCGCCGTGGATCAGTCAGCCGCTCTCGCTCACCGGCTACGGGCCCGCCAATATGCAGATCGGATCGAACGATTCGACGATCGCCGATAATCGGTGGGGTATCTCCTACACGCAACTGGGGCATCTCGGACTCGTCGGCAACCTGTCGTATCTGACGGGTGCGGGGCCGATCGAGCGTGCATTCGATAGCAACGGCGAGGGTACGGCCTGGACGGGCTCGCTGCAATATCTCTCTCCCGAGTCCCGCTGGTCCGGAGGCGTTGCCGGAATGCTCGGCTGGTATCCGCTATCCTCCGGCGCGAGCGATCGCTACACGCGCGCGGCGGTGCTCGCTTCGTACGGCGGCGATCGCTACGAGCTGGTGGCGCTGGACGTCGTCGGGCACGATTCCAACCCGGGTGGGCGCTCGTCCGCCGTAAACAGCAACGGGCTTTCCTTCGAGACGATCTACAGTCCGCGTCTCTGGCTGCACTTCGACGCCCGCTACGAGGACATCAACGACGGTCCGGGCACGTCACGCGTCAACTATGTCGCCGATGCAGCGCTCAACCTTCGGCCGAACGTCATCCTGACCGTTGAGGAACTGGCGAGTGTCGGAAGCAAGCCGGCATTCAGCTATCAGTTGCTGTGGGCCGGCCCATGGTTTCGGGACCGCTTCCCGCCGGGAAGCATGCCGCCCGTCTCCCCGATGGCGGCTTCCATGGGAGCGCAGACCGCAGAGATCGCGAACGGGCGCTCGATCTTCTTCACCGGTAAGGATTTGGACGGCGTGCGCATCACCGCCGATCCGGCGCGCGTCTATCAAAGCTGCGCGGTCTGCCATGGCGTGCAAGGCCAGGGCGGCGTGCTACTCCCGGACGGAGCGATAAGCGCGAAACTGGGCCCTCACGCGCACATGCTCGACACGATGGAATCGTCCACACAGATGAACGGTATGGCCGGTATGAACATGCAAAATCCACCGTGGACGATCCCCCTTTTCGAACGCGCGATTTCCCATGGAATCGACAACAATGGCGTGGAGTTGAGCCCGGTGATGCCGCGTTGGAAGATGTCCAAACGCGACTTGCACGACATTGCCCTGTACCTCTTGACCCAGATCCGCTGACCGACAATCAATCATCGGGCTGCTGCAGTTGCACCTACGATGGCCAGAGCGACGGGTCGCGTGCGAGACTGGCTTCCACCGGCCTGTCGCGATCGCGCAGATCCTGCGAGTCGCATAGGCGCTTCATCGAGGCTGCGCGCCAAGGTTGCCAAACGATTGTCGTCGATAGCGGCTCGATGCGGCTCGTTATGCAGCGGTCTTTCGCGGCCGCCCGCCTTTTGCGCCGTTAGCACGCGAGGCAGCCGCACGAGCCGGAGATTTTCTCGCAGCGTTAAGCCGTGCACCGATCGTTCCGATGGTATTCGCACCCGCAGCCAGGACGAGCAATTGCTCGAGCAAGACGCCGTCGTCGGCTGAGTCTGACCATAGGCCCTCGCCACCAGGTGTAATCATGAGATCGGCGACTTCACGAGCGGGAGCGCCTGCAAACCCCGGTATCGAGCGGCGAGGCACCATCAGGGTCGCTCTCGTCGAAAGCTCCACAACAATGCGGTCGCGCTTACTATCATAATGCGCCGCTCGAATCTTCGTAGCGTGACGTTCGCGACTTCGCGACGCCGCGACTGCCTGGCGCATCTCCGCCGCGGAAACCAAAACACGGCCCTTCCTGCTCCCTGCTTTTTTCATCAGTGTTGGCTCGCTTTCCAAAGTGCCATCAATTCTGCGAAGGCTTCGCTCGCTGTTTCCAAGACGACTCGCAATTCGCTCGTTGTCACCTTGCCCCTAATCGGATCGCCATGAGTCCTGGATAACCTTACGTTGCCATTTGATACGAGTTCTATTACAACTTCACCGCTACCAATATCGGCATGAAGATGCGCCGTGGAAGCGCCAGAGTGATCGCCAGAGATCGCGCGAAACCGAACCTGACCGATCCGCCTGCTACCCACAATCCTTACCATAAACCCAGGCCTGGGTTATGTCAACTCCCCGGTGCTCGGCGTAGTCGGGGCGATTGCTTCATCGCGCCCGCCACAGGGAACTTGCAAGATCATTGCGATCATTTGCGACGGCCACATATATCAACTGCCGGCCGGGTGGCTGAACCGGATGCTCGATGTTCTTTGTCGGCAGGACCGCCCGGAGACGTTTCGACAACCGAATGGGACCGTTACATTTGTTTGCGCGTTGCCGCAAACGATGCGGCGCGCTTGATTCGGTCTCCGATTCTCAACTAGTTACCAGGCGTCGGGTGTACCGGTAGCACGAGCGGCGGTCGCGGCGGTTGCGTGAAATCGAAATCGCGCCTGAGATCACCGAGGATCGGCGCGTCCTCGCGCACGTCCGGTCGTGGATCTGGCCTGCCGTCAGTTCGCGGATCGAGGCGTTGCCCCCCCAGAAAGTCGTCCTCGATGAACTTCAAGTACGCGTCGAAACTCAACGTCTGGTGATCGATGAAGCCGCGGCGCGCGTAGGGCGAGATCACCAAGGCTGGCACGCGCAGGCCGTAACCGTTTTCGTCGACGTGCGGCGGCACGACGTGATCGTAGAAACCGCCCCAATCATCCCACGCGAGGAAGATCGCGGTACTGCTCCAGTCGGGACTTCGCATGACGGCGTTGATCACGCTCGTCACGTACGATTGCCCGTTGCTGACCAGAGCCGGCGGATGTTCGCTGACGGGCTGTGAGGGCGCGACCCATGAGACGGCCGGCAGCGTTCCGTTGCGGGCCGCGGCATAGAATGCCGCTATCGACTGAACGTTTGCGAGTTGGCCGTCGTCGCGGACGGTGTCGAAGAACGGCAACGGATTCCAAATTCCCGGCGTTCGCGCCTTGGGACGCATCGGCACGCAGGACACCTGCGAATCGTCTGTACAGTTCGGCTCGGTGCCCATAACGACGTAGTACGCCCAGCTGACGTTGTGGGCGTGAAGCAGATACGTGAGCTCCGTCCAGGCGTAGATCGGAATCGTTCGATTCCGGTTGAAATCCGGTGGAATGCCGGGGCTCTGCAGCGCGTTCGCGCAACTCGGCGGCATGTCGCGCCGCGTGCAGAACGCCGACCAGGCGGAGACTTCGAAGAGATGCGAGGGAAGACTCCAGGATGCGTTCGGCTCGAACATGCGATCTTGCAAGACGAACTTCCGCGCGTATGCCCAATAGTTCGGGATCTCGCGAGCGTCGTGGTACCCCATGACGTCTTCGCCACTCGAGTTCGTGCACGCAGGGTTAAAGGCTTGGACGCAATGGCGTCGCCCCGACTCGGCCTGCGCGACGAAGCCGTCCATGCGACCGCCGTCGATATCGACCGTCGCACTAACGGCACCGTGCGGGCCGCCGCCGTTGCGATCGGCTGCATCGTGATAGGGACGCACGCACGGGCCACGCGGATCCGGAACGCAGACGCCGGCGGGGATCCCGTCGGCACCGGGATAGGTACCGAAATACGAATCGAAAGAGCGGTTCTCTTGCATGATGATCACGACGTGCCGGATGAGGTGGATGTCCCGCACCGACGATACTCGGGCCGGAACCGTCTGCGTTTGCAGCGCAATCAACGCGGCGACCAAAAGGAGAACTCCTCTGCGCGTCATACCAGAACCCTCGACTTCTCCGCTCCCGGGTCTTACTCCCTATGCGTCGCGCAGGCGTTTATCGAACAACGCTCCTAGATCGGGCGTCGTTACGTGCGGACCGTCCCTTCCTAGCACCCAAATCCAGCTCGCAGATCTTCGCAAACGATCAACGCTAACGCCTAGCGGCGTTTAGCCATAGACGCCTCACTCCGAACTACTTCGCTCGCGATGTTCACGGAACGGTTTGTCGCCCCATCTCGACCAGGCTCCGGTGAACTCCCGTTCCGATAAACTCGCCGGCGACAAAGACCATCCAAGGGCCGACCGCAACGCCGTTAAAATTGATGCTGCAAGCGCAGTCACCGCTCTTCTGCGCCGGCACGATCGCCCAGTTCCTGCCGTTCCAGTATTCCGCGAGCGGGCCTCCGCCGATGCTGTCATGCCGTCCAACCGCCCAAATGTTGCGAGCCCGCGCCGCGATGGCGTAGAGTTGGTTGTCTTGACCCGCCACGTTCGCGCTTGGAACGACTCGCCACGCCCGCCCGTTCCAGCGCTCGATGAGCGTGCGATAGTGCCCGTTGGGAGTTGGGCGATAGGTTCCCGCCGCCCAAATCGCGCGCGCCGACACCGCGGCGACGGAGTAGAGCACGTTTTCGGCTACGCTCGCGTTGCGAGAGATGACGCGCAGCCAGCGCTGGCCGTTCCAGTGCAAGATCAAAGTTCGGTTCGCCGTTCCGTCCCAGTAGTGGCCCACGCTCCACGCATCGTCGTGACGCAGGGTGACAACGCCGGAGAGCGCGTTCACGCTGGTAAGTGGATGTGAAGGACCGCATGGCTGTGCAAACGACGCGCTGGCTCCGGGGTCAGGACTGGCAACCACCGCCCAGACTCGGCCGTTCCAATGCTCGATCAGCGTATGGGCCGTGTGCTCGCATTGAAGATTCTGGAAGGAAACGTTGGAATCGTAGTAGCCGCCCACAGCCCATGCGTCGTTCGGCCCCAGCACGGCCACATCGAAGAGCGTATCGGCCGCTCCGACGGTTGGCGTAGGGACGACCCTCCAGGTTGAGCCGTTCCAGTGCTCGGCAAGCGCGCGGAAGTGGAGGTTCGGCCACCCCGCGTCGCTCGGCGCGTAGGTACCGCCTGCCCAAACGTCGTCGGCGCTTCTGCCCGCGACGCCGAAGAAGTGCGCCCAGCCGGCTGACGGGTTCGGCGTGAAAACGACGCTCCACCGCTTTGCGTTCCAGTGCAAGGCTTCGGTACGATCGGTCAAGTGCGGTTGATCTGCGCCGACCGCCCAGACATCGCCCGGGGCCGCCATCGCAATCGCGTCGAGACCGCTTCGCGCCCCCGGCTGCGGAATCGGTACCGAATGCAAGCGCCAAGACGCGCTCGAGGCAATCGACGCAGTCAGCGCAAACGCCGCTATCGTGAAGAGGACCGCTCCCTTCTTCATCTTCCTTACTCCTTTGCGATCGACGCTACCTGAGCGTCGCCGTGACGCGAAGGGCATCCGACGGCACATAGTACCACGCCGTACCTCCCGGGACGAGCCTTCGCGCTACGGCACATCCATAGGTTTGCGCGTCCGCGATTTGCCCGGTAGTGTAGTCTGCAATCGCGTTGCCGGCTCCCCATCGCGGAGAACCGGTAGTCCAGTTGGTTCCCGATGCGACGTCGTCGCCGCGAGGGCCGTACTGGAAGGCAAAGATGAGCGCGTAGCTCCCGGGCATCGGAGGCAATCTGACCGTGACGTAGGGATCGTATAGAGCGCTACCACCATTGAGCGATCGCTCGATGCTGAACCAGCCCGTCCGAGGCGACCCCCACGATCGTGCTGCGATGAGCGGCGCGCTCTCGCTCCGCGATCCCTCGTTAACCACCTCAAGACGCAGATGCCCGCGCAGTGTCGCCCCCGCGCGTGCGATGAGATCCTTGTGCTGCGGCAACACGGAGGCGAAGTCGCCGTCGCCCGAGAGAAGCGCGATCGTTCCGTGCGTGTTGTTGATGATTCCAACTGGGTCACCCCGCAGGCAGTCTTCACGGCTGCGTACGCGCGGCGTCGCTGCAAGTTGAGGAACATCGACGGGCGGGTCTCCGGAGAAGTGGTACGCCACGACATTTCCATAGCCGCCGCGTCCGCTCGGATAACAGCCGCCGGGGTTGCCACGCCCACCACGAACGTCGTACGTACCGGGAACGATACCGCCGTCGCCGTACGCGAGGACGATCACGCCGCCACCGCCGCCTCCCGATCCATACTTGGGCCCGCATCCCGAGGTGTGACACGCGTCGGGCGCAGCGGCGACGATCGTTCCCGCGACGATCCTCCGTGCCTGGATGTACGCGCCGAATGCGCCCGGCGTTCCGGTATAGCGATAGCCGGCAACGGGATTTCCGCCACCGGCAGCACCCGCGAGATACCGCACCATGCCCCGCGCATACCAGTTCCATAAGCGTTCGCCCGAGAGCGCCGGTAGCGGAGACGAGGTGCCGTTCGTCACCGCGATCGCGCCTTTGCCGCCGGCAACGCGCGTGCCGTATCCGTTCTGGCCACCAATGCCGTTGCACCCGGCACCGCCGCCTCCACCGGAACCGCCGTACGATTGAGGGTAATCGTGGTACGGCGTCGCGCCGGTGACGATTCTTCCACGGTTCTCCAGCACGCCTGAACAGAGGATGCTGTAGCCGTTCGTCGTGACGACGGCCGTGCGCGCGATCGTCAGATTGCCACAGAGCAGATCCGCCGAGAGGGTGAGCTGCCCGCGCACCACCGTCTGATTGCGTAGATCCTCGAAGACCAGCGCACCCGTTGTCTCGTCGGCAGCACGGTGAACGGATGTAGAGACAAACCAGGCAAGGACCGCCACGGCGATGGCTCCTGCGCCTGCTATCGCCACCCGTTGCGCGATACGCAACTCTTCACGCGCCGGTACGAGCAGTTCTTCAGGAGCGACCTTGAGCGTTTGAGCGATGAGACGCCACGTGCGCGGCGTCACAGGCTTGCCGTTCTCTGCATCCCAAACCACGCGCGCGCTGATGCCGCATCCTTGTGGATCGATGCGCACGGTCGCCGACGAGAACTGCGCCTGCGATACCAGTCCCTGCTTTTCCCGTAAACGCCGGAGTTTCTCGGCGTTCAAGAGAACCTTATGGCTCATAGTATTCAAGCGAAGAAGTACGCGTCAAGCGAACGAGGAGCCTCTTGAAAGGTACCCTTCAATACCACGGACCTGGCACTGCGAAGCTGTCACCCACTCCCGCCCGCCGACCGCCGTCGCCGGTTCGCACGATCTTCATAACTGCGTAACGCGCGTCTGCTACAAAGGTAGCGTGACACCTCCGCACGATATGACGCCGGTCGTCGATCTGCTGCGCGAACCGGGAACGGGGCCGTTTCGCTCGCGGCGTCCGGCTTACGTCGATCTTCTCCCTCCCTGCAATCAAGCGTGCCCCGCGGGTGAGAACGTTCAGGCTTGGCTGGCATATGCGCAAGCGGGAAACCACCGGGAGGCATGGCTGAAGCTGGTCGAAGACAATCCATTACCCGCGGTTGCAGGCCGCGTCTGCTTTCATCCTTGCGAGGTGGGTTGCAACCGCCGCGAGCTGGATACGGCCGTCGGAATCCACGCAATCGAGCGTTATCTTGGGGATCTTGCCGGCCGCGAGGGCTGGCGTTTCCCGGTTGGGCCACCGACGGGCAAGCGCGTTCTGGTCATCGGTTCCGGCCCGTGCGGTCTCGCTGCAGCGTATCATCTGGCACGCATCGGGCACGGCGTCGAGATCCGCGATGCAGGCTCGCTGCCGGGAGGGATGCTGCACTTCGGCATTCCCGCATACCGTCTGCCACGCGCAGATCTCATGCTCGAGATCGCGCGCATCGAAGCGATGGGCGTGAAGATCGTGCCGAATCACGTCGTGCGCGATGTGCTCGCCGAAAAAGAGGCGGGAGCCTTCGACGCCGTGCTCGTCGCAATCGGCGCGCAACTCGACCGCCGGATAGAGATTCCCGCGCGCGATGCAAGTCGAGTGCTGACGGCGTTGCACGTCCTGCGAGGGATCCAGGAAGGAGAGCCGCCGCATCTTGGGCGGCGCGTGATCGTCTACGGCGCCGGCGACACGGCAATGGACGTTGCACGCTCGGCGCGGCGTTTGGGGGCAGATGAGCCGCTCATCGTCTATCATCGCGATCACCGACACATGAAGGCTCACGACTTCGAATTTCAGGAAGCGCTGGCCGAAGGCGTCAAAATCAAATGGCTCAGCAGGATCAACAGCATCGGCAAAGGGGAAGTCGTGGTCGAGCAAGTGGAGCTGGACGAGAACGGCGTTCCCCAACCGACCGGGAGGACCGAGCGGCTCACCGCCGACACCGTCGTGCTCGCGCTGGGCGAACGAGCCGATACGTCGTTTCTCCGATCGATTCCAGAAATCGAACTCAGTGAAGACGGCAGCATTGCAGTCGACGAGAACTTCATGACTGGGTACGCCGGAATCTTTGCCGGCGGTGACGTAACGCCGGGCGAGCGTTCCGTTACCATTGCCGTCGGCCACGCAAAGAGGTCCGCACGATCGATCGACCGGTGGTTGAACGATGCGGCACCGATTGCACGAGCCAAGCACCCTGCGGTAACGTACGGCATGCTGAATCTGCCGATGTACAGCGACGTTCAACCCCAGATCGAGCGTGGGACATTGCTCGAAGAACGCCTTGGCGGCTTCGCCGAAACGGTCATAGGCTTGAGCGAAGGCGAAACGCGATACGAGGCGCAGCGTTGTCTCTCGTGCGGGAACTGTTTCGAGTGCGATCAATGCTATGCCGCATGTCCCGAGCAGGCGATCGACAAGCTCGGAGCAGGGCAGGGGTATCGATTCGACTATACGCGCTGCACCGGCTGCGCCATCTGCTTTGAGACCTGTCCTTGTCACGCAATAGAGATGGTCGCCGAACCAAGAGGAGCGCTATGATGCGCCGGCCGGGCACCAAGCAGATCGTCGCGATTGACGGAAATACGGCGGCCGCCCATGTGGCCTATCGCACGAATGAGATCTGCGCGATCTTTCCGATCACACCGGCGTCGCCTATGGCCGAACTTGCCGACCAATGGTCGGCTGCCGGCATCAAGAACCTGTGGGGAACGGTGCCGACCATCCAGCAGATGCAGAGTGAAGGCGGCGCGGCCGGTGCGCTTCACGGCGCGTTGCAATCGGGTGCGCTGACCACGACGTTCACCGCGTCTCAAGGCCTGCTCCTGATGCTCCCGAACATGTTCAAGATAGCGGGCGAACTAACGTCTGCAGTGATCCACGTTGCAGCCCGTACGATTGCCACCCACGCGCTCTCGATCTTCGGCGATCACTCCGACGTGATGGCTGCACGCGGCACGGGATTTGCGCTTCTCTCCTCCGGATCCGTGCAGGAGGCCCACGATTTCGCGCTGATCGCGCAGGCGGCAACGCTCGAAGGACGCGTGCCCTTCCTGCACTTCTTCGACGGTTTCCGCACCTCACACGAAATGAACACCATCGAGTTGCTCTCCGACGAGCAGCTTCGCGTTATGATTTCCGACGAGCACGTCCGGGCCCACCGGCTGCGCGCGCTCAACCCCGAGCATCCGTTCGTGCGGGGGACCGCACACAATCCCGACACGTTTTTCCAAGCCAGCGAGGCATCCAACCCGTATTACGCGCGCCTGCCGGCGATCGTGCAGTCGGTCATGGATCGCTTCGAGCACGTGACCGGGCGACGGTATTCGCTCGTCGAGTACTCGGGGGACCCGCACGCCGAGCGAGTAGTCGTTGCGATGGGCTCGGCGAGCGAGACGCTTCGCGAAGCGGCGGCATATCTCTGCGAACAGGGCGAGAGAGTCGGCGTCCTGCAAGTGCATCTCTACCGCCCCTTCCCCGTGCAGGCGCTGGCCGACGCGCTGCCATCCTCGTGCACGGCTCTCGCAGTGCTCGATCGCACGAAGGAGCCGGGGTCGTGCGGCGAGCCGCTCTATCTCGACGTCGTCGCAGCGCTGGAGCAAGCCGCAGAGAGCGGCCGGCGCGAAGGCTTGGTGCGCATCATCGGCGGCCGGTACGGTCTTTCGTCCAAGGAGTTCGATCCGGCGATGGCCCGCGCGGTTTTCGAAGAACTCAAGGCTCCCAATCCCCGGAAGCACTTTACGATCGGCATCGAGGACGATGTCTCGCAGACGAGCCTCGCGTACGATCGTTCCTTCGACAGAGAATTGCCCGGCGTCATGCGCGCCGTCTTCTACGGCCTCGGCTCCGACGGCACGGTTGGCGCAAACAAAGAAAGCGTGAAGATCATCGCCGGCGGAGCGGGCCTGTGCGCTCAAGCCTACTTTGTCTACGACGCGCACAAGTCGGGTGCGTTGACCGTTTCACACCTACGCTTCGGCACGGAGCCGATTCGCGCGCCGTACTTGATCAAGTCGGCGAACTTCGTCGGCTGTCATAAGTTCGATTTTCTCAGCCGGATCGACGTGCTGCATTGCTGCGCGCCCGGTGCGACGTTTCTTCTCAATAGCCCGTATGCCTCGGAAGACGTATGGGACCGGCTACCACGATCCGTGCAGGAGCAGATCATCGCCAAACGTCTGCGCTTCTACGTAATCGACGCCTCGCGAGTGGCGCGCGAAGCCGGGCTCGGCATGCGCACGAATACGATTCTGCAAACGTGCTTCTTTGCGCTTTCCCGCGTGCTGCCGCGCCAAACGGCGATCGATCGCATCAAACAATCGATTCAGGAGCACTATGCCGCGCAAGGCGAAAAAATTCTCAAGGCTAACTATGCAGCGGTCGATCGCGCGCTCGGCGAGCTGCAAGAAGTCGTCGTCCCGGCCTCGGCGACGAGCACGATAGATCTGACGGCGCCCGTGCCCGAGAACGCACCGGCGTTCGTCCGTTCCGTCACGGCAAAGATGCTGGCCGGCTTGGGTGACGAGCTTCCCGTGAGCGTGATGCCGGTCGACGGAACCTACCCGTCAGGTACCTCGGCTTTCGAGAAGCGCAACGTCTCGGATCAGGTCGCGGTGTGGGATTCGGATCTTTGCATCCAATGTGGATTGTGCAGTTTCGTCTGCCCACATAGCGTCATTCGTGCCAAGTACTACGACAAGGCGAAGCTCGACGGTGCGCCGGCTTCATTCATGTCGGCACCGGCCAACGTACGCGGGTTCCCCGACGTACGGTTCTCGCTCGCATTCTCCGTCGAAGATTGCACCGGTTGCGCATGGTGCGTCGAAGTCTGCCCTGCGCAGAGTCCGATCGCGCCTTCAAAGAAGGCCGTCAATCTCGCAGAGAAAGCATCGATCCTTGAGGAGAGCCGCGCGCATCGTGCGTTCTTCGAGCAGTTGCCCGCGAACGACCGGGCGATGGTCGATTTCGCAAACGTGCGCGGCGTTCAGTTCCTCGAGCCGACGTTCGAGTTCTCCGGCGCGTGCGAAGGCTGCGGCGAGACGCCGTATCTCAAGGTGCTCTCCCAACTCTTCGGCGACCGTCTGCAGATCGCAAACGCTACGGGCTGCTCTTCAATCTACGGCGCAAACCTTCCGGTGACGCCGTGGGCCGTCAATAGCGAAGGGCGAGGCCCGGCGTGGTCCAACTCGCTTTTCGAGGACAACGCCGAGTTCGGTCTGGGATTCCGGCTCGCGGTCGACACGCAACGCGAGCTTGCGACGGCCTTGTTGAAGGAGCTCGCACCGCGCGTGGGTGACCGGCTCGTGCGCGAGATCGTCAATGCACGCCAAGTCGAGGAATCCGAAATTCGCGCACAGCGATTGCGCGTTGCGCAGCTCAAAGCCGAGCTCCTGACTCTGGACGACGATCGCGCTCGCGATCTCCTCTCGCTCGCCGATCTGCTCATCAAGCGAAGCATTTGGATCGTCGGCGGCGACGGGTGGGCCTACGACATCGGCTACGGCGGTCTCGATCACGTGCTTGCGACCGAGCGCGACGTCAACATCCTGGTTCTCGATACGGAGGTCTATTCCAATACCGGTGGCCAAGCATCGAAGGCAACGCCATTAGGTGCGATCGCCCAGTTTGCCTCCGCCGGTAAGCGCGTTCCTCGCAAGGATCTTGCGCTCCAAGCCATTGCCTACGGGAACGTCTACGTCGCGCAGGTGTCGCTGGGTGCGAACCCACAGCAGACATTGCTCGCACTGCGGGAGGCGGAAGCGTACAGCGGACCGTCGCTCGTCCTTGCGTACAGCACCTGTATCGCCCAAGGTATCGAGATGCGGTACGGATTACGCCAACAGGATCTTGCGGTGGCCAGCGGCTATTGGCCGCTCTTCCGCTTCAATCCGGCGATGCACGACGCGGGGGAGAATCGATTTCGGCTCGACTCGCCAAGACCCACGGTCGGCTTCAAGGACTTTGCGTACAACGAAAGACGGTACGAGGCGCTGACGCGATCGCGGCCGGTCGAAGCGAAAGCCTTGGCTGAGGCAGCGCAGGCCGCCATCATAAGAAAATACCGGCAGTACGAAGCTCTGAATACCGATCCCGCGCTGCGCTGAGAAACTGCGCGGTCCATCCTTACAGGCGCGCTCCGCGTCCTCGTCCAATCATCCAGGCTATGGCGCGCATGGCTGCCTTTGGAGTTGGTACCGTGACCGTGTGCTCCGCCGGCATTGCCGCGCTCGTCGGGCTGGGGTACGTACTGGAGGGCGACGGTCTGGTCGTCGCCGCGCTCTTGCTTCCGCCGCTGATTATCGCGCTGGTCGTACAGATTTTTTCTCGTCACGACCGCGTCACGGCCGCGATTTCGCTGTACCTAGTGTATTCGTTTGTGATGGGCGCTGCGCTGCTTTCCGTGACGATCGGCGCCGCGGCGAACACGGAGCTCAACGCGCTCGCCGCGGTGTTCGCCCAGCTTGCGCTCTGGCGCGCCAGCGTCGTTCTCGACGCTTTCGCGCCGTCCGGCACGCTCCGTGCCACACGGCGCCTCGGGTTCGCAGCGCTGTTCAGCGCCCTTTTGACGATCGCGGCGATTGGCATCTTCGTTGCGATGCTCGTCACTGCCATCAACAACTCACGCATACTCCATCACCTGCACGAGCTCGCGCCGTTCGCGCTTGCGTACGCTATCGCATCGTTCGCGCTGCTTTTGCTCCTTTCGGTGTCCACCGCGATTCTCGTCGTTCGCATCGTGCGAATGGTGCGCGCCAAAACCGGTGACGTGCGACGCCTGCAATGGATTGCTCCCGGATTGCTGTTCGGCTGTGCGATGTCGGTTGCGATCGTCATCGTCAGCGCGTACGGCGTTGTCAAGGTGCTTGAAGCCTACAGCGCGTACGCGGCAAACTCGCATAGAGTCGAGGCACTGGCGGCGCCGGATTGGTTCACGACCAGTTGCGTGGTGATAGGTATCGCCGCGCAAGCGCTGCTCGCATACGCGATCCTCAGTCGGCGAATCGTGGACATCCGTTATTACATCGCTCGCGGTACGACGTTCACGATCTTACTCGTTATGATCGTCGTGGGTGTCAGCCTTATCGAATTCACCCTCGAGCGGGTCTTCGATGCGCTCGGCGGGACGGTGCCAA